>Ga0316628_100000143_pt1 | contig 43679 bp, 9 predicted proteins | sample OWC_Aug_M2_C1_D5_FD_207648 | JGI IMG/M metagenome (GOLD analysis project Ga0316628, IMG submission 207648) | Wetland soil microbial communities from Old Woman Creek delta, Ohio, United States - OWC_Aug_M2_C1_D5_C | ecosystem: Environmental > Terrestrial > Soil > Wetlands | place: USA: Ohio...
CCGCTTTTGGCATAAAGCTCCTCTTTTAATACCAGGAAGCGCTGCTTATCTACCCAGGCTTTGCGGGTGAAGTAGGTTTGTTTCTCCAGTTTGGAAGTCATGACCAGGAGGTAACAGGTGGTGCCGTCGATTTCTTCTTCTCCCTTTACCTCTGCGGTGTATTCATCTCTTAATTTTTTGGCTCTTTCGGTCATATCCTCATAGGAGAAATCGGAGCCCATCATGCCCTGGCGCAGCATGTGACCGGAAATACGCATAACCCGCTCGGAGGAGGGGTAATAAATTTTTATCACCTCGTCGATCCTCAGGATTTTTGTGCCTTTGTCCCTGGGGGGACTCAAAAACTCGATATAAGATTTTTGATTGCCATGGGCGTAACTGACCAGGCTTTTGGTAATGATACGGTTTTTTACGGTAATGATCATATCACTTTCGCTATAGGCAGTCTCGAAAACCATATTTTGATCGATCCCCTGGAGTATCTCCTGGGCGGAAGGGGTTTGCTGCCCAACCGCCCCTATTGTCCCTATCAGCCATATGAACACCAGTAAACTTATTTTTTTCATGTAGTTACTCCTCTTTGGTTTTGGTTTATATTTGCAGTTTCGACCGGAAGGCCTCCACTGGGGTCATTTTCCTGGATTTTAGCGCCGGGTAAATCACGGCCACGGCAGCCACCAGGATGCCGAAGAAGATTGAGCCGAATAGTATTTTGCTATTAAGTTGAGGGTACATGATCCGGGTAATAAAGAGAACCGGGAAATCCAATTTTTCCCAGTTGGCCTGCCCGATCATCCTCCCCAGGTCGATGCCGGTTTTTTGGGTTATTGCTGTAATCGATCCTCCCAGGACCCCACCGATCACTGAACCGATAGTACCGATATAAAGGGCTTCTATGAAAATCATGTAAACGACTTCGCTGTCCTTGAGTCCCAGGGCTTTGAGCACCCCGATTTCATGGTACCGCTCCATTAGGGCCATAAGCATGGTATTCAAAATCACCAGGGCCACGATAATTAAGAATAACTGCATTATCCGGCCCATGATTTTTTCGACGGCAGGGAGGAAGTTTTTAATAAAATCAGACTCTTTCCAGGTGATTACCCGGTAAGGCGGTTTGGGTGCTATCCCCGCTAAAAGCTTCAACACCCTCGCCTTCACAGCGTCTGCTTCCTGGGGGTCCTTTAAAAAAACTAAAACTTCATGGGCCGCATCCCCACAGTCCAATATTTCTTGGGCCTTGGCCAGGGGAATGTAAACGACATATTTATCCAATGCCGAAAACCCGGTTTCAAAGATTCCCGCCACCTTGAAGGGAAGAGAATAGGTGGAATAATTGATATCCGCGGTCACCAACAGGATTTCATCGTTAACTTTGACATTGAGTTTTTCCGCTAATTTTTTACCGATGATCGCTTCCAGGTCCGGGCCGCCGAAATATTGCCCCTGTATAATCGTTTTGGATAAATCCAGCGCCTGCTGGGCGGCCTTGGGTTCAATGCCCACCGTGACGCTGGCTTCATTGATACCCCCATGGTCTAAGATGGCATGGAATTTGAGCTGCTTGACCACGCTGCTTACCTGGGGAATGCCGGTTAAGGCCGTACCCAACCGGCCAGCATCGGTCACCAGGGATTCCCGCGGCATGATGCGCTCCAGTCTCAAGAACTCTTCATGGACAATCTTAACATGCCCCAGTTGGATTTTAACCATTTCATCGCCAGCGCTGTTTAAAATCCCGGCCAGGTAACCCCTGGCAAAGATAATGGCCATGACGCCGAAAACGATGCCCGCCAGGGTTAAGATGGTGCGCCGTTTATTTCTCCAGATGTTTTTCCAACTGAATTTAAATAGGTTTTTGTTCATGTGTGCTCCTTTTAGATATACCTTAAGGCTTCTATGGGATTGAGTTTTACCGCCTTTGATGCGGGGTAAAGGCTGGCGATAATAGATACGGCAACCCCGATGAAAAAGGTCATTACCAGGATGCCGCTGGATAATTCACCGTATAGGATGTCTTTTAAGGGGTAGGCGGAACTGATGATTTTTTGGGCTGTCTCCCCCATAGCGGCGATGGAAAACCCTTTAACTTCCAGGTACCAACCACCCAGGCCGCCGATGATACAGCCGGCCAGGGCCCCAAATACCCCGATAATCCCACCTTCAAATAGGAAGAGTTTTTTGATTTCGCCTTTTTTCATACCCATGGCTTTCATCATACCGATTTCGCGGGTACGTTCGAATACCGCCATGAGCATGGTATTGGCTATACCCATAGAAGCGATAAATAACATAATTAATACGATCAAAGCGCTTCGCTTTGTCTTGGACTTACTCACCACAAGAAATATCCCGGATAACTCCTTCCAGGAATAAGCCCGCAAACCCGGGAAACGGTCCGACAATTTTTTGTTAATGCCTGTCAGGGCCACTTCCAGGAGGCGGTCGTTGTTAGACGCCAGGCGTACCGTGATTTCGGTGGATACGGCGCCCAGGCTTAATCCCTCCCGGACCAGGGATTGAGGAATGAGTATCCATTGACTATCGGGATTGGGATTTCCCGATTGGAATATGCCTTTGATTTCCAGGTCCAGGGCATTCCAACTGAAGTCCTCCTCCTGGGAAGAGGTAATCATACGCAAGGTGATAATATCACCCACGGCCAGCCCGACATCTTCAGCCAATTTTTTACCCACCAGGACTTTATTGTCCCCCGGGTCAAGCCATTGGCCGCTGACCAGGGAATCTTTAAAGTTGAACACACCGGGGTCTCGATCCGGCTCAATGCCCACTCCCAGGCAAGGGAGTTCGTCCGGACCTTTAATCAAACCGGCCGTAAAAAGGACCCGGCTTTCAATGCCTTTGATCCCAGGAATATCTTCCAGCAGGGAATAGAGGGATTGAGGTTCCTGTATGGTAAAATTCAAGGGTAGATCATCCCGTTTGTCAAAGTACTCTTTATTAAATATTTTGATGTGAGAGGTTTGACTGTTGATGATGTTGTTTTTGGATTGGCCGTCCATGCCGTTCAATAGGCTGATGGAAATGATAAGCACGGCCAGGCCCAGGGCCACGGTGGAAAAGGCCAGGAAAGTCCGGCGCTTGAATCGAAACACATTGCGAAAAGCAAATTTGAGCAAGTTTATCATGGTTACCCCCTCATCTCATCCGAGTCGAGGTTTCCATCTTTGAGATGGATGATACGGCGGGCATAATCCATGACCATTTGGTCATGGGTGGAAAAAATAAAGGTAGCCTGACCCTTTTCATTAAGTTTCAACATTATATCCAGGATTTCCCGGCCGGTGTGAGAATCCAGGTTGGCGGTGGGTTCATCGGCCAGGATCAACTGGGGTTTTTTAACCAGGGCGCGGGCAATGGCCACTCGCTGCTGCTGTCCACCGCTCAATTCGGCGGGTTTGCGATACATCAGATCTTTTAAACCCAACTCGGCCATGATCTCCTCGATCATGGCCCGCCGTTCCTTAGGACCGGTGTCCCCTTTGAGGATCAAGGGAAATTCGACATTCTCATAGGCGGTGAGAATGGGGATGAGGTTAAAGGTCTGGAAAATAAAACCTAATTTCCACCGGCGGATAAACGCCAGTTCTTCGCTCTTTTTGGCGCCGATATCGTTGTCTTCCAGGTACAGTTTCCCTTCCGTGGGGCTATCGAGGCAGCCGATGAGATTCAGCAGCGTGGTTTTTCCTGAACCAGAAGGCCCGGCAATGGCCAGGAACTCGCCTGCGGCCACACTAAAGGAAACGTTGTTAAGCGCCTGGGATTCCATGGAACCGGTGCGATAGGTTTTCGAAATACTCTCCAATTTGATTAAACTCATATTTATCTCCTTTTTTTTAAAAGTTAACTTTTAGCCATATATAAAAAATCTTTTGATTGCGATGTCGAAATTCGCCGCCGTGATTACCCAAAGGGAGATAGGCTCCTGAATAGACCTGGATATCCTGGGAAATGTCATATTTTATCATGGGATTAAGGATAAAGGAACCGTCCCCCAGGTTACCGATGTAACTGAAGGCAGCACCCCAATATTGGGAAATACTATAGTTCAGCAGGGAAAAAAGATAGGTGCGGCCCAGGGTAAAACGCTTGCCAGAGAGGAGCATTTCATAGTTGTAATCAATCGGGTTTTTGGCCCCAGTGGAATCGTAATAAAACTCGTTCAATAAATAGAGTCCGTTTCCCAGGGAAAAAGTGTAATCGCATCCCACAACCAGCTTGATATCGCTGTTGTTGTGGGATTGCAGGTAACCGCCTTCGATCCACCAGCCGATAAGGTTTTCTCCTCTCAGGTCCAGGCCGTAGACAGACAGGTCATTGGAGCCGGAGCGGATAAAGGTGATTGCCGAATCTACTCTGAATACCTGGGTTTGGGCGCGGAAGGCCGAGGATGAAGAACCCGTATCCGAACCGGGCGAGAACACGCCGGTTAAAGCGGAGGCTGGTCCCAGGGGGATATAGAGTTTGAAGGCATTGGCCCCGGGTTTTTCCTCTTTAGGTTCCAGGAGGTTAATGCGATTAAAGATATCCAGCGGGGCCCATAAGTAAGAGACTCCCAGGGCCACGCGCTGTTTACCAATGCTCATGTCGAATTTTTTGAAATGAAGGTCTACATAGGCGCGATCCAGGTCTATTTTTATTTTTTCCCGGTCGGTTTCATCTGCGTCAGAACCCCCGGTTGTACCCAGGGGCGATTTTAGGACACCGTGAAAGGTATAGAAATCCACCGCCACATTGACGGAAACTTTTTTAGAAGGCGAAAAGGTCTGTTTCAAGCGCAGCCGGTTGTAATCACCGATATCGATCTTTTCGGGATTCTCCAGGATATATAAACGGTTTTCAAAGTAGCCGAAAATTTCGTATTTTCCATAGAGCAGGGAAACCGTCAGACCAAGGAAAATAAAACACAGGAGTAGTGAATTTCGCTTCATGATAGCTCCTCTATATATCTATATAGGATTTTAGTTGCTCGTGGATGATGGTGAGCAGTTGGGAACGGCCCTGGTCGCTGCGCAGGAATAAGTGGTCGCCGGGCAGGACATGAACGTTAAAGGGTCCGGTAGTAAGGGGCTGCCAGGCCTCCATTTCCTCCGTGGTGACAAAGATATCATCCTGGCCGTGGAAGGCGGTTATAGGGACATCGAAGCGGGTTTCGTTTTTATCGTAGGTATAGCTGTCAACGATCCTGAATTCGGAGAGGGCCACGGGCCGCATGGCCCTCCGCATTTCGTCATTAAAGACGATGTGGAAGCCCCCCTGGAAAAATTGTTCGAAAACCAGCCGCTGTTGGGGCGATAGGGTTAGCAATTGGTCCGAACCGGGGATACCTTCGAAGCCAAGCGTCTTAAGAGCGCCCATCACCCTTTCAATCACGGGGTTGGGATAGACAGCGGCCGAAGTGTATGCCCCGACAAAGAGATGGCGGAGCTGTTGTATCTTTTTTTTCCACAGGTGGTAGGCAAAGCGATAGGCGATGAGCGCGCCCACGCTGTGACCGTAAACCGCGAAAGGGCGATCCATCAGTGGGGCCAATACCTGTTCCATGACACCGGTCAATTCGTCGATATTGTCGATGGGACGTTCGTTGATGCGGTTTTCTTTACCAGGCATTTGAATCGGGCACACTTCGATAGCATCCGCTAACTGGTCGGGCCATGCACGGAACAGCGACGCCCCGACCACCCCATAGGGGAAGCAAAAGAGACGGATTTTAGCCGCAGGTCTTTCCTGGCGGTATTCAAGCCAGGATTCCAGGTCCATCTTGTACTGGTGACTGTACCACCCGGCTTCCGAGCTGTCCGGGGACGTATCGCCGAACACCAGGCGCATCAGGCTGCCGGACAATTCGCTCAGGGACGGGCCCCGGAGGATATATTCCATGGGAATTTCCACGTCCAGGTCTTTATTGATAATATTTTTCAATTCCAGGCCCATCACGGAATCCATGCCCAGGCGGACCAGGGGCTCATCGGGAAGGATTTCCGCGGGTTTCATGCATAAAAGTTTGGCCATGACTTCCGCCAGGTAGTTTTTCATTATATTCTTTTGTTCCTGCGGATTTGAAACGGCCAGTTTCTCTCGTAACAGCCTGTCCTGGCCCTGTACATACTGTACGTGGGAGTCACGATCGCCCAGGGCTTTTTCCAGGGCTTCACTCCGCTCTTTACTGACGATTTTCACCTCCTGGCCTTTGACCCTGACCACAATGCGCTGTTCCGCATCAAAGAGCATAAAATTAGCGCGAATATGGTTCTCGGAGGTCAATTTTTTATCCACTTCCAGGTGCAGCCACAATGGGTCGCCCGCCTGGAGGTTATCTATGCTAAAAGATTCTATCCGCCGCACCATGAAACGGTCCTGGGAATCCAGGAAAGAAGCCCCGGCCACCAGGAACACCTGGGCGCAGGCATCCAGGATACCGGGATGGAATTGAAGGGCATAGGGCCGTGCTTTATCTTTTTCTTCGGTTTTCCTGAACCGCACCAGGATTTCCCGTTCGCGCCAGCAAATTTCCTCCACCCATTTGACGCTCTCCCCCAGGATAAAGCCGTGGTCTGCCATTTTTTGATGGAACTCAGCGCCGGTATAAACTTTTTTACACCTTTTTTTGATGTTGGTGAGTTTTTCTCGGCTTAGGGGGACGTGGGCGGTCTTCTTATTCGGCTCCAATTTCCCCTGGGCATGCAGGGTCCAGGTCTGTTGGGCGTCCTCTTTGCTGTAGAAGCTGAAATTTCTAATGAGGCGATCATCCGGCGGTGCAATTACCACCATGACGGTGCGGGGCACCTCACTGTTAAAGTATAAAGCCTGGTAATATTCCATATCTTCTATGGTATAGGCAGCGGTATGATAGAGTTTTTCAATAATGCGGCACAACATTTCCTGGTAGTAGCCTACATGCAGGACGCCGCGGTTATCGAGCAGTTCGGGGAAGGTCCCGGTGCTCAGCCGGTATTGGAACTGCTGCTCCGGCAGGGGGGACGGCAGCAGCCGACCTTCCAGGGGATGACCGGCTGGCTCTGTCGTGGGCGCCAGCGCCCCTGCGCTCATGGGTTCGGGCCAATATTTACGCCGCTGGAATGGATAGGTGGGCAGTATTATCTTATTTCCCGGGCAATCGCGGTGGAATCCTTCCCAATCGATAGTCAAACCGGCGGTATACAGCAGGGATATACTTTTAATCAGGGTTTCCCGGGGCGACACAGTCGAAAGCGAGGAGACTGCAAGCGCCTTTTCTGTATCCACGTATTGAGATGCCCTTTCCAATAAAGGCGAGGCCGCGCCGATTTCGATAAAACAGCGGTAATCCTGGGTTACAAGGTTCTGTAGACTGACGCGCAAGATGTCGAGGGTAATGATGCGCGGCTGCCGGTAATCGGCGTCAGACAATTGATTTTTTTCCACCGGTCGGCCGGATAGTGGGGAAATTACTCGCATTTGCGGCGGGTTAATGACCACGCCGCCGGCTCTCTCCCCGTGGACAGGTATCCCGGTCTGTGTCATTACATAACGGACAGCAGTGTCCAGGTCCATGATTCCTGCTGTACATGCGGCCGCCAGTTCGCCAATCCCTTCGCCCAACACGGCAGTGGGCCGGATGCCCCAGGCCCCCCACAATTGCACCAGGGCATATTGCAGGCAAAATAAACCGGCTTCCTTAAGGCCCCGGGCATCAACCGGCGGGTTTTCACCGAAAAGAGCAGCCGGGGAAACGGCCAGGTAATGTTCGCATAAACCAGCACAGGCATCAAAGGCTTTTTTGAACGTGGGTTGAGTTTTATAAATCTCTTGACCGGCCAGCGCCAGGTCTTCGCAGTGGCGGTTGAACAGGAAGGCCACCCGGACCGCGGTTCCCTCCTCTCCCGGGACCATTGACCGACTGTCATTACCCCCGGGGTACCGGTCCAATTGTTCCACCAAATGACCGGCGCTTTCGGCTGTAAACACGGCGCGATATGGGAAATGCATACGGCAAACGTTGGCCGTATAACAGAGATCGGCGAGCTCTGCCGCCGGGTGTTCCGCCAGGTAATTTTTGTACTCCCGGGTTAAGGCGTTTAAGGCGGGTTGATCTTTGGCCGACAGCGCCAGGATATGCAGGAACTTGACCGGGACCTCCCTTTGTTTATCAGCGTCCTGTTTCTTTTCTCTCCCGGGCGCTTCCGCTGCGATAACATGCGCATTGGTGCCGCTGAATCCGAAAGCACTGACGCCGGAAATCCTGGGTTTTCCGTCGGTATTCCAGGGCATTGCCCGGGTGGGGATGAACGCCGGTATCTTTTCCAGGTCAATGCGGGGATTGATGGTTTTAAAATGCAAGTTCGGGGGTATCTCTTTATTTTGTAAGCATAATACAGCTTTTATTAATCCTGTAATACCGGCGGCGGCTTCCAGGTGACCGATATTGGATTTCACCGCCCCCAGGACCAGGGGGTAGTCTTTATCCCGGTGCCCGGCAAATATTTCGGAAAGGGATTGCACTTCAATGGGGTCGCCCAGTGATGTCCCGGTGCCGTGGGTTTCCAGGAAACCGATATCCGCCGGGGAAACGCCGGCGTCTTCCAGGGCGCGGTGGATCAACTGCTGTTGGGCCAGGCCGTTGGGCACGGTTAATGCGCTGGTAACTCCATCCTGGTTTGATGCAGACCCTTTGATAACGGCCAATATGATATCATTTTCTTTTAAGGCGTCGGACAGGCGTTTTAATACCACCAGGCCGCAGCCTTCGCCGCGCACATAGCCGTCGCCCGAGGTATCGAAGGTTTTGCACCTGCCGTCCCTGGCCAGGGCATTGATTTTGCTTAACATGATAAACATCTGGGGTGAAAACATGAGGTTGACGCCCCCGGCCAGGGCCAGGTCGCAATCGCCGGTTCCCAGGGCGGTACAGGCCAGGTGTACGGCCACCAGGGAAGAAGAACAGGCGGTGTCGATGGATATGGCCGGGCCGTGGAACCCGAAAGTATGGGCAATACGACCCGAAGCGATATTGAGGGCGAAGCCGGTGGCGGTATAGGGGCCGGTGCGCTCCGGGTCAGCGGCCAGGCCGACAAATTCGCTGCCGGAGATACCGATAAATACCCCGGTGCGGCTCCCTTTCAAGCGGGGACCGGTCACGCCAGCCCGTTCCAGCGCTTCCCAACTCACCTCCAGCAGGAGGCGCTGCTGGGGGTCCAATTCCATGGCTTCCCGGGGCGAAATACCGAAAAACCGGGCGTCGAATAGGCCCACATCTTCGCACAAAAAACCGGCCCGTTTCACGTAGGTTTTACCCGGTACTGCCGGGTCCGGGTCGTAATAGTCATCGGCCGGCCATCTTTCCGGCGGCACATCACGGATACCGTCTTTGCCTTGTTTTAAGAATTCCCAGAAAGCTTCGGGTGCAGCACAGCCGCCGGGCATCCGGCAGCCCATCCCGATAATTGCAATAGGTTCCTTTGACGCCTGGGGGCGTCGGGCTAATTTATCCTCCAATATGCGGATTGCTTGCAAGGAACGCTTTAATAATAATTCATAGTTTTGTTCTTTTGTCATTAAAGATTCTCCGTTAGATTCCCAGTTTTTCCAGTACGGTTTCCAATTCTTCTGCCGCCTGGTCGGTATCCAGGGCCATGATAGCCGCGGATATTTCATTTCCCAGGGCCGCCGGTTCCGGGGGGGGCTGCAGGTTAAGAATCCCGGTAATTATAGACCGTTTGGCCTTGACCAGGGCTACCTGGGGCATATCCAGGGCCAGGGCTTTATCAAAAGCTTCGAAACCTTCCCCGGTTTCCAACAAAGCCAGGCCTAGTTTTTTGAAGCCGACTTTTTCAATATCGGCATCGATTCTCATGCCGCCGCTGCGCCAGGGGGGCCAATTAATGGATAGCGTCCTGCCCTGGCGTCGGCCCTGTTGGCAGAGCTTGTCCCGCCACCGGGCAAAACTGTCCAGGAAATAGTTGGCATATCCATAGTCGCATTGACCCGCATTGCCCATGGTCGAGGCCAATGAGGAAAACAGGACGAAGAAATCGAGGTCCTCGTTCCCAAGGGCTTTGTCCAGGTAAAAAGTACCGAATACTTTGGCTGCCAGCACGGCATCTATTTCTTCCCTGGTTTTTTTTATGATAAACGAATCGCGCAAAACACCGGCAGAATGGATAATACCGTTGATTTTCCCGAAGCGGGACCGGGTTTCGCTTACCAGGTATTCCACCTGGTGGGGCTGGCTCACATCGGCCTGCAGGTAAACCACTTCAGCCCCTGAGTCTTGCAGCCGGTGGATTTCTTTTTGGGTTCCAGGTTTTAACGGGGAACGTCCGGACAGCACAAAGACCCCCTTGACCTTTTGGGCCAGGTATTGGACAAACAGCAGTCCCAGGCCGCCAGCACCACCGGTGACAATGTATACGCCTTTTTCCTTTAACAGGTCTTCCAGGTGGAAGGGTTGGTGAATACCCGGGTCCAGTTCCCGGAACCGTTTTACCAAAGGTTGGTCACCTTCATAACGCAGGACCCGGCCCGGTTCATCGGCTTCCAACAATTGGCGGAGTGCAAGGTTGGCGATCCGGGTCAAGGCGGGTTCGTCCCCGGGATCAGCCGGCAGTTCCAGGGCAGTGGTTTCCACAATCAGCCTGGGGTTTTCCCAACCCACGCAGCGGGCAAGACCGCCAACTGCTTCGTACACCGGTTGAACACCACCATTGTCCGGGTACAGGTACACCAGGCGGACCGTCTCCCGGAGCCCGGGCACAAGCAGGGCTTTGCATAGAAAAAACATCGAATAAAGACCATGGTTCAACTGGCGCTCCAATGCCTCGCGGTCCTGGGGAAAGGATTCATGGGACCAGGCATGAATGACAGCCCCGGGCATCATGTCCTGCTGCGCCAGGAGTTGAAGTAATTGCCTGTAATCGTCTTCCCGGGCCGGATCCACCTGGAAGACCCGTTCGTTTAATCGACGAAAGACCTGGCCCGGCGTGACCAGGACCGGCCGCAGGTCCTGCTGCTGCAGCGCCCGGTAAAGGCGATGGTCCGGGGCAAACACCAACAACCGGCCCGATAGTCCCGTTATATCGGCAGCCGTAAGATCGCTGTCCAGGTCCCCCGGTTCCCATACGGGTCCATAATAGATATTTTCGTATACCTCCCGGGTTGGTTTTCCCGGGGCTTTTTCTTCCCGGGTTTCAAGGTCCTGGAAGGAAATATGTTCCATGATAAAGCCGCTGAGTTGGGCAACAGTGGGGTAGTCGAACACCACCGTGGCATAGAGTTCCACTTGCAGGTCCTCCTGGACGCAGGTAAACAGCTTGGTAGCGGTGACGGAATCCATACCCAGGTCGAAAAAGCCGTCATTAAGTCCCGGTAGATTAGGCGGTTTGAAATCGAGAAGTCCCCCCACCCGTTTTTGCAGGTAACGGCAGAGAATATCGCTTCGTTCGCCTTGAGGTGCTTCCGCCAACCTGGCCAGGATACCGGCGTCTTGCTCCGCTGCCGGTTCCTGCACCTGGAGATCGATGCCGTCGCCGGTATCTGTTATCCAGTACCGTTCTTTGGAGAAAGGATAGGTGGGCGCCGAAACCCGGCCAGGGCGATAGCCCGGGTAAAGCTGCTGCCAGTCGATTTCCGCGCCTTTGACCCAGAGCCCGGCCAGGATGTCTTTTTGTCCTTTTTCCACCAACTCCACCGTGGGCGCTGGCAATTGGACGTTTTCCCCGTCCTGGTTTTGGCCGTCAGGAGCCGCCTGGCCGGTGTACAGACCACTGTGGGTCTTACCTTCCAGGTAGTGGTTCAATATGTCCACGGCTTCGGCAGGGGTGTGGGCCAGCAGGGCCAATCGCTGGGCAAAGGGTTCGCGGCCTGTTTGCAGGGTATAAGCCAGGTGAGCCAGTTGGGCCGGTTGGTTTTCCCGGGCTTCGGTGTTCTCCAGGTATTGTACCAGGCGCCGGGCATATTGTTCCAGGTTTCCCGGTTTTTTAGCCGATAGGGGAATAATCACCGGGAAGGTCCCGGGACCCGGCGCGGCAGTCTGCTGACCTGGGGTTCCGGGTATATATTCGTCCATAATAAGGTGGACATTGACGCCGCCAACGCCGAAAGAGCTGACACCAGCCCGCCGCGGCGCTTTCCACTCTTCCGACCGCAGTTGGACATAGAAGGGAGTTTGACGGAAATCGATGTTGGGATTGGTGTGGTCTGCGTGCAGCAGGGAAGGCACCAGGGTCTTATGCTGCATTTGCAGCACCACCTTGGTGAGTTGAGCGATGCCAGCGGCAGCTTCGGCGTGGCCGATGTTGGACTTGACCGAGCCTATGGCACAGAACTGTTTGTCGTTTGTGTATTTCCCATAAGCTTCACTGAGGCCCTGGATCTCGATGGGATCGCCCAGGCTGGTGCCGGTGCCGTGGGCCTCCAGGTAGGTGATAGTACGGGGATCAATGCCTGCCTTTTTAATCGCCAAATCGATAACCTCGGTCTGGGCCACCGGGTTGGGCACGGTGTAACCGAAGGTTTTACCGTCATGGTTGACTGCGGTGCTTTTAATCAGGGCATAAATATGGTCGTTGTCTTCTATGGCGCGGTGCAGTGGTTTGAGTAGTACTACGCCGACGCCTTCGGCAGGTACATAGCCGTCCCCACCGGCGCCAAAGGCGCGGCAGCGTCCGTCGCTGGCACCGAACTGCCCCGCGCAGATGGTAATGTATTTGCTGGGATGCAGGGAAAGGTTCACACCCCCGGCCAGGGCCATGTCGCATTCACCCCGCTGCAGGCTCTCGCATGCCATGTGAATGGCGTAAAGCGACGACGAACACGCCGTGTCCACCGATACGCTGGGTCCGCGCAAATTAAAAATATAGGAGACCCGGTTAGCCACGGAAAAAGTTTGCGAATTAATGGGGATAAATTTTCCTTTTTCCAGTTCTTTTAAGGCAAACAACTGGTAATTATTAAACGTAACGCCGGCAAAAACTCCCACTGAACCCCGGCGGTCGCCGGCCCGGGGGTCTTCCAGGAGCCGGCGGGTATAGCCAGCATCCTCGCAGCAGGTCCAGGCGCATTGCAGGAACAACCGTTCCTGGGGGTCCATAAAACGGGCCTCCAGGGGGGATATATTGAAAAACAGGGGATCGAATTTGTCAATGTCCTCCAGGAACCCACCCCAGTAACAGTACATGCCCTTTTTCCCGCCTTTCCGGGTATCGTAATATTTGCGATAATCCCACCGTTCTATGGGAATTTCACTGATGCAGTCGCGGCCGGTTTTTAAATTCTCCCAATACTGTTCGAGGTCGGCGGCGATGGGATACTGCCCGCTGATACCGATAACGGCAATATCGATATCTCCCCGGTCGCGTGGTTCCCCTTTCACGGTCATCCCGGGCATAATTGTCTCTACGTGCGGCTGCCGGGGTTCGGAAGAATCTGCCCGGGCCGCGGGATCAGAGAAAATCTTTTGCAAACGTGCTTCATGGTTATCCACAAAATATTGGACCAGGGAGTCCAGGTTTTTATAGGTAAAAAACAAGGTTGCCGGAATCTCCCCCAGTTGTTCGCTCAGGATGCGGTTGAGCTGGGTGATGAGAATGGAGTCGAGGCCGAATTCTTCGAAATTGGCGGCGGGATCGAATTTATCTTTATCCACCTTGATTAAAGCGGATAAGGTTTCTTTGAGGTAGTCCAGGGTGACGGCGGCCAGGGTTTCGCGGCTGTTCACCGGACCGGCGGCCGCCAGCATGGATTGCCGGGCGATAGGCCCAGGTCCCGGCTCCGCCGCCGCGTTGGGCCCACCCGAGACCTCGAACCAACAGCGCTCCCCGGCAAAAGGATAGGTGGGCAAGGGAATACGACGAAAGGAAATATCGCAGTACAAATCGGTCCAGGTCGGATCATGGCCGTTGACATATAATTCAGCCAGGGCCGCAAGTTTTACCGGGTAACCGGCTTCCTGGGGCCCAGGCATCGAGTAGGCCTGGTGTCCGGGGGCGGTGTTCCTGTCCTTTTTCTCGCTGCACCGGGAATAACCGTCAGTTCCTATTTCCATTATCTCTTTCAAGCGGCGCTGTAATTGTCCCGGGTCACTGGCTATTACAACTGTACGCACGGGGAAGTGGGTCCGGCCAACCTGCAGGGTATAGGCCACATCACCCAGGGAAACTCCATGGCCATGGTTTTCCAACCAATGAGCCAGGCTGGCAATTTCCTCATTTAAGCGGTCTTGCCCTTTGGCGCTCAGTGGGATGAGGTAGGCGGGCAGCGCCCCAACCCCTGTAGCAGCCGCACGCGGCGGCGCTTCTCCTACTACCATATGACAATTGGTTCCGCTCAGGCCAAAGGAACTGACAGTCGCCAGTCGGGTTTTGCTGGCCGGGACCTCCCAGTCCGCATATCCTGTGGTTACGTAAAAAGGACTGTTTTTAAAATCGATATGCTCGTTCACCTGGTGGAAATGAAGGGAGGGCACCTGTTTTTTATGTTTGAGGCATAAAAGTATCTTGATGAGGCTGGCCACGCCAGCAGCGGCCAGGGCATGGCCAATATTGGTTTTAACGGCACTGATGGCGCAGTATTGCTTTTTGGCGGTGAAGCGGCGAAACGCCCGGGTAAGGGCGGCAATTTCAATGGGGTCTCCCAATTTAGTGCCGGTGCCGTGGGCTTCCAGGTAACTGATATCTTCCGGGTTTATATGGAACCTGTTGTAAACATCGATCTCCAACTGCATCTGCGAATTGGCGCTGGGGGCGGTGATGCCGTTGGTTTTACCGTCCTGGTTTACCAGGGACCCCTTAATCACCCCATAAATGTGATCGTTATCCCGGAGGGCCCGTTCCAGGGCTTTGAGCACCACCACGCCCACACCATCGCTGGGTACAAAGCCGTCGGCGCTGTTGTCGAAGGTTTTGCATTTTCCTTCCCTGGAAATCATTTCGCCTTTGCTGGTGGTGATATGGATATAGGGGGTGGTAAGGATACATACCCCGCCAGCCAGGGCCAGGTGGCTCTCTTCGTTGATGATGCTTTGGCAGCCCTGGTGAATGGCCACCAGGGAAGAGGAACAGGCGGTATCGATGGTCATGCAGGGACCCACCAGGTTGAGGAAATAAGCAATACGGGCAGCCAGGAACGAGAGATCTGTCCCCATCATGAACAGGGGATCGCCGCCGCTGTGAGCCTGTCGGCCCAGGTTGTAATCCCCCTGGCCAGCCCCCACAAACACCCCGCACTTTTGCCCGGATAGGGAATCAGGGGCATAGCCTGCATCTTCCAGGGCGCGCCAGGCTTCTTGCAAAAACAGGCGCTGCTGGGGGTCCATGAATTCGGCTTCCCGGGGAGAAATATTAAAAAACAAGGGATCGAATTTATCGATATCATGGACCAGTCCACTCCATTTGCAGTAAGTTTTACCCGGGGCATTGGGATTGGGATCATAGAATCGGTCCGGGTCCCACCGCTCTTTGGTCACTTCGGTAACACTGTCCACGCCGGCCACCAGGTTTTGCCAGAATTGGTAAATATCCCCGGCCCCGGGAAAACGGCCCGACATGCCGATTACAGCAATATCCCGGGACTTCACCCCCGCTGCCGGTGCTGGTACCTCTTTTTCTTGCCCTCCCGGTTTCTTGAGAACCAGGAGCAGACGTTTGGCCTCTTCCGGGCTGATTTCCCGGCGGCGCAGCCGGTCAAGAATTCGCTCCACTTGCTGTTTGTCAACGTTCATTGTCATTCTTTTTTTTACTGTATTTCCAGGTAATCTTTGACTACCTGATCGCTTAATTCACCTTCCTGGAATCGACGCAGCAAATCGGTCAACGCATCATCATCACCGGGTGATACCCCCGGTTCTGCCATTATTGGTTCCCTGGGCTGCTCCACCATCGACACGGACCGTTTCGATTCCTGCACCTGCCGATCAATGAATTGCCCCAGGAGGGTAATGGTGGGATAGTCGTATATTACCACGGCTTCCAGGTTCAAAGCAAACGCTTTATTGATGTCGCGGACGATCTCCACTCCCATGGTGGAATCTACTCCCATCTCTTTAAATGCCCCGTTAAGGTTAAGCTCAGGGACCGGGATTTGCAGCACCCGGCCGATAATTTCCATTAGCTTGAGGCGAACGGTGTCCGGGGTTTCTACGGATGGGGGTTGGGGCGCAGCGATTTTTTCCTTTAACGGCACCGCTAGAGAGATTTTCCCAGGCGGTACCGGTGCCTGGCCTTGGGGCGCCTGCCTGGTTTGCTTTGGACTGAGCCGGATTTTTTTCGGTGCGGTCGGCGCCGCCGGCACCGCCGCTTCTACCGGGGGTGTTTCCTGGGATTTGTCGAAAAAATATTGGATTCGCTGTTTCACCTCCGGGTGGGAAAAGGTCTGTTCATGCATGGCCAGTTCGCGTCGAATAACCGCGGGCAGTTGGTCCAGTATGGGCCGGGCCATTTCTTTTTTCAGCACTTCCAGGGAGTATCGGGGTTTCTCAGCCAGGTTCCGGGCAATGGCCAGGGCTTCCGACAGTACCTCGGAGCCCTTTTTGAAAATTACGGGGGTGCCGCGCTGTTTTAGGTCATCCCCCCCGTAGGAACGGGCCGTATACATCATTTCCACGGCCAGGTTGGCGCCCAGTTTTTCTTTGAGAATATAGGTGGCGCCCATGCCGGGGGTGAAACCGTATTTCATGAAAACGGCCCCGTAAACGCTATCTTCGGCCATAATTACGATATCGGCGTACAACCCGAAGATCAGGCCGGCGCCCGAGGCATGCCCCTGCATGGCGGCTATAACAGGAACATCGGCTTCCAACATACCCCGGTACAAAAACGGGACGTCGAAACATTGCCCCTTGCCGTCATGGAGGTTCATCAATTGTTCCCGGGTTCCCCCCATGCAAAAGATTTTGTCATAACCGGTGACAATGATTACTTTGATGTTTTTGTCCCGGTGGATCTCCTGGAACCGGGCCATAAGACCTACCACGATGGCTTCGGAAAACATATTCTTGTTTTCCTGGTCTTGCATAGTCACCAGGGCAATATGATTGTCTATGATTTCGAGAATTACTTCCTGCCCCCGGTACCCTTTGACCGCCTCTTTTAAAGAATCGGGTACATCAGCCGGGGGAAGTTGGTAAATAGAAGTCGGCCGCGTAATGGATGCGGATGGAGTGGTCGCGGGCGAATCTCCGGTGAGATCATCGTACCAATAGCGTTTCCCGTCAAAGGGATAAGTGGGCAGGGAAATACGGCGCGGTGCGGCGTCGGTATAGAGCAAGCCCCAATCGATATCCACACCTGAGGCCCACAATTGGGCCAATGAGTCCAACTCCCGCTCCTGGACTAACATGCGTAAAAATTCTTGACCGGCCCGGCCGCCCACCAGGAGCAACTTTCCCAGGTCGGCGCCCCCGCGCCCGGTATAGAAATGGGGGATATCCTCCTGCCCTGCGCAGAAAGCCGTTAATTGTTCATTTAATTGCCCCAGGGAATCTACCGCCAGGGCCAGGCGATGATTCATGGCGTCACGCCCCACTTGCAAGGTATAGGCAATATCGGCCAGGCTCACTTTACCCGGTTCCGGCTGTGACGGTGCAGCGTTTTTCAACCGATGCTGGAAATAATCCTGCATCCTGTCCTTGTGGTTTTCCAGCAGGTAAAGGGAAAGGAATTCCAGCGAAGTCATTTCGTTAATTAAAGCCTGGGAATTGATTCCCAGGAGGTAGCGGCTGTCGATTTGACAGGCCAACCGGGTTAAGGTCACCGGCTCAAATCCCAATTCTCGCAAATCTTCATCCGGTGGAATATCGCTTTCGGCCAGGTTCATAATTTCGGCAGCCATTTTTACTAAATCATTTTGGATATATTGATTTAAATACTGCATATCAAAGGAGATTTTGCTTCTCGGCCCTAAACCGCCATCGTTTGTGGGGTTAAGCGTTTCCAGGAAATCCTTTATTTTCCGGGCATAGGTTTTTAGTTCCTGGTCGCTTTTGGCGGACATTACCACCAGGTGTGCATCCGGGGGCGGCAGTGCCGCTGGGGTACTGGTTTCCGTATATTCTTCGATAACGATATGGACATTGGAGCCGCCGAAACCGAAGGAACTGATCCCGGCCCGCCTGGGGATTTCCCGGTTTTCATTATCTAGCAAAGAACCCCAGGGATGGGTCCTGTCGGCAATGTAAAAGGGGCTGTTTTCCAGTTGGATATAGGGGTTGAGTTCCTTGAAGTGGACATTGCCCGGGATTTTTTTATATTTTAAGGCCAGCAGTACTTTAATTAGACCGGCAATACCGGCGGTCGTTTCCAGGTGCCCGATATTGGTTTTGACCGAGCCGATGCAGCAGTGAGGTTTTTGAGGTGTAGGTTTGCCCCAATCCTTATAGAGTTGGTCAAAGGCTTTTTTGAGGCCGTTGATTTCGATGGGGTCGCCCAGGGAGGTACCGGTACCGTGGGCTTCGATGTAGCTGACAGTAGCGGGATCGAGGCCAGCCCGTTTCCAGGCGGCAACTATCAAGTCGGCCTGGGCATTGGGATTGGGTGCGGTGAGGGAATTGACATGGCCGCCGTGGTTGACGGCTGAGCCTTTTATCACGGCGTAAATATGGTCATGATCGGCCTGGGCTTTACTTAAGGGTTTGAGCAAGACCACGCCGCACCCTTCTCCGCGCACATAACCGTTGGCTTCCCGGTCGAAGGTTTTACAGCGCCCGTCCTTGCTCAACATGCCGGCCTTGCCGAAAGAGATGTATGCGGAAGGGCTGAGGATGACGTTTACGCCGCCGGCCAGGGCCATCTGGCAGTCGCCGTTACGTATCGCAATAACGGCCCGGTGCACCGCCACCAATGAACTGGAACATGCGGTATCGATGGCTTCGCTGGTACCCGACAGGTTAAGCAAGTAAGAGATGCGGTTGGGGAGAACCGAATGGGCCGACCCGGTGGAGGTGAGGGCCTGCATTTCCACGCCCTGCTCATTCAATCGCTCGTAGTAATCCATGCTCGACACACCAACAAACACCCCGGTCCTGGACCCCCACAAATCTTTACTGCTGTACCCGGCATCCTCGATGGTTTTCCATACAGTTTCCAGGAAGATGCGCTGCTGCGGGTCCATTAAGCGGGCCTCGCGAGGCGAGATGCCGAAAAAACGGGCATCAAAGGTATCCACCCGCCGCATGAACCCACCCCACTTGATATCGATCTTGTCTGGCTCTTTGTCAGGGTCACCGTATATGGCACGCCAATCCCAGCGGTCCGCGGGGATCTCGCTGATCAAATCCCGGCCTGTTTCCAGGTTCCGCCAGAACTCATCCAGGTCATCCGACTGGGGCATGACCCCACTCATGCCGATGATGGCAATAGGTTCGTGGGGCTGGGAAACGGCAGATAGGGAAGCGGCGACCCCGGCGGGTCGGGCAAATCGACCGCGCGTTTGAACTGTTACCTCCCTATCCCCAGGTGTTTCCGGGGTGGGGGCCGCGAGTGTGGATAATGATCTCACGGCATCGCCGTACATTTTCGTGAAGATATCATGATATTGACGACTCACAAAACTGAGAAAAGATTCCAACGTGGGATGTTCAAAGAAGATCGAAGGCATAAGGCCCAGGTTGAATTTGTCGTTAAGAAAGTTGGCAAATTCGGTATATGTAATGGAGTCGAATCCGAATTCACTCAGCTCAGCCTGGAGGTCGATGTCCTTCTCCTGGATTTTTAGTATGCGGGATACCCCTTTTAATACATCTTGGCTGATTTTTTCCAGCAATAGGTCCGCGTCTCTCCCCTGGTCTTCCGGCTGCGGGACAGGTGCGGCAGGTGCGATAGGTGCGGCAGTTGAGGGTGACGTGGGCACTGCGGTCTCTTCGCCCGGGTTAAATAAGCGCCGGATTTTTGACCGGTTTCCTTTAATAATGATAAACACGGGGTTCTCCCGACCCAGGGCGGTCCGGAAAGCCGCCAGACCGGTTTCCGTATCCAGGGGTAACATGCCGAAGGCCTGTTTCATCAAGGTCCTGGTTTGGCTGTCGACGGTCATGCCGCCCTGTTCCCAGAGCGGCCAGGCAGCGGCCAAGGTTTTACCCGGACGACGGCGAATAACCCGCCAGTGGGCAAATAAGTCCATGAAACGGTTGGCAAACGCATAATCGCTTTGCCCCGCATTGCCCAGGACGCCGGCGATGGAGGAGAACATGACAAACGCATCCAGGGGTTCATTACGGGTGGCTTCATCCAACCGCAGCGTGCCGTAAACTTTGGGCGCCAGGACGAGTTCCATCTCCGCCCGGGTTTTCTTGCCGATATAGGCGTCCCGGATGACGCCGGCCGCATGGATAACGCCATTGACCGGCCCGAACCGGGTCCTGGCCCGGGTTACGATTTCATCTACATCCTGTCGGCAGGCGATATCACCTTTGACATAGAGAACCTGCCCCCCCCGTTGTTCCAATTCCGTTATCTTTTTTTGTTTTTCGGCATCGGGTTCCGAAAGGTCTGTGAGAACCAGTTTGGCGTCCACTGTTTCAGCCAGGTAACGGGCAAATAGTAAACCCAGGGCGCCGAGCCCGCCGGTAATAATATATACCCCCCCGCGCCTCAAGGGCAATAAAGCCCCGGTATCGGCTGTAAATTCTCGTTCTTCAAAGGTTTTCACCAGGCGAACTTTTTCTTGATAACAGATTTCGACCTGGAATCCGGGTTCCGCCAGTTCGGTTAACAGCGTTTCGCACGGGATTTCACCCGGGCCTTCGCCGCGTGCATCGGCCCAGGCCACGGTTTTAACCCGGAGCCTGGCATTTTCCCGCTCCAGGCTGCGGGCAAACCCGCTGACCGCGCCATACAGGGGCTGGGACTCGGCCCCCGGGTAAATATACACCATTCTTATCCTGTCATGGTTTTCGTGTTCAGCCAGCGCCCGGGCCAGGAAGAATATGGGATAAAACCCCAATTGCAATTGGGAGGCAGCATTGGCTTCGTCCGTATCAAACTCTCCCCGCCCCCATCCCCATAGATGGATAATCCCCCCGGGTAGTCCTTTGTCCCCGGCCAGGCCGTCAAGTAAACGGCGATAATGTTCTTCCTCCAGGGGATCTATTTCAAAGCCGCCTGCATCGAGGGACCGGAACTCGCGGCCCGGTTTAACCTGCACATAAGGAATCTGTCGTTGGGTCAATTGGGCGGCCAGTTCGGAACCGGTATCTAACAGCAGCAGCGGCGAAGTGGTCCAATGATCGGTTGGAATAGGCGCCGGTGCGGCCAATGTTGCCAGGGGAGCCTCGGTCCAGGTGCTGCTTAACTCTACTGTTTGGGCAGCGGGCTCTTCACCGGGTTGTAAGGAACGCACCGAAAAGCGGTTCAATGTCACCAGGACGCGGCCCTGGTCATCCAGGATCTTGATATCGAAATAAAAAGCGCCGGCGGCCCCACATTCGGGATTGACCCTGGATACATAAACATAACCTGTTTCGCTGGGAGACCCATTTATCTCTAATCCCTCCAGGGCAAAGGGCAGAAAGGTTGAACCGGGGGGTAAACCGGTCTGATCAATCACCCCGAGTACAGTTTGCAAGGCGCCATCCAGGAGTGTGGGGTGAAGACCAAAGGAGTTAAACCCGCCGCGCAGATCCGCCGGTAATTCCAGGCGGGATAGGGCTTCGCTGCCGCTGCTTTTCAGCCATTGGACGGGTTGGAAAGATGGCCCGTATTGCAGCCCCCCTTTCCGGAACAGGAGGTAAAATTCTTCCTTTTCAAGCCGCCGCGTACATCGTTTTTCGATGGCCCCGACGTCCAGCGCCTTCGGACCCGGGCCCTCCGCCGGCCTCCCGACGGCAGCCAAACTTCCCTGGGCATAAACCACTCGCTCACCCATTGTCTCTTCCGTACCGATTTCAAATTCGATATGATCCTGGACCGGGTAAAGCCCGATATAAATTTCACAGGGTTTGCCGTTTAACGAAAAAGCCCGGGGCCACACCACGGAAAAAATTTTGATGTTATGAGCCTGGGGTAAAGAGAGGGCCGCGGCGGCGCGCGCCATTTCCAGGTAAACCACACCCGGCAGCACCGGCTTTTCCTGCACCACATGATCGCGCAGGTAGAATTCAGCGCCGGTAACTATTTTTTTAAACCGTTGTTCCTCCAGGGTGGATTCGTTTCGATCCAACAGCGGGTGGAGGGGTTCGCCCGCCGACTGGACGCCGGGTATCACTTTTGTCTCGTTCGTTTCGGGTATCCAATAGCGGTTCCTGGCAAACGGATACGTTGGCAGCGCCAGCCGGTTAGGGATTGACCCGTTGTAGAGCAATTTCCAATCGATTTCCACACCCATGGTCCAGAGTCGCCCCAATTTGCCGTACTCGCGGCGGCGGATAATCGCCTGGATAAACTCTTTACCGGATTCTCCTTCTATAAGTAAACCGGCTTTGACTTTTGCGGTTTTGAGGTTGTCGCTGTAGAGGTCTTCGACATTGCTTTTGCCTTGTTGGAAGTCCCGGAGATTTCGCTGCAGTTGTTCCACAGTGGAGACGACCATGGCCAGGCGTGCATCCATGGGTTCCCGGCCCAGTTGGAGCGTATAGGCGATATCCCGGAGCGGGAAACTGCGTTGTTCCAGGCAGGCGGCCAGGTTGCCGACCCAGGCGCCGAGCTGCTCCTGGTTCTTGGCTGAAAGGACAATCAATTGGGGTTCCGCCGCTGCCTGGGGCGGGGAGGCTTCCGGGGCCCGGTACTCTTCCAACACGATATGGGCATTGGCCCCACCGAACCCAAAAGAACTGACGCCGGCCCGCCGCGGCAGCTCACGGTTTTCCGCATCTTTTAAAAGCGGCCAGGGGCCCGTTTCGCTAATGATATAAAAAGGTGAGTCTTCCAGGACGATATAAGGATTCAACTGGTTGAAATGCAGGTTTTTGGGTAGGGTTTTATGCTGTAAAGAGAGCAGTACCTTGAGAACGCCGGCAATACCGGCAGCGGTTTCCAGGTGGCCGATGTAGGTCTTAACCGAGCCGATGCCGCAGTGATGTGATGCGGGGGACGGTTTGCCCCAGTCTTTATATAACTGGTTAAAAGCCTTTTTAAGTCCATTGATTTCGATGGGGTCCCCCAGGGCAGTGCCGGTGCTGTGGGCTTCGATGTACCCGACTGTGGTGGGGTCGATGTTGGCCCGTTTCCAGGCGGAAACGATAACGTCGGCCTGGGCATTGGGGTTGGGGGCGGTGAGTGATGTGGCATGGCCGCCGTGATTTTCAGCGCTGCCTTTGATAAGGGCATAAATATGGTCTCCGTCAGCGCGGGCTTTGCTTAAGGGTTTGAGGAAAATGGCCCCACAGCCTTCGCCGCGTACGTATCCATTGGCCGCTTTGTCAAAAGTTTTGCAGCGCCCATCCCGACTGAGCATCCCTGCTTTGCTTAAGGAAATATACCAGGTCGGGTGGGCAATCACATTCACACCGCCGGCTATGGCCTGGTCGCAGTCCCCGCAGCGAATAGACTCCACGGCACGGTGGATGGCCACCAACGAAGCGGAACAAGCCGTATCCACCGGCTGGCTGGGACCGTGCCAGTCCAACAGGAAAGAGATGCGGTTGGCCAGGACGGAGTGCGATACACCCGTAGAGATTTGCGCCTGCACTTCGACTCCGCTCTTTTCAAGTAAATTCAGGTAATCGACAGCAGCGGCGCCTACAAAGATCCCGGTCCGGGTCCCGAAAAGATCCGACGCACGATAACTGGCATCTTCAATCGTTTTCCATACGGTTTCCAGGAAAATTCGCTGCTGGGGGTCCATCAACTCGGCTTCACGGCGGGAAATGCCAAAAAACGCCGCATCAAAGGCGTCGATGCGGTTCATAAATCCACCCCATTTGATATCAGTTTTATTTACTTCCCGGGCGGGATCGCCGTACCATTCCCGCCAATCCCAACGATCCGCCGGGATTTCACCGATCATGTCTTTGCCTTCCAGCAGGTTCTTCCAGAAAGCCTCCAGGTTGTCGGATTGGGGCATAACCCCACTCATACCAATGATAGCAATGGGTTCAGCCCCGGGCCCGACAGCGGAGTCCCTGGCCATGGGGGGCATGGGCGGGACAGGTACAGGAACAGGTTCTCCTGGGAAAGATGGCGGAGACAGGAACCTGGGCCGCTGCTGATGTGCTTCACCCCATGTCCAGGCAGCTTCCCCCCCCGATGCTCCCCGGGAGGTATCCGCAGCCATTCCCTCATGAGCACCAGTGAAGGCTATTTCCCCCTGGTAATGGACACGAAGCTCGTCCCCGTACGTCTCCACTAAATACTGCACAAACGATTCAAGGGTGGAATGCTCAAAAAATACAGACGGCATGAGTTCCAGGTTATACTTATCGTTTAGCCAGGTGCTGTACTCGGTAAAACTGATGGAGTCAAACCCAAATTCACTCAAGCGGATTTCCGGGTCAATGTCACCTTCATCGATCTTTAAAACAGCGGAAACTCCCTTAACCAGGTCTTTCCGCACTTCCTGGCCCAGGGCCTCCTCGGCATCCGCTGCGTCCATCGGACTTTTATCCGGGCTGCCGGAGTTCCGGGATGAGGTTTTCAAAGGTCCCCTCGACACGGGGATTTGAGTCTCCTTACCAGGATTCGTTTTGAATTCCATTATCGATTGAAGGGCCGCCGGATGGGCTGCTAATACCATAAACCCGGTTCCCGGCTGCTGCAATCCCCGCTTAAAGACTTCCCAACCGGTTTCGTTCTCCAGGGATTTCATCCCATGACGTCTCTGCATCAACCGTTCGCTTTCCTCATTCATTTTCATGCCGCCGTGCTTCCACAACGGCCAGGCGATGGAAAGGGTTTTCCCCGGCCGCTGCCTTTCGCCCCGCCATTGGGCAAAGGAATCCATAAACCGATTGGCATACGCATAATCACACTGCCCCACATTCCCCATCACCCCGGCCGCTGCTGAAAAAAATACAAAAAAATCCAACGGCTCCCCGGCGGTAAACTTATCCAACCATACGGTCCCGTACACCTTCGGCCCCAACACCGCCTCCATTTGCTCCCTGGTCTTATTCATGATCAACGCATCCCGGATTACCCCCGCCGTGTGTATAATCCCGTCTAACTGTTTAAATCGTGACTTTGCTTTCCCGATCAGTGCCTCCACCTCCTGCTCCCGGGATATATCCGCGTCGACATATAGAACTTCCGCCCCCATTCCCTCCAGTTGGTTCATCCTTTCCCGGGTCTTCGCACCTGGCTTTTCCAGGTCAGTGAGTACCAACCGGGCCCGATACTCCTCGGCCAAAAATTCGGCAAATATAGACCCCAACCCTCCAAGGCCGCCGGTTATAAGATAGACCCCTTTCTCTTTTATAGGTAAAGAGGTTCCTGCATCCTCCACGGGAAAGAATTCCTCTATTTTTTTTACTAATCGCTTCCCACCCCGATACCTGACCTCCATTTCTTCGATGGATTTTATTTCCGATGATAATTCGTCCAGCAGGGGGGACTCTTTTTGAAAAAACCGCCCCCCCTGGACCCCCCCGCAAAAACTTTTGTTTTGGCTCTGCTCCAAGATGCCTTTTCCCAGTGGGATTCCTACGGTTTTGTAATAAATACCGGGATTTTCCCGGCCCAGGGTTCGAACAAAACCACTTACCCCCTCATACTGCGGCTGTGACTCCCCATCGGGGATAGGATATACATAGAGCAGCCGGATATTTCCCCCCGCCTTCCACTCCAATAGCGCCCGGGTGAGATAAAAAAGGGTGTATATTCCCTGGTCCAACTGCCTGGCTATGTCTTCTTGCCGGGAAGAAAAACCCCCTTTACTCCAACAATGGATGATGTGCCCCGGTTCCAGGGAACGATGCCGAAGCTCCCTTACCAGGCGGCTGTAATCCTCCTGGCCCCGGACATCGATTTCATAGATGCAGCTATTTATCTGCCGATATTCCTTTCCCGGTTTTACCAGGATTATACACTCCTTGCCCAATCGCTCCCCCAGGACATGAAAAAATTCCTCCCCCCTGTCGAATATTAATAATACCCCCGGCCTGGATATCGTATACCCCCCCGGATCCAGGGCGACTTCTTGCCAATTTTCGCGGAAATACATTAAACGGCTTTTTCCAGCCCCTTCCTCCCGGGACTCCCCCGGTCTCGTTCCTACTTCTTTAATTAACTTCAAACCTTCCTCCAAATCGATGCGATGTTCTTTTACCATATTTAGAATTTCAATTCGCTGCTTCCTGTCCTCGTCGATTTCACCACTGGTTTTAACCTCTCCTGCCTCAACCACCCCGGTGACCTTTTGTCCCTCTTTAACCACCGGGGCTTCGCTTATCGCTGGGCCCCCGGCATCTCCTTTGGTATCCTTTATCCAGGCCAAGGGGTTAATTCCCAAACGAGATTTCTTTCCTGCCATGTTTAGAAAACCTCCCGTCGGATCATCTCCCGGCATAACTCGGAATAATCCTGTGCTCCAATACTGTCCGGTTTGTACCGGTAAATATCCTGGCCGAATCCGGGTGCCTCTGCCAGGGAAACATTCTTTCGTATATATGTCGTAAATACTTTCTCTTTAAAATACTCGCGGATGATTTCCATTACCTCCCGGCCCAGTTTTTGCCGGGGGTCATACATGGTGACAATAACACCGCTGATTTCCAGGTCTTTATTTAATCGCTTTTTTACGATATCGAGGGTTTCCACCAGCATCTTAACCCCCTCCAGTGGCAAATATTCGGGTTGGATGGGTATAATTAACCGGTGGGCGGCGGTCATAGCATTTAACGTCAGCAAACCTAACGAGGGCGGACAATCGATCAAAATGCAATCATACTGCCCGGCCACCCCGGACAATGCCTCTTTTAACAGCAACTCTCTCCCGGGAATACCCGATAGCTCGATATCGGCCCCGGATAGGTCAATGGATGATGGGATCACCTGCACACCGTTATGAAAAAGTGCTGCCTCATCCACCGCGGCTTCTCCTTTTAATAAGTCATATACCGTATATTTAAAGGATTGGTTTTTCAACCCGATGGAAGAGGTTAAGCTGGATTGCGGGTCCAGGTCCACCAACAGGACATTTTTCCCCTGTAATTCCAGTCCCATGCCCAGGTTCACTGCCGTGGTGGTTTTTCCCACTCCACCTTTCTGATTCGCTATACAAATGACTTTTCCCATAATGGCTTTCCTCCATTGTCATAAAAAATCCGGAATTGGCATATCAATATCCTGTCATCGATCATGATGATAAGACTTCATCCAGCATTTGATCCGCTTCCGGGATTTCCAATTCCCCGGATTTTAACTGGCTTAATATTTCCAGTATTTCCCGGTTTTCCCTTCCTTTGACATCTTCAACTGCTCCGTCTTTATTTCCCGGTTCTTCCCTGTCCGGGTTTATTGATACTGATTTTTGAGGGATTGTCCTGGATGCTAATTTTCTTATGGAAAAGTTCCTGATTTTTACCAGTACCTGTCCCTTTTGATCCATCAGTCGGATATCAAAGGTTCTTTCCCTGGTGCCAGGATGACCTTTGCCAGCCAGTACCGCATGAGCATAACCATTTTCAGTGAGGGGTTTGATGATTTCTACTTCTTCCACTGCAAATGGGACATAAAGGATTTTCATCGGTTCAGCACTGCGAAAGTCCAATCCCAGTACGGTTTGCAGGGCAGCATCAATCACCGAAGGATGCAGTTCAAAATCATGGAACGTTTGTCGGAGCTGATGAGGCAGCACCAACTGCGACAGGGCTTCGCTGCCATTTCCATTTTGGTACAACATCCGCAGCAAACGAAAAGAGGGACCATATTGGAGTCCAGCCTCCCGGGTCAGTTGATAGCATACCGAATCCTCGTTCTGAGTATTACAACGACGTTTGACCGCTTCAATATCCATTCTTTTATTCCTGGTTTCCTTTAATCGCATTCCTGTCCCCTGCGGATGATCATAGACCAACTGCCCCCGGGCATGGGATATATGTCCTTCCCGGTTGTCGGCACTATTCACGGTAAATCCGACGACCCACTCATGGGGGGTGGGATAAAGGGTAATGTAGACTTCACGGCTGTGCTCTTCCTTTTCAATGGTGATAGGCGTTGTCCAGGTCATATTCTTAATTTTTACCACCTTTGCCTTGCGATAAGCCAGGTTTCCTGCAGCCCTGGCCATTTCCAGGTAGGCCGCAGCCGGGAACACCATCTTGCCTTGCACCACATGGTCCTTCATATAAAAATCTTCCCTGGTGAGTACCTTTTTAAAACACTGTTCCTCCAGGGTTGATTCATTGGTATCAATCAGCGGATGCAAACAGCCAATTGAAATCGCGGTTTCACTTGACTTCCCGGTTTTCCCCCTGATATTACCTGGTTTTTCCGGGACCCAGCAGCGCTGCCTGGCAAAAGGATAAGGGGGCAGGGAAATGCGCTGGCAATACTCTCCCCTGTACAATTCCCACCATTCCAGGTCATACCCCTTGACATATAAATCCGCCAGGGCCAGTAATTTATCCCGGTATTGGCTTGCGGTTAACCGCTGCTCTTTTTGTTCCTGCAATTCCTTGATTAACACTTCCCCCAACTGCACCAGTGCTGGCTCCGGTTTGAATTGTGACTTTTTCAGGTGGTGAAACAAATAATGGTCTATTTCTTTCCCTTCCAGGACGTGCCAGAGATTTTTCTTCAACTCGCTGGTATCATCGGTATTTTCCACTATCAAACAGGAACGCAGGGAAAAGTGAGACCTCCCCACCAGCAGGGTACAGGAAATATCCTTTAACGAATGTTGGTTTCCTTCATGTTCCAGGAAATGAATCATATCCGTTAATTTCTGGTTTAGAGCCATCGAGGTTTTAGCGGAGATGGGGATCAAGTAGTAAGGGGGGGTAGTGGAAGGTGATTCGACAGGCAGGGGGGCAAGCCCCCCTGTCCCCTCGGAGCACTCACTGAGTACCACATGGGCATTGGTGCCGCTAAAACCGAAGGAACTGACTGCTGCTGTCCTGGGTATGCCCTCGCCAGGCTGCCACTCCTCCAGTTGGGTGTTGACATAGAAGGGACTGTCCTTGAAATTGATGAATTCATTTTCCTTTTCAAAATTTAAAGAAGGGACCAGCTTTTGATGGTTGAGACACAATAAGACCTTTATCAGTCCGGCAGCACCAGCGGCTGCCAGGGTATGGCCGATGTTGGTCTTTACCGAACCAATGGCACAGTACTGCTTTTGGGTGGTATATTTCCTGAAAGCATCGGTGATAGCATTCATTTCAATGGGATCCCCCAACCGGGTCCCGGTGCCGTGGGCTTCGACATAAGTAATGGTTCGCGGGTCAATGTGATAACGATCATAAACTTCGCATTCCAGGGCGGTTTGGGAGGGGCCATTGGGAGCAGTGATGCCATTACTGCTGCCGTCGTAATTGATCCCTGAGCCCACGATGACGCCGTATATATGGTCCCCATCTTTCCGGGCTCTTTCCAGGGATTTCAATACCACTGCGGCGGCTCCCTCTGCTGGCACAAAACCATCCGCACGGTTATCAAAGGTTTTACTTAGACCATCTGCCGACAACATATCGGTTCTGCTGGCATAGAGATAAAATCGTGGTTTAATCATCACCATCACTCCTCCGGCAATGGCCATGTCACTGGTACGACTGCGAATACTTTCACAGGCCAGGTGTACCGCCACCAACGAGGATGAACACGCCGTATTGATGGTCAAGGCCGGCCCCCGCAAATTTAAAAAATAAGATATCCGGGCAGATAACAGGGCTTCAAAATTCCCGGTCATGGTATATGCATCCGGTAATAATCCATTTTCTTCGATCAACTTCTCATAATCCGCTCCATTAAATCCCACAAATACCCCACACTTTTTTTCTCCCAGGTATTGGTCCGAATACCCTGCATCTTCCAGTGCTTTCCAGGCTTCTTCCAGGAAAATTCGCTGCTGGGGGTCCATCAATTCCGCTTCTTTGGGAGAAATATTAAAAAATAAAGGATCAAATTGATCAATGTCGGTCAAAAAGCCCCCCCATTTGCAATAACTTTTATCAGCCACCCGCGGGTCCGGATCATAAAAATCCTCCACATTCCAGCGGGTAATTTCTTTAACGGAATTTCTCCCGGCAGCCAGGTTGTTCCAAAATTCATGGATATTATTGGCATCCGCAAACCGGGCCGACATACCGATAACCGCAATGGCTTCGCTGTGAGCCCCACCCAGCACTCTCTCCCTATCCCCCACGAGGATTTCCTCCCGTCTCAATGGCTCCTCCATCTCATCAGGCGATACCCCGGGAAGGGAAATAGAATCAATGAATTGATCCACAATATGATGGGTTAATTTCTCTATGGAGGAATAATTGAACAGGTCTGTGGACCTTAAATTGATTCCCAGGGCCTGGTTGATTTCCTTGACAATCTCAATGGCCAGGATCGAATCCACCCCAAAGTCTGAATAGGCCTTTTTGGGGTCCAGGTCGAACTTTTCCATTTGTAGAACTGCACCCAGGCATTCGCCAATGGTTTTTTCGATAAACTCGCTTTTATCCTCTGCTCGCGCCGGTGAGACTTTGACCACCTGCTGCCGGGGGAGGTCCTGGGTTTTGGGTCTTGATAGGTTGCCCTTCCTCGAGGTTTCTGCCCGTTTTTTCCTTACCAGGCCATTGCTCTGGGCGATCACGATAAGATGATGGGGAAGGGCATTGCTTTTTGCTATTTCCTTTCCCGGGAACACCACCCAGTCAAAACCTTCATCCTTTAAAAGTCTTTCCCACATCCCCGGGTTAAGAAGGGGGCCGCCTGGCAGACGGTTCTCTTCATCCTCAAACAACCACCACCCCTCCAACAATCCAAAAGTAAGGGTGGCAAAATCCTGGACATTGGCTCCTTCATTCAAGATCAGCCAGCCGTGGGTTTTTAACAGGGCTTTGGTATTACGCAGGCTTTTGGCAATGTCCCGGGTGGCGTGCAGCACATTGGCGGCAATCACCACGTCCGCATTACTATTTTCACAGCCCTGTTGGTCGATATCCTCTTCGATATTGAGAAGACGAAACTCCACCCCGGGATACTTTGTACCCAGGTGTTCCTTCCCGTGTTTGATGAACCGGGAGGAAATATCGGTATAAATATAATGCAATCGTTCAGCCTGGGGGTGAAGCGCTTCCAGTACAGGGGCAGTAGTACCCCCGGTTCCTGCACCGATCTCCAATATCTTGATCTTCTCACCCGGTTCCAAAAGGGGCAGCCGGGCCTGGACATAAGCGCGGACACTTTGAACCACCAGCTCATTCGCGCAGTCGGAAATTTGATTACCTTTGTATATACCTTCTACCAATTCCAGGCCAGAACCAGGGAACATCACATCTGTGGCCGGGATTTCCCCCCTAAGGATGCGGGGATAGTTATTTAAACAGGTCCATACCAGGCGAATATGGGCGGTGAGATCCGGGAATGCCTTTAAAAGCTGGCCCTTTTGCTTTTCCAGGTGTTCCAGGTGTTCCAGGTGTTCCAGATGTTTTGCCCGGGAACCAGGATCATCCTTCTCCACAGTTCCGGTGGTCACCACTTCCTGGCTGCTGCCCCCATCAGTTCCCGGTTGAAGAAACCCGGCTCTGACCAATATGTTCAATAATTCATTAAATAAACGAGTATATGAGGGAATAATGCTCAAAGACCGCTGCAGTTCCTCTACCTGGTAACGTTCTCCTTTACGCTGAAATACCCCCATTTGCTGAAAGATAAAAAATAACAATTCCTGGCCCCACTGGTTCAGTTGATCATATGCCTTTTCCAGGCGATGGCACTGGCCAGGGTCCGACGCAGGTAATTGGACCTGGGATAACCCAGGATCAAGATTCCAGGGAAAAGTCCTGTCGCCAGGATAAATTTCCAGTCGATGGTCACGCTGTATCCCCAATTTCTCCAGGAAGCGGTCTTCCGCTTTCAAAGGCACCACCTGGGTGACCCGCTGGGCCATAATACGCTGCATCGCTTCCATGCCTTCCCCGGGCTCAATAGACCGGATACCCTGCTCACCTAAACGTTTCTGGTATGTTCCCGAAGCCACAATTCCCACGGTGCCCCAATACCCCCAGTTAATAATCTTTACCGGATAGGGGGCCACCTGGCTGAGCCAAAGTGCAAAGGCATCTTTAAAGGTACATCCGGCTGCATAATTACTCTGGCCGGTATTGCAGGTAAAAGATTGGGCCGAAGAGAAAAACATCATAAAATCAAGGGGCTTTTCTTTAAAGACCTTATACAGGACCACACTACCCTTAACTTTTGGGTCTAAAGCAGCCCGCAGGGTTTCTTCGTCCATGTTTTGCAGCGTCCTGTCCCTTAAAACAATGGCAGAGTGAATCACGCCGTTGATGGTTCCCAGGTGGGACTCTGCGGTTTTTACCGCAGTCTCCATGCTGGTGAAATTTGCCGCATCTGCCTGGATATACAAAACCTCTCCACCGCTGGATTCAATCTGCGCTATTTTCGCTTCCTGGTGAGCTTTTAATTGGTCCCGGGCACTTCGACCCACCAGCGCCAACCTCGCCTGCACTGTCCTGGCCAGGTGTAAACCCAATTCCAGTCCAATTCCTCCTGCTCCACCCAGGATAAAATAAACCCCCCGGTGTTTAAATGGGGGGTGGGACCGGGATAAAGACGACAAGGGGGGTAATCGCAAGGATTCGATGATGGGGATATAACCTCTACCCCCCCGCAGGGCAATTTCCCCGGGAATATCTCCATCATTACTGCCAACCATATGAATAACAGCTTCCAATGAATCCCAATCCATATCATCCATATCAATGCAGCGAACCTTTAACCGGGGATATTCTTTTCCCATGGTCTTGCCTAATCCATATAAGCTTGCTGCAAAAGGATTGGTTAAGTCTCCGCGCCATACCTGCCGGGCATGATTGGTGATAATATTCACCTGTAAAGGAGATTGAAGAAACCCGGCCTGGTCCAGGGCTTTGGTGAGACGGAACAAAGAAAACACGCCGCGCTGCTGGGACTCCTCCAGGGCAGCCAGATCATGGTTTTCCACTACTCTCGTTTGAATTCCTCCCAGGAAATAGATCACCTCCAGGTTCTGCAGCCGAAATCGGCTGATGGCTCGTTCTACCGCATGTTCATCAGAGATGTTGATTTCCCATACCCCCGGCGAATACTCATGGGTTTGGCTGCCCAATTGGATTTCAAATACCTGGTCACCTGGATGACGGGCAGCCAGGACTTCTTTTTTTATATCGGAACTTCCAGGGGCAAACACCAGGAGAACCTGTCTTTTTCTACCCGGGGTTTGGGGTGCCGGCGCTTTCGCCAGGGGAGGAAGCCGCTTCCACCCCGGCACATAGAAAAAATCCTGCAGCGGGTCCTGCACCTCTTCCTCTCTCTTTTCCTCTTCTGCTTCCTTTTGCTTATTCTCTTCGCTGGGAACTCCGGCAGCCCCCGGGGGAGAACCAGGTACAGGACATCGCCAATACCGCTTCCGGGCAAAAGGATATGTGGGCAGCGAAATCAACTGCGGCCGGGTTCCAGGACTCTCATAAAGGGATGACCAATCGACATTCTTACCGGAAACCCACTGCTGGGCCAACCGATCCAGGCTCTCCCCCCTTTCCTCGGGTAATGCTTTTACCGGGATCATATCCCTGGTTTCCTCCTCGGGAATATGCCCTCGGTAAACGTCACTGATGCCGGTCTGTACGCTGAGAAATCGCCGGAGCTTCTCTTTTAAAGCCGGGACACTTGAAACAATCACTGCCAATCTCTCTTCCATGGGTTCCCGTCCGGTTTGCATGGTGTAAGCAATGTCTGCAAGTGAGAGGGAGTCGCCTGCTTTTTCCAGGAAGTTTGCCAGCTTACCGGCATAGGCCCTTAAACGATCTTCATTTTGGGCTGAAAGCAGGATGAGTTCTTTTCGCCTCCGGCGGCCAGGGGGCTCTTTTGAAAAACCGCCCCCTGGACCCCCACAAAACTTTTTATTAGATGCTTCATATTCCTCTAACACCACGTGAGCATTGGCACCACCAGCACCAAAGGAACTAATACCAGACCGCCGCGGATATTCGACATGTTTCCCGTTCTCAACTATCACCGCCTTTTCCCACGGTGCCAACTCCTTCTGAACATAAAAAGGTGAATCTTCAAAATCGATTTTGGGGTTCAACGGTTCACAATGCAGCGTAGGCACCAATTGCCCATACTTCAACTGCAGCAGGACTTTGGTCACCGCAGCAATACCAGCGGCAGATTCCAGGTGACCGATGTTAGACTTGGATGAACCGATGGCACAATACTGCTTATCCTGGGTATATCTCCTGAACGCACGAGTCAACGCGGCAATCTCGATAGGGTCCCCCAGCGAAGTCCCGGTGCCGTGGGCTTCCACATATCCAACGGTCCTGGGATTTATCCTGGCTTTTTCCAGGGCAGAAGAAATCACAGCAGCCTGGGCATTGGGATTGGGTACAGTAAACCCACTGGTCTTTCCCCCGGCATTGATGGCAGAACCTTTAATAACAGCATAAATAATATCGCCATCAGCAGCAGCCCGGTCCAGTGGTTTTAACAATACCGCCCCTACCCCCTCACCATCCACAAATCCATCCGCTCCAGCACCAAAAGTTTTACACCGGTTATCAGCGGTAAGCATATCTATACTGCATAACCTCTGGTACTGCACCGGGGTAAGAATCAGGTTAACACCACCAGCAAGGGCCAATTCACACTCTCCCCGCTTCAAACTCTCACACGCCAGGTGAAGGGCAGTAAGCGAAGACGAACAAGCAGTGTCCACTGCCATACTGGGCCCCTGGAAATCAAAAAAATATGACACCCGGTTGGCAATCGACCAGTAAGCACTATGCGCCCTGGTATCGTACCCTTTGGCCTGGGCATACCCACTAAGCCATTCATAATTACAGTTCATTACCCCGACAAAAACACCCACCTGTTGGCCCACATTGGCAAACCTTTTCCGGGTATAACCCGCATCTTCAAATACTTCCCAGGCAACCTCCAGGAATAACCGCTCCTGGGGGTCCATCCCCTCAGCCTCCCGCGGCGAAATGTGAAAAAACAACGGATCAAACCAATCTATACCAGTAATAAATCCACCATAGCGACTGTAACCTTTATCCTGGTATTCCTGCCAATTCCAGCGTCCAGGGGGAATTTCACCAATGCAATTCCTTCCACTCTTTAAGTTATCCCAATACTCCATCAACGTCTCAGATCCAGGATATCGACCACTAACACCTATAATAGCTATATCTTTTCCAGGTGCATCCTTTTGAAGATTTTCCAAAAGCAGCAGCAGCCGTTCCCGTTTCTCATTCATGGCCTTTACCTCCAGGGACCAGGTCCCCATGGCCTGGATAACGGATGACTGATTAAGGCCCACAGCCATTTCCAAGAATTCCCAAAGTGAACCATTTTTAGTTTTACCTCTCAACGTCCGGGATACTACACCCTCGATCCTTTGGACAACAATTGCAGCAGCATATCCACTTCGTCATCGAACAATTGAGCCACCTTATCTTTTAAACTTCCATTCCCGGTGAATTGAAACCTCTCCTGCGGTGTGGATATGTGGAGATGTTTTTTTGATTCTTCCGGGTTGAAAAGCTCTGTAACCCGGCCCCAGTGGTGAGACAAAAAATAATCCGCTAACTTACCAGCCGTCATATACTCAAACAATAAGGTAGGTGGGAGTTTGTCAAAATCCTTTTCAAACCGCTGGATAATATCCATCCCCACCAGGGAATCAACACCATAACGCTCAAAAGTGGTGTCCCTGTCAATTTTTGCCTTCCCAATTTTGAGAACCTCTGAAAACACCATTTTCACATAGTCCAGGACAGCGTCCCCTATCCCCTCCCGGGGCATTGGGAAAATAGGCTGACCGGGAGAAACCGCCCCAGGATCAGGCTCTGCCATCTCTACAAAGGGTTCAAACGAATCATCTTGCTCATGCTCATCCAATCCTATCCTGGCATCACGTTCTGCCAGGAGCACACATTGTCCAAACTCCTTCACGGTGGTGCCCGGGAATTGAAATACCTGGACCTGCCGGATTCCTGCCGCTTCCAGCGATTCTTTCCACTGTGAAACTCCCAGCAAAGGCGAACCCGCCAGGCGAGAACTTTCATCCTCAAATCGCCACCATCCGTCGGTTAATCCATAGGTTAATGTACCAAATTCATGAACGCGGGTGGCTTCGTTCACCAGGAGAATGCCATTGGGTTTCAACAGACTCCGGGTATGTTCCAGGGTCCGAGTCATCTGCCTGGTGGCATGAAGTACATTACTGGCCAATACCAGGTCCATGCTGTTGGGTTTAAATCCCTGGTGTTCAACAGGCTGTTCAATATCCAGGACCTGGAACTCTATGAAGGAATAATCCACGGCAAACTTCTCTTCACCATAGCTGGTAAATCCCGATGAAATGTCAGTATACCAATATCTAAGGTGGTCTGCATATGGACTGACGGTCTCCAGGACAAAGCGGCTGGTGCCGCCTGTACCTGCACCTATTTCCAGGATGTCAATCTGTGCTCCTGGGTCGATTTGAAGCCGCTGCCGGATATATTCCTTTATAATATTGGCTGACAGCCGGTGGAAGTAATCGGTAATGGGAGTTCCCTGGTAAATACCGGCCACCAATGATCTGGAACCCCCGGGAAACATGATCTCAATATAGCTTTTCCGGCCCGTCAGGGCCTGGGGGAAGCCCTCCAAACAAACCCCCAATAAATGTATATGCGGGGTAATTTCCGGGAACACTTCCATTAACCGGTCTCTTTCCTGTTCCCCTGCTGATGGTTCTTGTTTGACCGGCATTTCCAACACCCGGGGCCCAAGGAACACAATCTCCTGGCCGCTGCATTGAAGGATACCGGCATGACCAAGTATTTCTAATACCGCATCGAACCAGCGGTTATATGATGAAATGATGCCCAATTTTTGCTTTAAATCCTCCTTTTGATAACATTCCTGCTGCTGTAAAAATACCCCCCACTGCTGGAAAACCTCCAGCAGCCACCAGGGGATCCTGGCAGTCATTTCCTCAAAGGCTTTGCCATAACGCTCCACCGCCTGGGTATCAATCAGGGGTAAGGAGAGATGGGCAATCGTATTATCCATCATCGAGGGAATTTTTTCCCATAGGGACAGGTGCTTTTGCGGCAGCCGTCTAAAGACCACATCATGGAAATGAACCCAGGGGTTACCGTTTTCATCTGTTATGGTCACTTGATAACAGTGGCTCCCCCCATCTGCAGCATGGGCATACGCATAACCGCGGGCCTGGGGGGGAGAAAATATCTCTACCTTTCCCAGGGAAAAGGGCACTACCTGGGGAAGATGATCAGGGTCAGCAGCGGTGAAAATTCCTACAATGGTTTGCAGCGCGCTGTCCAACACCGCCGGATGCAACCTGTATGTGCCAGCGGAAAGTTCTCGCTGGCCTGGAGGCGATATACAAAACAAGCCCAATGCTTCCCGGGGATTGGCCCACAATTGGCTTACCCCCTGGAAATACGGGCCATAGTCGACCCCCATTTCAATGGTTCGGCTGTAGAACTCGGCTTTATCCATACGAAGAGTACTTCTTGCCTTAATGGTTTCGACAGGAATCGGCATTTCATCAGGATTTAAGCCAATACCCAGGGCAGCGTCTCCTGGGGCACTTTCTCCATGGTCGGGCAGGAGAATTTCACCGCTGGCATGGATAACCGTACCAGGGTGCTGCATACTTTGAACCTGGAAAACCAGGGATTGTTTTTCTTTTTTGATCACCACCCGGACTTTTTTTTCTTCTTCCTGCATCACCACCGGCTGGCGGAACACCACGCGGTAGAATTTCAAGGGAAAAGCAGTAAAGCCAGCAGCCGCCATTTCTAAAATACCCACCCCCGGGAGTATGCACTGTTCACGGACCCTGTGGTCTCTCACCACCGGGTCGGTTCGCCGTAAAGTCTTGTAGAACACCACTCCACCCTCTTGCAAGCTGAGATATGGATCAATATCATCAATAAGGGAAGAGGAAGAGGAAGGGGGATAGAAATTATCCCCAGGTTTCCTATATAACCGGGGAGAGCCGGTAGGTGCCCAGTAATGCTCCGCAGCAAAAGGATAGGTGGGCAGCGATATGCGGAAAACAGGGGTATCAGCCCCGGCATGAAGACATTCCCAGGGAATATCCACACCCGAAATCCATAAACGGGCCAACTTATTTAAATTCCCCTGGCTAATAATCATACGGATAAATTCCTGGCTTTCTTCTCCTTCGGTTAAAAGCTCGGAGGTGGTCCTATTATCAGCAATATTGCCCTGGTAAAAATCTGTTATATTATTTTTCCCCTCTAAATATTGGCTTAATTTATCTTTTACCTGGCAAAAATCAAAGGCTACCAGGGCCAATCGCTCTTCCATGGCTGTTCGCCCTTTTTGCAGGGTGTAAGCCATTTGCCCGAGATTTACGTCATCCATTTTTACCCGGTTTTCTTTTTTCTCCACCGCGGTAAAATTCCTGGCTGGCTCCTGGCTGCCATCACAGTCATTATCGCCGCCATTGATAATGTCAGTGCAGTCCTGGTAATAATTCCTCAAAATACGGGGGTAGGTTTGATGTAGATATTGTGAAATCCCCGCCAATGACTGATCCCCAGGGAATGATCCCGGCGTTATCTCAAAACCGTAGATTTCATTAAGTCGTCCATAAAAAAGTGCCAGCAGCACTGCATCAAACCCATATTCCTCCATTTGCCCATCAAGACTGATGTCGGTTTCTTTAACCTGGATTATTGCTGCCGCCGTTTTTAATAAATCCGCCTGGAGGTGCTGGCGCAAACCCGTAGGGATAGAGGATTGCTTTTCATCGGCAGGCCTGGGTCCAGGACCGGCTTCTACCTTTTCTAAAAAGTCAATCATCTTGCGGGCATAGGCATTGAGCCTCTCCTTGTTTTTAGCAGAGAGCACAATAACCTGGGATTTCCGGCTGGAGGCCTGGGATTGAAATTTCACTGGAAGGAATTCCTCTACCACCATATGCGCATTGGTGCCGCTGAACCCAAAGGAACTAATGGCAGCCCGCCGAGGAACATTGTTGTCGGTTTTCCACTCTTGCAATTGCGTGTTCACATAAAAGGGACTGTCTTTAAAATTGATGTGTTCATTGGGTTGTTTAAAATGCAGTGAGGGGACCAGGGTTTGATGTTTAAGACACAGCAAAGTCTTGATAAAACCAGCAGCACCGGCAGCAGCAAACGTATGCCCGATATTGGTTTTCACCGATCCCAGGGCACTGTATTGTCTCTTATCTGTAAAGTTGCGAAAGGCATCGGTGAGGGCTTGCACCTCGATGGGGTCGCCTAATTTTGTCCCGGTACCATGGGTTTCCACATAGGTAATGTTTCCCGGGTCAATGCCGTACCTGTCATAGACCTCACATTCCAGGGCGGTTTGAGAAGGTGCACTGGGTGCTGTAATCCCGTTGGTTTTCCCATCCTGGTTGATACCGGAACCAATAATGACACCATAAATATGATCCCCGGCCTTTAACGCGGCTGGCAGGAACTTTAAAACCACTATGCCCACCCCTTCCCCGGCAACAAACCCATCTGCGCTGCTATCAAAGGTCTTACATTTACCCACCGGGGAAAGCATACCTGACCTACCGGTTTTAATGTAAAGGTCCGGGGTATTCATTACCTGGACTCCCCCGGCAATGGCCATCTCACAGGTCCCGGCCCTAATACTCTCAAACGCCAGGTGGATGGCCACTAATGACGACGAACATGCTGTATTTATCGTGATGGCCGGACCTTTTAAATTTAATAAATAAGACAGCCGGCCCGCTAAAATGGACTCGCTGGTCCCGGTAAAGGTGTAGGCATCCGGTATCAATCCCCTGGTTTTCAGTATTTCTTCATAATCCGTTGATGAGACGCCAATAAAAACACCACATTTTGTCCCTTCCAGTGCTTTATTGGAATACCCTGCATCTTCAAGGGCTTTCCAGGCTTCTTCCAGGAACAACCGCTGTTGAGGGTCCATTAATTCCGCTTCTTTGGGAGATATGTTAAAAAACAGCGGATCAAATTGATCGATATCAGATAAAAATGCGCCCCATTTACTATTACTTTTACCAGGGGTTCCAGGTTCCAGGTCATAGTATTGGTCCGGGTTCCACCGGGTGATTTCCCGGACAGAATCCTTTCCACCGGCCAGGTTATTCCAGAATTCGTTCACATCCCTGGCATCCGGGAATCGTCCTGCCATGCCAATAACAGCGATCCCAGGCCAATGATGGTCTCCCTGGTCAGCGGCCTGTTGTCGGTCTTGTCGGTGCTGCGGCTGGTGCCAACGGCGGCCGGGACGAGGAGACTGCTGGGACTGCCAATCCCCCGGTAATCCCTCCTGCGTTTCATCCAGGATATGACAGGTTAATTGGCCTATGGTGGGATAATTAAACAGGTCAGTGGCTCTTAATTGAAGGTCCAATCTCTCGTTGAGCCGATTGATAATGACTACGGCAAAAATAGAATCCACCCCGAAATCGGTAAACACTGCCTCGGTATCAAATTCTTCCCCGGGAATTTCCAGGACCGCTGTCAGGGTTTCCACGATAACATTTCCAATGAATTTCCTGTCTTTATCATCAGTCCGGGGCGTTGAGACAGGGTATATTCCCGGCTGGGGTTGGGCTGTGTCCAGTTCTGTTATCCAGTATCGCTTTCTCTCAAAGGGGTATGTCGGCAGGGAAATACGCCCGGAGAAACGTCCCGGGTATAATTTTTTCCAGGGGATTTCCACCCCGGATACCCAGAGCCGGGCTAATTCTTCCCGGTCAGTGGCTTCCACGGACCGGGCTCCCGGTGAGGTTTGATGGGTTTCGACGCGCCCCAGGTACAGGTTTTCCTCTGCGGATGGCTCCTCTGCCTGGCAAAACCGCTCTAATTTTTCCATTAATTGGTCGATAGAGGAAACCACTATTGCCAGTCGCTGTTTCATGGATTCCCGGCCTTCTTGTAAGGTGTAAGCCAGGCGAGCCAGCCAGGAAGGATCATGGACAGGATCATGCTCAGGGTCATGGGGTTTCAACTGTTTTTCCAGGAACGCTTTCAATTTACCGGCATACCCCTTGAGCTGCCGCTCATTCCTGGCGGATAGAACAATAAGGTAAGGTCCGGGTATGGAAGCCTCCAGGGAAAATGATAACCGGGGTTCTTCGTACTCCTCGAGGATAATATGGGCATTGGCTCCACCGGCGCCAAAGGAACTGACCCCGGCTCGCCGGGGATATCGCTTCTCCTCTCCATTTTCTACCATAAGCACCTGCTTCCACTCCATCAACTGGTGCTGGACATAAAAGGGAGAATCCGCAAAGGGTATACCGGGATTCAGGGTTTCCGCATGAATCGATGGGACCAATTGTTTATGTTTCATTTGCAGCAATACTTTCGTCAACCCGGCGATGCCAGAGGCGGACTCCAGGTGCCCGATATTGGATTTGACCGAGCCAATGGCACAAAATTGTTTCTCCCGGGTATAAGGTGTAAAGGCTTTGGTGAGACCGGTAATCTCGATGGGGTCTCCCAGGGCTGAACCGGTGGCCTGGGCTTCGATATAACCGATGGTACGGGGATCGATGCCAGCTTCTGCCAGGGCATCGGACACCAGCCGGGTTTGGGCATTGGGATTGGGTACCATATACCCACCGGTTTTCCCGCCGGCATTAACGACGGTGGCTTTGATTTTGGCATAGATATGATCCCCTTCTGCCAGTGCGCTGTCCAGGGATTTTAGCAAAATTGCTCCCACTCCTTCTCCCACTACAAAACCATCCGCTCTGTCCCCAAAACTTTTACATCTTCCGCCACCGGACAGCATATTTTTCGCGGCCAGGATATCGTAATGCCCGGGATGTAAGACCAGGTTAATACCACCGGCAATGGCAGCGGAGCACTCCCCTCTTTTAATGCTCTGGCAGGCCAGGTGCACCGCGGTTAGCGACGCAGAACAAGAAGTATCCACTGCCAGGCTGGGTCCCTGTAAATTGAAAAAGTATGATACCCGGTTGGCAATGGAGGAATAGGGGGAAAATCCGCCGCACCATTCGTAGTCCCGGTTCATTACCCCCACAAAGACTCCTACTTTTTGTCCCTGTTGGTTCATTTCTTCCAGGGTTTTTCTTGTGATGCCTGCATCCTCCAACAATTCCCAGACAATTTCCAGGAACAAACGTTCCTGGGGGTCCATTTCCCTGGCTTCAGCCGGGGCAATGTTAAAAAACAGGGGATCAAACTTATCCACATCCTGGATGAACCCCCCCCATCTCATTCCTGCGGTTATCTCCATATTCTCGTCCCATTTCCACCGGTCCGGGGGGATTTCGGTTATACAATCACGGCCGTGCTCCAGGTTCTCCCAGAAATCTTCCAGGGTGGGGGCCTGGGGGTATCGGCCAGATACACCGATGATGGAAATGTCGGCCCCATCCCCGCGGTTGGCATCTTGGACCGGGATTTCCCGGGTATCTGTGGCTGCCCTGGCGGTTTCAACCGTCCCGGCGGTGCTGCTTTTGAAAATGGCTTCCATATACTGACCAGGTATCCCCGTTTCCTGGCTCTCTACTTCCTTGATAATACTTTTATCGACTTCGGGGGTTTCGGTGTGACCCACAGCCTGTTCCAACTCCTGGCGATGAGAGCGAATAAAATAATCCGCCAATGCCTCCATGGTGGTATATTCAAACAAGAGGGTGGTGGGGAGCTTTTTAAAAGTCCTGGCAAACTCCCTGTTGATATCCAGGGTAACCAGCGAATCCACCCCGTAATTTTCAAAGGTAGCCCGGGTATCCATCCGGGTATTTTCTATCTTTAAAACTTTGCAAAATACCCCTTTGATATAGTCCAGGGTTTTTTCTTGCAGGTTCCCCCGGGGTGCGGAGTTGAGTATTGGACTGGTAGGTGCAATTGGCCTGGTGGGCTGGTAGACTGCCGCTGCTGTGCGTACCTGGGCCGGGGGAGCCGTTGTCAACCCTGTCACCCAGCCATCACTTTCCGCCGCAATCACCGCCTGTTCCATTTCTTCTGTTTCCAGGCCCGGTATCCCCAATATGTGGATATTCTTGAATCCATTAGCGGCCAGCACCTCTTGCCAGCGCCCGGGACCCAGCAGGGGAGAATTTTCCCACCGGTTCTCCTCATCCTCGAAATACCACCACCCATCGGTTAACCCAAAAGTAAGGGTTGCAAAATCCCAGGGCTGGGTGATTTCGTTGATGACCAATACACCATTGGTTTCCAGGAGCTGTTTGCAGTGTTCCAATGTATTGTCTATACGCCGCGTGGCATGAAGCACATTGCTGCTCAATACCAGGTCCATGCTGCCCGGTTCGAATCCCTGCTGATGGGGATCCTTTTCAATATCCAGCACCTGGAATTTAGTAAAAGGGTAAGTATTGCCGTATTTTTCCTTGCCGTACCGGGTAAAGCCGGCGGAGATATCGGTGTAGTAGTAGTTTAATTTTTGGTGGTATGACTTTATTTCTTCCAGTACAAATGCACTGGTTCCCCCGGTTCCCGCCCCCACCTCTATGATATTGAGGGTTTCATGGGAATTTTCTCGAAACCTTTGTTCAATATACTGCTTCACCACACCGGTCACCAACTGGTTATA
>Ga0316628_100000144_pt1 | contig 43659 bp, 38 predicted proteins | sample OWC_Aug_M2_C1_D5_FD_207648 | JGI IMG/M metagenome (GOLD analysis project Ga0316628, IMG submission 207648) | Wetland soil microbial communities from Old Woman Creek delta, Ohio, United States - OWC_Aug_M2_C1_D5_C | ecosystem: Environmental > Terrestrial > Soil > Wetlands | place: USA: Ohio...
TCGGCTGCCCGAGCGCGTGCGCGATGCGGGGCTCGACCCGGGAAGTCTGGTAGTGCAGCAGCTGCTGGAGCTTGCGGCCGCGCTGGTCGGGTTTCCGCGCCATCTTTCGCAGCACGTCGGCGGTTTCATCATTTCACGCGGACCTCTGGCCGAGCTGGTGCCCATTGAAAACGCCACGATGCAGGACCGCACGGTAATCCAGTGGGACAAGGACGATCTCGAGACGCTGGGCCTGCTCAAGGTGGATGTGCTGGCGCTCGGCATGCTGTCGGCCATCCGTCGGGCTCTGGATTTCGTCGGCATGAAGATGCAGGACGTGCCGGCAGAGGATCCCGCGGTCTACGAGATGATCCAGCATGCCGACACGGTCGGTGTTTTCCAGATCGAGTCGCGCGCGCAGATGAGCATGTTGCCGCGTCTCAGGCCGCGCAATTTCTACGACCTGGTAATCGAGGTGGCGATCGTGCGGCCCGGACCCATCCAGGGCGGCATGGTGCATCCTTACCTGCGGCGTCGTCAGGGCCTCGAGCCGGTCACATACCCGAGCGCGGAGGTGAAGCAGGTTCTCGAGCGCACCCTCGGCGTGCCGATTTTCCAGGAACAAGTGATGCAGCTGGCGATGGTCGCGGCCGGATTCTCCCCGGGCGAGGCGGACCAGCTGCGCCGCTCAATGGCCGCCTGGCGCAGGAAGGGCGGTCTCGAGCATTTCGAGAGCCGGCTGGTGCACGGCATGCTCGAGCGCGGCTACGCACGGGAGTTTGCGGAGGCGGTCTACAAGCAGATCCTCGGGTTCGGAGAATACGGTTTCCCGGAATCGCATTCGGCGAGCTTCGCGCTGCTCGTCTATGTCTCGGCCTGGCTCAAGCGCCACGAGCCGGCTGCATTCTGCGCGGCGCTGCTCAACAGCCAGCCGATGGGCTTCTACGCCCCGGCACAGCTGGTACAGGATGCGCAACGCCACGGCGTCGAGGTGAGGCCGGTGGATGTGGCAGCGAGCGAATGGGATTGCACGCTGCAAGGGCGAGCGCTGCGCTTGGGGCTGCGAATGGTGAGCGGTCTTGCCGAAGCGGCGTCGCAAAGGATCACGGCGGAGCGGCCGTTTGATTCGGTCGAGGATCTCGCCCACCGCGCAGCGCTCGACCGGCGCGACTTGAACTGTCTTGCCGCATCCGGCGCACTCGCGTCCCTCGCGGGTCATCGTCGACAGGCGCATTGGCTTGCGGCGGGCGTGGAGCACGCGCCCGGCATGCTGCGCAACATGCCGGCGCGCGAGACACCGGCCGATCTCGTGCCGCCGGGAGAGGGCGAGGATATCGTCGCGGACTATGCCAGCCTCGGCCTGACGCTGGGGCGCCATCCGCTCGCGCTGCTGCGCGGTCGCCTCAGCCGGCTCAGGCTCATCACGGCGGAGCGGCTGCGGACGCTGCCGCACGGGCGCGTGGCGCGTGCTGCGGGGCTCGTGACCTGCCGGCAGCGGCCCGACACCGCGAGCGGCGTGATATTTGTCACACTCGAGGACGAAACCGGCTGTATCAACGTGATCGCATGGCGCGATCTCGTCGAGCGCCAGCGCCGCGAGTTGCTCGGCGCGCATCTCTTGGGCGTGGAGGGCGTAATCGAGCGCGATGGAGAAGTCGTGCACCTGGTCGCGCGCCGGCTCTTCGATCATGACTCCCTGCTGGGACGCCTCACGGTATCCTCTCGTAACTTCCGCTGACAGTGCTAACATCCGGCGCGAGCGATGCACGAATACGCAGACATACTCTGCCTAATCGCGGCGCGGCGCGAGCGCCGGCCCGTACGTGCCTTACCCGCGCTCGACGCGTTGTTTCGCCGCTTGGCCCTGTGCACCCGGTCCGACGAGGCGAGCGCCACGGAGGACTGCATCTGGGACCTGTGGATGTACCATCCGCATCGCTCGGCGGCCGAGGCGCTCGAGCTGGCGACGAGGGACATCGCGGCGCAGCGCTATGACATAGCGGAAACGCGCCTGCACCGGCTGCTGCGGCACCTGCCGGACTTTGCGGAGGCCTGGCACAAGCGCGCGACGCTCTATTACCTGCTGGGACGCGACGAAGCATGCGTCCCCGATCTGCGCCGAACCCTGGAGCTCGAACCGCGGCACTTCGGCGCGCTTTGCAGCTTTGCCGAGATCCTTCTGGGCGGAGGCATGCCGGAGGCGGCCAGGTTTGCGTTCTCGACCGCGCTGGCACTTCACCCCCACCTGGTGCGCGCACGCGAGGTGGTGGCCGGAACGGGGTCGTGACCGGCGCGGAAAAACCGCGCATCGACACGAATTTACATTCCACAGGGAAGGATTGACGTTCCGGGCAGCAGGGATGTCGCCAATTGCCTATAAAATCATGGTGGCGAGGGTGCTGACGTGAAGCGCGCACACTTCGACACCACCCGGAAAGGGGTACGGAAACTCCGATGAGCGAAAGCTCCTACACCGTTACTGTTCCCAAGGACCTCGAGGATCTCATCCCGATGTTCATGAGCAACCGCAAGAAGGAGCTCGTCACGTTGCGGTCCGCGCTCACCGCGCTCGATCTCGAACAATTGCGGCAACTCGGACATCGCATGAAAGGCGTGGGCAATTCCTACGGTTTCGAAAAGGTCTCGCTCTTGGGGAAGCGCATCGAGGACGGCGCACGCAGCGGCGACCGCGCCGCGCTCGAGGCGTGCATCGCCGAATACGACGATTATCTCGCACGCGTCAGCATTGTGTATGGGTGAGCCTGCCTCCCTGCAGTCCTCGCCACGAAGCGACCCGGCATTCCGGGTCCTGGTGGTGGACGACGATCCGGATATGGCGGCTTTTCTCGCGCATCTCTTGCGCAAGGAAGGCATGGATGTCGACACGGCGGGTGATGGCGAAGCCGCGCTGGCGCGGGTTGCGGAGGTGGCGCCGGACCTGATGTTGCTCGACGTCATGATGCCGGGGCCGAGCGGCTTCGATGTGTGCAGGAAGCTCAAGTCCGATCACGAAACGGCCCTGATGCCGATCGTGCTGGTCACTGCGCTCGAGGACAAGGAGAGCCGCGTAAAGGGCATCGAGGCGGGAGCGGACGATTTTCTTTCCAAGCCCGTGAATCCTCCGGAGCTGCTGGCGCGTGTGAACACGCTTCGCCGACTTCATGACACGCGGCGCGAGCTGGAGAGCAGGCGCCTGGCGGCGGAAATTCAGCGCAAGGAGGCGATTAGGAAGGCGTTCTCGCGCTACATCTCGCCGCGCCTCGCGGACCGGATCATCCAGGACATCGGTTTCGAAGGGGGACCTTTCAAGGGAAATGCGCAGCGCATCAACGTGGTCGCGGTGTTCGCCGATCTTCGCGGCTTCAGCGGCCTCGCGGAAGGCAACGAAGCAGGCGACGTCGTGGAGATGCTCAACGCGTATTTTGCGATCCTCACCGACGCGGCGTATCAACACGATGGAACGATCTTCAACATGTCCGGCGACAGCATGCTCGTCGGGTTCAACGTGCCCTTCCTGCAGAGTGATGCAGCGACGCGCGCACTGCGCGCGGCTCAGGACATGGTGACCCGATTTGCCCCCGTCTCGGCGCAATGGGAGCGTCGCTGCGGGGTTCGCACCGGCGTCGGCGTCGGGATCTGCATGGGCGAGGGGATTATCGGAAACGTCGGCTCGCCTCACTACATGAACTACACGGTCATCGGCGACCCTGTCGACACGGCCGCGCGCCTGATGCAGGTCGCCGGCGCCAACGAGATCCTCATCTGCGGCCGGGTATACGAGGCGGTTCGTGATCTGTTGCCGGCAGGAACGATTGCTCCGCGCGGCGATATCAGCTTGCGCGGCAAGACCGAGTCCGTTCCGGTATTTTCCGTTCGCACCTGACGCCGATGCGCGCGCTGATCATCGACGACGACGAGGACCTGAGGAATCTCCTCACGCACTACATCCGGCAGCAATGGCCGGATGCCAAGGTGGAGCAATTCGATCCCCTCGTACGCGAGATGCCCGGCAAGGACTTCCCGCTGCGTGGTTACGACGTAATCATCCTCGATTACATGCTCGGGCGTGGCGACGGCCTCGAATGGCTTCACGCGTTAAAGCTTCGTAAGGACTGCCCGCCGATCCTTTTTCTGACAGGCGCCGGCAACGAGATCATCGCAGTGCGCGCGATGAAGGCCGGGGCAGACGACTACCAGCGCAAGCAGGAACTGACGCGCGAAAGGCTGGTGACGTCGATCCGCGACCTGACGCACGCGGAGGAAGAGCATACGCTTTCGCCGCAGCTGGCGGCGCGTGTCGAGGGCCACCTGCTCGGTGCGCGCATCCGCATTCCCGGGATTCGCGTCCTGCGGCTGATTGGTGAGGGCGGGATGTCGCGCGTGTACCTGGCCTCGCGCGAAAAGGACGACGAGCCGTTGGTGGTCAAGATCCTGCGCAGCGAGGTGACCAAGGACAAGCTGGCGTTGGAGCGCTTCATGGAGGAATACGCGCTGGTGGAGCGTATCGGAAGCCGCCACGTGGCGCAGATCCATGGTCACGGCGTGTCCGAGGACCACGCCTACCTGGTGATGGAATTCTTCGACGGTGGCGACCTGAACAAGCGCCTTGGCGGAAAGCCTGCGCTGCCGTCGGATGCCCTGCGGATTTTTCGCGAGCTGATGTTCGCGCTCGGCGACATACACGAATGCGGCGTTCTGCATCGCGATCTGAAGCCGCAGAATCTGATGTTTCGCGCCGACGGCAGCCTGGCGATCGTGGACTTCGGCATTGCCAAGCATATCGACTCGGTGGACCGCACCGGCCACGGCGAAATTCTCGGTACCCCGCGCTATATGAGCCCCGAGCAGGTGCGCGGCATGGCGCTCGATTTGCGCACCGACATCTACAGCGCGGGCGTGCTGCTCTACCAGATGCTGACCGGAAAGCATCTTTTCGATGCGGCCACTGCCATCGAGGTGGCCTTGCAGCACCTGAATACACCGCCGCCGGCGCTACCTGAATCGCTGTCCGCGTATCAGCGGTTGATCGACAAGCTCGTCGAGAAGGACCGCGATGCGCGTTTTCGCAATGCCGATGAGGTGATCGGGTACCTGGCGCGCAAGTTCGACCAAGGAGCCGGGTCGGTTGAGGGCGTCGTGGCCAGAGCGGCTTGAGCCGCGCAACAAGACCGCCAAGCGAGACTCGAACGTGATCAGCAAGAAAATCAGCGTCGAAGAGCTCCAGTTCGGAATGTACGTCACCCAGCTCGATCGGCCCTGGACGGATACGCCTTTCCTGTTCCAGGGCTTTCTGCTACGAGAGCCCGAGCAGCTCGAGACGCTGCGCAAGTTCTGCAAGGACGTGTACATCGACGTCGAGCGCAGCGAGCTGCCCGATGCGACGAGGCGTGCGCCGCTGACGATCAAGGCCCCGGGCATGCCCGCGGGGATCCGTCAGGTCGAGCACATCGAGCGGGTGACCGTCGAAGCGGAACTCCCGCGCGCGGCGACGTCGTATGAAACTTCGCAGTCGGCGTGGGAGTCCATGGTGGCGTCGCTGAGCCGGGGTAGTGAGCTCGACGCCGCTGCGGTGCAGGGCGCCGTCAAGGACATGAGCTCTAGCATCATGCGCAATCCCGATGCGCTGGTGCTGTTTTCGGCGCTGAAGGAGCGCGGCGGCTACTTTCTCGGGCGCGCGATGAACACGTCGATCTACATGATCATGTTTGCGCGGTTTCTCGGCATGACGCCCGAGGATATCGAGCGCGCGGGCATGGTGGGGCTACTGCAGGACATCGGGATGCTGGATGTGCCCGATGACGTGTTGAGCAAGACCGGTCCGCTGTCTCCGGACGAGCAGAAGCTCGTCAGGGGCCATGTCGAGCGCGGTGTCGAGATTCTGCACAAGACTGCGGGCATGCCGCTCGAGGTCGCCGAGCTCGTCATGCTGCACCACGAGCGGCACGACGGCAGCGGCTACCCGCGCGGGCTGGGCAGCACCGATCTGGGAACGATCGGCGCCTGTGCGGGCATCATCGACACGTTTTCGGCGATGACTTCGAAGCGGCCTTATGCCGAGGCGATGGCACCTTCCAACGCTCTCGGGATGCTGCACAAGTGGCGCGACAAGGTATTCCATCCGCTCCTGATCGAGGAGTTCATCCGTTGCATCGGGGTGTTCCCGGTAGGCAGCGTGGTCGAGCTGAACAATGGCGAGGTGGGCATCGTCATTTCCCAGAATGTGGCCAAGCGCCTGCAGCCGCGCGTCATGGTGGTGCGCGACGAGAAGGGAAACCCGATCCGACCGCAGAAGCTGATCGACCTCTCGCGTTCGCCAAAGATCAGCGAGGAGGAAACCTACCGCATCCGGCGTACGCTGGAGTACGGGCGTTCCGGGGTGGGCTTGAAGGACGTCATGCTCTAGCCGGCAGCTGCGCGCCGGCTCAGGGCAGAGCGCCCCAGATGCTGCGCAGCTGATCGGGCAAGTCTTTGGGCGAGAAGGGCTTGGATATTGCACCCGCCGCGCCCATGGCACGCAGCTCGTCCATCTCCGCCGAAGACGCCTTCGCCGTGATGAAAACGACCGGCAAGTGCTGAACCTCGGGTGTCTCGCGCATCTTCCGGAATAGTGTGGGACCGTCCATTCCCGGCATCATCCAGTCGAGCATGACCAGATCTGGCTTGAAGACCTTGATCGCCTCGATTGCCTGCATCGGGTCGCTCACCACATGGACGGTCATCTTGCCGACGCGTTCCAGCGACATGCGCACGATGCGCTGGATATCCTCGTCGTCCTCGACGTAGCAAATTCGACTCAGTGGGGTGGCAGGCACGTGATCCTCGCTACTCGGATGAGGCGGCCGACTGGTTCATCAGCGGCAGCTCGAAGAAAAAGGTGGTGCCGCCGCCTTCGCGGTCGGCAAAGCCGATGCGTCCGCCCATCAGCTCGATGAGTCGCTTGCAGATCGCCAGGCCGAGGCCCGTACCGCCTTTCTGACGGGTGGCGGCCGAATCCGCTTGCGCGAAGCGCCCGAATATGCGGCTTCGGAATTCAGGTGGAATCCCGCTCCCCCGATCCTCGACGCTGACGCGGGCCATGTTGTCGACGCGCTCCAGGCCTACCTCCACGAGTCCGCCCTCCGGGGAGAACTTGGAGGCATTCGACATCAGGTTCGTCATGACCTGGATCAGGCGCTTCTTGTCCGCGTAAACGACCAGCGCAGGAGGGTCGCCGCGCAGCGCCATGCGCACGCCGAAGCGGTCGGCGAAGGCGCGGTTCAAGACCAGCGACTCGCGCACCAGCTCGTCGAGCGATATCGCCTCGGGATAGGTGGTGAGCTTCCCCGACTCGATCTTGTCGATATCGAGCAGGTCATTGATCAGGTCGAGAAGCCGCTGGCCGTTGCGCTCCGCAATGGTCGTCAGCTCGGACATCTCCTTGTCCAGGTCTCCGAGCATGCCGGTATTGATCAGTTGCAGCGAGCCAATGATCGAGGTGAGCGGCGTGCGCAATTCGTGAGACAGGGTCGAAGTGAATTCCTTCTTCAGCCGCTCCGCTTCGAGCTGCTGGGTGATGTCCTGGCACTGCGTGATGACCGAGAGCAGCTCGCCGACGTCGTTCACCAGCGGCGTCAGCGAGAATTCGCAGATCAGCTCCACCGCATCACGGCGGCGGCAGCGCACCCTGAGGCCAGCTTCGGGATGCGCATCGGCGACGAAATTCTTCCACCAGTCACCATTGAGCACCGGTTCGTCCGAGGGGATCAGCATGCGGATCATGCTCCGGCCGATGAGCTCCGTGCTCGAATAGCCGAAGGTGTTCTCCGCCGACGGGTTCATTTCGAGGATGGTGCCCTTGGGGTCCACCTCGAAGACCGCGATCGGGGCGCGCTCGGCGAACAGTGCCAGCTTTCTGCCGGAAGCTTCCACCTCGCGCTGCGCCTGCAGCAGCTCCTCGATCTGCTCCTGCAGCTGCGCGTTCAGCATCGAGTGGTCCTGCCCGAGATGCGCGTACGCGTGTCGCAGTCGAAAGCCGTCGGCGAACACCCGCGAAAGCCGCATCGCGATGCTGATATTGACGGCAAGGAACAACGGCACCAGTACTGCCAGCTCGATGAACTGAGCGCTGCCATACGTCGCGAGAATGTAGGCGAACGGCACGATGATCGCGAGGCCGTACACCGCGTAGACCCACCAGACCGCCGAGTAGATCGGTATGCCGCCCGCGACCATGCCGGCGAGCAGAAACGAGAGGAACACCTGCTGCGCGTCCGTATGCGCCGGAAAGAACACTGTCCCAGCGAAGCCCCAGACCGCGCCCGACGCGAGGGCGCCGATGGCAAACCAGCGCAGCCACGGTCCGTAGTCGTCGTTGCGCCGCCGGTAATAGGCGCGGTACAGAAGGTGGCGCGCCGCGCCAACGGCGAGCATCAGCACGCACCAGATGCTGACCAGCTCGTTATTGCCCTCCCCCCAGAGCTCGTAGGTCGCGATCCCCCCGACGACGATCGTGATGAGGGTCCCCATCGGGGAGTGCCGGAAGAGCAAGTCGATCTGGTCGGCGAATACCTTTCTCTGGTCGGCCAGCTCGCGCACCGGGGGTGCGGACACGGGTGCCTCGGCGGCGGAGGACAGGTCCAGAAAGGCTGCGTCCTTGGCGTGGTCCATTTATCGGGCGCGGAACTCGAACCACATTATAGAGGGAACGCAAGCGGCTTCGCCCAAGGCTCGCAGGCGCGCGTCCCCGCCCGGACGCGCGTTCTTACAAATTCTTGCCGTTACGGATGACTCCGACCACGGTGCCTTCGATGGTCAGCGGGTCGCGCCGCAGATCGAGCTCGATCGGGGCGAAATCGGGGTTCTCCGACAGCAGCTGAACGGCATGGCCGCGTCGGCGCAGCCGTTTCACGGTCACTTCGTCGGCGAGCCGCGCAACGACGATCTGTCCGCTCCGGGCGTCCTGGCTGCGGTGCACGGCGAGCAGATCGCCCTCCAGGATGCCTGCATCGCGCATCGACAGGCCGCGCACGCGCAACAGGTAATCGGCCCGGGGCGTGAACAGGTTCGGGTCGACCTGGTAGCGGCCCTGCAGGTGCTGCTCGGCGAGGATTGGGCTACCGGCGGCGACGCGGCCCACCACCGGCAGTTCCATCAGGCGCCCGAGCCGGTGCGGAGCGCGATCGCGCACGCGAATGCCGCGCGACGCTCCCGAGGAAATCTCGAGCGCCCCCTTCTTCTCGAGCGCCCGCAAATGCTGCTCAGCCGCATTGACCGAGCGGAATCCCATGGAGCGCGCGATCTCGGCGCGCGTCGGCGGGTATCCGGAGGCCTCGGTAAGCTCGCGGATCAGGCGAAGGATCTCGGACTGGCGATCGGTGAGCGCGTCCATGCGTTTGGCACACTGTCTCTATTTACACCGCTGGGATTATATCCAGTATGGCGGGCAACGCAAGCGCGAGGGCTCGCCTACGACCGCGGGTCGATCAGCTCGGGCCGGTCGTTGCGGGCGTTGTTCACTTCCGGGCCGACGCGATAGGTTTCGATCGATCCGGAGGCGCAGGGCCGAAGCAATCCGGTCACGTCGTTCGCCGGCCTGCAGTCGAGCCATTGGGCGTAGTTGGCCGGAGGCAGGATCACCGGCATGCGGTCGTGGATCGCCTGCATGCGTTGGTTCGCGTCTGTGGTGAGGATGGCGCAGGTCTCGAGCGGCCCCTGCGGCCGATCCCAGCGCTCCCAAAGACCGGCAAACGCGAACAGTTCGCCGTCGGCAGGCCGGATGTAATACGGCTGCTTGCGCCCGCCTTCGGCGCGCCACTCGTAGAAACCGTTTGCCGGGACCAGGCAGCGCCGACGCCGGAAGGCGTCGCGAAACGAAGGTTTTTCCGCCACCGTCTCCGCGCGCGCGTTGTTCAGCTTGGCCGCGAGCTTCGGGTCCTTCGCCCAGCGCGGCAGCAGACCCCAGCGGGTGATTGCCGCTTGCGGCTCGCCGTCCGCGCCGGCGCGCACGATCAGGACGTCCGAGAGCGGCGCGATGTTGAAGCGCGGCGCGAACTCGGGAGGCATGGCGAGCCCGAAGGCGAGGGCAACCACCTGCGGGTGACTGTGCAAGGCGTAGCGGCCACACATGGGCCGATTATGGCAGCTCGGTTACAATGCCGCCCTCCGGAGCCGCCCGTGATCATCCAGTCGCTGCTCGATACCGACCTGTACAAGTTCACCATGATGCAGGTGGTGCTGCATCACTTTCCGGGCGCGCAAGTCGAGTACAACTTCAAGTGCCGCACGGAAGGCGTCGATCTCACACCCTGTGTTGAGGAGATTCGCGCCGAGGTGGATCACCTGTGCGGCCTGCGGTTTCGCGACGCGGAGCTCGACTATCTGCGCGCGATGCGGTTCATCAAGTCGGATTTCGTCGATTTTCTCGGGCTGTTCCAATTCAATCGCAAGTTCATCCGCATCGAGCGGCTCGAGGGCTCCCGCGGCGAAATCGACATCACGATACGCGGCCCCTGGTTGCACACGATCCTGTTCGAGATCCCGGTGCTGGCGATCGTCTCCGAGGTGTATTTCAGGCGCACGCAGCCGCATTTCGACCTCGATGAAGGAAGGCGCCGCCTCGAGGCGAAGACCGATCTGGTACGCACCGTTGACCCGGCGCTCGGGTTCAAGATCTCCGATTTCGGCACCCGACGCCGCTTTTCGTCGGCGTGGCACGAGGAGGCGCTCAAGACGCTCAGGCGCGAAATCCCGGAGTATTTCGCCGGCACTTCCAATGTGTGGTTCGCGATGCGCAACGACATGACTCCCCTGGGCACTTTCGGGCACGAGTACATGCAGGCTTGTCAGGCGCTCGGGCCGCGGTTGCGGGATTCCCAGGTATTTGCTTTCGACACCTGGGCGAAGGAATATCGGGGAGACCTCGGCATCGCCTTGTCGGACACCTACGGTCTCGACGCGTTCCTGCGCGACTTCGACATGTATTTCTGCAAGCTGTTCGACGGCGCACGGCACGACTCGGGCGATCCATTCGAGTGGGCCGAGCGCCTGATCGCGCACTATCAGAAGAACCGCGTCGATCCGCACTCCAAGACGCTGATCTTCTCGGACCAGCTTTCCTTTCCTCTCGCCATCGAGATCGCGCGCCGATTTCACGGTCGCGCCAAGACCTCTTTCGGGATCGGCACCAATCTGACCAACGATGTAGGCTGCGAGGCGCTCAACATCGTGATCAAGATGACCGAGTGCAACGGCCAGCCGGTGGCGAAGGTTTCGGATTCGCCTGGCAAAACGATGTGCAAGGACGAGAAATACCTGGCGTATCTTCGCCAGGTATTCGGGCTCGCGCCCGCCGCCTGAGGAGCTCGTTGCAGCAAGTCCCGGACGAATCACCGCGCACCCGTCGCACGGCAATCGCTGCGCTCGCCCTGTGTTTCGCGCTCAACATGTTCGGGCGCGGAATGAGCGACACCTACACGGTTTTCCTGCTGCCGCTGCAGCGCGACTTCGGCTGGAGCCGATCGCAGCTCACCGGTGTGTATTCGCTCTATCTGCTGGTGAGCGGCTTCACGTCCCCGCTGGTCGGGCACGTTTTCGACCGGCTTGGGCCGCGCTGGGTCTATGGCGCTGGATTGGCATTGCTCGGCGTCGCGTTTTTTCTCTCCGGCAGCCTCTCCGGCCTGTGGCAGTTCTACGTGCTGATCGGCACGGCGGTCGGCGTGGGTGCGGCGCTCACCGGAATGGTGCCGGCCTCGGGTCTGCTCTCGCGCTGGTATCGCGCGCGGCTCTCGACGGCGATCGGGGTGGTCTTTTCGGCCGTCGGTGCAGGCGCGATCACCCTGGTGCCGCTTGCCCAGTGGCTGGTGGAGCACTACGGCTGGCGCAGCGCCTACCGGGCGCTCGGGGCGCTGCTGATCGTCGCCCTGCCGGTGACGCTCGCCGCGGTGCCGTGGCGCAGGATCGCGGCAGGTCATCCCGGCTATCGGGCGGAGGCGCGCGAGAAGACTTCGCAGGGGGGCTGGACGCTGCGCGCGGCGGTGCATACCCGCATCTATTGGGGGATGGGACAGGCCTTCTTCTGCACGGCCACCGGCATGTTCATCATCATCGTGCAAACGGTGGCCTTCCTGATCGACACGGGCTTTTCGCCGCTCGCTGCTGCGAGCGCCTTCGGCTTCGTCGGCATGCTTTCGGTGGCGAGCGTGACCGGCAGCGGATTGCTCTCGGAGCGCTTCGGCTACCGGCAGACCGTATCGGCAAGCTTCGTCGGTACGGCGACCGGCATCGGACTGCTGATGCTCCTCTCACGCGCGCCATCGACAGCCTTGCTGATCGCCTATGTGCTCGTTTTCGGCCTGTGCCAGGGCGTGCGCGGGCCGATCATCTCTTCGGTATGCACTCGGCATTTCGCCGGACCGCGCGTCGCGACCATCTACGGCACGGTCTACGCCATGAATGCGCTCGGCGCAGCGTTCGGGTCGCTCATGGGCGGCGTTCTGCACGACCTCACGGGAAACTACCAGACGGGCTTCGTCGTTGCACTGTGCTTCGTCGCCCTGGCGGCGGCGCCGTTCTGGAGCGTTCCGGCGCTGCGCAATTTCCGCTAGTCGCGCAGCAGGCCCTGTTCGCGGGCGGCCCGTTCCAAGGCGTCGCGGAACGCCGGGTGGGCGATCGCGATCATGCGCGGGACGCGCTGCGCGAGGGACAGGCCGCGCAGGTCGGCAGCGCCATGTTCGGTGACGAATACCCCCGCGTCGCCGCGCGGCGTCGCCACCGGACCCGAGAGCCTGGCCACGATGCGTGACACCTTGGTGCCGACGCTGGAGGGCAGGACCACCAGCGAGACCCCGCCCGGCGACTGGTTCGCGGCGCGCACGAAATCCGGCGCGCCACCCACCGCGCCGACATACGATCCGTTGGCGACCTCCGCGTTCACCTGGCCGGTAAGATCGACTTCGACGGCGGAGTTGATCGCCACGAAATTGGGCAGCTGGGAAAGCACCCGCGGATCATGCGTGTGCTCGACGCTACGCAACCAGATATCGGGATTCTGGTGCGCGAAGTCGAACAGCTCGCGCGTGCCGAGCAGGACCCCGCCCACGGTGCGCCCGGAATCGAGCGGCTTGCGCGCGTTGGTGATCACGCCGCAACGCATCAGGTCGACAATGCCGTCACCCAGCGCGCCGGAGTGCACGCCGAGGTCGCGCCGGCCGCCGAGCGCTTCGAGCACGGCGTCGGGCAGGGCGCCAAGGCCGAACTCGAGGGTGGCGCCGTCGGGGACGTAGTCGGCGGCGTGCGCAGCGATGCGGCGCTCGATCTCACCTGGGGCGCCGTACGGCACGGGCGCCGGGGCGCGCGAAGTGCGCACCGCCAGCGCAAAGTCCTCGGCGCGCAGCAGGCGATCGGCGTTGGTCCATGGAACCTGGTCGTTGATTTCCGCGACCACCACGCGAGCGACGTCGAGGGCCGGGACCAGGTAATCCGCGGCCAGCCCGAGGCTGTGCTCGCCGCGCGCATTGGGCGGGCTGACTTGCAGCAGGAGCACGTCCACTCGAATGCGACGCGTGCGAATGTGCTCCGCCAGCTTCGAATACGGAAAGGGGCATATTTCGATCGCGCGCGCGTCGGCCAGCGCCCGGTTATGGCCGGCGCCGCAATACGCCGACAGGCGCAGATGATCCGCGTGCTCCGGCCGGACGATGCCGGCGTAGTTGATGCCGAGAAAGACCCCGGCGCCGGAGAATGCGCGGCGCTGGGCGACGAGCGCCTCGACCAGCGTCTGCGGCTCGGCGCAAGCCTGGCCCCAGAGCACGCCGTCGTCCGGGCGGACGATGCCGGACAGGTCGATTTGGTCGGCTGAAACCGGGTGCGGCATGCGACGATGCTAACATCCGCCGCAGTCCGTTCCGGGGAGCGGGAACAACATGATCGATGCCAAGGCCCTCGATGTCCTGTTTCGCGCGGCGCGCACGCAAAACGGCTTTCTCGACAAGCCGGTCACCGGCGAGCAGCTGCGTCAGATCTACGACGTCATGAAATGGGGGCCGACGACGCAGAACAGCCAGCCGATGCGCATCGTCTTCGTGCGCTCGAAGGAGGCGAAGGAAAAGCTCGCTCCTGCGTTGAGCCCCGGCAACCTGGACAAGACGATGAAGGCGCCGGTGACGGCGATCATCGCTTACGACTCGCGCTTCTACGAGCATCTGCCGCGCAATTTCCCCAACAATCCGGCGGCGAAGAACAACTACGAAGGCGAGGAAAAAAGGGTGCACGCCGAGCGCACCGCGCTGCGCAACAGCTCGCTGCAGGGCGCCTACTTCATCCTTGCGGCCCGCGCCCTGGGCCTGGATTGCGGGCCGATGTCGGGCTTCGACAACGCGAAGGTCGATGCCGCCTTTTTCCCCGACGGCCGCTACAAGTCGAATTTCCTCATCAATCTCGGGCACGGCGACCCGTCGAAGGTGTTCCCGCGCAATCCGCGCTTCGAGTTCGACGAAGCCTGCAAAATTCTCTAGCCGCGTGGAGTGCGACGCATGTTCCCCGTAATCGAGGCTTCGGGCGCTGCGCGAGAGCGGGGGCGAATCCATGGTGCCGCCGCCAGCGGGCGCATCACGCGTTCCGTTGCCAGCTACGCCCGGTTATTCGCGTACTGCGGCATCGACTGGCGCAAGGCGCAGGCACGCGGCGCTGCGTACCGCGACATGATCGCCGATCTCGACCCCGAGTCACTCGAGGAGATCATTGGCATTGCCGAGGGCAGCGGCCGGCACCTGAACGAGATTCTCGCGCTCAACGCGCGCACCGAAATTCTGCCGCCTTCGCATCCGGCCGAACGCAGCCCGGACTGGCAGGCGATCCGCGACGCGAATCGCGAATCGGGCGTCGTGGACCAGGGCGAATGCACCGCAATCGCTGTGCCGCCCGCGGTGAGCGCCACCGGCGGCACGCTGCTGGCGCAGAACTGGGACTGGCTCGGCGCTCAGCGCAGCGCACTCGTGATCCTGCGCATACGCGAGACCGATGGATCCTCTTGCATCACGCTGACCGAAGCGGGAATTCTGGCCAAGATCGGCTTTAACGATCGTGGATTTGGCGTGTGCCTGAATATCCTGCGCTCGACGACCGATGGTGCGCGGCCTGGCGTGCCGGTGCATCCGCTGCTGCGTGCATTGCTCAAGCGCGATGGCGTCGAAGACGCAATTGCGTTCGCGGGGCGCCTCTCATTCGGCGCATCGTCGAACGTTTTGTGCGCCGATGCCGGCGGCGAGGCGGCGAGCCTCGAATTCTCGCCTCGCGGGCTGCGGCCGCTGCGCGGTAACGGGGGCGCCCTGTGCCACACCAATCATTTTCTTGCGCCGGAGGGCGGGCTCGGTGAAGCCGCGCTCGCGCCCAGCCTGTCGTCGGTGCCGAGACTGGCGCGCGCCCGGGCGCTCATCGCCGCGCAAAGCGCGATCGGCATCGAGGATCTGAAGCGCATGCTGCGCGACGAGAGCGAGGGATATCTTTCAATCTGCCGGCGGCCGGACCCCGCGCTTGCCGCGGAGGTGCGCCTCGAAACCGTCGCGTCGGTGGTCATGGAACTCGAACAGCGGCGTATGCATGTCGCGCCCGATGTGCCTTCGCTCGCGGAGTACGAGAGCGTGACGCTCGGCGAGGCGATGGCGGCGTGAACCCGGCCGCCTAGCGGTCGAGCTCGATGTCGTCGTAGGAGCGCGGGTCCGAGATCGGCTCGATGTGGCTGAACAGCGAGGCGTGCGGCACGAGCGCGATGATGCGCGCTTCGACCTCCTCGGCGATATGGTGCGCGTGATGCACCGTCCAATCGTCGGGCACCAGCAGGTGGAAGGATACGAAGCGACGCGCGCCGGCCCGGCGGGTGCGCACCGCGTGGAACGACACGCCGTAGCGCTGGGTGTATTCCTGCAGGATCTTGGCGATCTCGTCGCGCTCGGATTCGGGGATCGCGGCGTCGAGCAGCCCGGCGAAGGAGCGCTGCATCAGCATCGCTCCAGTCCAGACGATATTCACCGCTACGGCGATGGCGATCAAGGGGTCGAGCAGCAGCCATCCGCTCAGCGCCACCAGCGCCACCGCGACGAGCACCCCGGCCGAGGTCCAGACGTCCGTCAGCAGGTGCTTGGCATCGGCCTCGAGCGTGATGCTGTGGTGCCGCGCGGCCGCGGCGAGCAGCACGCGCGCCGTCCAGAAGTTGATCGCCGAGGCAATGACCGAGATGGCGATGCCGAGCGCAGGGAGAGCGAGGGGCCTCGGCTCGATCAGGCGCGGCACCGCGGCGTAGACGATTCCCCCTGCCGCCAGGACGATCAGCGCCCCTTCGATGCCGCTCGAGAAATACTCGGCCTTGGAGCGCCCGAACGGATGTTCGGCGTCCGGTGGCGCGGCAGCCAAGCGCAGCATCCAGAGCGCGAGCATCGCCGCGGCGAGGTTTACCAGCGATTCCATGGCGTCGGAAAGCATCCCGACCGAGCCGGTGAGCTGCCAGGCCACGGTTTTCAGTGCGATCGTCGCGATCGCGGCGCCGACCGAAAGCCAGGCGTAACGTTCCGGAATCCGGTCCTGAGGGGTCACTGACTGACCGCGAGGGTGATCGGATCGAGCATGAAGGTTCGACTCGTGCAACCGCGACAGAGCCAATTGTAATGGCTTGTGCGGCGCAACAGGCGTTTGCCGGCAGCCGATTGCCGGGGCCGGCGCGGCGGCCCATCATCGCGCTATGGGACTGGATACCCGCACGCTCATCGTGACGGGCGTGCTGAGCGCGACGCTGCTCGGGGCCATTTCGCTGTTGTTCGCCGGCATGCAAAGCGGCACCCGCGCCATCGGCAAGTGGGGCGCTGCCATGATCGTGCTCGCGGCCGGACTGACCGGACTCGCGCTGCGTGGCGCGATCCCGGATTTCCTGTCCGTCGTGATCGCCAATGCTTTCATCCTGGCCGCTTTCGTCCTGGCTCTGCGCAGCTTGCGGGTGCTGCGTGGAGCGGATTCCGGAGATGCGCTTGGCTGGAGCCTGGTCGCGACCGGTTCCGTGCTCCTGCTGACATTCTTCCAGTACCTGCCGAGCTACCGCATGCGGGTCGCGGTGATGTCGCTACTGCTGGGGATCCTGTTCGTGCGCTCGGTGCTCGCCGTGGGTGGCGCGGTGCCCGCGGAATGCGCGCGCTCGTTCCGGTTCACGCAATACGTGTTCGGCGTGATGGCCGCGCTGATGCTCGCCAGAGGCGTCGGGGCGATATTCGAGGGGCGTGCGGACATGCTGACGCCCGGAGTCCTGCGCAGCGCAGCGTACCTCATGTACGCCGGGTTCATCACGGCGGCGACGCTCGGCGTGATGTGGATGGAGATCCAGAATCTGGAGCTCGAGCTGATTCGCTCGGCGCGCATCGACGCCCTGACAGGGGTGCTGAACCGCGGCACCTTCCTGGAGGAGTTCGGGCGCGAGGTGTCGCGCAGCGAGCGCGAAGCGACCGTGTTCAGCCTTGCGATTTTCGACCTGGACCACTTCAAGCGGCTCAACGACCGCTACGGACATCCGGTCGGCGACCAGGTGCTGAAGAGCGTGGTCGACACCATGCGCCTGACCATCCGCCGGCACGACCTGCTCGGGCGCTACGGGGGGGAGGAGTTCGCGCTCTTGATGCCCAATACCGGCAAGGACACCGCGCTGCGAGTGGCCGAGCGTATCCGGCGGGAAATCGATCTCAAAGGGATCGAGATCGGCGGCAAGCGAGTCGATCTCACGGTGAGCGGCGGCGTGGCGACGTTTCAGCTGGACGGCCACGATTGGGACTCCCTGCTGATCGCGGCGGACAACGCTTTGTACGCCGCGAAGAACGCCGGCCGCAATCAGATCGTCGCCGCGGGACCGGCGTTGGTCTAGTCGTCGATTTCCGCGCTCCAGGCGTCGCTGGAAGCGCTCATACCGAGAGATACTGCTCGCGCACGGCGACGTTGGACGCCAGCTCGCGCATGGTGCCTGAATAGCGCACGTGGCCCTTTTCGAAGATGAACGCGCGGTCGCCAACCTGTTGTGCGAAATGCAGGTTCTGCTCGCACAGCAGCACAGTCAGGCCCTCGTTCTTCAGCTCGAGCACCGTGCGCGCCATCTGCTGCACGATCAGCGGAGCCAGGCCCTCCGAGGGCTCGTCGAGCAGGATCGCGCGGGGATTGCCCATCAGCGTGCGCGCGATGGTGAGCATTTGCTGCTCGCCGCCCGACATCTGCCCGCCGAGGCGGTTCTTCATCTCGCCGAGATTCGGAAACAGGCGAAACAACGTCTCGGCGGTCCAGCGCGCGGCACGGCCGCGCGCCGGCTGGCGCCCGACCTCGAGGTTCTCCATCACCGTGAGGTCGGTGAAGATGCGTCGCTCCTCGGGCACATACCCCAGCCCGAGCCGGGCGATCTGGAACGGCTGCATCCGGTCGATGCGCTGCCCGGCGAAGCGCACCTCTCCAGAGAGCGGCCGCACGACCCCGATGATCGCCTTGAGCGTCGTGGACTTGCCGGCGCCATTGCGTCCGAGCAGCACGACCACCTCGCCCTCGCGGGCGTCCAGGTCGACGTCGAACAGGATGTGCGCCTGCCCGTAGCCCGCATTGAGCCGATGCGCTTCAAGCATGCGCGGAATGGCTCCCCAGGTAGACCTCTCGCACCCGCCGGTCGGCGCGCACGTCCTCGGGTTGCCCATCGGCGATCAGCTCGCCGCGGTTGAGAACGATGATGCGATCGGCGTGATTGAACACCACGTCCATGTCGTGCTCGGTGAACAGCACGGCGATGTTCGCGCCGTGCGCCAGGCTCGCGACGAGCCGCATCAGCTCGCCCCGTTCCCTGGGCGCCATTCCCGCAGTGGGCTCGTCCATCAGCAGCAGGCGCGGGCGGTTGGCGAGGGCGACGGCCAGTTCGACCCGCTTCAGGTCGCCGTAGGCGAGAACCGCGCATGCGCGTCCCGCCTGGCCGAGCATCCCGACCTGCTCGAGCAAGGCATCGGCGTCCGCGACGTGGCGGCTGCCCGCCAGCGAGAACATCGATCGCAGCTCCCGGTGGTGCGACAACAGCGCCATCTGCACGTTCTCGCGCACCGTCATGGAGCCGAAGGTTGCGGTGATCTGGAACGTGCGCCCGACGCCCAGACGCCAGATCTCGCGCGGCTTGAGGCCGATCAGGCTCCGACCCGCGAGCTCGATGGTCCCGAGATCGGGGGCAATCTGCCCGTTGAGCATGTTGAAGCAGGTCGTCTTGCCGGCGCCGTTCGGGCCGATCATGGCGAGCACCTCGCCGGCCGCGAGCGCGAAACTCACGTCCGACACCGCCCTTACGCCGCCATAGACTTTCGACAGCCTGCTCACCCGGAGGATCGGCGCGCTCATCGAGCGTCCCCGCGGTGCGCCAAACGGTCGCGCAGGAACCCGGAGAGCCCCTGCGGAAACGCGAGCACCAGCGCCAGGATCACGAAGCCGATCACGGCGCGCCAGTAGTCGATGTTGCGCGACACGGCATCCTGCAGCCACGTGAACAGCGCAGCGCCCCATACCGGCCCGGTCAGCGTCTGAATGCCGCCGAGCAACACCATGACCAGGCCGTCGACCGAGCGCGGCACGGCGAGCGATTCCGGCGAGATCGAGCCCTTGGAGAACGCATACAGTGCTCCGCCCACCCCGGCGAACAGCCCGGCGATCACGAACGCCGCCCACTGGTGCGCACGCGCGTCGATCCCGACCGCATCGGCGCGCAACGGAGAGTCGCGCGCCGCGCGCAGCGCGTAACCGAACGGCGAATACAGCACGCGCCACAGCAGCGCGATGCCGCCCAGCGACACGGCGAGGGTCAGATAGTAATACGCGATCTTGGAGCCGAGCCATGCGGCCGGCCAGATGCCGATCATGCCGTTCGAGCCGCCGGTTAACGCGTCCCACTGGAACACGATCGACCAGACGATCTGCGCGAAGGCGAGGGTCAGCATCGCCAGGTAAACGCCGGACAGCCGCACGCAGAACCAGCCGAACGCCAGTGCGCCGAGGCCGCCGAGAATGGGGCCGAGCAGCAGGGCGAGCTCCATCGGCAGAGCGCCGCGCTGCAACAGCAGCGCGGCGCCATAGGCACCGAGCCCGAAATATGCCGCATGACCGAACGAAGCTAGTCCGCCCGGGCCCATGATGAAGTGCAGGCTGACGGCGAACAGCGCGAAAACCAGAACATCGGTGAGCAGGATCAGGGTATATCCGGCCGCGAATAGGGGCGCGAGAGCGAGTCCGGCGGTGACGGCGCCGAGCGCAATCAGCGCAGCACGCCGGGGCGGGACCAGGGGACGCTCTGCCTCACCAGCGCCGCGGGCCTGCACCGGCATGCGTCCCAGCAGCCCCCAGGGCCGGGCGACGAGCACCACCGCCATGACGACGAACTCCACCACCAGCGTGAGCTTGGAGAAGGAAAATACCTGGCCTGCGAGCGTCACGTCGCCGATGCCGATGCAGAACGCCTTGATCTCGGAGATCAGCAGGGCGGCGAGGAACGCTCCGCTGATCGATCCGAGACCACCCACCACGACCACGACGAACGCATCGGAAATGATCGACAGAGCGAGGAGCAGGTTGGCCGGCTCGCGCGGGATCTGCAGCGCGCCGCCGCTTCCGGCGAGCAGGGCGCCGAGCGCAAAGACGGCGGTGAACAGCCATCTCTGGTTGACACCGAGCGCGCCCGCCATCTCCCTGTCCTGCGTCGCGGCCCTGACCAGGGTGCCCCAACGCGTGCGCGTGAGCAGCAGGTGCAGGGCCGCCAGCACCAGCGGGCCGAGCACGATGAGCAGCAGGTCGTACTGAGGAAACTGGCGTCCCGCGATGGTCACGGCTTCGTCGAGGCCCGGCGCGCGCGGGCCGAGCAGGTCTTCGGGTCCCCACGCCCAGAGGGTGAAGTCCTGGATGATCAGCACCAGCGCGAACGTGGCGAGCAGCTGCAGCAGCTCGGGTGCACGGTAGAGCCTTCGCAGCACTAGGCTCTCGACGAGCGCGCCCGCCAGCGCGACGATGATTCCCGCGAGCAGCACGCCGCCCCAGAATCCCGCGGCGCCATGCCCGAAGTAGCCGATCAGGCTGTACGCCAGGTACAGGCCGAGCATGTAGAGCGAGCCGTGGGCGAAATTGACGATGCGCGTGACGCCGAAGATCAGCGACAGGCCGGCGGCCACCAGGAACAACGAGCTGGCGCTGGCCAGGCCGTTCAGGAACTGGATCAGGATCGCGGACGCGCTCATCGGCGGCGCGCAAACAAACTCGCCGGGGGAGCCCCGGCGAGAGCCCTGCTGCGCATGGGGACGATTACTGCTTGCGCAGCATCCTCGCCTCCGCCGGCGACGGCAGGTATTGGGCGCCGTCGGCGAAGTGCCAGTTGACCATCACGCCCTTGCCGTTCTTCCTCGCGAGTTGCCCCACGTAGGCGCCCATCGTCGACTGATGGTCGACGGCGCGGTACACGATCGGCCCGAATGGCGTGTCCATCTCAAGGCCTTCGAGCGCGGCGATCACTCGCTCCGTGTCGGTCGAACCGGCCTTCTTGAGCGCGTTGGCCACCGTGTACATCGTGGAATAGCCGACCACGGAGCCCACGCGCGGGTAATCCTTCCAGCGCTTCTCGTAGGCCTCGAGGAATTTCTTGTGCGCCGGCGTCTTGATCTGGTCCCATGGATAACCCGTCACCCACCAGCCCGTGGGCGTCTCGTCCTTGAGCGTGTCGAGGTACTCGGGCTCGCCGCCGAGCAGGTTGACCACCTCGCGCCCCTTGAACAAGCCGCGGATGTTGCCTTCGCGCACGAATTTCTGCAGGTCGGCGCCGAACAGCGACGAGAAAATGGCGTCGGGTTTCGCGTCCAGCAGCGCCTGCACCACCGCGCCGGCGTCGATCTTGCCGAGCGCGGGAGCCTGCTCGGCGATGACCTCGAAGCCCGGCTGCGCCTTGACCATCATTTGCTTGAACGACGCGGTCGCCGATTGTCCGTATTCGTAGTTCGGATAGACCACGGCCCAGCGCTTCTTCTTCAGCTTGGCCGCCTCGGGCACCAGCATCGCCACCTGCATGTAGGTCGAAGGCCGCAGGCGGAACGTGTAACGGTTGCCGTTCTCCCACACGATCTTGTCGGTGAGAGGCTCGGCCGCGATGAACACCACCTTGCGCTGGTTGGCGAGGTTGGCGACCGCCAGGCCGATGTGCGAAGCGAATTCGCCCATCAACATGTTCACCTTGTCCCGCGAGATGAGCTCCTCGGCGACGCGCACCGCGCTTCCGGGGTCGCCGCCGTCGTCGCGCGAGACGACTTCCAGCTTGCGGCCGTTGACGCCGCCCGCCTTGTTGATCTCCTCCAGCGCGAGCTCCCAGCCTTTCTTGTAAGGCTCGAGAAACGCGGGGAACACCTTGTAGCTGTTTAACTCGCCGATCTTGATCGGCTGCGCCAGGGCGCTGCCGGTCGGCGCGACCATCGATGCCACGCCGAGCACGAGCGCGAGCGCTGCGTTCCTGAGGTTCATCGCATCCTCCCGCTCCGGGATTGTGGGAAAAATCTTAGCCGATTCTCGCCGCTGCGCCGTGGCGCGAGCGCGCGGGCTCCGGGGTGTGCGGAAACTTAGCACACGCCCTGCCGCCACGCTATGCCGCCTTCCTGTCCGAGCGCAATCCCAGCCGCCGGAGACAGCGATCGACCCATTGCGCGGTGAGCTTCTCATGCACGCCGTTCTGCCGCAGCCGCTGGTCGAGCGCGCCGAAGTCAACGACGTCGAGCGGCTGATCCTGGTTGAAGCAGGAGAACACGTAGGTGCGGTCGCCGCTCACCGGATCGACGTGCGGCTGCAGGCATTGCGCGCACACTTCTTTCATCATGCATTGCATGGGCGAGTTGATCGAACCGATCCCGAGGTGAGCCGACTTGATGTAGTCCTTCAAGACCTCGTGCCGGGCGCGCGCTACCGCCGCCATCATGCGGTCCGAGCCGATCGCGATCAGCCGGTCGCAGTCGTGAAACGAGATCGGCTGGCCGCCCAGCCCGCCGGTGGCGTAGGCCCGCATCGCCTCGACGATGTTGCCGACGAAGGTTCGGTCTTGCGCGCGTCCGGGCTCGAAGCCCGGGGCCTCGTCGCAGCACCACACGACGACGTCCGCGGCCCTCTCGATCTCGTCGACCTTGTAGCGGTCGATCGCACGCTTGTAGCCCGCGAAATAGAGCACCTTGGACCCGGCGGCGCGCAGCGCCTGGCCGATCGAGAACAGCACCGCGTTGCCCAGCCCGCCGCCGGCGAGGACCACCGTCTCGTCGCTCGGGATTTCGGTCGGGGTCCCGGTCGGCCCCATCAGGATCACCGGCTCGCCGGGCTTGAGTTGGGCACAGATGTCGGACGAGCCGCCCATCTCCAGGATGATGGTCGAGAGCAGTCCCTGATCCTTGTCGACCCACGCCCCGGTGAGCGCCAGCCCCTCCATCGCGAGCGTCGTGCCGTCGATCCTCGGCGCGAGCGTCTCGAAGTTCTGCAACCGGTAGAACTGGCCGGGGTGGAACTGGCGCGCGGCGCGCGGCGCGCGCACGACGACCTCGACGATGGTCGGCGTGAGGCGCTTCACCTCGTGTACCACGGCGCGCAGCTCCCGGTTCAGCCGCTCGAGGAACGCGGCATCGCCGAGCGGCGAGGCGGGCGCGACCCGGGCGAGCACCTCGCTCACCAGGGGATAGCCTTGTTTCGCCCCGCCCATGGCCTTTACCACGTTGCCGAAGAAGGACGGGTGCAGGTCGCCGAAATAGCTCACGAAGCGGCCATCGGGCGCGCGCCACATCAGAACGTTGGCGTGCCGCGGCTTGGCGATCGCGCGCTCGGGCTTGACCGTGTTGCCCTCGAGGTCGCAGGCCTCGAAATACTTGCCGTCGAGCCTGAAATGCTCCGGGTCCTCGCGCCCCAGCACCGTGTTGGGCTGCGTGCCCGCCGCCACCAGCACGGCGCGCGCCGCCAGCTCTACCTCGCTGCCCCCTTGCTGCGCGAAGCGCACGGCGCGTGCGTGGCCGAACTCGTCCAGCTCGACACGCGTCGGAGACAGGCCCTCGACGAATATGACGCCCTCTTCGAGCGCCTTTTCCACTTCCTCGTGGTTCAGGGTGTAGGCGGGCGAATCCACCAGCCGCCTGCGATAGGCGATCTGCACGCCGCCCCACGACTTCAGCAGCTCGACGATGCGCGCTTCGCGCTTTTCGGCACGCGCCTGGGCGCGCTCGGCGCGGATGTGCCGCGCGTGCCCCAGGAACTCGTCGGCGATGCCGGCTTCCTCGCGGTTCCATGGCGCGCGCACCGCAGCCTCGCCGCGCTCGGCGGACAGTTGCTCGTAGCGCGACAGGAATTTCTCGACCTGGACCACGTAGTACGCGAGCGACTCGGTCGCCGTGTCGATCGCGGTCAGGCCGCCGCCGATGACGACCGCCGGCAGGCGTATCTGCAGGTTGGCGATCGAGTCGCGCCGCGCCGCGCCCGTAAGCTGCAGCGCCATGAGGAAGTCCGACGCTGCGCGCACGCCGCGGGCGAGGCCGTTGGGAATGTCGAGCAGGGTCGGACGGCCGGCGCCCGCCGCCAGCACGATGTGGTCGAAGCCCAGCTCAAATGCAGTCTCGGCGGTGATCGTTCCGCCGAAGCGCACGCCGCCGAACATCGCGAACCGGTTGCGCCGCTCGAGCAGGAGGCGGATCATCTTGAGGAAATTCTTGTCCCAGCGCACCGTGATGCCGTATTCGGCCACGCCGCCGAAGCCGGCCATCACGCGATCTTCCAGCGGCTCGCGCAGCTCGCGGCTGTCGCGCACCGGGCGAAAGGCATTGCGCCGGCCGTGGGCGTCGACGCCCGAGAGCGCGGCAGCGAGCGGCTCGATCTTCAGGCCGTCGATGGCGACCACCGTGTGGCCGTCGTTCATGAGATGGTGGGCAACGGTGAATCCGGCCGGCCCGAGACCGACCACCAGCACGCGCTTGCCGCTTGCGGCCCTGGGGTAGGGGCGGCGCAGGTGGAGCGGATTCCAGCGCGTGAGCAGCGAATAGATCTCGAAGCCCCAGGGCAGCTCGAGCACGTCCTTGAGGGTGCGCGTTTCCGCCTGCGGAATGTCGACCGGCTCCTGCTTCTGGTAAATGCACGACTTCATGCAGTCATTGCAGATGCGATGCCCGGTTGCCGCCACCATCGCGTTGTCCACGGTGATCATGGCAAGCGCCGCGAGCGGCAGGCCGCGCGTCTTGACCATGTGGAACTCGGAGATCTTCTCCTCGAGCGGGCAGCCGGCAAGCGTCACGCCGAACACGGTCTTCTTGAAGCCCTGGGCAGGGGGCTTTTCCTTCAGGCCCTTGGAACACGAGTCCTTGCCCTGCTCGTGGCACCAGATGCAGTAGTTCGCCTGGTCGAGGGCCCCGACCAGGTCGGTGCCGGGGTCGGTGAGCGCGAACCCATCGCGGCGCCGCAGGTGATCGGCGGGCAGCGTGTGCCGCGGGACGCCTTGGGCGGACTCGGATTGCACCGGCACCAGGCGCATGAAGTCGAGCTTGCGGGGCGCCTTGAACAGCACGCCCGCACGATGCCTGCTGCGTCCTTGCGGCGTGGTCGCCGCCCAGGCTGCGTAGCGCGCGGCGAGCTCGAGCTCGGCGGCGTGCGCGGCTTCGTCCTTCTGCCACGCGGTCACCCGGCGCGCAAACGCCAGCTCGCTGAACGGTTCACCGAAGTACTGCGCGAGCTGCGTCTCGGCGCCAGCGGCGTCGAACGCATCGAGCTCCTCGGCCTTCACCTTGTGCAGCGCGCGGCGCTGCACGAACAGGCGCTTGACGGAGTAAAGCGGCGCGAGCTCATGGTGCCGCGCGGCGAGTCCCTGTAATTCGGATTCGATGCCGAACAAGCGGGCGAGGAAGTCCTCGAGCAGCGGCGACAGCGCGATCAGCAGATCGGATTCTGCCCCTGCCGCCAGCGCGTCCGGAGCGGCGCGCGCGCTCTCCAGGCGCTGGCGCAGGCCGGCGTCGGCTTCGCCGACCCAGCCGAGGAAGGCGCCGTCGACGCGAATCAGACCATCGCGGTCGTACAGATCGGCGAACGAAAGGTCGAACGCGAGGTTTGGTGCCGGGGAAGAGGAGTCCAAAATTGGGCGCTGACGTGGAAAAGCGTAAAATTCTCGCCGATTGACGGCGCCGCCTCAAGGGAAATGAGCGGATCGCGGCCGCTGCGAGACCATTGCCCTGGATAGAAGGGAGTTCCAATGCAGATCAAGAACAGCGTGTTTCTCGTTACCGGCGGCGCATCGGGACTGGGCGCCGCCACCGCGCGCATGGCGATCGAGAACGGCGGCAAGGCCGTGATCGCGGACATGCAGGTCGAGGCCGGAGAGAAGCTCGCCAGAGAGCTGGGCGCCAGCGCGCGCTTCGTCAGGACCGACGTCACCTCGGAGCCCGACGCGAAGGCGGCCGTCGCCCTGGCGCTGAAGGAGTTTGGCGGCCTCCACGTGCTGGTGAACTGCGCCGGCATCGCGATCGGCGAGAAGACCATCGGCAAGGAGGGCCCGCACCAGCTGGCGAGTTTCGCGCGCGTGATCAACATCAATCTCATCGGCACCTTCAACATGATCCGGCTGGCCGCCGACGCCATGGCGAAGGCCGGTCCGAATGCCGCCGGCGAGCGCGGCGTGATCATCAATACGGCCTCCGTCGCGGCGTTCGACGGGCAGATCGGTCAGGCGGCTTATTCGGCGTCCAAGGGCGGTGTGGTAGGCATGACGCTGCCCATCGCGCGCGACTTGTCGCGCAGCGGTATCCGCGTGTGCACGATCGCTCCCGGGATATTCGAGACGCCCATGCTGCTCGGCATGCCGAAGGAATTGCAGGACTCGCTCGGCAGGATGGTTCCGTTTCCCTCGCGGCTCGGGCGGCCGGCGGAGTACGCGCAGCTCGCCCGCAGCATCATCGAGAACGAGATGCTGAACGGCGAAGTGATCAGGCTGGACGGCGCGATCCGCATGGCGCCGAAGTGATGCCGGAAGCGCTTCTCTAGCGGGCCGAGGGTGGCAGTGGCTGCTCGCGCAGCTCCCGCTTGTACATCCTGGAGCGCTCGACGTAACCCCGGGCGATGGCGAGAAGGCGGTCCCGTTCCTCCGTTCTCAGATCGCGCACGACCTTGCCGGGCGAGCCGAGCACGAGCACGCCTTCCGGAATCTCCTTTCCTTCGGGGATCAGGGTATTGGCCCCGATCAGCGAACCGCTGCCGATGCGCGCGCCGTTCATGACGACGCTGTTGATGCCGACCAGGCTGCCGTCCCCGATGCTGCAGCCGTGCAGCATCACCTTGTGGCCGATGGTTACCATGCGCCCGAGCGTCATCGGGTAGCCCGGATCGACGTGCAGCACGGATCCGTCCTGCACGTTGCTGCCTTCTCCGATGTGCACGCGGTCGTTTTCGGCGCGAATCACCACCTTGAACCAGATGCTGACATCGCCGTCCAGGGATACGGAGCCGACGAGCGTCGCATCGTGGGCGATGAAGTGGTGCTCGCCGCGCAATTCCACGCGGCGCTCACCGAGAGAGAAGGTCGGCATGGCGATGCTTCGTTTGGTGGGCAGGCGAACCGATATCATAGCGTGCGCGGGTGAGCGTTCTTTGTCCGCCGAGGAGCCGCAGTGAGAGTCGTCGTTCTGGGGGCAGGGGTGATCGGCGTGACGACCGCCTGGTATCTCACCGAGGCGGGTCACCAGGTGACGGTGATCGACCGGCAGCCGGAGCCCGGGCTCGAAACTTCGTTCGCCAACGGCGGCCAGATCTCGGCGGGCCATGCGGAGCCCTGGGCGCGCCCGGGCGTGCTGCCGAAATTGATTCGTTGGCTCGGGCGCGAGGATGCGCCGCTGTTGTTTCGCCCGCGGCTCAGCCTGGCGCAATGGGAATGGGGCTTGCGGTTCCTGCGCGAATGCCTTCCGGGGCGGCTCGAGCGCAACACGCGCGACCTGGTCGGACTCGCGCTTTACAGCCGCGAGTGCCTGCTCGAGCTGCGCGAGCAGACCGGCATCGAGTACGACCGGCTTAGCTGCGGCATCCTGCACTTCTGCACCGACGAAAGGGATTTTGAGGCGCTCGCCCGGCATGCGGCGGCGATGCGCGCGCTCGGCATCGAACGTGAGGTGAAGACCGCCGCGGAATGCCTGGCGCTCGAGCCCGCGTTGCGCCATAGCCGCGTGCCGCTCGTCGGCGGCATCTACACACCGCAGGACGAGTCCGGCGACGCTCACGCGTTCACGCTGGCGCTGGCGAAGATGGCGCGCGAGCGCGGCGCGACTTTTCTGCACGAGCGCACGGTCGAGGCGATCGACGCGGCGGCGGACAGGGTTGCGGGCGTACGGCTGAAGGGCGCGGGCGGCGAGCGTATCGACGGCGATGCCTACGTCGTGTCGCTGGGGAGCTACAGCCCGCTGGTGCTGGCGCCTCTCGGCGTGCGCATCCCGGTGTATCCGTTGAAAGGCTATTCCGTGACCTTGCCGCTGCCTGACGGCGCCGGCGACGCCATGCCGAGCGTCAGCCTTACCGACGAGGCCCGTAAGATCGTCATCACGCGCCTCGGGAGGCGGCTGCGCAGCGCCGGCACGGCTGAATTGACCGGCTACGATACCGGCGTCAATCCGGTGCGCTGCGAAGCGATCGTGGCGCGCCTGCGACAGCTGTTTCCTTCGCTCGCCACGGTGCAGGACATCACCTATTGGGCCGGCCTGCGACCCGCAACGCCGAACAACCTGCCGATCATCGGTCGCACCCGGCTGCGCAACCTGTTTCTCAACACCGGTCACGGTACGCTGGGCTGGACCTTGGCGTGCGGGTCGGCGCGCGCGCTTGCCGATCTGGTGTCCGGCAGGCGGCCGCAGGCGAAATTCGGCTTCCTTTGACGAGCAAGCGCCGCGCGGCGCTTGATAACATCGGAACTTTTCGACACGCCGCCGATGCGACCGAGCGAGTCCCTGTTCTTCGACATCCGCCGCCTGCGCTATCACGTGCGCCACTGGCGCGGTGATCCTGCGCGGCGCATGGTGCTGCTGCACGGCTGGATGGACGTCTCGGCCTCGTTCCAGTTCCTGATCGACGCCCTGGCCGGAGACTGGGATGTCTACGCGCCGGACTGGCGCGGATACGGCTTGACCGACTGGGGGCACTCGGATTGCTACTGGTTTCCCGATTACCTCGCCGATCTCGATGCGCTGCTCGAGCGCATCGAGCCCGCCGCGCCCGTCAATCTGGTGGGCCACAGCCTCGGCGGCAACGTCGCCGCACTGTACGCCGGCGTACGGCCGCCGCGCGTCGCGAAACTCGTCAACCTGGAAGGGTTCGGCATGTCCGCTACCCGGCCCGAGCAGGCGCCCGAGCGCTACGCGCGCTGGCTGGACGAGCTGCGCGATCCGCCGGGCCTGCGCCCATACCGGAGCTTTGCCGCGCTCGCCGACCGGCTGCAGAAGACCAACCCGCGGCTGGCGCGCGAGCGCGCCGAGTTCCTCGCGACGCACTGGGGACGTCAGGCTGAAGACGGCAGCGTCGCGCTGCGCGGCGATCCGGCGCACAAGATCATCAACCCCATCCTGTATCGCTACCACGAGGCGCGCGCCGTTTGGCAGCAGGTGACGGCGCCCGTGCTGTGGGTGGATGCCAGCGAATCGGACACGCTCAAGCGCATGGGGGTGAGCAAGGACGAATACGCCGAGCGACGCGCAGCGTTCGGCAGGCTGCGCCACGTGACCGTGAGCGACGCGGGCCACATGCTGCACCACGATCGGCCGGAGCAGCTCGCGCAGCTGATCGAGGAGTTCCTGCTGGAGCCGCCATGAACCTGGACCTGCATTGCCACTCCACCGCTTCGGACGGCGCGCTGGCGCCCGGCGAGCTGGTGCGCCGCGCTGCCGCACAAGGCGTCGACGTGCTGGCGCTGACCGACCACGACCAGCTCGAAGGGCTGCCGGAAGCGCGCGAGGCGGCGCACGCTGCGCACGTCCGGTTCGTCGACGGCGTCGAGATCTCGGTGACCTGGCGCGGCGTCACGCTGCACGTGATCGGTTTGCACGTCGACCCGACCGAGGAGACCTTGCTCGCGGGGCTGCGGTCCGTGCGCTCGGGACGCCTCGAGCGCGCGCGCGAGATGGCGCGCTCGCTCGAGGACGCCGGCATTCACGGCAGCTTCGAAGGGGCGCTGCGCCATGCCGACAAGCCTGCGATGGTGAGCCGCACGCACTTTGCCCGCTACCTGGTCGAAATCGGCGCGGTGTCCGACATCCGGCATGCGTTTCGCCGTTACCTCGTGGCGGGCAAGCCGGGCTACGTACCTCATCGCTGGGCCGCGCTCGCCGAGGCGCTCGCATGGATCAGGGCCGCCGGAGGCCAGGCGGTGCTCGCGCATCCCGGGCGCTACGCGCTCGCGGCGGGCGCGATGGACGCGTTGATGCTGGAATTTCGCTCCGCGGGCGGCGAAGGCATCGAGGTGGTCACCGGCAGCCACACGCCGGACCAGTACGCGCTGTTCGCCGCACTCGCGACCAAGCACGGTCTTGCGGCATCGCGCGGGTCGGATTTCCACGGGCCCGGCGAAGGCGCGGAGCTCGGCGCACTGCCGGCGCTCGACGCCCGCCTGCGCGCGATCTGGCGGCATTGGGAGCTTTGAGCGCGTGGCGCAATATTTCGCGATTCACGCCACCCATCCGCAGGCGCGCCTGGTGCGCAAGGCGGCCGAGATCGTCCGTGGCGGCGGACTGATCGCGTATCCCACGGACTCCTGCTATGCGCTCGGCTGCCGTCTGGGCGACGCGAAGGCGCTGGAGCGCCTGCGCAGGGTTCGCGGGATGGACGAAAAGCACCACTTGACGCTCATGTGTCGGGACCTCTCGGAGATCGCGGCCTACGCGATCGTCGACAATGTCCGGTACCGGCTGCTGAAGGCAGCGACGCCAGGAAGCTACACCTTCATCCTGCGCGCCACGCGCGAGGTTCCGCGGCGTCTCATGCATCCGAAGCGCAAGACGATCGGCGTGCGAGTTCCGGCGCACGCGGTGGCGCACGCGCTGCTCGCGGAGTTGAATGAGCCGATGCTCTCGGCGACGCTGTCGCTGCCCGGCGAGGCGACGCCGCCGTCGGACGTAGGCGAAATCCGCGAGCGTCTCGAGCGCGTCCTCGACCTGGTGATCGACTCCGGACCTTGCGGCGTGGAGCCGACGACCGTGATCGATCTGACGGCAGACGAACCGGTGGTCGTGCGCAAGGGCAGAGGCTCGCTCGAGGCGATCGGCGTTCCCGCTTGACGCGCGCCGGTCGCGGTCATGGCGACCCCATCTGCTAGAATCGCCCGCTTTACCAATCTGCGTCGATGGAAGTCTCCCACCTCGTACAAACCATCGCCGTCTACGCACTTCCGGTGCTGCTGGCAATCACGCTGCACGAGGCGGCCCATGGCTACGTCGCACGTCATTTCGGCGACATGACGGCCTATGCACAGGGACGCATCAGCCTCAATCCGATCCGCCACATCGACGTAGTGGGTACGATTCTGGCGCCGCTGCTGATATTGCTCCTGTCCAATGGGAAGTTCCTGTTCGGGTGGGCCAAGCCGGTCCCGGTCAACTACTCGGCGCTGCGCCGGCCGAAGCAGCATATGGCCTGGGTCGCAGCCGCGGGGCCGGCGGCGAACCTGCTGATGGCGATTGCCTGGGCGGTGCTGCTGCGCGTCGGGGTATCGTTGAGCGACCGGGCCGACGCGTGGCTCGCGGTCGTGAAGCGCTACGGAGCGGCCGGGCTGGTGGATGTCGTCCTCCAGCATGGCAGCGGCCCGGCCGAATTCCTGATCGGCGTCGCTGCGGCCGGGATGCTCGTCAATCTTGTGTTGATGCTCCTCAACCTGCTTCCGATTCCGCCGCTGGACGGAGGGCGAATCCTGACCAGCTTGCTTCCGTCACCGGCCGCATGGCGCTTCGCCCGCATCGAGCCCTGGGGCCTGCCGATCCTGCTGCTGCTGCTGGTGACCAATGCCCTCGGCGTCGTGCTGAGCCCGGTGTTCAACGAGACCGAGGCGCTGATTCGCGCCTTCGTGCTGCTATAGGACGGCGGCATGTACGAGACGCGCGTCCTGTCCGGCATGCGGCCCACGGGAGCCTTGCACCTCGGGCACTACCACGGGGTCCTGAAGAACTGGGTTCGCCTGCAGGCCGAGTACCCGTGCCTGTTCTTCGTCGCCGACTGGCACGCGCTGACCACCGATTACGAGGCCCCCGGGCAGGTGCAGAAAAACGCCTGGGACATGGTGGTCGACTGGCTCGCCGCGGGCGTCGATCCGAACCAGGCCACGTTGTTCGTGCAGTCGCTCGTCCCGGAGCACGCGGAGCTCCATCTGCTGCTGTCGATGATGACGCCGCTCGGGTGGCTCGAGCGCGTGCCGACCTACAAGGACCAGCAGGAGAAGCTCGCCGACCGCGACCTGTCGACCTACGGCTTCCTGGGCTACCCGCTGCTGCAGTCTGCCGACATCCTCATCTACCGCGCCAAGTACGTTCCGGTAGGCGAAGATCAGGTGCCGCACGTGGAATTCACGCGCGAGGTGGCGCGCCGGTTCAATCACCTTTACGGCCGCGAGGTGGGCTTCGAGGACAAGGCGAAGGCCGCAGTCAAGAAGATGGGATCGAAGAAGGCGCGCCTGTTCAACGAGCTGCGCACCAAGTTCCTCGAGCAAGGCGATGCCGAGGCGTTGCCGCGGGCGCAGGCGCTGCTCGAGGAGCAGCAGAACCTGCCGCGCGGCGATCGCGAGCGCCTGTACGGCTGGCTCGAGGGGAGCGGCAAGAAGATCCTGGTGGAGCCGGAAGTCCTGCTGACCCACGCGTCGCGCCTGCCCGGTCTGGACGGGCAAAAGATGTCGAAGTCCTACGGCAACGCGATCGAGCTGCGCGATGAGCCGGAGGTGGTCACCAGGAAGATCCGCACCATGCCTACCGACCCGGCGCGCGTAAAGCGCAGCGATCCGGGCAACCCCGAGCGCTGCCCCGTGTGGCAGCTGCATCTAATATATTCCGACGCGGATCGCAGGGACTGGGTGCAGAAGGGTTGCACGACCGCCGGCATAGGCTGCCTGGAGTGCAAGCAGCCGGTCATCGATTCGGTATTGGCGGAGCTTGCGCCGATGCGCGAGCGCGCGCAGGCCTATCTCGACGATCCGACGCTGGTACGGAACATCATCGCGGACGGTTGCGAGCGGGCGCGCAAGCTGGCTGGGGAAACGATGCGCGACGTGCGCGAAGCCATGGGTCTTTTCTACAGCTGATGGGCGACCCGGTCCAGCAGGTCATTCCGACGCCGGTCGCTCGCATCTACGGCGAGCCGCTGATCGAGCTGCCGCACGATCTGTACATTCCCCCGGATGCGCTGGAGATCTTCCTCGAGGCATTCCAGGGTCCGCTCGATCTGCTGCTGTACCTGATCCGCAAGCAGAACCTGGACGTGCTCGACATCCCCATGGCGCCACTGACGCGCCAGTACCTCGAATACGTCGAGTTGATGCGCCACAAGAACCTGGAGCTGGCCGCCGACTACCTCGTGATGGCGGCCATGTTGATGGCGATCAAGTCGCGCATGCTGCTGCCGCGGCCACCGTCGATCGGCGACGAGGAGGAAGATCCCCGCGCCGAGCTGGTGCGCCGCCTGCTCGAATACGAGCAGATGAAGACCGCTGCGCTCAGGCTGGATCAGCTGCCGCAGGTCGGCCGCGACGTGGTGGCGATCTCGGTATGGATCGAGAAGACCGTGATCGAGCGCCTTCCCGAGGTGAACGCCCAGGATCTCGCCGAGGCGTGGCGCGGGCTGCTGCATCGCGCGCGTCTTGCTACCCATCATCGAGTGTCGCGCGAGGAACTGTCGGTGCGCGAGCACATGAGCTCGATCCTGCGCCGTCTGCGCGAGCGCCGGGTGCTCGAGTTCGCCGAGCTGTTCGATCCGTCGCGAGGCGTCGCGGTGCTGGTCGTCAACTTTCTCGCCGTTCTCGAGCTCGCGCGGGAGCTGCTGGTGCAGATTACGCAGGCCGAAGGTTTCGCTCCGATTTACGTAAAATTGGCCGATGCTGAACCCCACTGAAGTCAAGCGCGTGATGGAAGCCGCGCTGCTCGCGTCGCAGGAGCCGCTTTCGCTGGCGGACCTCAAGCGCCTGTTCGACGAGGACATCGGCGCGGATACCCTGCGACGGCTGCTCGGCGAGCTGCGGGAAGAATGGGGCACGCGCGCCGTGGAGCTGGTCAACCTAGCGAGCGGCTGGAGATTCCAGACGCGCCCCGAGTTCCAGACCTACGTCGATCGGCTGAACCCGGAGAGGCCGCCGCGCTACTCGCGGGCGGTGATGGAGACGCTCGCCATCGTCGCTTACCGCCAGCCGGTGACGCGTGGCGATATCGAGGATATCCGTGGCGTGACCGTCTCCGCGCAGATCATCCAGACGCTCGAAAATCGTGGCTGGATCGATACCGTCGGCCATCGCGACACGCCGGGCCGACCGGCGCTGTACGCGACCACCAAGCGATTCCTGGACGACCTCGGGCTGCTTACGCTGGAAGAGCTCCCCCCGCTCGAGGAAATTGCGAGGACGTTGCAGCTTGAACCCGTCACGGCGGAGGCCGGCGTTGGCGGAACGCAGGCGCAGTCCGACTCGCAGCGCGCCGAGTCCGCAACCGACGCCTGAGGACGCCCGCGGCGAGCGGCTGCAAAAGCTGCTGGCCGCCGCGGGTCTCGGCTCGCGCCGCGAGATCGAGGGCTGGATCGCCGCGGGGCGTGTCTCGGTATCCGGACGCCCTGCCAAGCTCGGCGACCGCGCGACCCGATCGGACCTCGTGTGCCTCGATGGCCGGCCGGTGGAACGGCCCGCGTGCGGCGCCGCACGCCTGCCGCGCGTGCTCGTCTATCACAAGCCCGTCGGCGAGCTCGTGACGCGCAGCGACCCGGGTGGCCGCGCCACCGTTTTTGCCCGGCTGCCGGCACTGCGCGGCGCGAAATGGACTGCCATCGGGCGGCTCGACATCAACACTTCCGGCCTGCTGCTGATGACCGATTCCGGGGAGCTCGCCAATCGGATGATGCACCCGCGCTTCGGCATCGAGCGCGAGTACGCGGTGCGCGCTTGGGGGCGGCTCGGAGCCGCGGAGCGGAGCGCTCTGCTCGCCGGGGTGGAGCTCGAGGACGGACCGGCCGCGTTCGCGAGTCTGGAGAGTACCGATACCGCGCGTGGAGCCCCGGGGGCCAACCGCTGGTATCGCGTGACGTTGCGCGAAGGACGGAACCGCGAAGTGCGACGCCTGTTCGAGGCCGTCGGACTGAGGGTGAGCCGGCTGATTCGCACGCGCTTCGGGCCGCTCGTCCTGCCGCCGGAACTCGAACCCGGGCAATGGCTCGAGCTGCAGCCTGCCCGGGTGCAGGAGCTGATGCGCCACATCGGGCTGCAACCGTAGCTCGCGGCGCGCCCGCGAACCGTTGTTTCGCGGGCGAAAAGCGGTTATACTTCAAACGCTTCAAAGGCCGGAGGCGGGTTTTCCGGTAAGTAAGATGGGCTTCGGCCCATTTTTTGTTTGAGCGTCCGGATTCGATGTGATGGGGGCGATCGCTGGCATTGTTGAACCCGCCGTTACGGGCCTGGGTTTCGACCTGGTGGACACGCAGGTGTCGGGCCGGGGCCGGACGGTGCGCGTCTTCATCGACAAGGCCGGCGGTGTGTCGGTCGACGACTGCGCGGAAGTCAGCCGTCATCTGACGCGGGTTTTTGCCGTCGAAGGGATCGATTTCGATCGGCTCGAGGTGTCGTCGCCCGGCTTGGACCGGCCGCTGCGCAAGCCCTCGGACTTCGACCGTTTCGCCGGTCATCGCGTCGACGTGCGCATGAGAGTTGCGGACGCGAGCGGCCGGCGCCGGTTCGTCGGGCGCTTGGAGGGACTGGACGGTGGCGCAGCAACGGTGATCGTCGACGGGCGACCGGTGGTGCTGGAATTGTCGGGCATGGAACGGGCGAGGCTCGTTCCGGACCTGTGAATGCGGGGTGTGGAGGGCGTCGCCCTTTCACCTCATTCGGAGAGAATTGAGATGAGTCGTGAACTTCTGCTTCTGGTGGATGCGCTGGCGAGGGAAAAGAACGTCAATCGGGACGTGGTATTCGGCGCGCTCGAGATGGCGCTTGCGTCGGCGACCAAGAAGCGCTTCAGCGACGACGTCGACGTGCGCGTCGCAATCGATCGCAATACGGGGAGCTACGAATCGTTCCGCCGCTGGAAAGTGGTGCCCGACGACGCCGTCGAACTGCCACCGGCGCAGATCGCTCTTTCCGAGGCGCAGAAACGCAAGTCCGACATTCAGCTCGAGGAATTCGTCGAGGAACAGCTCGAAGCCGTCGAGTTCGGGCGTATCGGCGCGCAGACGGCGAAGCAGGTGATCCTGCAGCGCATCCGCGACGCCGAACGGGAGCAGATCCTCAACGATTTCCTGTCGCGCGGCGACGAGCTGGTGACGGGCACGGTGAAGCGCATGGAGCGCGGCAACGCCATCGTCGAATCCGGGCGGCTCGAAGCCCTGCTGCCGCGCGAGCAGATGATCCCCAAGGAGAACCTGCGCGTCGGGGATCGCGTGCGCGCCTGGGTGATGAAGATCGATCGCAGCGCGCGCGGTCCGCAGCTGATCCTGTCGCGCACCGCACCGCAGTTCATCATGAAATTGTTCGAGCTGGAGGTCCCTGAAATCGAGGAAGGGCTGCTCGAGATCAAGTCGGCTGCGCGCGATCCGGGGATCCGCGCCAAGATCGCGGTGCATTCGAACGACAAGCGTATCGATCCGATCGGCACCTGCGTCGGCATGCGCGGCTCGCGCGTCCAGGCGGTGACCCAGGAGTTGGCCGGCGAGCGGGTCGACATCGTGCTGTGGTCCGCGGACCCGGCGCAATTCGTGATCGGGGCCCTGGCCCCCGCCGAGGTGTCGTCGATCGTGGTCGACGAGGAAAAGCACGCGATGGACGTGGTGGTCGACGAGGAGAACCTCGCCATCGCGATCGGGCGCAGCGGCCAGAACGTCAGGCTCGCCTCGGAGCTCACGGGCTGGCAGATCAACCTGATGACCGAGGAAGAGTCTGCCAAGAAGCAGCAGGAGGAGAGCGGCCGCACGCGGGAGCTGTTCATGCAGCGGCTCGACGTCGACCAAGAGGTCGCCGATATCCTGATCCAGGAGGGCTTTTCGACGCTGGAGGAAGTCGCCTACGTCCCGATCAACGAGTTGCTGGAGATCGAGGCGTTCGACGAGGACACGGTCAACGAGCTGCGCAACCGCGCGCGCAATGCGCTTCTCGTGGCGGCAATCGCCAACGAGGAGAAAGTGGAGGGCGTGGATCCCGACCTGCTGAATCTGGAGGGCATGGACACGCAGCTCGCCGCCAAGCTCGCCGAGGGCGGGGTGCGCACGCGCGACGATCTCGCGGATCTTGCCGGCGACGAGCTTTGCGAGATGACCGGGCTCGACGAGGAGCGCGCCAAGAATCTGATCATGGCGGCGCGCGCGCACTGGTTTGCCGACGAGCCCGCCGGCGCGCAGACAGAGCACAAGGAGGTGCAGTAACGTGGCACAGACCAGCGTCGCACAATTTGCGAGCGAGCTGAAAGTTCCGCCCTCGGTGCTGCTCGAGCAGCTGCGCGCTGCCGGCGTGGAAAAGCGCGTTCCCGAAGACTCGCTCACGGAGCAGGACAAGTCGCGCCTGCTCGAGTACCTGCGCAAGGCGCACGGTTCGGCCGAAGCGAAGAACAAGATCACGCTGACTCGCAAGCAAACCAGCGAGATCAAGAAATCCGACTCGATGGGCAAGGCGCGCACGATCCAGGTGGAAGTGCGCAAGAAGCGGGTGTTCGTCAAGCGCGACCCGAACGAAATCGCTGCGGAAGCGGCCGCCGTGGAGATGCCGCCGGCGGTGCCCGCCGCACCTCCCGCTGCCACGATCGACGCCAAGGAGATCGAGCTGCGCGAGGCGGAGGCACGCCGGCAGCAGCAGCTGGCTGAAATCCAGGCGCAGGAGCTGAAGGAGAAGCAGGAGCGCGAGAAGCGCGACGCCGACCAGAAGCAGGCCGAGCGCGAGGCTCAGGCCGCGCTCAGCAAGGCAGCTGCGCCCGCCGCCGCCTCGGAGGGCACGCTGCACGCGCCGAAAGCCAAGGCCGAGGAAGGCAAGGCGGACAAGAAGGCCAAGAAGATCAAGACCACGACGGTGCTGCGCGACGACTCCGCGCGCCGGCGCATGATCAAGACGCGCGGCGACATGGGCGGCGGCGTCGGCGGCTGGCACGCCCGCGCGGGCGCGCGCCATAGGCCCAGCGCCGGGGTGGCCGAGCAAGCGAGCTTCGCCCAGCCTTCCGAACCGGTGGTGCGCGAAGTGGCGGTGCCGGAAACGATCACGGTCGGCGACCTGGCGCACAAGATGTCGGTGAAGGCGGCGGAGGTCATCAAGGCGCTGATGAAACTCGGCACCATGGCGACCATCAACCAGGTTCTCGACCAGGAGACCGCCATGATCGTGGTCGAGGAAATGGGCCACAAGGGCAAGCTCGCCAAGCTCGACGATCCGGAGGCCTACCTCGTCGAAACCGTCGAGGAGCACGCGGCGCAGCTGCGGCCGCGCCCGCCGGTCGTGACGGTGATGGGTCACGTCGATCACGGCAAGACTTCGCTGCTCGACTACATCCGGCGCGCGAAGGTGGCTGCCGGCGAAGCGGGCGGCATTACCCAGCATATCGGCGCGTACCACGTGGAGACGCCCCGCGGCGTGGTCACCTTCCTCGATACGCCCGGCCACGAGGCGTTTACCGCGATGCGGGCGCGCGGCGCGAAAGTGACGGACCTGGTGATCCTCGTGGTGGCCGCCGACGACGGCGTGATGCCGCAGACGGTCGAGGCCATCAACCACTCCAAGGCCGCCGGCGTGCCGCTCGTGGTGGCGATCAACAAGATCGACAAGCCGGAATCGAATCCCGAGAAAGTGAAGCAGGAGCTGCTCAATCACGGGGTGGTCCCGGAAGAATACGGCGGAGACTCGGCCTTCGTGTCGGTGTCGGCGAAGACCGGGCAGGGCATAGACGAGCTGCTCGAGCGAGTGCTGCTGCAGGCCGAAGTGCTCGAGCTCAAGGCGCCGGTGGATTCGCCGGCCAGGGGCGCGGTGATCGAAGCCCGTCTCGACAAGGGGCGCGGTCCGGTGGCCACGCTGCTCGTGCAATCGGGCACCCTGCAACGCGGCGACGTGGTCCTCACGGGGGCCGTCTACGGGCGCGTCCGGGCGATGTTCGACGAGAACGGGCGCTCGGTCCAATCCGCGGGTCCGTCAATTCCGGTGGAGGTGCAGGGCCTTTCGGACGTGCCCCAGGCCGGAGCCGAGATGGTCGTCATCACCGATGAGCGAAAGGCGCGCGAGATCGCGCTGTTCCGCCAAGGCAAGTTCCGCGACGTCAAGCTGGCCAAGCAGCAGGCCGCCAAGCTCGAGAACATGTTCGAGCAGATGGGCGAGGGGGACAAGAAGATCCTGTCCATCGTCCTGAAGGCGGACGTGCAGGGGTCGCAGGAAGCCCTGGTGCACGCGCTGACGCGCCTGTCGACCGAGGAGGTCAAGGTAAACGTGGTGCACTCCGGCGTCGGCGGCATCACCGAATCGGATGTCAACCTGGCGATGGCCTCGCGCGCGGTGATCATCGGCTTCAACACGCGCGCCGATGCGACGGCGCGCAAGCTGATCGAAAGCGCCGGCGTGGAGGTGCGTTACTACAACATCATTTACGAGGCGGTGGAGGAGATCAAGGCCGCCCTTTCCGGAATGCTCGCCCCGGAGAAGAAGGAGCAGGTCATCGGGCTGGTCGACGTGCGTCAGGTATTTCGCATTTCGAAGGTCGGAACGGTGGCGGGCTGCTACGTGCTGGAAGGCGCCGTCAAGCGCAATGCCCAGGTGCGCGTGCTGCGCGACAACGTCGTGATCCATACCGGCGAGATCGATTCGCTCAAGCGCTTCAAGGACGATGTGCGCGAGGTGAAGGCCGGCTTCGAGTGCGGCATGTCGCTGAAGAACTTCAACGACCTGAAGGAAGGCGACCAGCTCGAGGCGTTCGAAGTCCTCGAAGTGGCACGCACGCTGTAGGGGCGCCGCCCATGCCTCGCCAGGGCGGACGTGCGCAGAGGGTCGCCGACCAGATCCAGCGGGAGCTGTCCGAGATCCTGCGCCGCGATCTGCGCGATCCAGGAGTCGGGATGATCACGCTGACCGGGGTGCAGGTGTCGCCCGACTGCGCGCATGCGACCGTCTTCTTCACCTGTCTCGACGTCACGCACGTGCCGCAGGCCGCGCGCGGCCTGCAGCGCGCCTCCGGGTTTCTGCGCTCGCAGCTCGCCAAGCGCATCAAGCTCTATACGGCGCCGGAGCTGCGTTTCGTCTATGACGAATCGATCGAGCGCGGCGCGCACCTCTCGCAGCTGATCGACAGCGTCTCGGGCGGACCCAAGGTCTGAGCAGCGCGCGCGGGCCGATGCGTCGCAACGTGGACGCGGGATTGCTGCTGGACAAGCCCGCGGGTATCACGTCCAACGCCGCGTTACAGGCGGCCAAACGCCTCTACCGGGCGCAGAAGGCCGGGCACGCGGGCACCCTCGATCCGCTCGCTTCGGGGCTCCTGCTGGTGCTGTTCGGCGAAGCGACCAAGTTCGCCGGTCCGCTGCTGGCTGCCGACAAGGAGTACGTAGCGCGCGTCAGGCTGGGCGTGACCACGTCCACGGGTGACGCGGAAGGCGTGGTGCTCGAACGCCGCGACGTGCGCCTGGAAGACGCCCTGGTCGCGGCGACGCTCGCGAAGTTTCGCGGCACGGTGAGTCAGATCCCGCCCATGTACTCGGCGCTCAAGCACGAGGGCCGCCCGCTCTACCGGCTGGCGCGCGAGGGAAAGACCGTCGAGCGCCAGCCGCGGGCGGTCGAGATCCAAGAGCTCGAGCTCCTCGCTCGAACAGCGGACGAGCTCGAGCTGCGCGTACGCTGCAGCAAAGGCACTTACGTGCGCACGCTCGCCGAGGACATCGGTGCCGCACTGGGGGTCGGGGCGCACCTCGTCGCGCTGCGCCGCACGGCGGCCGGCTCCCTGCAGGTCGGGAACGCCACGACGCTCGACGCGCTCGAGGGCATGGACGAAGTCGAGCGCGATCGCAGGCTCCTTCCCCTGGCGCAGTTGCTCGGGGATCTGCCCCGGGCGGAGCTCGAGCCGGCCCGCGAGGCGCGGTTCCGCAACGGCCAGCCGGTGCCCCACCCGGGCACCCCAGAGGGACTGCGCGCGGTATTCACGGCCAATGGGCGCTTCATTGGGCTGGGGCAGGCCTCGCCGGAGGGCGTGCTGCGCCCGCTGCGGCTGACGGCGATCCCTCCGCGGGACGCGCAAGCAGCTGAATAACATCAAAAAAACTTGTGATCAGTTGGCACGTTCGGGTAAAATCGCGGTTTGCACGAGGAGAGAATATGGCTTTGCAGGTCGCGCAGAAGGCGCAAGTGGTCCAACAGTTCCAGCGATCTGGCAACGACACCGGATCGCCTGAGGTTCAGGTCGCGCTGCTCACCGAGCGCATCAATGGCCTCGCCGAGCACTTCAAGACCCACGTCAAGGACTTTCACTCGCGGCGCGGGTTGCTGAAGCTCGTCAGTCAGCGTCGCAAGATGCTCGACTATCTCAGGCGCAGTGACGCAGACAAGTACCGTTCGCTGATCGAGCGGCTCGGTCTGCGCAAGTAACTCGCCTCGATGCATCGACCGAAAACGCTCGTTCGAAGGATGGGCGTTTTCTATTATTGCGCTCGCCGCGCCGGTTGAGCGCCGCGACGGCGCGTCCTCCGCGGCGCGCCGTGTCAGTTAGAGGAACCAGGCCTTGAATCCAATCAAGAAGACATTTGCATTCGGTGACCACCAGGTCACTCTCGAAACCGGCGAAATGGCGCGTCAGGCGCATGGCGCCGTGGTGTGCACCATGGACGACACGGTGGTCCTCGCGACGGTCGTCGCCGCGAAGGAGGCGCGTGCGGGACAGGATTTCTTCCCGCTCACCGTGGACTACGTCGAGAAGACGTACGCTGCAGGCAAGATCCCGGGCGGCTTCTTCAAGCGCGAGGGACGCCTCTCGGAGAAAGAGACCCTGACTTGCCGGCTGATCGACCGCCCGATCCGGCCGCTGTTTCCTGAGGGTTTCTACAACGAAGTCCAGGTCGTCGCCACGGTCATCTCGGTCAACCCGGAGGTCGATCCGGACATCCCGGCGATGATCGCCGTATCCGCGGCGCTGACGATCTCGGGCATCCCGTTCAACGGACCGATCGGGGCTTGCCGCGTGGGCTACGTGAACGGCGATTACGTTCTCAACCCGACGGCGACCCAACTCAAGGAGTCGAAGCTCAATCTGGTGGTCGCCGGGACGGAGCAGGGTGTTCTGATGGTCGAATCCGAGGCCTTCGAGCTGCCCGAGGACGTCATGCTCGGGGCCGTCGTCTACGGCCATGAGCGGATGCACGCCGCGATTCAGGCGATTCACGAGCTCGCCGAGACCGCCGGCAAGCCTGCCTGGGACTGGCAGCCGCCGGTCGCGAACGAGGCGCTCATCGCGCGCATCAGGGAGCTGGCGGAAGCCGATTTGCGCGCGGCCTTCGAGATGAAGCAGAAGCAGGTTCGCAATGCACGGCTTTCCGAGATTCGCAAGAGCGTGCTCGCCACGATCCAGCAGGAGGCGACTGCCTCGGGCGCGACGCTCAATGCCAACGAGATCAAGGAGATCTTCTTCAATCTCGAAGCGAAGATCGTGCGCGGCCAGATCCTGGACGGCGAACCCCGCATCGATGGTCGCGATACGCGCACCGTAAGGCCGATCGACATACGCGTCGGCGTCTTGCCGCGCACGCACGGCTCGGCGCTGTTCACGCGCGGCGAGACGCAGGCGCTCGTCACCGTGACGCTCGGCACCGGACGCGACGAGCAGATCGTCGACGCCATTACCGGCGAGTATCGCGAGCGCTTCATGCTTCACTACAACATGCCGCCGTACGCGACGGGGGAGGTGGGACGCATGGGGCCGCCCAAGCGCAGGGAGATCGGCCACGGCCGGCTCGCCAAACGCGCCCTCGTCGCGGTGCTGCCGAGTCCCGAGGAATTCGGCTACTCCATCAGGGTGGTCTCCGAGATCACCGAATCGAACGGCTCTTCTTCGATGGCCTCGGTGTGCGGTGGCAGCCTGGCGCTGATGGACTCCGGCGTACCCTCGAAGGCGCACGTGGCGGGCATCGCCATGGGCCTGATCAAGGAGGCCAACCGCTTTGCGGTGCTCACCGACATCCTCGGCGACGAGGACCATCTCGGAGACATGGACTTCAAGGTCGCGGGAACCGACAAGGGCGTCACGGCGCTGCAGATGGATCTCAAGATCGAATCGATCACCAAGGAGATCATGCAGGTGGCGCTGAATCAGGCGCGCGAAGGCCGCATGCATATCCTCGCCCTGATGAAGCAGGCGATCGAGGGTTCGCGCACCGAGCTGTCGACCTATGCGCCGCGCATCATCAAGATAAAGATCAATCCGGACAAGATCCGCGACGTGATCGGCAAGGGCGGCGTGGTGATACGCGGCATCCAGGAGGAAACGGGTA
>Ga0316628_100000145_pt1 | contig 43642 bp, 29 predicted proteins | sample OWC_Aug_M2_C1_D5_FD_207648 | JGI IMG/M metagenome (GOLD analysis project Ga0316628, IMG submission 207648) | Wetland soil microbial communities from Old Woman Creek delta, Ohio, United States - OWC_Aug_M2_C1_D5_C | ecosystem: Environmental > Terrestrial > Soil > Wetlands | place: USA: Ohio...
GGAACCGTGCGGCATAGAACTCGAGCCATCTCTTCGACGGCAGATCCGGCGGGTAGAAGATCCCCCGCCAGCCCGGATAGCTCCAGCCCGAGGTCCCGAGATGGATCATGCCGGCCTCCCCTTTCCCGTTGGGAGCATAGTCCCGGCCGGGGAAAGGGTCAAGGGAGCGGCGGGTGAGGCGTGAGGTCAGCGCGATAGCCCCAGCACGTAGAGGAGGCCCATGATGACCGGCTGGTGCAGGATGTAGATGAGCAGCGAATGACGCCCGGCGAAATTGACGAAGTTCGCCGGCATCCGCCAGGGCAAAAGGCCTTCCTTCTTCGCATACACAGACCGGCCCAGAGCCGCCCCGATCAGAAAAACGCCGAACCAAGGGATGAGAGGGAAATAGTCCAGGGACGAGAACGTCGGGCTGGGGAGCCCGAACGGGATCAGCCAATCCGATCGGATCACCAGGGCCTTTTTCAGGATCGGCAGAAGGGCGGCGAGCCCGACGACGCCCGCGCCGAGGAGCGCGTTCGCCGCCGCAGAAACCTTCTTGAAAGCGGCGCCGTAGAGCAGCATCGACACGGCCAGGCAGTGGAGGATCCCGAAAAGGATCGTATCGGCCGGATCGAAGAGATGGAGCCAGACGGCGATCAGGTAGGTCGCCAGGGTCAGGGCGAGAGCGACCGCCAGCAACCGCAGCCCCCGGCGGGTATTGCTCCTGGTCAAGGTGCTGCTCACGCCGGACAAGAGGACGAACAACCCGGCGAAGAAATGCTGGGCGACGGTCCAGGCCGTGGTCGAGAGGTTGGTGGACCAGCCGAGGAAGCGCGGGAGCCCGACGTAATCGCCGAGGTCGTAAAGCAGGTGGTAGCCGATGACGAGGAGGATGGAGACGCCCCGCAGGAAATCGATCTCCCAGATGCGCGAGGCGCGGACGGCCGGCTTGGCCAAGGCCGGGGCCGCCGGTTCGGCCGCGATCGTCCGCTCTTCGGCGCTCATGTCATCCCAGAGGATAGTCCGGGGCGAGAAATACTGTCAAGGTCACACTTCTTCAGGTACTCTCGTTCGGGGGGCACATATCGCTGATAACAAATATGATTGCGGAGATGGCAAAGAGACTCCTGCATTTTGGCGTCTTTTGTGCTACCTTCTTATCATCGAGACGGGGAAATCCGCCCGAGGAACCGGCGGGAGAGGGAAAGGAGAGTCCAAGCATGGATCTCAGACGGATCTGGGCTGGGGTGTCTTTGACGATCATCTTGGCCACGGCCTCCGGACTGGCCGCGCCGCACGGCGTGAACCTGGGGGTCAAGGGGGGCCTCAGCGTCCCGAACATCCGGGGCAGCGAGGACGACGTCTTCAGCAAGGGCTTCGGCTCGCGCCGGGGGCTCTTTCTCGGGCTCTTCGCCGAGACCCGCCTCACGTCCCGCTTCTCGCTGGTCGCCGAGCTGAACTACGCGTCGCAAGGCGGGCTGCGCGAGGGCATCCAGCCGATCACGATGGACATGGGCGGTCTGCCGGTGCCGCCGGGGACCATCCTCTTCGCCGATTTCGTCAACGAAACGATCCTGAATTATATCGAGCTGCCGGTCCTGGGCCGGCTCGTCCTCGGCGACCGTCTCCGCTTCTTCGCCAACGCCGGGCCCTACGTGGGGCTCCTCATCGGCCATCACGCCGTGACCAAAGGGATGAGCGCCATGTTCCTGGACGAGGGCGGGACGATGCCGATCATCATCCCGCCGGCGACCGAGCCGCTCATCGTCGATCTCGGCGCCGACACCGACGTCGGGGACAGCCTCAAGAATTGGAACTTCGGCGTGACGGGCGGCCTGGGTCTCCTCTACCCCGTCGGGCGCGGCGACTTCACGATCGAAGCCCGCTTCGAGTACGGGCTGACGACCATCCAGCGGGATGTGACAACGAGCGGAGACAACCAGACCGGCGCGGTCGTCATCGCCCTGGGATATTCCCTGCCCTTGCGGCGCCGCTGATCCCCGGCCTCGGGCTGCGGCCGGGGCCGTTGGGATCCCGGTCCGCTCGGGATCATCGGCCTCAGGACGAGGCGCCGGAGTAATGCCGGATCCCGGCCAGCCAGAACAGCCGGGCCGCAAGAAAGAAAACGGCCGCGAGAAGCGCCGCGCCGCCCAGGACGGGCCACGTCAGGCGCCCGGCCAGCGCTTGGGCCGGCACGGTGATGGCGAAGGCCACGGGAACGAGGAAGGTCAGGGCGAAGCGCAGCCAGCCCGGGTAGATGCTGACCGGCCAGCGGCCGGCCTCGTAGACGCTCTGGAAGATGACCAGGATGTTCTCCACCCGGACCAGCCAGAACGCCGTCGTGGCCAGGATCAGCCAGAAGCTGTAGACGATGATTCCGCCTGCGACCAGGGCCGCGGCGAAGGCGGCCGCCTCGGCCGCCCCGACCCGCGCGCCGAGGCGGGCCAACCCGATGCCGAGAACGACCAGCCCGAGCCCGACGTCGACGACTTTCCAGATCTCGACGCGCCAGACGCTGACCAGGAGCTGGGCGTCTTCGGGCTTGGTCAGGGTGAAATCGAGGGTCCCGTCGCGCACGGACTCCGTCAGCTGCTCCATGCCCGGCTGGATGACCAGGCCGATGACGCCGCCGACCAGGAAGTAGACGCCGACGAGGGCCACCAGCTCGTCCGGCCGCCAGCCGGCGAGCGTCGAGGTGTGCGCGAAGATGAGAGCCAGCCCGGCCAGGGCGGTCGCGAGCTCCAGGACCGAGTCGATGAGATGGGCCAGGAAGTTGGCCGGGTAGGCCGCCTCGCCCATGACCCCGACCCGGAGGAAAACCCAGAGGAGCCGGAAGAGCCTCATGCGCCCACCGCCGAATAGCGTTTGACGCTGGCGCGCCAGACGTAACGGACAAGGAGGGCGCCGGCCAGGAGCCAGGCCCCTTGGACGGCGAATCCCGCCAGGATCCGGGGCCCCGTCACGCGGCCGAGAAGGAGCTCGACGGGGAAGCCGACCGTCCAGCGGAAAGGCAGGATATTGGCCGCGACCTGCAGCGGCCGCGGCAGGACCGCGAGCGGCGCGATCTGCCCGGAGAAGAAGAGCACGGCCATGTAATGGATCTGGTTGATGGCCGAGACCCGGGTCGTCCAGAAGGCGGCCAGGGCGACCGTCCAGTCGACGAGGAAGCGGACGAGGAAAGCCAGGACGAGGGCCGGGACGAAGGCGGCCGCGGCGAGCGGCGAGAGCCTGAACACGGGGTGGAAGACGACCGAGAGGCCGGCCGCCGCGGCGATCATGAACGGCAGGCTCACGGCCTTGGAGGAGAGGTTCTCGGCGATGTCGGCGTGGATGGGGTGGAGCGGATGGAGCAGGTCCGCGGAGAAGGTCCCTTCGCGGATGCGGTAGTCGAACTCGTACATGACCCAGCTGAACGTGACCTGGTTGACGAGCATGAGGACGATGTAATAGGCCGCGAAGTCGCGGGCGCCGTAGCCGCCGACGGTCCCGCCCGTCGAGCGCGAGACCGTGGACCAGACGACGAGGTAGATGAGCGGCTCGAGGACGTTGCCGATGAGCCAGATCACGAGCGAGCCGCGGTATTGGAGCATCGTGGCGAGGCCCGTCTTGAGCTGCTGGAGGTAGAGGTCGCCGAGGCCCCTCATGCCGCCCCCCGGGTGAAGACCTGCTCGATGACGTCCTCGATCGGCGGATCCTCGACGGTCAGGTCGATGACCGGCAGGTCGGCCAGGATGCGGCTGGTGACCCGGGCCGTCTCGGCCTTGGGCACGCGCAGGGTCGTGAGGCCATCCTCGCACGAGACGACCTCGCCGTAGGCGCCGAGGTCCGCGGCGCAGTCCCTGAGCCGGACGGCGATCGTCTTGTGGGCCGTGAACCGCTCGACCAGGGCGGCCAGCTCGCCGTCGAAGAGCAGCCGGCCGTGGTGGATGACAAGGACCCGCTTGGCCAGGGCCTCGACGTCGGCCATGTAGTGGCTGGTCAGGAGCACGGTCGCGCCGTGGCGGCGGTTGTACTCGGCGATGAAGGCCCGGATGCGGCGCTGCATGGTCACGTCGAGGCCGATGGTCGGCTCGTCGAGGAAGACGACGGTCGGCCGGTGGAGCAGCGAGGCCGCGATCTCGCACTTCATCCGCTCGCCGAGGGACAGGTTGCGGACGGGCTTGCCGAGGAGCGGCCCGATCTCGAGCAGGGCCACGAGCTCGTCGAGCGTCCGCCGGTAGTCGGCGGCCGGGATGCGGTAGATAGCCCGGTTGAGCTCGAAGGTGTCGGCGGCCGGGATGTCCCAGACGAGCTGGTTGCGCTGGCCCATGACCAGGGTGATCTGCCGGAGAAAGGCCCGTTCCCGCCGGGCCGGAACGAACGACAGGACCGCGATCTCCCCGGAGGTCGGGTGGAGGAGCCCCGAGAGCATCTTCAGCGTGGTCGTCTTGCCGGCCCCGTTCGGACCGAGGAAGCCGACCATCTCGCCGGCCTCGAGGTCGAAGGAGATCCCGTCGACGGCCTGGACGTACGATTTGCGCCGGCGGACGAGGCTGGCCAGCGCGGCGCGAAGGCCGGGCTCGCGCTCGCTCGTGACGTAGGTCTTTTTCAGATCGCGGACGCGAATGACGGGCTCGGCTCCCACGTTCCCAGTATACCTGGAATCTTCATGAAAACGCCCCATTTTCTCTCAAGCCTGAAGAGCCAAGGCCGCGGCGGCGGGGAATAAAAGAAAAGCCCGCCCCGGCCGGGCCGGGGCGGGCTCTGAGCTGCGAGGTGCTGCGGGGAACTAGAACTCGAAGCGGACGCCGAACCTCCAGACTCGGGGGTTCAGGATCTCGTAGATGTAGTTGTTCGTGGGGTTGACCCAGAAGCCAGCGTCACCTGCATCTTGCACGCCGCCCGTGGTGTAGATGTCACCGAAGTAATTGTCGTAGCGCCGGTTGATGATGGCCGAGTTGAAGAGGTTGAAGACGTCGGCCATGAAGTACAGCCGGCCGGCGCCGATGTTGACCTTCTTCTCGAGCCGCAGGGTGACGTTCCAGAACAGGGGCAGGCTCTGGTCGATGATGGGCTTGGTGTAGATCGAGGTGCTCCACATGTAATCTTCGTCGTCCGTGTTCGGGGCGTCGTTCTGGAAGATGTAGAAGTACTGCGGGACCTTCCAGCCTTCGCGGGCGTTGACGGTGCCGGAGATGTCGAAGCCGTAGGGCAGCTGGTAGAGGCCGCTCAGCTTGAGCATCCAGCGGGTATACATGACCGCGTTCTGCTTGCCGCTGGCCGACCCGAGGTAGGCCACGTAGGGCTTGCCGTCCGACATCCACTGGTTCTGCGGGTTCATGAAGATGTCGCCCCAGTACTGCTTGTTGCCCTGCAGCGTCAGGGAGGCGTTCATGAACCACTTGTTGGACAGCCGCTTGGTCAGGACGAGGTCGACGCCGGTGTAGGTGTTCCACTGGCTGCTCTTTTGGACGAAGGAGTAGATCGTTCCGGTCGTCGGATAATCAGCGGACCGCATCCAGACCGGATTGCCGGCCGCGCCGCCCGTGCTGTAGTTGACGCCGCCGATGGCGAGCGTATCGGGGACCGTCCCGCTCTCGACGTACCAGGGGCCGCTCTCCGGATTGACGATCAAGCCCGAGATGTCAGGAAAATCTTCGACCGGGAAGGCGCTGGCCGGATAGTAGTCCCAGTAGTCCTGGAAGTTGTCGTATCTCCGGTAGGAGAAGCTGAGCATGGCCGCGAAGTCTCTGAAGAGCTCGCGCTCGACGCTGAACTGGACCTCGCGGGTCCGGGTGGACGTCTGGTTGGCCTTGCTCTCGTAGTAGGCCCTCTGAGGGTACTGGGTGTCGGCCGGGTTGGTGATGTCGTAGCTCGAGAAATTCCCGGCCAGGTAGGAATCAAAAGCCAGATACGAGGGCCCCACCATGTGAGCCTGCGCCGCGTCCGTGAAGGTCCCGTCGGAATCGTACACCTGATAGACGGGATACGGAGCGGCACTATCCCTCCACATGAGCTCGGTAAGATCGACCTGGCCGTTCGCGTTCCCGTCCTTCCACCAGAAATAGAGGTTGCCGGAGGTATTCTGCGGCGAATACGTGTCCTGGCCGACGCCCATGATGTCGCCGTACTGGGAGAGGGCCAGCTTGGCCACGGTCTTCCCGTCGCCGGTGATATCCCAGGTCAGGCCGATGCGCGGCGACCAGGTGTTCCACCGGTAGTTGTCCTCGCCCTTGACGGCGTGCCATTCCGCATTGGGCAAGGTGGTCGCCAATGTCGCCGGCACGCCCGAGGCGAAGACGGTGTTCCAGGAGGGCGTCAGAGGATCCGGGATCGAAACGCGGGCTCCGGCTTTGAGGCCCGGGACCTGCTTGTCGAAGCGCAGGCCGAGGAGGACGGTGAAGTTGCCCTTGGTGATCGTGTCCTGGAAATAGCCCGCGTACTGCTTGGCCGTCCAGGTCTGGAAGGGGAAGCGGTAGATCTGGAAACGGTTCCAGCCGGCCATCTCGGGGATCGTCCGGGTGCCGTTGCCGTCCGCGTCGATCTGGACGCTGTTGTAGTTCCGGCGGGCGAGGAAATGCTGGGACATATACCCCGTGCTGGTCCCGGCCTGGGCCTTATCCGAGTACTCCGCGCCGATCTTGATCTCATGGGAGAGACCGAAGAGGGAGTCGTTGAAGTAGGTGGCGTTCAACTGGTAGTTGTAGCGGGGCCGGTCGACCTGGTAGACGTCGTAGGAGATGCCCGTCGAGCCATTCCAGGGGATGTACTTGGTCGTGGTCTGGTCGACGACGACGGGGAACTGCATGGCCTCGTCCGTCATCGGGACCCAGCCGAACCCGGCGTTGTTGAAGGACCACTTCAGGGACAGGTAGAGGTTGTTGCCGAAAACGTGCTCGTCCTGCAGCTTGAGGATGGGGCTGCCCCAGTGGTACTTGCCCTTCTGGTGGTAGCCTTCCGGGTTGGCGACGGCGCCGGCGCCACGGCCGAACTTCTCCTTCGCGCCGGACGTGACCAGGGCCTCGAACCGGTTGTTGGGGAGGAGCTGCGCGTTGATCTTGAAGTTGTAGTTGTTGAGCAGCGACTGGTCCTTGGTCCCGGAGATGCTGTAGATGTAGATGTCCTGCACGCCGTAGGAGCCCCACCACCACAGCTTGTCCTTCCACAGCGGGCCGCCGGCGTTGAAGCCATAGTCCTTGATGTACTGGATCTTCATCGTGCCGACGGCGCCCTCATCCCTGAGCTTCTGGGTGAGGTTGTCGCTCTGGAAGAAGTTATCGGTCAGGTAGAAGCGGCCGGCCAGGCTGAGCTTGTTGCCGCCGCGGCGGGTGACCATGTTCAGGGCGATGCCGCCCGTCTGGATGGTGACGTCGGCCGCGCCGCCCGTGGTGATGTTCAGCTCTTCGAACATGTCGAAGTCGTAGTACAGGGCGGAGCCGCCGAGGGCCGCCGGGTCGGAGATGTCGACGCCGTCGACGGCCCAGATGTTGTTCGAGCCGATGTAGCCGGAGTTGGACATGTCGCCCTTATTGAAGTATCCGGCCTGCTGGCCCGACTCGTTACCGCCGACGTTCTCGCGGTCCATCATGATGGACGGGGCCAACTGCATGATGACCCAGGGGTCGCGGGCCGTGGGCAGCGACTGCATCTCTTCCTTGGTGACGTTCATCGAGGTCGACGTCTTCTTGGTGTCGACGACGGGCGTCTGGGCCACGACGGTGACCTGTTCCTCGAGCGTCCCGACTTCCATGGCCAAGTTGATCTGGGAGTTGCCGCCGATCGAGACGATGATATCGCTCTTGGATTGCGTCTTGAATCCTTGGAGCTCCGCCTTGACCGTGTACTGGTTGCCGGGGGGCACGGCGACGAACCTGTAGGATCCCTGCGCGCTCGTGACCGTGGTCAGGGGCGCCATCTGGGGCCCCGACAGGGCAACGGCCACGCCGGGAAGCGGATTGCCTTCGGCATCCGTGATCGTCCCGTAGATGTTTCCGGTCCTTTGCTGTGCCGCGAGTGACATGGAGAGGACAAGCACAGCCAGAACGACTAAGGCCTTCTTCATTTTGCCTCCTGATAAGCCTTCCAAGCCTTTTGTTTTCGCCTGAAAAAGGCGAACCCTCACTTCCCCTGTCTAGATGGGTACCTTCGGATCCCACCTCCTTTCTTTCGCGGATCGGATTGTCATCAAAGAAAAACTATGCCGACGTAGAGGTTCTTTCTGATGTAAAGATAACGCGGCATAACCCATTTTGCTCATTTTTAAGCAAAATCGGTGCCAACGTGAAGCATCTTTATAAGGTAAATATAATTAACAACTTATGGATAAGCCGAAAGCACTGATATCTGCTATTTCATCCAATTTAATGCAGTAAATCCAAATTATTGAATGGGGAGGCATAAGCTCAGAGGGAAGGCTTGCGGGCCAGGGCCCGCTCGATGGCGCTCTTGAGCTCGTCGTAGCTCGGGGCCACGAGCGCCCTGCCGTTGACGAGGAACGTCGGCGTGGCTGAGATCCCCGCGGCGAGGCCTTCGGTGATGTCCCGCTCGATCTCGTCGGCGTGGCTCGTTCCGGCCATGCAGGCCCGGAACTTTTCGACGTCGAGCCCGCTCCTCCCGGCCATGGCCTCCAGCTCCTCCGGCCCGAGCTTGCCCTCTCCGGCAAGGACGAGCTCGTGGAATTCCCAGAACTTCCCCTGGTCGCGCGCGCACCGCGGGGCCCGGGCCAGGTCCTTGGCGCCCGGATGCATCTCCAGCGGAAAATCCACGTATACCCATCGGACGAGATCGCGGTACTCCCCGCGGATCCTCTTCGCTGCCGGCTGGACCTTCCGGCAATGGGGGCAGAGATAATCGGAGAATTCGATGACCTTGACCGGCGCGTCCTCGCGGCCGAGGGCGGGATTCAGGCCCGACTCGGCCTCCTTTTCGATCTCGGACAGGACCTCGTCCTTCGACATCTTCTCGAAATGGGGCCGGTTCTCATAGAACAGCGCCCCGAAAGAGCCGACAAAGGCGGCCGCGGCCAGAGCGAGGCCGAGCTCCGCGTGACGCACGTTGAACGTGAAGACCAGGAGAAGAGCGACGATGATCGAATTGAGGAGGCAGAAGACGCACAGGGCCCGGATGAGGACCATGGTCAGCACGAACGTGCACTCGATGCCCAGGCCGGCCATGACGGCCCAGAACATGAGCGGCCGGACGAACGCCAGGACGAGGCCCAACCCGGCGTAATACGCAAGGCCCCAGATCGGGACAGGCACCCTGAGGAGGGTGAACACCGCCGTCCGCCGGCAGCCCTCGCCGAAGAAAGCGCAGAAGCGCTGGACCCAGCGGACCCGGCGCTCGAGGGCCGAGAGGATCGAGACGAGGACGCCGAGAGTCACCAGCGTCCAGGCCGCGATCTCGTAATCCTCCTGCGACAGAACCACGGTCCCTCCTATGCCCTCATCACGTCGGTCCCCCGGTCCGTGTTGCGGCCAGCTCAGGCCTTCGGCGTCACGATGAGCTTGCCGAGGTGATGCTTGAGGACGTCCCGATGGGCCCGGGGCAGATCCCCGAGCCGGTAGGTCCGGCTGACCTCGACCCGGAACGGGCCCTGAACGACGAGGTCGTTCAGGCGCTCGAAGCCGACGGGGTCCGGAAGGCCGTTGAACGAATGGACCTTCACGCCGGAGGACCCCCGGGGTTCCGGGTCGACGCCTTCGGGATAGGCGATCGTCCCGCCCTTCTTGATCTGCTTCAGCGCCGCCGCCAGCCTGTCGGAATTGGCGAAGACGAAGGCGCCGTCCAGTCCCTCGGGGGCGAAGGCCCGCGCCGCCCGGGCGACATCGACGGCCTTCCCGTTCACGGCCTCGTCCGCCCCGAGCCGTTTGGCGAGCGCGACGCCGTCCGGGCCGGAGGCCACGGCCAGGATCCGTCCGCCCCGCCGCTTCGCGAGCTGCAACGCCAAGTGGCCGACGCCGCCGCTCGCGCCCAGGACCATGACGGTCAGGCCCTTCTCGACCTTGAGCCGGTCGAAGCCCGCGAGCGCCGTCAGTCCGCAGGCCGCGAGCCCGGCCGCTTCGGTCATGCGGAGGCGGCCGGGGACGTGCGCCGCGTCGTCTTCAGGCACCGCGGCGTATTCGGCATAGAAGCCGCCTTTCGGATTGTCGAACGTGTAGCCGTAGACCCTGTCCCCGGGCTTGAACCGGCTCACCTTCGACCCCACGGCGGCGACCGTGCCGGAGCCGTCGGATCCGAGGACCATCGGGAAGCGTCCGCCGCCCATGCCGCCCTCGCGGACCCACGGGTCCCACGAGCCGATGCCGGCGGCCTGGATGCGGACCAGAATCTCCCGCTCGCCGAGCTCCGGCACGGCAATCCGGGCCACGTGAAGCACCCGGGGGCCGCCGAACTTGTCGATGACGGCGGCCTTCATCATCTTTGGAATGGACGGGCTCATCATCTTCCTCCCCCAAGGATCGGCCATCTCTATTCTGGCAGACGGGGCGGCCGGCCGCAAGCCGGCCGTCAGCGGCCGATCTTCTTCGCCGTGAGATAGGCCGCGGCGATGGCGTTCGGGATGCCGCCGATCTGCCCGGCCCAGCTCGAGCCGATCCAGAGGTTCTTGACCGGGGTCGCGACCGTCGTCGTGAAGACCCCTCCCTTGTAGAACGGCTTCTTGGGGTTCCAGGACCAGCCCGACGTCGCCCCGTCGGTGTTCCCGGTGTAGCGCTCGTACGTCAGCGGCGTGGCCGCGTCCGCGTACTCGACGGCCGCGCCGAGACCGGGGACGACGGCCTCGGCCCGGGCCACCAGCCGGTCCCTCACCTGGGTCTTCAACGCGCGGTAGGCCGCGGGATCGTCCCGGCGCCAATCGTCCTGCCAGCGCGCGGGCGCGATCGATTGGATCATCAGCGACGACCGGCTCTCGGGGGCGAGCTCGGGATTGACGAGCGACGGCGAATAGAGCGAGAAGCCGTCCTTCTCGAAGTGGTCCGCGGCCTTGGCGTCCTCGGGGTCCACGTCCCGGTCGAGCGGCATGTAGGCCACCGAATGGGTCTTCATCCTGGCCATGAGCTCGGCCCCGCTCATCCGGAGCCCGAGATAGACGGTGAAGATGCCTTCGGACACGGCGGCGTCGCGGATCTTGCTCATCCGCTCGTCGGGCACGATCGAAGGATCGTCGAGAAGGCTCAGGAAGGTCTTCTTGTAGTCGCAGCCCGAGACGACCGCGTCGGCGTCGAAGGACGCGCCCTTCGACACGACGCCGACGGCCGCCCCGCCGCGCGTCAGGATGCGGTCCGCCGGGGAGCCGAGACGCAGGTCCCCGCCGCGGGCCCGGAACCGGTCGGCCAGGAGGTCGGCCCAGCGCTGCATGCCGTCCTTGACGTGCCAGTAGTCCTCGGCCAGGACGAGGAACATGCCGGCCTGGGTCGAGACCTCCATCTTCGGGTAGCCCAGCCGGGTGAAGAAGCGGTAGAGGGGCGTCCCGGGCTTGAAATATTTGGCGGCAAGCTCGTCGACGGTCAGGCCCTTGACCCCGCGCCGCCGGAGGGCGTAGCGAGGCCCGGCGATGGCGAAAGGAAGAAGCGATCTCAGCATGCCGAAGCCGCTGAACTGCACGGGGTTGGCCTCCTTCGCGAGGGGGCGCATGGCCGCGATGAGCGGCTCGATCTCGCGGAGATACCCGTCCAGGCCCGGCCCGTCGTCCGGAAAGGCGGCATGGAGCGCGTCCTTCATGGCCGGCAGGGAATCCATGATGAAATCGAAGCGGGGCGAGACGAGCCTCATCCTCATCCGGACGAGCGGGAGCCGCCCGGCGAGGCCGAGGTCGGCCATCATCTTCTCGAAGACGCCGATGCTCTCGAAAGAGAGCGTCCCGCTCTCGAAATAGTAGCCCTGGCGCCGGAAACCGGCCGTGTATCCGCCCGGATGGGTGAAGGACTCGAAGATCGTGACCTTGTGGCCGCGGTCGACGAGCAGGTTGCCCGTGGTGAGCCCGCCCAGCCCGGCTCCGATGATGGCGATCGTCTTCGGCATGGGGTCCTCCTCTTCTTCTTCGCTTCTCTGGACCTCATCATAGCCGATCGAGGAAGGGAATGCGATTCTCGGCCAGCCCTGCTACAATGGCCCCATCATGATCGAGCTGCCGGAAGCTTCGGCTATCGCGGGACAGATCAACGGGACCTTGCCGGGAAAGCGGATCGCGGCCGTCACCGCGGGCCATACCCCGCACAAGCTGGTCTGGTATTATGGGGAGCCCAAAAGTTATGCCGGTCTCCTCGTCGGCCAGGCGATCGGCGGGGCCGAGGCCTGCGGCGGGTTGGTCGAGATCAAGGCCGGACGAGCCCGGATCCTCCTCGGCGAGGGCGTCGAGATGCGGTTCCACGCCGCAGGGGCGCCGCGTCCGGCCAAGCACCAGTTCCTCGTCGAATTCGCGGACGGGTCCGCGCTGAGCGGGGCGGTGCGGATGTACGGCGGGATGGGCAGCTTCCCCGAAGGCGGGCTCGAGAATCGCTACTATAAGGTCGCCAAGGAGAAACCCTCCCCTCTTTCCCCGAGATTCGATAAGGCCTATTTCGATCGATTGATCGCCGCGCCGGAGCTCCAAAAGCTGAGCCTCAAGGCCCTTCTCGCCACGGAGCAGAGGATCCCCGGACTCGGCAACGGGTGCCTCCAAGACATCCTCTTCAAAGCCCTGATGCACCCGAAGAAGAAGGCCGGAACGCTCTCGGAAAAGGACCGGAAGGTTCTGTTTGACGCCCTCAAAGCCACGCTCTCCGCCATGGCCGCGCAGGGAGGCCGGGACACCGAGTCCGATCTTTTCGGCCGGCCGGGGGGCTATAAGACCCTTCTGTCAAAGAACACGGCCGGCCAGCCCTGTCGCGTGTGCCGGACGCCCATCACAAAAGAGAGCTACATGGGCGGCAGCGTTTATTACTGCGCGAAGTGCCAGAGGACCTAGCCGCCGCGTACCGCTCGCCCTCGGTCAGTTGCCGATCCGCATCTCGGTCAGCCAATGGACATAGACGACGGCCATGGCCCCGCCGTCCGGCCCGGGCGAGAAGGCCACGAAACCGCCGTCCCCCCGCTCCTGGATGGTCCAGCCGGCGGGATGGGGAACGATCAACCCGCCCGGTCCGCGGAAGACGGTCCAGCCGGGCGGGACCTCGAGCCGGGTCCGTTGAGGAGCGGCCTGGGCCGGCGTCTGGACGGCGCCGGGCGCTCTGCCGAACAGGGCCGGGGACGACAGCGCCCCGATCGCCAAACCTGCCAAGATGAGAAGCGGGAGGGTCTCTCGGCGTCTCATGGGTGCCTCCCCGAATGGCCCGAGGATAAGCCTGCCGCCGGCCCGTGTCAACAAAGAGCGGCGGGGCTAGCGCTCGAGGCGCCGGAAAAGCGAGACGCGTTTCATATCGACAACGACCTCGAAAAGCCCGCGGAAGGCCGGAAGGAACGGGCTCGTCCGGGCCGGCCCGTCGTTGATGGTCTCGATGACGATCCGCCGCAGCGGCGCGTACTCGCGGGTCAAGAGATGGCGGAAAAGCTCGAGGCACCCGAGGAGCGTCGGGTCGCCGGGCGGGACGCTGATGGTCAGGGCCTTCCCGTTCCGCTGGGAGACGACGACCAGCCGCGGGCCGCGATAGACGAGGTGCGTGCCCTCGATCCGCTTGGGCAGGCCGCCCTGAAGCCCCTCGAGCGGCAGCCCGCAGGCCGAGGCCGGGTCCACGGCGCTCAGCCAATAGACGGCGTCTTCAGGCGGGTCCTGGAGGAAGGCGCGGAACGCCGCGTGGGACATGAACTGCGGGCCGGGGATGCCTTTATAGAAATAGCCGGCCAGAACCTCGCCCGAAAGCTCCATGAGCCGGAGCGTCCGGAAGAGGTCCGGCCAGCGGAACGGAGGCCGCTCCCGCGCGAGGAGCTCGCGAAAGAGAAGGCCGTACCGTTCGAGCAGCACGCGGACGCGGTCCTTTTTCATTTCTTCGCGCTCGACGAGGTCGCCGCTGTCGAGACCCGAGGGCCGGGCGAGCGGGAACCAGCTGCCCGGATAGGCCTTCGCTTCGCGCCATGCCGCGAGGCGCAGGCTCTGGCGCCGGGGCGCGTACGCGAGGCTTCGCCTCTGCCTCTCGATGACCTCGCCGACGCGGAACTTCGTCTCGAGCCCGCGGCGGACCGCGCTCCAGGTGTCGTTCGTGATCTCTCCGGCCCAGACGCCGTCCCAGAGCCGCTCCTCGAGCGCCGCGACGTCGCCGCCCGTCCGGACGAGAAGCGCGCCGAAGTCGTAGCGGGCCTTCGGATCCGCGAACAGGCCGGCCTGATCAGGCCCCGGCCGGACCGGCTCAGGGCCTGCGGCGGCCGGCCCGGCGCCGTCGCTGTCATCGAGGAGGAGGTCGGCGTCCCGCTCGAAGAAGAAACGGATCTCGCGGCCGGCGCTCCCCTGCCAGCGGAGATCGGACTGCCCGAGCGCGAAATCGAGGCGGGCCACGGTGTAGCCGGGAACGCGCGCCGGAAGGATCTCGGCCTCCCAGAGGTGGGCCGGGAGGACGCAGCCGACGAGCTGCTCGACGGCCCGGAACGTCCTCTCCTCGCCCGTCTCGGCCGCCGCCCGCGGCGCCGGAACGAGCCCCTGGACCCGGGCCAGGAAAAGCGGCAGCTCTTCGATCGGCCGCGGATCGACCGAGGGCGCGAGGGCCGCACGTTCCATGCGCAGCAGCACTTCGAAGTTCTCCGCATCGCAAACGAATCCCGCCTCGGAGCCCTTGAGGAGCGCCCCCACGATCACGGTCTCGGCGTCCGACATGTCCTCGAGGGCGAGGTCGAGCCGCCCGGGATCGAGGCCGAGCGCGCGCCCGACGGCCTCCGGACGGACCGGGCCATACGCCTGAAGCCACTCGGCCATGAGCGAGGTCAGCAGCTCGTCGGGCTCCTCGTCGCCGGGCTTCGACGCGCCGTAGGCCGCTTCCATCAATGCGGAGGCGACGGGCCCGCCGGCGATCGTCTCGACGACGGCGTCGCGTCCCGGCCAGAACGCCTTCAGGACTTCGGGCAGACGCTCGAGAGCGCAGACGTAGGGCCCCCCGGCGCCGCCGGGCGTGACCCGGACCAGCCGGGCCGCGGTCTCGGGCAAGAGATCGGGCTCAGGGAGGCCCGGCTTCCCTTCTTCTTCGTTCTCCGCGCGGCGATCCCGCGCCACGGCGGCCATCAATTTCTCCCAGTCCGGCCAGGTCAGGACGACGCGCTCCTTGAGCCAGTCGACGAGATCGCGGCCCGGGGCCGGCGCGTAGCCCGGGCTCAGGCGCTGCTTCTTTTCTTCGAAGCGCCGGATGGTCGCGGCCGAGACCGGCGGCCTCAGCCACGGGCTCTGGACGACGTCGCGGATCAGATCGCCGCGGAGACTGGAGCGCCGATCCGAGGCGAGCTCGTCGCCCGCGTACATATACTGGTTCAACTGTCCCCAGGTCATCTTTCTGGCCAGGGGGCTCGGCCGGGTCGTGACGCACTCGGCGATGCGGATCGAGCCGGCCGCGAGGCCGGCCAGCTTCCTTTTCAAGGACTCGAGGTCGAACTCGTCCCGCAGGCAGGTCCGCCAGGTCTCGAGCAGGATCGGGAAGTCCGGCCATCCCATGGCGGCCTGGAGGAGCTTCTGCGAGCGCAGCCGGCTCATCCAGAGCGGCATCCGCTCGTTGGCGCGGTTCCGGACGAGGAGCAGGGCCCGGCCGGCATTCTCCCGGAAGCGGGCCCCGAAATAGCCCGAGCTCTCGAGCCTCTTCCGGAGAAGGGCCTCGATCGTCCCCTCGTTGATGAGACCCATGAGCTCGTCGGCCGCGACCTCATGAGGGAGCTGAAGGACGATCGAATCGTCCCCGGTGTAGATCTCGAGCCGGGAGCCGTAGCGTTCCTCCCACGCGGCATCGAGGGCCAGGGCGAAGGGACGGTTGACCCGGCCGCCCCACAAGGTGTGGAGGATCGTCTGGTTGCCCGGGTAGCCGTCGGGGCCCGTCCGCACATGCTCGACGACGACCCGGCTCGGGCCGGGCAGAGGCGCGCCGGTCTCGGTCTTCTGGCCTTTGAGGTAGTCGACGAGCCGATCGGCGGCCGCGTCGTCCAGGCGATAAAGGCTCTCGAGCTCGGCCCGCCACGCCGGGTCGTCCAGGCGCCGGTCGGCCTCGTCCATGAAGGCCGCGATCCTGCCCGAGAGCTGCGCGTTCCGATTGAAGACCTCGCCCTTCCAGAAAGGCGCCTCGGCCGACTTGAGCCGCACCGGCAGGGCGAAGACCTCGTTGTGCGTGATCCGGCGGATCGTCCAGTACTGAGTGCCGAAGGCGAAGTTCTGGCCGACGCTCGCCTCCCAGACGAACTCCTCGTCGAGCTCGCCGACGAGGGCGCCCGTCTCTTCGTGGCGCAGATGGAAGTAGCCGCGGTCGGGGATCGTCCCGCCCGAGAGGAACAGACTGAGAAGCGCCCCGGGCCGGGCCGCGACCGTGTGGTCGATGCGGTCGATCGAGATGCGCGGCTTGAGCTCGCGGATGCGGGTCCGGGCGTAGCGTCCCGCGAGCATATGGAGAACGAGATCGAACTGCGTCCGGCCGAGCGTGCGGTAGGGCCGGCTCGTCCGGATGCGATCGTAGAGGGCGTCGATGTCCCAGACCTCGGTTCCCGTCATCGAGAGAAGGACCTGGGCCAGGACGTCGAGCGGGTTCTCGATCGGGCAGGTCGCCTCGATGTCGCCCTCGCCGACGGCCCGGGCGATGACCGCCGACTCGACGATGTCCTGGTCATAAGTCGGGACGAAGGTGCCCCGGCTGACCGCGCCGACCTGGTGGCCGGCCCGGCCGACCCTCTGGACGGCCGAGGCGATCGAGGGCGGCGACTGGACGCAGACGACCTCGTCGAGCGCGCCGATGTCGATGCCGAGCTCGAGGGAGTTGGTGGCCACGATGGCCTTGAGAGCGCCCGATTTGAGCCGCGTTTCGACGTCGAGCCGCAGCTCCTTCGCGAGGGATCCGTGATGGGAGTACGCCAGCGGGGCCGGCTCGCCGGAGTTGATCCTGAAGGCCAGCATCTCGGAGTCGCGTCGGCTGCGGACGAAGAAGAGCGAGGAGCGGTTGCGGTCGATAATGCGGCGGAACTCGCGGACGAGCCGCGGCCAGAGGCCGTCCTCGGCGCTGTCGGCCGAGCCCGGCGGGCCGTCCTCCGGGCGGACGACCCTGAGATCGTAGGCCTTGCGCTCGCCGGTCTGGACGATGGTCACGGGCCGCGGCACGAAGCGGGCGCCGCCCGCAATTTCGCCACCGGCCGGTTCGAGCCGGAACCCGCCCACGAATTCGGCCACGGCCTGCAGGGGCCGCATGGTCGCCGACATGGCGATGCGCCGGAACTCGCCGGAGAGAGGGACCAGCCGGTCGACGGCCGTGATCAGGTGGACGCCGCGTTTGTTCCCGACAACTGTGTGGATCTCGTCCAGGATGACCGTGGCCAGAGAGTCGAGGACCGAGCGGCCGGACTTCGAGCTCAGCATCAGGTTGAGGCTCTCGGGCGTGGTGATCAGGATCTCCGGCGGCCGGCGCAGCATGCGCTGCCGGGCCGACGGGGGCGTGTCGCCGCTTCGCGTCTCGACCCTGATCTCGGGGAACGGCTGCCCGGCGCTGCGGAAGGCCTCCTCGAGCCCGGCCAGCGGCCCCAGGAGGTTGCGCTGGATGTCGTTGTTCAGGGCCTTGAGCGGGGACACATAAAGGACGCGGGTGCGGCCGCCCTCGCATCGGCCCGTGATGAGGCTGTCAAGGGCCCAGAGAAAGGCCGCGAGGGTCTTGCCGCTCCCGGTCGGCGCCGTGACGAGGACATGCTCGCCGCGGGCGATGGCCGGCCAGGCCTTCTCTTGGGCGCCGGTCGGTATGCCGACCCGCTCGCGAAACCAGCGCGCCACGAGGGGATGGAAGAGGCCCAGGGGATCGGTCATCGGCGCGGCGCTCACCTTAGAAAGGGCTATTATACACCGGCCTCGATGATGTCGGTCATCATGTTTGACCCAACGCTCGGAGGAACCTATTGGGACGCTGCCCGTCGTCTATTTCAAGGTCGTCCAGCTCCGCGACCGGCTGATGAGCCAGCGGGCGCCTCAGCCGGCCGAGCCCGCGCCGGCCGAATGATCGAGTCCGGCCCGCGCTCGCCTCAGTGGAGCCAGTCCGCGTTCCGCTTGAAATTCGTAGCTGCGAAGCGGACCCGGTAGGGATAGCGGATCTTGACGAAGTCGAAGTCCCCGTCGTGGGGCTCCTCGTAGACGTTGAGCAGAGGCGCCGAGCCAGGGAAGTGGATATTGCTCGCCCCGGCGCCGCCGAAGAGGCCGAGGACGTCCAGGATCTCCCCGTCGGGGACGGCGACGACGACGGTCTGAAGGAAGTGCCTGGCGGGAGCCAGGACCGCGGCGACGGCCCTCGCGTTCTCGGCCGGCATGACCTGAACATAGCGGTAGGTCTCGTCGGGGAACCAGAACTCCGGCTTGTCGGCGACGCGGACGAAAGAGGCGGCATCGTTCGACGAGAGGACCTTCACCGAGCCGGCGAACACGCGGGCCAGGCCCCTGCCGACCGGCTTCATGGCCGGATTGACCGGCGAGACGGTCAGCGCGAAGCGGTCGAGGGCCGAGCTCAGGCGTTCGGCAAAGGACCGGTGGTCCCCCTGGACGTAGATGTTCTTCGCGCAGTAACAGGCCGCGCCGTCGAAAGCCGAGATATCGCGGACGAGGCCGTCGAGGACCCGGTCGAGGAGCTCGGGCGAAGCGGTGAATTCCCGGGAGACGTAGGCGGCGCCGACCTTGTGCCCGTGGCCGAGGATGACCGGGCGGCGGCCGAGCGCGCCGGCCCTGGCCGCGACGTCCCGGACGGTCGCCTCCGAGCCCAGCACGTTGACGGCGTCCGATTCGGCCAGCAGGACGTCCTCGAGCTCCCGGTCCCCTCCCTTCCAGTAGCCGCAGGCCATCGTCTCGCGCACGAGCGGCGCGAGCTCGGCCATCTTGGAGAGGTAGACCATCGGGAAGACGGCCGACGTCGACGGCAGCTTGATGACCTGGGCCGCGCCTTCTCCCCCGCTCTCCAAAGGAAGACCGATCCGGGTCAGGATGGCCGCATAACCGGCCACGTTGCCTGACGCGAAATGGCAGAGGAGATCCGCCCGGCGGCGGCGCACGAATGGGGAGTTCGCGCCGAAGCGCTGGAGATGGCCGAAAGCGGTCTCTATGGGCCGGCGGGTAGCGAAGGACCGTCTCACGAACCGGCCGGCGAAGGCCCTTTCGTAGCGAACGAGCGGGGCGAAGATGCCCAGGCCGAAGCGCTCGATGTCGTGCTTGGAGAAGCCGTCGATGCGGTGGACGAGATCGACGAGCGCCCTTATCGAGGGCGAGTCCGTGGCGGCAAAGTAGGCGTCCAGGCGGCTCATGGATTCCTGGATCTCATCCGCCGAGAGGCGGGAAAAGACGTCGCCGGCCCGCGATCGCACGGCACGTAAGACGTCCGGAAGGGACGCCGCCTCGAAAAGTGGAAAGCGGATCTCCACGCCCGCCGCGGTGTCGGTCTTGCCCGCCTTGACGTAGGGATCGTCGAAATCGATCCGGACGGGGAGCCCGTCCGAAGGCCTCGCGTCGCCGTTCGCGGGGCTAGACACCGGCGATCTCCGCGGCCTTGAAGGCGCATCCGACGGTGCCGGGAGCTTCGATCCCGGCATATCTCGAAACGTGGCTGAAGGAGGTGACATGGCCCTCGGGTGCTACGCTCAAGATCTCGGCCGCGTCGAACTGCAGGACGCACGTCGTCGCGGACATGGGCCGCCCGGCCGAATCGGGAGCCACGATCTTGACGAGACCGCGGCCGGCGCGCAAGGGGGCCTCCGTCTCCGGGTCGACGATGTAGACGCGGTGATCGGGAGACGGACGGAAGAGGAAGTCGTTGAGCTCTCGGTCCCAGTAGCCGACGATCTGGGCCGGCGTTTCGGTGAAGCTGTAGATGTCCTTGATGTTCCGCGACCAGAAGGCCGGCTCGATGCCGAACACGGCGCCGATGCGGGCGATGAAGGCCGGCTTGTCGATCCGGGCTCCGCGGATGGTGCCTTTGGCTCCCGAATAGCCCCCGCCGCTGAAGGCGACGTGGCCCTGGTCGCCGAGCTCGAACTCGCCCTCGCGGAACTCGTCCAGATAAGGGCGAAGGAGCAGGGTCAGGCCGCCGAGGGAGATCGGCCGGCCGCTTTCGGCCGCGCTGCTGATGATCCCTGCGACTTCGGCCGCGGCGAGCTTCCGGAGGCAGGCGGGACGGCCGACGGCGCGGTTGAGCAGGGTCTTGACGATGTCGACGTCGACGGTGACATGAGTCTCGTCATAGCCCAGCTCGCTTCCCTCGAGACCGAGGAGCATCCGCAGGGCCGCCGGGCGCCTCTTGTAACGAGCTTTCTTCGAGAGGGCCCGGAGGATGCGCAGCGACGGCGCGAACGCCAGTCCGACCGGGACGCCTGGGAAGCCGAAGGTCTCGCTGTAGCGGGCCCGGATCGCGGCGATCTCTTCGGCGCTCGTATAGACGTAGCTCGGGTCGCCCGAGGTGCTGCTCGAGACTTGGAAGACGCCCGGCCCGGAGAGGTCATTGAGGTCTTCGACCAGGCCCTTGGAGAGCTTGAAGGCCGTCGAGGCGACACTGGGGAGCCCGTGATAGGCGCCGTCGGCGACGCAGGCCTTGAGGTCGGACAAGGAGAGGCCCCGGCGGGCGCAAAGGGTCCGGTAGTAGGGGAAACGGCCCCACTGCCATTCGACGCACGCCCGGACGAGGTCCCGGAAGCGGGATTCGGACCCGGGGACGGGGACGCCGGCGGCACGGGCCGGCCGCGTCCGGGACGCCGCCGAGGATCCTGTGGACGTCGCTGTTTCCGTGTTCATGGCGGCCTCCTTGGGTCGTTCGTCGCCCATAAGGTCGGCCGAGGAGGGGTCCGAGTTGTCAGGGAAGGGTCAAGAGGATGTCAATGTTGCGTCAAGGCCGGATCTCGCTCTATTCCTCCGGCGCCTTGGAAGCCTCGGGGACGACGGCCTTTTCGGGGCTATGGAGCAGGTTGGCCAGCTGGACCCGGTTCCCGGCGCCGGTCTTGAGATAGATGCTGGTCATGTGGTTCTTGACCGTCTTCGGCGAGATGAAGAGCCGCTGGCCGATCTCCCGGTTGCCGAGCCCCGAGGCCGCATAGCGCACGATCTCCTTCTCCCTGTCGGAAAGGCCGGCGTCACGGGCGAGATCGTCCAGCCCTTTGACCGTCGCGAAGGCGGGCTCCGGGGCCGCGGGCAGGGATCCGAGAGACACGCGGAGAAGGAGGAGCGCCGGAAGGTTGACCAGGAAGGTCATCCCGGCCGGCAGGAGGCGGCCGATGAGGAAGCCTTCAAGCGGCGTGGCCCGCGAAACGGCGAGGCAGGCGATGAGGACGGACAGCGAGGCCGCATAGGCATAGCCCAGCCGCCGCGTGAGGCGTTGGAGGCCCGGCTCGCCCCCGGCCGGCGGCGAGAGCACGAGGAGCAGAACGGCCGCGACCAGCACGACCAGAGTGATCCCGTTGAGGATCACCACGGCCGCATAGGTCAGGGCCGAGACGCCGCGGACGAAGTACGAGGAGAACGGAATGACGAAGGCAGCCAGGAAGAGCGCCTCGACCGCGAAAAATCCCGCCTTCGCCGCGGGGGCGACGCGCCGGCCGAGCAGGAGGACGATCCAGGCCAGGAGGAGAAAAAAGAGGAGGCCGAGAAGCGGGATGGTGACGAGATCGATGATCATGTAGGCCGGGACCAGGGCCTCGTGGGGCCCCGGAAAGACCGCCGGGACGAAGACCTCGCCGACGAAGTTCACCAGGGCGTAGGCGAAGGACAGCAGGATGAACGGGTGATACGTCCGCAGGAACGGGAGCCGGTACCGCCGGCGGAGACGGAACGAGACCCCGGATCCCCAGGCCGCTATGCCGATGAGCAGCATGTAGAGGACGACCAGGGCGGGGATCATATCTATTTCATAACACGCCTTTTGCCAGGAGTAAAGGCATACGGAGGGCGAGGCCGGGACCAAGGTCCCGACTTCAAGATCGGGACCTTCGGCCTATAGGAATCACGTATTCGCCGTGTTAACGTGACGTCAGGCAGCCAACAATGAAAAGCCTGTGTTCGGTGATGATCCTTCTCGCCGCCTCGTCGGCCTGCGGGGAACGCTCCGTCGCCGCCGGGCTCGTGAGCGTCGGGTCCCATCGCCTCGAGATGCGCCTCGAGGGGAAGGGGTCTCCCGTCGTGGTGCTCGACGCGGGCCTTTCCGACTCGATGGATAAGCTGGCCTCGCTCCTGCAGCGCCTGGCCGGCAGGACCCGCGTCTTCGCCTACAACCGCGCGGGATATGGACTCAGCGAGCCCGGGCCCCGGCCGCGAGACGCCGGGCGCGAGGCCGAAGAGCTCAAGGCCCTTCTCGAAGGGGCTTCCGTCCCGGGTCCTTACGTCCTTGTCGGGCATTCCCTCGGCGCTCTGAACATGATGATGTTCGCCTCCCGATATCCCGAGGCCGTGGCCGGGATGGCCCTTCTCGATCCGCCTCCGCTCACCTTCATCCTCGGCCGGACCTATCCTCAATTCAGGGCCATGGCCGAGAGCATGACCGCGCTATGGCAGGCCCAAGCCGAGGCCGCGGCGGGATCGGCCGATCCGCGGGAGAAAGCGAGGTCCGCGTTCCTCGACATGATCGCCTCCGAACACCTGGAGATGTTCGGCGAAACCGCGAGGCAGGTCGGGGCGATCGAGACGTTCGGCGGCCTGCCGCTCGTCGTCGTCGCCGCGGGAAAAGCCAATCCCGCCTTCGGGGAGGCGGCCGGGAAGTACCAAGACTATTGGATCGAGCAGAGCCGATCGCTCTCGGAGAAGTCGGTCAATGGCCGGTTCGTCCTGGCGAGGGACTCAGGTCACTATCTCTACCAGGACGTCCCCGACCTCGTCGTTCGGGAGATCTTATCGCTCGTCGAGGGCGCTCGGGCGGCCTTACCGGACGCCAAGACAAAGGATCTCCGCTTGAGATGCCTGGAGACGGTCGGCCGGACCCTCAGGCAGAGATATTTCGATCCGACCTTCGGCGGCCTGGATTGGAGCGCGATCGAGAGGCGCTACCGCCCGCTCATCGCGGCCGCGAAGAGCGAACCGGAGTTCTACGCCCTGATCAACAGGATGGTCTTCGAGCTCGATGTCTCCCATATCGGAGTGGTCCCGCCCGAGGAAAAGGAGCAACTCGAGCCGGTCGCCTCAGCCGAAGCAAGCCTCGGGGTCAGCCTGCGGCTCCTTGGCGGGGAGGCCGTCATCACGTCGGTCGAGCCAGGCTCGCCGGGCGACCATATGGGCCTGCGGCCGGGTTTTGTCGTGGAGGAGATCAACGGAAAGACGCTGGCCCGGCTGGAGGCCGAGGTCGAGCGGATCCCGCCGCTGAACGAGCGGAACGAGCGCAAGCGGGTGACGGGCAAGGTCCTCGAGCAGCTCTATGGAAAGACGGGCGAGGCGGTCTCGCTGGTTTATCGGAACGCGGCCGGGGAACGGCGCGAGGCGGCCGGGCGATTAAGGCCGCGGCCGGGCCGGCAGGAGCTCCCGGACGAGCGGCTGCCTCCTTTCTATGTCGAATTCGAGACCCGGAAGCTCGGAGAGATCGGCTATGTCCGCTTCAACGCGTTCCTGCCGCCAGTCCAGGAGCGCTTTGCCGAGGCCGTCGCGTCCTTCAGGCAGGCGCCCGGCCTGATCCTCGATCTGCGCGGCAATCACGGAGGGGTGTTCCCGGTCCGAAAGGCCGTCATCGACCGGCTCGTCCCCGAGCGCCGGCTGTTCTGGAGCTATCGGGGAAGGTCGGGGACCCGGGAGGCTTTCGTCGAGCCGGCAGAGAGTGTCTATGCGGGTCCGCTGGCCGTGCTGGTCGACGTGATGAGCGCTTCGTCGGCCGAGGAGGTCGCCGGAGGTCTTCAGGCCATCGGCCGGGCCGTCATCGTCGGCGAGCGGACGGCCGGCGTCTGCCTGGTCATGGACGCGGTGACCCTGCCCAACGGGGCGCTCTTCGTCTTTCCCGCCGAGCAAACGCGGATGGCGGACGGATCGGTCCTCGAAGGACGGGGCGTCATCCCCGATGTCGAGATCCTCCTCGATAGAGAGCGGCTCCTCCGCGGCGCCGATCCCCAGCTAGAAGCCGCTTTGGAAAGGCTCAGGAAGGGTTCTGACGGAAGAGACCATTAAAGAGAGGTCATCATGAAACTTGCCGGCATCATCGTGAACGTCATCCTCGCCGCCGGCATCGTGGCGTTGCCGGGGCGCCCGGCCGCGGCCCAGACCGACGCCGCATCCCTCATCGCCAAGAGCGCAGAAGCCATGGGCGGAATGGCGCGCCTCAGATCGGTCCGGACGCTGCGCCTGGAGATCGTCTATCCGGACCACGGGGGTCCTGTTTTCCAGGAGATCCGGCTCCCGGACAAGCTCCGGACCGAGAGCCCGGGACAGTACGTCGCCGTCTTCGACGGACAAAAGGGCGCCATGTTGAAATACGATCCGGCCAAGCCCGGAACGCCGCCGGCAACCGTGGACATGCCGCCGGAGGCCGCGCGCGGCCTCGAAACCGATCTGGTCTGGTTCTACCCGTTCTTCTGCCTCTATCCGACCGAATACGCCGGGACCGTCGAGTCGGGCGGCCGGGAATGCCATAAGCTCGTCACGACGATGCCGTTGGGGACTCGGGCCGAGTACTTGATCGATGCGCGGACCTGCCTCATCGAGAGCATCGCCGTGAGCGAGACCTACCAGGGGCAGACGTTTCGTATGGAGAGGAAATGGCTCGACCTCGAGCGCGTCGGAGGTCTTCTCTACCCCCGGCGGATGGCCTACCCCGGACGCGGCGGCACGACGGCCACGGCCGAGCTCAAGAAGGTCGAGTTCGACGCGGAACTCGGCGAGGACCGCTTCAGGATCACGTCCAAGAACTCGTGAGGCCTGGGGGCGAAAGGCTCAGCGGGGGGCCTTCTTCTTCAGCGCCTCCACCCTCTTCCGGATCTCGGGTTGGTCCGGGCTGAGCTGGAGCGATTTCTCATAGGCCGCCAGGGCCTCCTGAGGCTTGCCCAGACCCTCATCGCATTCCCCGATGGCGTTGAGGAGCATGGCATTGACGCCGTAGTGGGCGACGGCCCGGTCGAAGAGCCCGACGGCCGGCTCGAACTCCTTGGCCCTCATCCGGGCTACGGCGGCAAGGACGAGCGTCTCGTACTTGGGCGACCGTTGCGGGTCGACGAAGGCGGCCAAGGTCCGGGCGGCCGAGGCGGCGTCGTCAGAGGCGAGATAGATCCGGGCCAGGCCGCTTGCGGTCTCCTCCGAGGCCGGGTCCCGGGCATAGGCCTGCTCGAAGAGGACCCGTGCTTCCGCAGCGCGGCCGAGATTGAAGAGCTGCGAGCCCAGCATGACCTGGTAGGCCGGGTCGCCCGCGTCGGGCAGCGCGCGCGAGGAGAGCCACGGCCGGGGGACGCTCTCGGCGAAAGTCAGGTCGAACTCGTCCGCGGCCGAGACGAGCTCCCTCCCGCCGCTGAGGTAGGAGACCCGGACCGTGTAGTGCGCCGGGGCGAAGTCGGCCAGGGGGACCTCCTCGAGGATGTTGCGGGGGTCGGGGCAATCGGCGTGCTTTCGGCGCAGGTCGCGAAAGAGCTGGCCGTCCTTGAGGAATTCGATACGGATCTCGCCGCCGGCCCGGACGGCCTCGCTCGCGTCATTGACCTGGAACGCGATGGCCATCGTATCCGCCCTGGTGAACACCCGGCCGGGCTGGCCGTAGATCTGATATTGGCCGAGGCGGAAGGCCTTGACCTTGAGGGCCGCGGCCGGATCCAGCTTGACGGCCCGGTAGCCGAGGAGCGGCCGGGTCAGGGCCACGGCCGCGCCCGCCTCGGGGACGCGCAGGGCCTGCTCGACGGAGGTGAACTCCTTGGAGACCTCGTTCTTGATGAGGACGGACAGGCTGTAATCGCCGGCGACGAGCGGGAAGAGGTCCTGGAAGTCGAAGGGGACCTGGCTCGCGCTCTTCATCTCCTCGGCGGTCAGACGGATCGGAACCGTCCTGTCGAACTGATAGACGAGCCGGCCGTCCGCGGTCGTGACCCGGCCGTTGACCTTGAGGATCGTATCGAACGTGTCGCCGTACTGGTTGACCGACAGACGACGGGGTTCGACGGCATAATGGACGAAATAGAACCCGGCGGGGTCGAGGAAGACGTTGACGAGGCTGTCGCTGTCGAGATAGTTCGCGGTGTACTCGACCTCGACGAGGTCCTTATATTCGAGGAACTTCCGGGCATACTTGGCCTCGACGGAGCGGGCCGGCGACGTTTCGATGTTCCGGAGCAGGATGTCGGAGGCGAGAGACGGCCGCCCGGAGAGCCCGTCGTTCTGGCCCGGCACGAGCGACAGCGAGACGGCGGCCAGATCGGGCTCGATCTCCTGGAGCTTCTTGTAGGCCGCCGTGTAATTCGGCCCGCCTGTCCAGCCCGCGATCAGGGCCTGGGGTCCGTCGCTCGTCGGACTGTAAAGCTTGAATTCCCCCTGGCCGCCTTCCCTGAAGAAGACGACGTTGAACCCGGCCGGGAGCCCGAGGTCCGTCTTGCCCTGGTAGAACCAGACCTCGGTGTCGTAGGTCTCGCCTTTCCCCTCGAACCTCTGGATGTCCCTGGGCTCGCCGAGGATGATGTAGATCCGCCCGCGGTCGGTCCGGTGGCCCGGCCGCAGCGCGTCGCGCCCGAAGAAGCGGTCGGCATGGGCGATGCGGCGATAGTGCTCGGTCCTGGCCTCGTTCTCCGGGCTCCCCGGGCTCGGGTCGCGCTGCTTCCAGAAGGCCTCGATGAAGAGGTCCCGCTCCCGGTCGGTCTGGAGTTTCAGGAAGACCTCCCGTTCCATGGGGGCGATGATGTCGACGACCTCGTCGTTGAGCCACTTCTTATAGGTTTCGGGGAGTTTGGGTTTCGGGGCTTTCTGGCCGTCGCCGGCGACCGCCGCCGCGAGGGGCAGGACGAGGGACAGGATGAGCGCGACGAGCGCGCCCGCGCCCGGCCGCCGCGTTCTTTCAAGAGGACCGTTCATTTGATCCGTTCAATGGCGGCGATGATGTTCCGCGCTTCGGCCGCCGCCCGGCTCTCGGGGTCCAGGGCGACGAACTTGCGCAGGCATTCCAAGGCCTTGGCATAATCGCCCTTGTTCAGATAGGCCAAGCCGAGCTTGTCGTAGGGCTTGGGCCAGTCCTTCCGGATCTCGATGGCCATCAGATAATATTGGATGGCCTCGTCGGTCCTCTGATTGGCAAAAAAGATCTCGGCCACGTTGTAGGCGACCTTCTCATCCCCCGGGGAGATCTCCAAAGCCTGGCGGAAGAAGGTCATCCCGGCCTCGACGTCGTTGCGCTTGACCGCCGCTTCGCCCAGGCCGGACAGCGCCTGGGTCGCCAGGGCCGCCTCCTTGGCATAGGAGCCCGACCTTCTCAGGATCTCGTCGAGGAGGGCGGCGAACGACTTTTCGGCCCTGTCCAGCTCGCCCAGCTTGAGCCCGCATTGGCCGATCTGAAGGCGGACCTGGTAGGCATCGGGATGACCGCCCAAGAACTGCTCCAGAAGCTCCCGGGCTTCCGCGTATTTCTCCTCCGAGAGGAGCCTGTTCCCTTGGTCGAGCAAGCTTGCCGCGGCCTCCCGCGAGCCGTCGGCAGGGGCCGCGGCCGCGGCGTCCTTCAGCACGATCACGATCGGCGGATTGGCCCGGAGCTGATGCACCTCGACGTCCAGAGTGGCGTCCTGATAGCCGCTCTTGCCGGCGGTGAAGCGCCACGGCCCCGTGCCCAGTCCGCCGATGATAAAGGCGCCCTTGGCGTCCGTCCGGACATCGAGCTTCGTGCCTAGCGCGGTCAGGCTCTGGGCGACGATCCGAGCGCCATCGACAGGCTGCTTCCGCTCGTCGATGACCTTGCCCGAGACCCGCCCGCGGCCCAGGTTCTCCTGGGCCCCCAGGCCGGCGGGCATGGCGAGCCAGGCCAGGGCCGCGATCGCCGCGGCGAGGGGACCCAAGCACTCGCGGCGGGGACGGCGTTCCGTGTTCATCCTCATCTCCGTTCGAAATCCCATTATGCGCTCACGGACCACGAAAAAAAAGGGGGAGGGGCCGGGCCCCCTCCCCCGCGGGGAAATGAAAGATCAGAACGAGACGCGGGCCGAGACCCGGAAGGTCCTCAGCCCCGAAACGCTGGTGATCCGCCTGTAATTATAGCCGAGCGTGCGGGTTCCGGAGCTGGTGTTCTCGTCGGTCGGAGCCCAGACGCCGCCCGGGTTCAGGCCGGAGTAGACGTACTTGTTGCCGAGGAGGTTCGAGACGTCGACAAAGGCGGAGACCGTCCCGAACCCGAACCGGAACTGCTTCTCCAGCCGGAAGTCCGCGTTGTCCCAGGAGGCTTGGCGATGCGTGCCGTTGGGCTCCAGCATGACGTAGATATCGCCCCACCAGGTGACGCAGTCGTGGGCGATGAGCCACGCGGTCGGAACGCGGATCCCGACGTCCATCGACTTGTCCCAGAAGTTCCCGCCGTAGTTGAGCGGGCCGCCCTCGAGGTGGCGGTAGATGAAGGACCCCACGAACCCGAGCGGGAGACTGAACGAGCCGTAGAGCTTGATGGCCATGGGGACGTCGTTGATGTCGGCGCCCCAGCCGTTGACGAGGTCGTTCGGGTCCCAGGCCGTCTGCTGCTTCGCCTTGGCCAGGGTGATCGAGCCGCCCATGGCCCAGCCGTTGGAGAAGCGCTTGTCGAAGGTCAGCTCGATCCCGTTGTAGCGACGCTTGGAATAGGGGTTGCTGGCCTGCCGCCAGACGACGTTGTCCCAATTGTAGTCGTTCGTCGGGACGTAGACCGTGACCTCCTTCTCCGGCCAGTCGCCGACGCCGGGGACGATGGTGGTGAAGGGGACCCAAAAGCCGGCGGGGGCGTTCTGGATCGAGTTCAAGTAGGTCTTGGTCACAGGGTTGTACATCGTGTCCCAGTGGTCCCGGCGGCCCAGCTTGTTGACATACTGGAGCTTGACGACGAGGTTCTTCGCCAGCGCGTGGGAGAGGGACACGACGAGCTCGTTGTTCCAGGGAGCCTTCAGCGCGTATTGCTCGCCTTTGCCCGCGACCAGCTGGCGCAGGGAGGCCGGATCCTGTTCGACGAACTCCACCCCGGGGTCGTCGGACGGGAGATAGGTGTCGATGCCCGGGTCGTCGGGGATGAAGTTGCCGTTGTCGTCCCACCAGTTGAAGCCGTAGTGCGCCTGGATGGAAGACTGGGCGTTGCTGAACCACATGACCGGCATGGCCTCGTAGTAGCGGCCCCAGGCGACCTTGAGGGCGGTCTTGCCGTTGCCGAAGAGGTCGTAGCTGACCCCGATCCTCGGCGAAAGGCTGGTGAAGTTCATGGTCTTGGAGATGGGGACCCACGTGGCCGCGGCGTAAGGGTTATAGCCGATCGTCTCGGCGACCTGCTGGCCCACTTTGAAGGCCAGGCCTTCGGGATCGGTCCCCGTCGAGGTCGCGCCCTGGAAGCCGCCCCAGTACCAGTCGAGGCGGGCGCCGAAGTTGATCGTGACCCTGTTCTTGAGGGTGAAGGAATCCTGGAGGTAGGCGCCGATGCGATTGCCGGGCAGGTCCTTGCTGGAGTCGCCCTTCCCGGGACCCTGGTTGGACAGCTCGATGTAGCCGTCGCCGTAGAGGTCCCGGTCCAGGCCTTGCGCGGCGTTCGAGTAGGGATCGCCGTCATAAAAATACATCGTCAGGGGATTCGCCTTGGCCACCGTCAGGCGGTCGAAGCTATAGACGTATTCGAGACCGGCCCCGAGCTCGTGGTTGCCGCCCAGGACGTTGTCCATGAAGTGGGTCAAGCGGACCGATCCGGTTTCGCCGTTGCGGAGGGTGAACTGCTCTTCGTACTGCTTGCCGTTCCAGACGTAGCCGGTGAACCCGTCGACCTTGCCGACGTTGGCCCGCGAGTCTGGCCGGCCGGTGAGCGCCCAGTCGAACCCGTTGAACCCGCCGCGAAAATAGATGTAGGTATTGGCTCCGAGCATCCAGCTCAATTCGCCGGTCAACGCGCTCCTTTTCGAATTGGACAAGGTATTGGCGTCGAAGGTGACGTAGTAGCCCGCGTCATAGATGTTCTTCGTATAGGTGCCGTTGTACATGACGAAGAGACGCAGATTCTTGTTGATCTGGGTCGTCAGCTTGAAGAACGGCGTCCAGGTCTTGTTGGGATTGGTGTAGGGCTGGTACAACGTGCCTTCCAGGGTGACCGGGTCGAAGTTGAGCGTGTATTCGCTCTGGCGATAGTCGAGCGTGCCGAAGAACCAGAGCTTATCCTTGAGGATCGGCCCGCCGAGGGACGCCGAGCCGTCCAGGTCGTACTTGGCGAAGGCCGGCTTGGTCCTTCCCAGGGAGACGAGCTCTTCGTTGGTGAAGAGCATCTGATTGAGGCCCTTGGCGGTGATGTAGGTCTGGGCCTGGCCGTGGAACTCGTTGCCGCCCGACTTGGTCACGACCGAGATGAACGATCCGCCGGAGGCGCCGACCTGGGCCGGCAGGCCGCCGGTCGCGATCTCGATCTCCTCGATGCTCTCGTACTGGGGGTTGACCTGCATCCCGCCGGTCGTCGGGCTCTCCCCGTTGACGCCGTCGATCTCGAAGGCCGTGGAGCCGGAGTTCGCGCCGTGGATGCTGCCCGAATAGGCGGCGATATTGCCCGCGCTGCCGGCGGTGAGGTTGAACAGGCCGTTGATGTTACGGCTGAGGGGCAGCGCCATCAGGAGCTCCGTGGTGATGACGCTCGTGATCTTGTTCGACTCGACGTCCACGACGGGGGCCGTGCCGGTGACCGTGATCTCTTCGTTCATCGTGCTCACGTCGGTCTTCAGGTTGATCGCGAAGGTCTGGCCCACCTGGACGAGGACGCCGGTCTGCTTGACCGTCTTGAAGCCCGGGAGACTCGCCGTGATCGTGTAGGTCCCCGGCGGCAGGTTGACCAGCCGGTACGCGCCATTCGCGTCAGTGACGGCGGCCGCCGTGCCCATCAGAACGGGGCTCTCCGCGACGACGTTCGCCCCGGGCAGAGGCGTTCCTCCGACATCCGTGAGGATGCCCTTGATGACGCCCGTCTGCCGGCTGACCTGAGCGGTCAGGGCGGAGACCAGGATCAAGAACAGGAAAACCGCGCTCAAGGATCTCCGTGACCTCATGGTTCCTCCTTTATATTTATAGTTTTTCGCCCTTGCGTTATCGTACACTTTGCGTTATCGTACACATCTTAACGGGTCCGACCCCCCCGTTGTCAAGCTTTTTTTTCGGGGATCGTCTTGACACGGCCGGACGTCGGGCCTATATGATATCGAGCCGGCTGCCCGGCGGCGGCGGCCCAAGGAGAACGCATATCGGAACGATCAAGACGATCGCCCAACTGGCGGGCGTATCCATCGGCACGGTCGACCGGGTCCTTCACAAGCGGGGGCGGGTCTCCCCCGCGACCGAGAAGCGGGTCCTGGGCATCGTCAGGAAGCTCGCTTATAAGCCCAATATCTTCGCCCGGAACCTGAAGCTGGCCAAGACCTTCGTCTTCGGCGTCGTGATGCCGCAGCCGAACCAGGACAGCTCCTATTGGAGCCTGCCCCTGGGGGGCGTGGCCCGGGCCGAGGCCGAGCTCCGCTCCCAGAAGGTCCGGGTCCGCCGGTTCTTCTACAACAAGCACTCCGAGGCCTCTTTCAACAGGGTCAGCCGCAAGGTCAGCGCCGCCTCCCTCGACGGCCTGCTCGTCGCCCCCGTCGCGACTCGGCCGTTCGAGAAGTTCCTCCGGGACCTGCCGCACCGCGTCCCGTGCGTCTTCTTCGATTCGTTCATCCCCGGGGTCGCCCATCTCTCGTCCATCGGCCAAGACTCCTTCCAGAGCGGCGTTCTCTCGGCCAGGCTGATGAAGATGCTGATCACGGAGCCCGGCCACGTCGCCGTCATCCGCGTCCTGCCGAAGGACTTCCACATCGACGACCGGGTCAAGGGATTCCTGACGAAATGCCGGGAGTGCCCGCACCTGACGTCCGAGGTCTATGAGGCCGACGGGGACGGCGGTCACGGCGGCACGGACAAGGTCTTCTCCCGGATCTTCCGGCTCCACCCGGACCTCCGGGGCATCTTCGTCTCCAATGCCAGCACCCACCGGGCCGCGGCCTTCGTCCAGTCCCGGGGCGCCGCGGGCCGGGTTCACGTCATCGGCTACGACCTCATCGAGGAGAACGTCCGTTACTTGCGCGAGGGCGTCGTGGATTTCCTCATCAGCCAGCAGCCCGAGCGTCAGGGATACGAGGGCATCACGACGCTCTACCGCCACGTCGTTCTCAAGGAAGCGGTGCCGAAAAAGGTGACCATGCAGATCGATATCGTCACCTCGGAGAACGTGGACTTCTACCGCAGCTAGGGGCGTCCCTCCGGGTCGTCGCCCGGGACGGGCTATGCGGAGGGAGAGACATGAAGAACGTCATCATCGTCGGCGGCGGCGTCACGGGCGTGCTCTCCGCCTGGGAGCTGGCCCGCGCCGGCCACGGCGTCACTCTGGTCGAAGCCCGCAGCCTGGGCAACGGGTCGAGCTCCCGGTCGGCGGCCGGCATCCGGGCCCAGTTCGGGGCCCCCTCGACCGTCCGTGGTCTCGTCTATGCCGAGCGCTTCTATGCGAGTTGGACCGAGCGCTTCCCGCAGAGCCAGCCTTGTTTCAGGCCGAACGGCTACCTCTTTCTCAGGAACTACACGTCGGATCTCGACGCCGTCCGCGAGACGGTGGAGCTCCAGCGCGCCTCCGGGCTGGCCGAGGTCGAGCTCCTCGGCAAAGCCGGGGTCGATGAGCGCTGGCCGTGCCTCGACACGACGGGCGTCGCCGCGGCGACCTGGTGCCCGCGGGACGGGTTCCTCTTTCCGGCCATCATCTACCAGGACGGGGCCGAGGCGGCGCGAGCCCTCGGCGCGGCCATCGTCCAGAACGACCCGGTCGTCGGCGCCGTGACGTCCGGCGGACGCGCCGCAGCCGTACGTCTGGCCTCCGGCCGGCGGATCGAGGGCGAGGTCTTCGTCAACGCCACGGGCTTCCTGGCCAACGCGACCTCGAAGCTTTTCGGAGGGCGGGAGTTGCCGATCAAGGTCGAGCGCCGCTACCTGTACTTCCTCTCCGGGCTCAAGGCCGACAGCGACTGGGGCCTCGGGCTCGAGGAGTTCCCCCGCCTGCCCATGATCATCACGCCCGCGGGCGCTTACGCCCGGCCGGAGAACGCGCAGCTCATGATGGGCTGGCTGCAGTTCGCCCGGCCCGCCGCTGCGACGCTCGACAACCAGGATGACGTCGATCCGGGATTCGGCCTCGGCCCCGGCGAGTACGGGCCGGCGGTGCGCAAGGAGATCCTCCAGGTCCTGCCGGCGGTCGAGGACATGGGCCGGCTTACCGCGGTCACGACCGGCTTCTACGACACGACGCCCGACCACAATCCCCTCTTCGGGTACGACGGGAAGGTCGAGAACCTTGTCCACGCCGTCGGGTTCAGCGGCCACGGTCTCATGCACGCCCCTTTCTCGGCTTTGATCGTGGCCGAGCTCGTCGGCCGGGGCCGGGACGCCGCGTCACTCGAGCTGCCGTTCGGTCTCGGCCTCGTCGATCTGGGGCTTTATGCGCCGGACCGGGTCTTCGATCGGATCGAGGGCATGGTCATCTGAGCCCTTCGATGGCCAAAGAACTCAAGCCCCTCAGGCGGCTCGGAACCTCCGAGCTCATGGTCAGCCCGATCGGGCTGGGCTGCTGGCAGTTCAGCAAAGGGCGGGGCCTCAGCGGAAGCTACTGGGGTGTCCTCGACGACGCGGAGATCGAACGGATCCTCGCCGCGGCCCTGGCCGGCGGCATCGACTGGTTCGATACGGCCGAGGCCTACGGCCGGGGCGAGTCGGAGAAGGCGCTGGCGAAGGGCCTCGCCGGCCTGGGCAGGTCTCCCGGCCAGGTCCTGATCGCGGACAAATGGCATCCCGTCCTGAGACGGGCCACTTCGATTGCGGCGACGATCGGAACCCGCCTTCGGAACCTCTCGCCTTTCCCGATCGATCTCTACCAAATCCACAATCCGCTCTCCGTCTCCTCTATCTCGGCCCAGATGAAGGCCATGGCCAGACTCGTCGAGGCCGGGAAGATCCGCTCGATCGGGGTCAGCAACTTTTCCCGCGGGCTCATGGAGAAGGCGTACCGCTCGCTCCGGGAGCTGGGCCTGCCCCTCGTCTCCAACCAGGTCCGCTATAGCCTCCTCGACCGGCGGATCGAGACGAACGGCGTCCTCGGGGCGGCCAAGGACCTCGGGATCACGATCATCGCCTACTCCCCTCTCGCCCAGGGCCTCCTCTCCGGGAGATTCCACGACGACCCGCGGCTCGCGCGGGAGCACCGCGGCTTCCGCAAATTCATGCCCGCCTTCCGGCCCGGGGGACTGGCCAGGAGCCGGCCCGTAGTGGAGACCCTGCGCCGCATCGCCTCCAAGTATGGGGCGACGCCGGCCCGCGTCGCGATCAACTGGCTCATCGGCATTCATGGAGAGGCTGTCGTGGCCATACCTGGGGCGAGCCGCGCCGACCAGGTCGAGGATTTCGCGGCCGCGACGTCTTTCGCGCTTACGGACGAGGACCTGGACGAGCTCGACCGCGTATCCGCGCCGTTCAGGTGACGGCCACGCGTCTTGCGGGGAACGTCAACCGGTGTTCACATCGGCGGTCCGGACGGCGGGCAGGTCCGCGCGGGCCTGATCTCGAGGTTCGGCACTCGTCCTTGAGATCTCCTGAGGTTCCATTCCAGGGCCGCGAGCAGGAACAACACGTCTCCGTAGTTGTCCCGGCGGGACATGTGCCTATGCCACAATCGCTCCAGATCCAGCCACGGCAGGGCCTGGCGATCTCGAAGATCGAAGATGCAGGCTGAAATGAAGTCCCTGATGTCCTCTCTCGTTCGAAGCGAATCATCGAAGTCAATATAGTTGACGAGTGGGGACTTGCACCGGAACCCGCCCGTCCGGCGTGATACGACGGCCGCCAGAATGGCGGCGCCTTTCCTGAGCCCTCTTGACAACAGCGCCTTTTGCACCAGGACGAGCCAGCCCGGCGAAGAGATGGTCAGCCCGCGGTCGTTCCTGGTCGGCAAAGCGTAGAGTCCCGGATAGCTGGCCAGCAGGATCTTCCGGTAGAGGAAGGATCTGGCCCGGAGCTCATAGGGCACGCTGAGCATGAAATAGACCCAATCCGCAAAGAGCAAAGGCGCCTGCCAATGATAAGCATCTTGGATGACGATGGGCTTGACATAGGACAGCTGGCGGATCGCAAAATCGAGCTGGTCGTCGAAGTTCAAAAGCTCCCGGCTAAAGATCGGTTGCGCCGGCAGCACGGCGTCCGGCCGGAAATCAGGGTTCCAGAGCCGCACCGACCGGACGAATTGGTTGTGGTGGACGAACTCGGCGCAGGCGTTGTCCCAGGATTCGCTGGCCACGCGCAGACTATGGAAGCCGGCCACCTGGCCGCCCATGAAACCGCTCCAGTATATGGCATCGGGGCCGAACTTCTTGATGATGAGGGTCCTGTAGGCCGCGTCAAAGAACACCCATTGGCCGGGATCGATGCTGACGTCCTCGCAAAGGGGCCGCAGATCGATCTGGGTCAGATCGATCCGCTCATGCCTGACGCCCGTCTCTTTGCAGATGACGGCGGGGATCTCGTAGTCCAGGGACCCGGGCGTGCCGTAGGTGACGGCGACGATGTCGTTCTTGAGGCCGGCTTCGAGCAGCCCGCCCAGGATGGACCGGGAATCCAGACCGCCGGATAGCGGCACGACGTGCGTCCCTTTGGGGACGTCGCGGAACATGTCCCGGAATATGGCCACTCCTCTGGAGATCAAGTCCGGCTCCTTTTCGGAGACGAGGCGAGCGAGGGTTTGACGACGAATGTCCGGGTCTGTCGCGTAGCGGGCCCACGGCTCATCCATCGCCTGGCCGGACATCCTTGGCAGATACCCATAGAAGAGGAACGTCGACATCGCCGTCTCTTCACGATTCATAGGAGACCCCTGTCGTCTTGCCGTCCGGATGTTTCGCGGAGAGGATAGTCCGGCCGCGGGGAGGTGTCAAGACCGGCGCGCGTCTCGGCTTTGATCGTGGCCGAGCTCGAAAGATCGAAACGACGGGCGGGCCGTCGAGGTTCGGCGTCACGAGGACCGTGCGGAGAGAGATTTGACACGAATGATCCCCCGACCTATCCTTGCCGGGTACCATCCATGACCAATGGAAGAAAAGGAGCGCTCATGGACCGCAAGGAATTCCTTCGGAGGTCGTTCACAACCTGCCTGGGTTGCGGCGCCACGATCGCGGCCGGTGGAGCCCGTCTCATGGCCGATTCCCCCAACGGGCCCTCTCCTGATCCCACCCAAGATGCCGCCCGGCTGCAAGATCAGATCCGGCAACTTCAATACAAGAATCAATTCATGAACAACTGGCTATCGGACTTGGCAGATACGATGTACGAAAAGCTCGACGAGCGGACCCGCGTCGAGCTGATGGCCGGCTGCGGGAAGGGCTGCCACCGCCGCCACCAATTCACCCAGGATATCGTCAAGGCGGGGCAGGGCGACCTCGACAGGCTCCTCGAAGCCTATAAGAAGAGCTTCGGGATCCGGCGCGAAGGCGACCTTGTTCATATCACCTACGGCCCCTCACCCCAGGGCGGCTGCTGGTGTCCGGCCGCCCAAGACCGTCCGGCCCATCCCGGAGACATGCACTGCGAGTGCACCCGGGCCAAACACGAGTTGATCTTCAGGGAAGCCCTCGGGCATTCCTGCAAAGTCGAGATGATCGAGTCCTTCCGGCGAGGCGGGAAGCAGTGCCACCTCGTCGTGCATCTGGCATAAACGGAAAAGACCAGCGGCGTCAGCTCTCCCTGACCTTGGCGATCGAGCAGGCCCGGTCCTTGTCCTCGAGCTTGATGATGCGGACGCCCTGGGTCGCCCGGCCCGAGGGGCGGACCTGGGTCGTCGGGATGCCGATGACTTTGCCCTCGACGGTGATGACGAGGAGGTCCTCCTCGTTGACTCCGACCATGCCCAGGGCGTGACCGATCTTGGGGGTGATGCGCAGGTTGAGGACGCCCTGCCCGCCGCGGTGCTTGATCGGGTACATGTCCGAGGCCGTCTTCTTGCCGTAGCCGCGGTCGGTGGCCGTGAAGATGAACTTGACCTCGGGGCCGACCACGATCATGCCGATGACCTTGTCCTTGGGCTTGAGCCGGATGCCGCGGACCCCGGAGGCCGTGCGGCCCATCGGGCGGACATCGGCCTCCTTGAACTGGAGGGCCCGGCCGAGCTTGGTGCCGATGACGATATTGTTCTTCCCGGTCGAGATCTGGGCCGAGAAGAGCTCGCTCTTCGGCCGGATGCCCATGGCCAGGATGCCGCCCTTCCGGACGTTCCGGAAATCCGAGAGCCGGGTCTTCTTGATGACGCCGTCCGTCGTCAGCATGACCACGAACTGCTTGTCGCTGAACTCCTTGACGGCGACGACGCTGGCCGGCTTCTCCCCCGGCTGGAACTCGACCAGGTTGACGAGGGGCTTGCCGCGGCCGGAAACGCCGACGTCCGGCACGTCGAGGGCCTTGAGCCAGTAGAGCCGGCCCTGGTTGGTGAAGACGAGGAGGTAGCTGTGGGTCGAGCAGATGTAGAGGTCCTCGACGACGTCCTCGGCCTTCATCTCGATGCCCTTGCGGCCCTTGCCGCCCCGCGCCTGGAACTTGTAGGACGTGAGCGAGGTCCGCTTGATGTAGCCGCTCGAGGTGTAGACGACGGCCACGTCCTCTTCCTTGACCAGGTCCTCGGGCCGCAGCTCCGAGACGGCCTCGTCGCGGATCTCGGTCCGCCGCTCGTCGCCGTACTCCTCCTTGATCTCCTTGAGCTCCTGGACGATGATCGCGTAGACGAGCTTCTCGTCCTTGAGGATGCGCCGGAGCTCGGTGATCCTCTTCTTCAGGGCGGCGTACTCCTCCTGGATCTTGAGCCGCTCGAGCTGGGCCAGGCGCTGGAGCTGGAGCTCGAGGACGGCCTGGGCCTGGATCTGGGTCAGGCCGAACTTCTCCATCAGGCCCTTGCGGGCCTCGTCGACCGTCTTCGCGGCGCGGATGAGCTTGATGACGGCGTCGAGGTTGTCGAGGCAGATGACCAGGCCCTCCAGGATGTGGGCCCGCTCCTCGGCCTTGCGCAGCTCGAAGCGCGTCCGCCGCAGGACGACCTCCTTGCGGTGGGCGATGAAGTACTTCATCATGTCGACGAGGCCGAGCGTCTTGGGCTGCTTGTCGACGATGGCCAGCATGATGATGCCGAAGGAGATCTGGAGCTGGGTGTGCTTGTAGAGGTTGTTGAGGATGATCTCCGGCAGCTCGCCGCGCTTGACCTCGACGACGACGCGCATGCCCTCGCGGTCCGACTCGTCCCGGATGTCGGCCACGCCCTCGATCCGCTTCTCGTTGACGAGCTCGGCGATCGACTCGAGGAGCCGCGACTTGTTGACCTGGTAAGGGATCTCGGTGATGACGATCTTGTCCTTCTCGCCCTTGGCCCCGCGCTCGATGACGGTCTTGGCCCGCAGGTGGAGGATGCCCTTCCCCTCTTTATAGGCGTCGATGAAGCCCTGGCGGCCGTAGATGATGCCGCCGGTCGGGAAGTCGGGGCCCTGAACGTATCTCAGGATGTCCTTGAGCGTCGCGTTGGGGTGCTCGACGAGGTGGATGACGGCGTCGCAGACCTCGGTCAGGTTGTGGGGCGGGATGTTCGTGGCCATGCCAACGGCGATGCCGTTGCTGCCGTTGACGAGGAGGTTGGGGAACTTCGAGGGCAGGACCTCGGGCATGGTCAGGCTCTCGTCGTAGTTCGGGACGAAGTTGACCGTCTCCTTGTCGATGTCGGCCATGAGCTCGTGGGCCAGCTTCTTCAGCCGGACCTCGGTGTAGCGCATGGCCGCCGGCGGGTCGCCGTCGACCGAGCCGAAGTTGCCCTGGCCGTCGACGAGGAGATAGCGCAGGCTGAAGTCCTGGGCCATGCGGACGAGCGTGTCGTAGGCGGCCTGGTCGCCGTGGGGATGGTACTTGCCGATGACGTCGCCGACGATGCGGGCCGACTTCTTGTAGGGCTTGTTGTAGTAGGTGCCGCTCTCGTACATGGCGTAGAGGACGCGGCGGTGGACCGGCTTGAGGCCGTCCTTGATGTCGGGAATGGCCCGGCCGATGATGACGCTCATGGCGTAGTCGAGGTACGACCGGCGCATCTCCTCTTCGAGGCCGGCGACCGGGAAGTGCTCTTTCGGTTCTTTCGGCTCTTTGGCGTCTTTCGGATCGCTGTCCATGGGAACTCCTGCGCGGGCCGGCTTCCTGGCGGGGGCGTCAGACATCGAGGTTCAGGGCCTGCAGGGCGTTGGTCTCGATGAACCTTTTGCGCTCGTCGACCTCGTCGCCCATGAGGATGCTGAAGATGCGGTCGGCCTCCGCGGCGTCGACGATGGAGACCTTGAGCATGGTGCGGCGCTCGGGATCCATGGTCGTCTCCCAGAGCTGCGTCGGGGTCATCTCGCCCAGGCCTTTGTAGCGCTGGATGGCGATGCCTTTCTTGCCTCGCTCGAAGAGGTATTCGAGGAGCTTGTTCTCGTTCTCGAGGATGTCCTTCTCCACGCCGTCGCCGTTGGTCAGGACGGCGTAGGGGCCCTTGACCTCTTCGAGCTCCCGGGTGATGCGGTAGAGGTTCTTGTACTCGGCCGAGGTGACGAGGTCCATGCCGATCCTGCCGCTGGCCGAGAGGCCGTTGAGCCGGTAGCCGAACTCGATCTCGAAGACGCCGTATTCCTCGTCCCGGCTCATCTTGGTCGTGAAGCCCTTCTCGGCCACGAGCTTCATGATCTTCTCGACGTTCTTCTTCGAGCTCAGGAACTCCTGGCCGTCGACGCCGTTCTTGATGAGCAGGTCGATGAGGAAGAGCGGGTAGTTCTTGCGCTCGAAGAACTGGGCGTAGCTCTTCTTGGCCATGAGGTTGCGGAAGAACTTGCGGAACTTCTCGCCCTCGAGGATCTCCTTGCGGTTGCCGGCCCGGACCTTGAACTCCTCGGAGATCTTGCGGACCATGAACTTTTCGAACTCCCGCTCGTCCTTGATGTACTGGACGTCCCGGCCCCGCGTGACCTTGTAGAGGGGCGCCTGGGCGATGTAGAGGTGGCCCTGCTCGACGAGCTGGATGGCCTGGCGGTAGAAGAAGGTCATCAGCAGCGTCCGGATGTGGGCCCCGTCGACGTCGGCGTCGGTCATCATGATGACCTTGTGGTAGCGGAGCTTGGCCAGCTTGTCCTCGCTCTCCTCGACGCCGATGCCGAGGGCGGCGAACATGACCCCGATCTCCTCGTTCTTGATGACCTTGTCGAAGCGGGCCTTCTCGACGTTGAGGATCTTGCCGCGCAGAGGCAGGATGGCCTGGAAGCGGCGGTCGCGGCCCTGCTTGGCCGAGCCGCCGGCCGAATCGCCCTCGACGATGAAGATCTCGGAGGTGGCGGGGTCGCGGTCCTGGCAGTCGGCCAGCTTCCCGGGCAGGGACGTCGACTCGAGGACGCCCTTGCGGCGGGCCAGCTCGCGGGCCTTGCGGGCGGCCTCGCGGGCCCGGGCCGCGTCGATGATCTTCATGACGATCTTCTTGGCGACGGTCGGGTTCTCTTCGAGGTAGGCCGCGAGCTGCTCGTTGACGACGGACTCGACGATGCCCTTGACCTCGGAGTTGCCGAGCTTGGTCTTGGTCTGGCCCTCGAACTGCGGGTCGTGGAGCTTGATCGAGAGGACCGCGGTCAGGCCTTCGCGGCAGTCGTCGCCGGTGATGTTCTCGCTGAGGTCCTTGAGGAGATTGTGGGCGCTGGCGTAGGAATTGAGCGAGCGGGTCAGGGCGGCCTTGAAGCCGATGACGTGGGTACCGCCTTCGGTCGTGCTGATGTTGTTGACGAAGGAGAAGATCGTCTCGGCGTAGGACATGTTGTACTGGATGGCCAAGTCGACGCCGACGCCCTCGCGCTCGCCCTCGAACAAGATGGGCTTGGGATTGATCGTCTGCTTGCTCTGATTCAGGTACTCGACGAACTCGCGGATGCCGCCCTTGTACTGGAACTCGTGCGACTTGTTGGTCCGCTCGTCGGTGATGGTGATCTTGAGGCCCTTGTTGAGGAAGGAGAGCTCGCGCAGGCGCTGGGCCAGGATGTCGAAATTGTACTCGGTCGTCTCGAAGATGTCCTCGTCGGGCCAGAAAGTGATCTTGGTCCCGGTCTTCTTCGTCTTACCGATCTGCTTGAGCTTGGAGACGGGGTTGCCGCGCTCGTAGCTCTGGGTGTAGATGCCGCCCTCGCGCTTGATCTCGAGGTCGAGCCGCTTCGACAGGGCGTTGACGACGGAGACGCCGACGCCGTGGAGCCCGCCGGAGACCTTGTAGCTCTTCTGGTCGAACTTGCCGCCGGCGTGGAGGACGGTCATGACGACCTCGGCGGCCGACTTGTTCTCCTTCTTGTGCAGGCCGACGGGGATGCCGCGGCCGTTGTCGATGACGGTGATGGAGTTGTCGACGTGGACGAAGACGTTGATCTCGGTGCAGAAGCCGGCCAGGGCCTCGTCGACGCTGTTGTCGACGACCTCGTAGACGAGGTGGTGGAGCCCCTCGGTCCCGGTGCTGCCGATGTACATGGCCGGGCGCTTACGGACGGCCTCCAGGCCCTTGAGGACCTTGATGCTCTCAGCGGTGTACTTGTCTTGAGTCATGTCCGTTCACTGATAAAAAAATGCCGGCTCCCGGGGCGGAAGCCTCACGGGACCCGGTGGTCATTTTTCAAGATATTATTGTACCAAAAAAGGGGCCTCGAAGGCAAGAGATTTATTCGATTCGGCCGAAATTTAAATCTATTCATATCACCACTTTACGGACAAGAACCGAGGCCAGGCCCTCCCGCCAGCCCAGAGACATCAAAAGAGACGTCCGTCGGGGCCTTTTTTTCTCACAGTTAGGGGGGTTCAGACAGAGTCGAATCTCCATTTCTTCGGTCTTTTTTGGACGCAATATTCCACAATTACGAGTCGAAAAACTGGAACGTCCGTTCTTTTTGCTATAATTTGTACGTGCCTGCGAACCTCCCCCCGGAATACCACAAGATCGAGGCCGAGCTGCGGACGGCCCGGACGCCCGAGGAGAAGATCGACATCTACGAGCGGCTGATCGCCGTCATCCCCCATCACAAGGGCACCGACAAGCTCATCGCCATGTACCGGCAGAAGATCGCCAAGGCCCGCGATGAGGGCGAGCGGCGGCAGGCCACGGCCAAGCACGCCCCGACCTACAAGGTCGAGAGGTCGGGCGCCGGCCAGGTCGTCCTGGTCGGGCCGCCAAACGCCGGCAAATCGAGCCTGGTCAAGGCCCTCACCGGGGCCGAGCTCGAGATCGCCGACTATCCCTTTACCACCCGCTACCCGGCTCCCTACATGATGCCCTTCGAGACGATCAAGATCCAGCTCGTCGACGCGCCCCCGGTCACCGGCGAGCTGATGGAGAGCTGGTTCCCTGAGATGGTCAAGATGGCCGACGCGGTCCTGCTCGTGGCCGATCTCACGGACCCCGACGCCGCGCCGGTCATCGAGGGCATCCTCGACCGTCTGCGGGAGCGCAAGGTCGAGCTCGTCCGGGCCGACGCGGAAGTCCCGCCGCCGCTCTTCCCCTTCCGGAAGCGGGCCGTCCTCGCCGGGAACAAGATCGAGCTCGAGGGCTCGGAGCCGGCCTTCGAAGAGCTCGGGGCGCTCCTGGACGCGCCGTGCGAGCGCCTGGCCGTCTCGGCGGCGAGCGGACGGGGTCTCGAGGACCTGCGCCAGGCGGTCTTCCGCCTGCTCCACATCGTCAGGGTCTACAGCAAGATCCCCGGCAAGAAGGCGGAGAAGGCGTCGCCGTTCACTCTCCGCGTCGGCACGACCGTGATGGACATGGCCAAGGCCGTCCACAAGGACTTCGCGGACAAGCTCCAATACGCCCGGGTCTGGAACGGCTCCGGCCTCGACGGCCTCCGCGTCAACCGCGACTACGTCCTCTCCGACGAGGACATCGTGGAACTTCACATCTGACCGGGGGCACCTACAAAGAGTACATGTCCCCTATTGCCGGAAGTTCAGCGCCGGCTCGTCGCTCATGTCCATGATGGTCATGAACAGGAGCTGAGCGATGTCCTCCATGATCTCCGGGGTTACGAGTTCGAGCGAATCCCGGGTGTTGTGATAGGTCGGGTAGGGCGGCTGCGGCCCGCCGTAGGCCCTGAACGTCAGTGACGGCACACCCTTCCAGAAGAACCAGGCCGAGTCCTGCCGGGGCCTTGCCGGATAGCTGGCCGGCCTCGTCGTCAGCACGCGATGAACGGAGCCCTCGTTGGCCTTCTCGACGAACTCCCAGAACTTGGGATAGGTCGTGCCCCCGGAGGCCGAGATCTTGTCGCCCTCGCCCGGTCCCTCCATGTTGATGAACACGGTCGTCTTGTCGAGCGGATAGAGGGGGTGTTCCGTGTAGTAGCGCGATCC
>Ga0316628_100000146_pt1 | contig 43610 bp, 40 predicted proteins | sample OWC_Aug_M2_C1_D5_FD_207648 | JGI IMG/M metagenome (GOLD analysis project Ga0316628, IMG submission 207648) | Wetland soil microbial communities from Old Woman Creek delta, Ohio, United States - OWC_Aug_M2_C1_D5_C | ecosystem: Environmental > Terrestrial > Soil > Wetlands | place: USA: Ohio...
GAACCCCTGAGGGGAGCCTCGCCGCCCCCCTCAAACTCCCCCGGCGATGTCGCGTCGAGAATATTGAGAATATGACAAGGTATTTCTGAGACGCGACACGAGTGTCCCGTCTTATAAATTTTTTGGCAGAGTTTTCGGGGAGACGGGACACTTTCAAGGGGGAGTCAAGCTCCCCCTTCGACGCTGCGCTGAACCCCAGTCCTAAGGGACTTGATCAAATCCCTTAGGGCAAACTCCCCCGGCGATGTCGCGTCGAGAATATTGAGAATATGACAAGGTCTTTCTGAGACGCGACATTAGCCGGTGTTCGCGGGAGGGGCCGGCTATCGCGCCAGCTCCGGAACCGGCCGGCCGTCTCGGGCTGGAAATTTCGGCCGGTGTGTGGAAGAATATCCGACATGAGCAAGACGTTGGTCGTCTATTTCAGCCGGACCGGCAACACGCAAAAAGTCGCCGAAACGATCTTCGAGGAGCTTGACGGCGATCGAACGCTGATTCCCATGGACAAAGCCGGCTCCCTGGACGCTTACGACCTCATCTTCATCGGATTCCCGGTTCAATCCCATAGCGTCCCCTATCCCGTCGAACAGTTCCTCAAATCCCTCCCCCGGGGGAAAAAGATCGCCCTGTTCAGCACCCATGGCGCCTTCCCCCATCACCGAATCGCCCTCGAAGCCCTGGAATACGCCGCCGTGGTTTCCGGGCATTGCCGTCTGCTGGGGACGTTCCATTGCCGGGGCAAGCTTTCCTTTCAAGCCCTGGAGGCGTTCTCCCGTTCTCCCGAGCATCGGGAATGGACGGAAATGGCGCCTTCGGCCGCGACCCATCCCGACGCCCACGACTTGGCCGAGGCCCGCCTCTTCGCCCGGCACATGAAGGCCCGCAGCTCCGAAAAGGGAAATCCCGTCGGCGGGTAAGGCCGGCCGTCCATGATGAAATTCATATTCTATTGCCTGCTGGCCTATCTGATCCTCCGGTTGATCTCGTTCTTCACGAAAGTCAGCCGGCCGAAACAACCGGAAAATCCGCCGCCGCGCGTCCGGACGGCCGCCGGATCCGGAATGATGGTCAAGGACGAGGTCTGCCAGACCTATCTTCCCGCGGAAAACGCCCTGCGCGAGGTCGTCGACGGGGAGGAAAAGTTTTACTGCTCCGCCGAATGCCGGCGGAAGGCTCTCGCGGCCCGCGGCAAAAGCCGCTGATCCGGCCGGTCAGGCCGATCGCTCGATCCGAAAATCCCGGAAGGGCTCGTCGACGGCTTCCCAGCCGATTTCGACGTCCTCCACCCGGGCCAGTCGCGGCCCCCGGTGAAGAAGCCGGATCATATCCTCCAAGGACGATCGATCCCCTTCCGCGAGGACTTCGACGCTGCCGTCGAACCGGTTCCGAACCCATCCCCGGATTCCGAGGCGCGCGGCTTCCCGGGCGACATACCAGCGGAAGGACACCCCCTGGACGTCCCCCCGGACGAACGCCCGGAAACGCTGGTTCATTAGGGCCCGGCCCTAGACCGCCTCCATCGTCGAAGGCGGCTTCGGGGCGATGTTGTACGTCACGCTGACGACGCCCTGAAGCTCCCGAAGGATATCGGCCGCGACGGCTTCCAGCGTCTCCCAGGACAACCGGGTCGGCGTCGCTTCGCGGGCGTCCAGGCTGTTCCAGCATCTGACCTCGATTTGCCGTCCGTAGACCCGCTTCCCTTCGCGCATCCCGGGAACGCGGTCGGCATGGAGGATGGCCATGAATTGAAAGACATCGGCCTTTTCAAGGTGCCGTTCGAGGATCGCCGTGGCCCGGCGGACGGTTTCGATCCGCTCCGGGTCGACTTCGCCGATCACCCGGGCCGAAAGAGCGGGTCCCGGGAACGGTTTGCGGTTGAAAACCTCTTCGGGAAGCCCGAGGGCCCGGCCGACGACCCGGACGCCGTCCTTGCGCAGGGGCAACAGCGGTTCCAGGATATGGTACCCGAAGGTTTCTTGGGGATCGATTCCCAATTGGGCGAAGACGTTGTGCTGCCGCTTGATCCCGGCGACGGTTTCGTCGACGTCGGTCAGGATGGTCCCCTGCAGCAGGTGCCTGGCCCCGCTGTCCTTGACGATCCGGCCGAAGACGTGCCGGTAGAATGTCTGGGTGATCGCCTCCCGCTTCTCCTCGGGATCGGTCAGTCCCTTCAAGGCCGCGAAAAATTCGGCTCGGGCGTCGACGACATCCACCGGAACGCCGAGGCCGCGGAACAGGGCGGCGACGCGGGCCGGCTCCCCTTCGCGCATGATCCCGTTATCGACGAAAACCGTCCGAAGCCGGCCGCCGAGGGCTTTGTGGCCGAGCATCGTAACGACGGAGGAATCGACTCCTCCAGAGAGGGCATTGATTGCCAGGCCGTCGCCGACGGCCGCACGGATGGCAGCCACGTTCTCGGCGATGAAGCCTTCGGGGTTCAGTTCTCGAGCGGTGATTTCCTTGATCATGGAAGCTCCTTTTTACGCCGGACGGCGCGGATTCAAGTGACGGAGGGGGGCTTTTCCTGGGTAAGGCCGTAGTGTTTCTTAATCAGCGGAAGGATATAGCCGTCGAAAGCGACAACGTAATCGGTCCGAAGGGCCGTCCAGGCCGAGACTTCCCGCCGCATATCCTCGTTCCGGGGCTGGGCTGAGGCGATGACGAGAAGCTCGCCGTATTTAAGCTCGACGGGCAGAATTTCGTACTTATTGGCCAAGCCGGGCGAAAGAAGGCCGATGACCTCAGGGGGAATTTGATAGGTGGAAAGGTCGATCCAGTTGCAGCCGAGCTGTGAAGCGACGGCCAGGCAGATATCGTTGGCCGTGACATACTTGAGCTCGACGAGGATCTGGCCCAGCCGCTTCTTCCGGTGTTCGCTCTGGACAAAGAGAGCCTGATCGAGCTGGTCCCGGGAAATGTACTGGGCCTCGACCAGGATTTCGCCCAGCATGGCCCGGCTCGTCCGCTGCTTGTCCAGGGATTCGTCCAGCTGTTTCCGGCTGATCATATCCTGTTCGACCAGGATCTGGCCGATCATTTTTCTCCGGTTTTCGGCCTGGATATCCAGGGCGGCCTGAAGCTGTTGGCCGTTGATGAGCTTGGCGTCGACCAGCATCCGTCCAAGGAGGCGCTTCTGATCCACCTTGACGACGCAGCGGGCGTTGATGTAGATCCGTTCGCTCCGGTCGGCGGGGTTGAGGGGCATGAGAAAAAAGCTTTTTTCCCCGGGGCTGTATTTCAAGGTCGTTCCCGTCATGACTTCGCCGTCGTTCATCTCGACGACAAGTTTGTAGGCGATCGCTCCGGCATACTGGGTCTGGGAGATCGTTTCTTTCTTCACGGCCGCCGCCTCGCGGTCCCGTTTGAGAAAATGGATCTTGCGGATTTCCTCGATATGAACCGTCATGAGGATGTCCGTTTTCCCGTCGTCGGATTTCGTCTCGAACGGAAACGTCTGCTTGGCCAGGTTGAAAAACGGAATCGTCCCTTTCTTCTCCCGTCCGTCGATGAACTGGACGACGGCTTTGCTCATGGTCCTCTCCTTCAATCAAAAATATCTCAACCGGGCCGAAAATTCAAGCGAAAACCTTCCGATTGACAAAATCGTCCTCCCCGGGTAAGGATGAAAGCGGCATGATTCTCGTCACGATCGCCGGTTTCGACCCCAGCGGAGGGGCCGGCGTCCTTCTCGACACGGCGGTTTTCCGGGCCCTCGGCTTCGACGGCGCGGCCGTCCTGACGTCCGTCACGGTTCAAAACACCGCGGCGGTTGTTCGGGTCAAACCGCTTCCCCCGGCCTTCGTCCGCGATCAATTCCGGGCTCTGGGCCGGGATCTCGTTCTCTCCGGCCTGAAAGTCGGGATGACCGGCTCGACCGCCAATTTCGAGGAAGCCGGCCGTCTTCTGGCCGGCTATCCGGATATTCCGAGAGTCGTCGATCCCGTTTTTCGGTCAACCTCCGGCCGGTCCCTTTCCGGGCAGGCGGCCGCGACGTCCGTTCTCCGGGCCCTGCGCGGCCGGGCTTCCCTGCTGACGCCCAATCTCGATGAAGCGGCCCGGCTTTCGGGCCGGGCGGTCCGAACGGTTGCGGGCATGAGGGACGCGGCCGCCGCCATTTTCGACCGGACGGGAAATCCCTGCCTGATCAAGGGCGGCCATCTCACCGGCGATCCGGTTAATCTCCTTTTCGACGGACGACAGTTCGTTCTTTTCGGAAAAAAAAGAATCCGCAAGGATGTTCACGGCACCGGTTGCTTGTTTTCCTCCGCTTTGCTCGGATTTCTCGTTAGGACGGGCGATCTTATCGCCGCGGCAGACGCGGCGACCGACTGGACCCACCGGGCGATGCGGACGGCCGCCCCGATCGGCCGGGGCCGGGCCGTCTTTTCGCTCCGGTCACTTCCCCGGCCGTAAGCCGGTGATTTTTTCCCAGCGGACCGGATCGATGTTGCCCCCGCTGGCCACGAGCACGACCGTCCTGTTGCGGAACGATGCGGGATTCTTAAGAAGGGCGGCCAGGGGCAAGCCGCCGGCGCCCTCGATTTTGCGCCGATGAAAGCGGCCGAAGAGAGTCAGGGCTTCTCTCAAACGCACCTCCCCTGTCAGCAGAATCTCGTCGACAAAGGTCCGGCAGAGTGGAAAGGTGATTGATCCGGGCTCGATTCCTCCCGCCACGGCGTCCGCCAGCGTCCGGCCCTCGCGGATCGCAACGAGTTTTCCGGCGGCGAAAGAGGCCTTCATGAAAGCCGAGGCGGATGGTTCGACACCGTAGATCCGGATCTCCGGTTTCCGGTTTTTGAGATAAGCGGCGATGCCGGCGATCAGGCCGCCCCCGCCGATGGGAACAATGACGGCCTCGGCCTCGGGACAATCCTCGAGGATTTCCAGGCCGATGGTCCCTTGGCCGGCGATGACCTCAGGATCATTGTAAGGGGAAACGTAGACGCGTCCCGAACGTCGGGCGGCCCGCCGGGCGGCGATCTCGGCCTTTTCGCAGCTTGCGCCGTGGAATTCGACGATCCCGCCGGCGGCTTTCAATTTTTCGATCTTGGCCGGGGCGGCCGTCCGCGGCAGAAAGAGAACAACGGGCGCGTGCTCCATCGCCGCGGCCCGGACGACGCCGAGCCCATGGTTTCCGGTCGAAGCGGCAATAATTCCGGCCTTCTTTTCCCCGACCGAAAGGGTTTTGAGCTTGTTCAGGGCGCCGCGAAACTTGAACGATCCCGTGACCTGGTCCGCTTCCCATTTGACGAAAACGCGGGCGCCGGTTCGGCGGGACAGCGGGGCGGAATATTCAAGGGGCGTTCGGACGATGTCGGCCCGGATCCTTTCATAAGCGGCCACGATTTCGCGATCGGTGATCATGAACTCTATATCCCATATCTCCGTCCGGCGATCAAGCGGCATCGCGCTCGCGCGCGCCAAAGAGCAAGAGGGCCGGCGACAATCCGGGTGTTGCCGAACTGATTCCTTCTTTGCTTCGGAACCGGGATGAAATAGAATGGAGACGCCATGTCGCGCGTCTACGTCGGAACGGCCGGATGGAGCTACGAGGACTGGGAGAGCGTTGTTTACGCCCATAAGCCGGCCCGTCTCCATCCCCTGTCTTACCTCGCCCGTTTCGTCGATTGCGTCGAGGTCAACAGCACCTTCTACCGGACGCCCCCCGTCCCCATGGTCCTGGGCTGGCTTAAAGCCGTCGCAGGCCGGCCCGATTTCCAATTCGCGGTGAAGCTCCACCAGAAGTTCACCCACGAGCGGAAAGACTTCGCGACGAAAGACGTCGACCTGTTCAAGCAGGCTGTCGATCCGATCGCCGCGGCCGGCCGCCTGGCCGCGCTCCTCATCCAATTCCCCTGGTCCTACCACAATACGGATCCGCACCGGGAATACCTGGCGGGCTTGTTCGATCTATTCGCGGGGTATCCCATGGCCCTGGAAGTGAGGCACGGCTCGTTCGCCGATCCGGCCTTCTTCGACTTCCTCCGGGCCCAGCGGGTCGCTTTCTGCAATATCGACCAGCCGGTGATCGGCGCTTCCTTGAAACCGACGGCGATCGTGACCGATCCCCGGTTCGGCTATGTCCGCCTCCACGGCCGCAACTACGCCGAGTGGTTCAAGGAGGGCGCGGGCCGAGACGCCCGGTACAATTACCTCTACGCCAAGAGCGAGCTGGAGGAGTGGATCGGCCGGATCAAGGAATTGGGGAAATCGACCGACCGGATCTACATCATCACCAACAACCATTACCGCGGCCAGGCCCTGGCCAACGCCCTCCAGATCAAGAACCTGACCAGCGGAAAAAAGCTCGAGGTCCCCGAAGAGCTCCTGAAACAGTATCCGGTGCTCGAGGACATCATCGAACGCATCCGCAAGGGACAGCTCGATTTGTTCGATTCGGGCGGTGAGGAACCGAAAAAGCGGTGAATCTTCCCGTCGCTCATCCGGCTCCCGCCGCGGCTCGATTTGTGGACATCCTCTCGGGCCGGATCGACGGCCCCCCGCGGCTTGTCGAATATCTCGTCGATGAGGCGGTCATGAAGCCGATTGTGACCGGACTGCTCGGCCGGACCTGGGCCGATTACGGGGCCGACCGGCCGTCCCAAAAGGCCTGGCTCGACAACTTCATCGATTTCTGGTATCGGCTCGGCTACGACATCGTCCGGTTCGAAGCCGCGCTTCCCTTTTCCTTCGCCCAAACGTCGGCCGCGGACGAAACGTCGGTCACCGGCCGGCGGAGCTGGGCCGACGAGCACGAAGGCGTGATCCGGACCTGGAAGGATTTCGAATCCTATCGTTGGCCCCGGATCGAAGACATGGACTTCTTCCCGTTTGAATACCTCGGCCGGAACCTCCCCGAGGGGATGGGCTTGATCGCCTGCCATGCCGGAGGCGTCTTCGAACATCTTTCCTGGATGATGTCGTACGAAGGCCTGGGCTTGGCCCTGTCCGACGAACCGGCGCTCGTCCGGGCGGTCGCCGAACGGATCGGTCGTCTCCAAGAGGCGTTCTACCGGCACTTGCTCGAAATCCCGGGGCTTGCGGCCGTCTTTCCCGGAGACGATCTGGGATTCCGTTCGGGAACGCTTCTTTCTCCCCGCGACTTGAAATCCTTGATTCTCCCCTGGCACAAACGCTACGCCGCGATGGCCCACGCCCGGGATCTCCCCTATTACCTTCACTCCTGCGGCAATCTGGCCGGCATCATGGACGACCTGATCGAGGACGTCGGGATCGACGGCAAACACTCCTTCGAGGACGCGATCATCCCCATCGAAGACTTCCAGACACGCTACGGCGGCCGTCTGGCCGTGCTCGGCGGAATCGACGTCCATCTCCTGGCCGAGGGCTCATCCGACGACGTCCGGCGCCGCGTTCGCCGGTTGATCGATGTTTGCGGAGAGAGGGGACGGTTCGCCCTCGGTTCCGGAAACTCGATCCCCTCCTACATTCCGGTCGGGAACTATCTCGCGATGATCGACGAAACGCTATTGCCCTGAACGCTCGGGACCGATTTGTCGACGCCGACGTCCCTCCCGATAAAAAGAAGCCGTAGCGTCAAATAAAGAAGGGAACGAATCTTCTGGTTCTCTTCATATAGGCAAGATATTCTTCTCCGAACTTCGCCTTCATTTCCCGCTCCTCCATGAAGGCGGTCAGTCCGCAGGCGATCAAGCCGGCGGCCAGGACGATCGCGGTCGAGAGACGGATGCCCTTGAGAAAGGCGCCGATATCCATGTAAACGAGGGACGCGTACATCGGATGGCGGATGAAACGGAAGATCCCCCGGTCCACGAGCCGGGTTGTGTTTTCGAAATTGGGGCCGTCGGGCTTGCCGTATTTCTTAAGGGCGAGGAAGCCCGCGGCGACGACGGCGATCGACGCCGCAAACAGGAGCCAGGAAACGATCTGGCGGATCGAAAACGGATCGCGAAACCAGAGGCCCCAATTGAGCGCGATGAGGACGAAAACGCTTTCGAAGGCGAAAAAACGGGGATAGCCGTGATAACGTTTTTCCCGGATCGAGGAGAACCAGGTGAAAACGACGAGGAAAGCCGTCAGGGCGGCCAGAATGATGACGGTTGCGCTCATGAGCCGGCGAACTCCGGAAGAGATTGTCCGAACCGGTTGTCGAAGGCGAATTCGGACAAGGCCTTGCGGGGCGGACGCTGCGCCTCCTGTTCGACCTGTTTCGGTGAAAGAATCGGGCTGATTTCGGCGGCCCGTTTTCCGATGTTGATCAACGTGATGACCTGATAGTCTTCGGGGATGCCCAGGATCTCCCTGGCTTTCTTCGGGCTGTAGCCCGCGATCGGATGGGCGACCAGCCCCAGCTCCGTCGCCCGGAGGATGAGGAAGGCCGCGGCCAGGCCGTCACCGAACAGGTGATATTCCCGGTCCTTGATGAGGCAGTCGTCTTCCTTCCGGCTGCAGACGGCCACGATCAGTGAAGCCGCCTTAGCCCAATCATTGCCAGGGCTGTTCAGCGCCGGATGAAACCGTTCGAGGTGTTCTTTTCCATGGACGAAGACGAATCGCCAGGGCTGATTGTTATTACAGGACGGGGCCAGCTGGGCGCAGCGGGCCAGGTCCCGGACGAGGTCCGGGGTAATGTCCGCGGGCGCAAGGGATCGGTATGCACGGCGGGTTTCGATGGCTTCAAGGACGTTCATAGCCGGCCCTCCTCAGAAGATCCTCTATCATGACGTTTTCTTTTAACACTTTATTTTTCCAAGCCGGGTCCAACCGGTCAAGCATCCGTCCCATCGCCATACCGCTGAGATAAAACCGCAGGTCACCGTCCTGCCGGCCAAGAGCGTTTTCCAGGCGGGCGAAATCGGCCCGAACCAAAAAGTGGAGACCTGATCGAAAAGCTCCATAGGCCGCCTGATCCGATCGGCCGACGGCCAACTCGTCCGCCCGAATTTCGGCGTATTTTCCCAATCCTTCGAGCCATTCCAAACGCCGTTCGTAGCCGATCAGTTCGGCGGACAACCCGGCCTTGGCCCGCCGCGCATCCCGCATTCCGAGAAAAGCGGCCGCCGCGTTTTTTAACTCTTCACCCCCCGGCATCTTCATCGCCTTTGACAAAGCCGCGCCTTCGGCGTTCCAATCGGCGGCGAAATCCTTGTCCTTGAAAGGATACCGGGATTCCAGGGCATAGACCGCGCGGGCGGCGGCGAAAGCCTCCGGCGCCGATTCCGCCTGGAAGGCGTGAAACATCTCATGGATGAGGCCTACGGACCACCAATCGGGCCCGAGCTTCCAAGGAATCTTCCGTGTCATCTGACTCAAGGCCGAAAGGCTGCCGGCCCAGCGACTCCCCAGATCGACGGCGAAGGATTGAGGATGTTCCGTCGGCCGGCGGAAATAGGATTTTCCCAGAAAATCATCGCCGTCGACGGCCCGCCAGGGTTCCGGAGGGTTAGGATCCCCGACAAGATATTCAAAGGCTTCGTCATAAATAATGGCCGGGATATCGGCCCGCCCGAATCCCGGCCAGATCTCCTCGCCTAATTCCGCTTTTACGAGCAAGGCGACGGCCAACGCGGCCTTATCCGAGGGCTCGAGGCGGGCAACTTGAGTGACGGACAGCGCTCCCGCCGTTATCAAAGAAAAGATTCCGGCAAAGAAAACGAACGATCGAGGAACGATTCGTCTGCTCCGATTTTCCTTCCCTGTCATGACCGAGTCCTTTTCGTTAATAAAAGCTTTCCCTGCCCGTTCTCGATCGTCTTCCGAATACATATGAAAGAAAGCCCAAATTGTCAAATCTTCAGGCGATTCCATTGCCGTGTTGTCCGTTTTCATCCATTTTCCGTTATGATATGAGGAAAAGGAGCTAAAGGGTGATCAAGGACCATGTCGTCCGGTCGGCGCGCGAAGGGCGGATCGAGGCCTTCCGGGAGCTCTACGACCGGCACCGGGACATGGTTTATGCGACGGTCCGGAGGCATCTGGCCAATGTCCAGGATGCCGAAGATGCCGTTCAATCCGCTTTTTCGACGGCGTTTTTGAATATCAGCAGGTTTCGGAACGAAAGGGGCGGCGGATTTCCCGCCTGGCTCCGGCGGATCGCTCTGAGGAAGGCGATCGACCGCCTTCGGACGATGCGGCGGCGCGGAGAACACCTGCAAATCGCTTTCGAAGACCGAAGATCCGGCGAATCCGATCACTTCTCGCCGGATCCCGAATCGGACTTCGTTCAAAAGCAGATCCGCGATCGCATCGCCCGGGCCTGTTCCGTCTTGTCGCCTCAACAGACCGTAATCTTTAACCTGAGATACAACGATCATCTGCCGGTCCGGGACATCGCCGCGCGGCTCGGCTGCAGCCGCAGCAACGTGAAAATTCAATCGGCCCGGGCTTTGGCCAAGCTGCGCCGACAGCTTTTCGACCTCCGGAGGATGCCATGACTTGCCGAACGTTCCGAAACCTTTGTGTCATTTCCCTCTGCGGAAAACTGACGGCCGGGGAAAAAGAATCCCTTGAAAAGCATCTGGCGTCCTGTCCCCATTGCAAAACGGCTTTTCAAAAAGCCGGAGGATGGGAAGCCGCCGAGGGCCTCCCTCCCCGGAACACCGAAGCGGAACGGCCGGATTGGGAAGTGATCTGGGCCGGAATCGGGGCCGGATTGCCGAACGGCGAAACGTCCGTTCGAGAGGCTGGAAGAGCTCCTCGCCTTCTCCGATGGGCCGCGCTCGCCGGAGCGGCCGCAGCCGTTTTCTTTAGCGTTTTCCGACCGGCTATTCCTCCACGTCCCGACGCCTCCATGCCGGCCTCCCTTCGGGAAACACCTCCGCCGCAATCCGAAAGAGAATCGCTCCCGATCCGGCTTCTGGTCCAACAGGCCGACATGATCATCCTCGATATTCTTCATTCGACGGATCCGGGCGGAGAGGAACCGGTCTTCCGCCACGACGGGAAACTTCTGCGGAGCCTTATCCAAAAAACGCGCGCCTTGAAGGATTCGCGCGCTCTTTCCGACCGCCCGGAAACGCAGGCCGTAATGAACGAATTGGAGGCATGCCTGATCTCCCTGGCTAACGCCGATCCGAACGATCGGGAAGCCAGGGATTTCCTGGCCGCGCGCATTCGGGAAACCGGTTTCCGGGAAAAATTGATCGAGATGGCCGCCGAAGGCACGGAATGAAGCAGGAGAATTTCCTCATGAGAAAAACGACTTCCTATCCTTTCGTCGGAATCGTCCTTCTTTACGGACTTCTCTCCACTGGTTGGGCCGCCTCGACCCAAAAAATCGATGCGTCCTCGGTTCCCTCTTCCATCGGACCGTCGATCTCCGCTGAAACCGAGGAACAGCAAAGTCCGGAATCGGCCCTCTTTTTCGCGGCCAAGTCCTCGTTCTTCGATTCGAAGTGGAAGGAAGCCAAGGCCGGCTTCGAGGATTACCTGAAACAGTATCCCAACGGCCGGATGAGAAACGAGGCGCTTTTCTGGCTCGCCCAAAGCATCAACAACCTCTCCTGGCTGGCCCCCGAAGTCCCGTCCGTCATTCGTCTCAAGGAAGAAGCCCTGCGCCGGGTCGAGGAGCTCCTGGCCCTCCCGAAAAATTCCTGGACCGAGGACGGACGGGATCTTCGGACCGGGATTGCGGCCGAATTGGGCTTGCTCGGAAAAGAGACGGGGGAAAAACCGTCTTCGGAAATCCGGCAGAAATCGCTTTCCGCCTTGGTTATCTTGGGCAAATCCGCTCTTCCCTATCTCCGAAAAACCGCCGTCGACGACCCGGATCCATCAGTCCGCCGTCAGGCGGTCGTGATCCTTGCCCAGAGCTATTTCGATGAAAGCCGCGACCTTCTGGCAAAAATCGGAGAATCCGATCCCGATTCCTATGTCAAGTCCCAAGCGGCACATTCGTTAGCCCTGAGACAAAGCCCGATAGCCTCCGTCCTCAGCACGATGATGTTTTCGAGCGCGATTTTTTCCCTTCCGTCCGATTCCCCGGAGGAGAAGACTCGTTTTCCCGAAGGAAAAATCCTGCAGCTCTCGCTGCCCTGGACGTTTCCTCCTTCCGGATATCTCACCAAAGATTATTTTCAAAACGCGATTTCGGGACTGTTTCCCCGCGGAGCTCGCGAGCTTAAAGCTTGGTTTTGGCCGAAAGGCTCGGTCGGACACTCGCGGGAAATATCCATCGTTAAAATCGAATCTGCGACTCTGATCGACGTCGAGCTGAAATCCCGGAAAGCCGACGCGATTCTGGGCCGGCTCCGGATCAAAAACCTGCAAACGGGCCGCGTTCACGATTCGACGTTCCTCGCACCTAATGTCCGCCGCTCGCCCGCCATTCTCCAGGTCTTTCGGGACGGAAACGAACTGCTGATGATCGCAATGGGAGCGATTGGGGACTTCCCTTCCTCTCGAAGATCGCCGTCCGCCGATATCTCGCGGGAGCCGGAAATCCCCTATGGAAGCGGTTCGACGGTTTTCAACGACGTGGAAGGATGGACCCTCTCTTCGCCAAAATCCGCATGGACGGATGACGAGCTGGAGTCCAAGGCCGAGATTATCGATTTCGGAAGCGCACGGATGGAGGACTATCCTTGGGAGATTAGGGGCGAAATCCTTTATATTCCCATCCAACATACGTTTGTCGCCAAAAAAGCGAATCTCACCTTCGGCTCAAATTTCGCCTTCCGGTTGAACTGCGACTTTCGTATCCCGGCCGGAGATCCGTTCGATTTCACGATCCTGACTCCCGAACAAGCCGCCTCTCCCCTGAAACCCGTCCCGTCCCGGGACGTGGCGGACTTCGCTTATACGCCTCGCGTCGGATTTTTCCTCGACAACCACGTCCGGCTGCGCCTCGAGCGCGATGTCTTCAGCTTGATCGAGCTGAACGCGAGAGACGTCTATTATGGGAAAGGCCGGGCCGACGTCCAGGCCGCGGACGGCGTCTGGACCGTTTACGGCGATGATCTCTCCTACAGCCGCGGCGAGCATGAATTGCGGGCCCAAAACGGCATTCTCCTGAATCCCGAGGGAAAGATCGTCTTCAGAGGGAGCAGCGTCGTCCTGCCTCTGCAGACGCCGTCGGCTTATCGGGGAAGAAAAATGAATTAAGATGGAAAGGTGTATAATCAGAGGACAAAGGATCGCGGCGCCGAGCCGGATCATCTTAAAATTAAAGGGGACTCTTCCATGAATCATAAAGCAAGAATCCCAGGATGGATCATCGCCGCTGTTCTCCCGCTGATCATCCCGGCTGTTTCCTTCGGCCAACGTCAGCCTCGAATCCGGGTTCTCTCCTTCGTTACGGAACCGCTCATCGTGTCCGTCGTTTCGGGCGGGCCGGACGGCACGGGAGCCATCGTGGGACGACAGGTCGGAGGAATGGTCACCTCCCAATTTCCCCAAGCCGTCGTCCGCTTGAAGCTCCCCAACGTCTCCCACTTCAATAAGGACGACATTCCGGCGGCTATCAAGCGCAATTTCAAGTTTCAATGCGGGAGCGAGCTTTCCCAGGAGCTCCCTGCCGACTGGTTCGGCGGCGACGTCTTTTCCTTCCAAGATGGGACGTTTTCGAAGCAGGCCGGCAATCGTCTGCTCGCTCCCCGATTTGAAACCGATCTTACCTTCATCTCCCAACGGGACGCGGCGATGATCGTCCAAATCCGCTGCGCCCTCCCCGCGGCCGAAGGCGCGGCGTCCGGCGAACCGCCGGCCTCCGTGTTAGAGGACGTCGTCGGACTTCACCCGGACGAGCCGGTCCTCATCGGCTTTCCGTACAATGACAAGAAAAGGGGGAGATTCATTTTCTGGATCGCGCTTCTTCTGGAATACGGGACGGGAAGCTAAAAGGCACGGAGAAACTCGCAGGCGTGGATCTTGATCCCGCCGCGGCCGTCGGCCCGCGGTTCGCCCCGGAGGCAGCAGACCGGCGGCTCCCCGATCGTCAGGCACATCCGGTCGCCCACGCCCTCCAGCGTTCCGGTCTCGTCCTCGAACAGGAAGAAATACTTGATTCCCTCGCGGACCTTTTTGCCCCGGGCGTCGACGACCCGGACGACCATCTCGATCTTCTCCCCCGTCCGCTTCCGCAAATCGCGGATGCGGAGGTCCGGCCTCTTGCCCTCGTAAAGGGCAAGAGGATCCGTCCCGGGGCTGAAGCCGAGGGATTCCAGGAGGAGCTTGTCCTTCTCCCGGGGCTCGATGTCGCCCGGCGGTTCGACCCCGTCGATCCCCTGGACGTACCGGAGGACCTGGCGGGTCCGCCGGGCCTCGATCGAATCGAAGACCCCGGCCTTGACCAGGAGGAAAAGCTCCGACCGGCTGACCGGGACCCGGGCCAGGAAATCCTCCAGCGAGCCGAAGGCCCCGCCGGCCGCCCGCTCGTCGAGGATCCGCTCGGCCGTCCGTGAGGCCAGGCTTTTGATCGAGCCGAAGCCCACCCGGATCGCCTCTCCCTCCGACGCGAAGCCCGGCCCGCTCCGGTTGACGTCCGGCCCGAGGATGGCGATGCCGAGGCGCTTGGCCTCCTCGATATACGCGGCCGGCATGTAGTAGCCGCCGCCGGCGTTGAGAACGGCGGTGAAGTACGGGACGGGATGATGGGCCTTGAGGTAAACGGCTTGGTAGGCCATGAAGGCGTACGAGGCGCTGTGGGCCTTGTTGAAGGCGTAGGAGGAGAATTTCTCCATCATCTGCCAGAGCTTCTCGACCTCGGCCGATGTGTATCCGCGAGCCCGGGCCTCCTTGAAAAACGCGTCCTTGCGGGGATTGGGCGTCGAGCCATTTCCATGCTTGAGGCTCCGCCGGAGGAGGTCCCCTTCTCCCGGCGGCATCCCGGCCACCCGCTCGGCGATCTGCATGACCTGCTCCTCGTAGAGGAGGAGGCCGCCCGTTTCGGGCAGGATCCGATCGAGGAAAGGATCGCGGTACGTCCCCCGGCTTTCCCGGGCCCGGAGGACATTCTCCTTCACCCCGCACTCGGTCGGGCCGGGACGGATGAGGGCCAGTGCCTGGGTCAGGTCGTTCATGTCGGCCGGCTTCATCCGCCGGAGCAGGTTCATCATGGCCGGGCTTTCGACCTGGAAGCAGCCGATCGTCCCGGCTTTCTTGAGAAGGGCGTACGCGGCCGGATCATCGGGCGGCAGGTCGCCCAGGCCGAGGCGGGACTTCGTCTCCGAGATCGCGGCCAGGCCGCGGATCGAGAGGAGGTCAAGCTTGATGAGCTTGAGGTCCTCGACGGCGTCCCGGTCGTAGTGGGACATGAGGAGGCCCTTGGCCGAGGTTTCCAGGGGCAGGTAGCGGTCCACCGGCGGCGGGGTGAAGATGATCCCGCCGACATGGAGAGAAATCTCGTGATGGATGCAGGCCAGTTCGGCGGCCGCCTTCCAGACGTCCAGGTAGCCGGCCGGGGCGGGCTTATCCTTCATGAAATCCGGGGTTTCGTAATACGGGGCTTTCTTGCTCAGGGTTCGGGCCTCCTCCGGCGGCAGACCGAAGGCCCGGCCGGTCTCGTAGAGGGCCGAGCGGGCCCCGTAGCTTTTCAGGGCGCAGACGAAGGCCGCGCCCGTCCGCCCTTGGCCGTAGCGCTCGAGGACATAGGCCAGGACCCGGTCGCGGTGGCGCGAGTCGAAATCGAGGTCGATGTCAGGCGGGTCGGAGCGGCCGCTGTTGAGAAAGCGCTCGAAGTAGAGGTCGAAGGCGACGGGATTAACGTGGGAGATGCCCAAAAGCCAGGTCAGGAACGAGGAAGCCCCCGAGCCCTTGAGGTTGTGGAGGATGCCGTTTTGGCGGGCGAATTCGACGATGTCGTGGACGATCAGGAAATACGGACCGAAGCCGGCCCGCTCGACGACGGCCAGCTCCCGGAGGGCCCGCTCGCGCTCGGTCCAGGTCAGGCCCGGCGTTTTCCGGAGACGACGGCGGATCTCGTCGCGGAGGGTCGTCGGGAAAAGGCCGGCCGGCAGCGGCGGGACGATGTCCCGGAAATCGTACCGGCAGGTCTCGGCGACGGCCTGCGTCCGGCGGAGGGCCTCGTCGATTTCGGCCCCGAATTTCTTCCGGGCCAGGGCTTCCTGCTCCGGGCCGAACAGGCGGACTGTCCGGCGGAGGTTTTCCCAGGCGGGCGGAAATGGAATTTTCTTTTCGAGGGCATGGAGAAGAACGAGCCGCTCCGGAACCCGGACGTACTTCAACGGTCCGGCCCAGACCAAGGGAAGGCCGTGGACCGCGGCCGCGGCCCGGGCCCGCCCGGCGTTCAGGAAATCCATCCCGACGTAAAGATCCGCCGCCGACGGCCCGTCTTTCAGCGTGGGAAAGAGAGCGTCGACGTCCAGCCGCTCCGGCGGCGGGCCGCTTTTCCCTCCGCCGCTTCCGCCGGCGCCGCCGTTCGATCCGGAAGGATCCCCGGCCCCCGGATCGAGCTTGCCTCCGTTTCCCCCGCCGCCCTCCTTGGGCGAGGGGATCCAGATCGCCGCCAGGCCTTCGATCCCGTCGCCCTCGCGGATCCGGCGGCGGTTGAGGATCTCCATCAGGTTGCCGTACCCCTCCGGCGTCCGGACCAGGAACAGAAAGGTTTCCCCGCCGACGTCGATTTCGCAACCGAACAAGGGGGCGAATCCGGCCCCCGCCGCGGCCCGTTTCCACTGGGGCCAGCCGTAGAGGTTTCCGATATCGGTCAAGGCTCCGCACGGGAGGCCGCGCCGGGAAAAGTCCCTGGCCAGCTCGTCGAGGGCCGCTCCTCCCCGCCCCCGGCTGAAAGCGGAATGTACGCGCAGGGGGATGAACACCGGGTCACCGGGTCAGCGAGGCCGTTTTGAGGACATACCCACGGTCGCGGTCGGCCGGGTAGACTTCGTCGAGCATCCTTTCCCGGATGGTCAGGACCGAGCCGAACCCGAATTTCTCCCGGACCGAATCCAGGGCCGTGCCCAGCCGCTCCGGGCGGTCGGAATAGGGCTCGAAAAGCGAAAGCGGCTTGAGACGGGTCAGGTCCGAGGCCTTGACCCCGACCAGGCGGAGGGGCAGGCGCGTCCCGCCCCAGAGGTCGAGGAACAGCTCCTCGGCGATCCGGTAGACATCGGCCATGTCCCGGCGCGGGACGACGAGGAGGCGGCGCCGGCCCTCGGTCCGGAAGTCGGCGTAGCGGACCTTGACCTCGATGATGTGGGAGTAGAAGCGGCCCTGGCGGAGGGCCAGGGTCAAGCGGTCGCACAGGTAGGCCAGGTGGGCCAGGAGGAGGCGGGGCTCCCAGAGGTCGTGGAGGAACGTGGTTTCCCGGGAAACGGACTTGGGATCGCCCTCCATGACCAGGGGCCGGTTGTCGATTCCCCGCGATTGGAGATAGATCTCATCGCCGCCCAGGCCGAAGAGCGAATGGAGGGTCGATTGGGGCAGCCCCCAGAGGTCCCCGACTTTCTGGACGTTGAGCATCCGCATGACGACCTGGGTCTTGGGGCCGATGCCGGGAAGGCGGTCGATCTCGACTTCGCGGAGGAATTCTTCTTCCCGGCCCGGCTCGATCTCGAAATACCCCGCGGGCTTGGCCCGGGCGGTGGCCAGCTTGGCCAGGATCTTGTTCGGGCCGACGCCGACCGAAACGGTAAGTCCGGTCTCGCGCTCGACTTGGGCCTTGAGGCCCCGGGCCGCGGCCGAAAAGGAATCGTAGAGCCGGCCGCAGCGGGTGAAGTCGAGGTAGGCCTCGTCGATTGAGGTCGCCTCGACGTCGGGCGTGTAGCGGCGCAGGACGTCGAAAAACTTCTCCGAGAACGACTGGTAGACGTGGTAGTTGCCCCGGACGAAGGTCCCCTGGGGACAGAGCTTGGCCGCGGTCCGGAGGGCCATCCCGGAATGAACGCCGAAGCGGCGGGCTTCGTAGGAGCAGGTCGAGGCCACGCCCCGCTCATGAGGCAGACCGCCGACGATCAGCGGCTTGCCCTTGAGGGCGGGGTTGAGGAGGACTTCGACGGCGGCGAAAAAAGCGTCGATATCGACGTGGGCGATGAAGCGGCGGCGGCGCGGAGAAAAGGACGGCCCGGGCGTTTTCGCCTCGGCGGTCGCCGGATTCGGAGGCGGAGATATTTCCCGAAGGGCGGGCTCCCCCACTCCCCCGCCCGCCCAGGCGGCCCGGGCCGGAGTTCCGTCGAATTCCCTCGGGCCGAAGGCGGGCGCCGCGGCCCGGCGCGACGCCGGCCGGAACGGCGATGAAAACGGCGGACGGTTCGACATGATTCCTCGAAAAAGGACATCAGCCCTTAATACTTCCTCAAGATGCCGATCACCCGCCCCAGGACCAGGAGGTTTTCGACCTCGAACGGGCGATAGGCGGGGTTTTCGGGGACAAGGATCGTCCGGCCGTTTTCGCGCCGGAGCCGCTTGAGGGTGACGGTCCCGTCCTCAAGCCGGCCGACGATCATCTCTCCCGAGGCGACGGTGTTGGTCCGCTCGAGGATGACGTGGTCGCCGTCATCGATGAAAGCGTCGATCATGCTCTTGCCCTGGACCCGGATGCAGAAGACGTTGCCCCGGCGGCGGCCGATCATCCAATCGGGAACGTCCATGGCCTCCCCCGACATCTCGAAAGCCTCCTGGGGAGCGCCGGCGGGGACAAGGCCGGCCAGGGGGATGCGGATCCGGGATTCAAAAGCCGTCGGCGCGCCCGCCAGGCGCAGCTCCCCCTTTTCGCGCCGGAGGTAACCCTTGCGCTCCAGGCTGGCCACGTGCTTGAAGACGGCTGAGGGGCTGGGGATCCGGAAAAGATCCCCGATCCAGCGGATGGTCGGCCCGTAGCCGTGCTCCAGGATGAAGGACTCGATCGCCTTGAGGATGTCCTTCTGACGGGGGGTGAGTTCCTGTCTCATGATGTTCACCATTTTGTTCACCATCGATAAAATACCCCCCGCCGGGGCGTTTGTCAAGAGGAAATTTCATCCCCCCGGCGGCCGAAAAGCGAGATTCATGACAGGCGGCTTGACGGAGAACGCCCTGAATGCTATCGTTCCCCTTTATACAATCCGGGGCCGCCCCGCAAAGGAAGCATTCTTATGATCCGACGGCCGATATGCCCGGGCTTCGCCCTTTTTCTTACGGTCCTCTTTTTGTCGCAACCGGCCTGCGCCCCGAAGGAAGGCCGGGAGCCCTCCCCGGCCGGAGCCGGCCTTGCGCCCCGCAATATCATTTTCCTGATCGGTGACGGGATGAGCAACTCCATCGTCTCCGCCGCCCGGATCAAAAACGGCGGCGTTTCCGGCACCCTTCATCTGGACCGGATGCCGGTCATCGGCATGGTCCGGACGTCGGCGTCGAACAACCTCATCCCCGATTCGGCCGCGGCGGCGACGGCGATGGCCTCCGGTTTCAAGACTTACAACAGCGCGATCGGGGTGGGGCCGGACGGAAAAAAGCTGCGCTCGATCCTGGAAGCCGGCATGGCCCGGGGCATGGCCGGAGGCCTGGTCGCCACCACGCCCATCACCCATGCCACGCCGGCCCCTTTCGGGAGCCATGTTCAGTCGCGGCGGGGTCAGCCCGATATCGCCGCGGAGCTGATCGAAAATAAGATTGATGTCCTGTTGGGCGGCGGGTACGGCTTCTTCATCCCCAAGTCCCGGGAAAAAAGCCGCCGCGAGGACGAGCGCGACCTGATCGCGGAGGCGCGCGGAGCCGGGTACTCGGTCTGCCTGACCCGGGACGAGATGAAGGCCGCGCCGGACGGCAAAATTCTGGGCCTTTTCACCCTCGGAACGATGACCACCGAGCCGCCCGAGCCCTCTCTGACCGAAATGGCGGTCGAAGCGATGCGCCGTCTCGACCGCAACAAAAAGGGATTTTTCCTGATGGTCGAAGGCAGCCTGATCGATAGCGCCGCCCATGAGGGCGACTCCGCGAAAACCCTGGACCAGATGCTGAAATTCGATGAAGCGATCGGAGCCGCCCTGGCCTTCGCCGAGAAAGACGGCCGGACGCTGGTGGTCGTCACGGCCGACCATGAGACCGGCGGACTGATCATCAAGGGCGGCTCGATGGACGGAACGAAGCTGGACCTCATCTGGGCCTCGAAGGACCATAACGGGGCGACGGTTCCGCTTTATGCGTTCGGTCCCGGCGCGGCGGAATTCGGCGGCTTCAAAGAGAATACCGACATCCCGAAGATCTTCGCCCGACTGCTGGGGATTATGGATTATCCGAAATAAGTCATAGGGGTCAGCGGAGATCGATCAGGAATCCGTAGGCTCCCCGGGTCCGGAGACGGTAGGATTTCAGGCTGAGAGCCAAACCGTCCGATTGATACTTGAGGGTCATGCGGGCCCGGACGGAGGGAATCCGTTTGGAGAGTCCGGGGATGACGACCTTGATGACGCGGCCGCGCTCGTCGGTCTCGGTCAAGACGGAAGGTCCGAAGACATGGACCTCGCCGTTTTCATTACGCAAGGAAAGCCGCCGTTTATGGAACAGGAGGCGCGGTCCGGCCGCTTCGATGAAATAGGGTTCGAAGGCCTCGACATGGAGCGGCCGCCGGCGGGCGTTGATGACCACCGTGATACCCAGGATGCTGTTCATGTCTTCGAGGATTTTCTTCTGCTCGGCCGCCTTGGCGGCCAAGGCCGTCCGGACCTCGATCGACCAGGCGGCTTTCTGCGCGTCCGAGAAATTGGCGTAAATGTTGCGCCCCCGCAGGATGTCCTCAAGACGATCCTCGGGAAATTCGATTTTTCCGGCTTCAATCTCGTCCTCCCATCCGGGATCGAACCGGTCGAGCAGAATCGCGGTCCAGCGGCCGGCGGCGTATCCCATCTCCCGGATGGCTTTCGGCGCAAAGCCGAGCGGCAGCCGCCCCTCCGCTTCCGGTTTTCCGGCCGCCTTGTATTCGACGTACTCGGCCAGGCCCTCCAGGCGGCGGATTTCCCGTTCGTATTGGACCAGGGCCGCGTTCAATCCGGCCGTCCGCTGGGCCCGCAGAAAGAAAGCGGTTTTCGCCCAGCCGATATCCCCCGGAGCGAAATACCGGACGGCCAACCGAAGGGCTTCGAGCTCTTGATTTCGCTGCGTCAGCGAGTCCCGCGTGTCCAGCGGATAGGAGAGGAGGACTCCGTCGTTGGGTTTCCATTCGGGGTGGCGGACGGCTTCAAAGACATGGAATTTTTCGTGGATGACCACGGCCGCGGCTTCGGTCAGGGAGATGTTTCTGCCGGTGAATTCCGACCGGCGGACGGGAATGATCGAAGCCAGCCAGACGCCGTTCAAGCGGACACATGTGTTCCCGAACATGGAGGGATGCTGGCCGTCGAAGATCAACACGTCGGGCCGGCCATCAACCGGAACGAAACCGGCCGGGGGTTTCGGAAAGCCGACGAGATATGTCCGCTCGCCGTCGAAGATCCCGAGAGGGATATCCTTCGGCTCGAAGCCGGGCCACAGCGACCGGCTTTCGAGCCGGCGGACCTCGTCAATAACCTCGAAGGGGTCATACACGTCGACCCGCTTCAAGGGTGACGCGGCGGCGGAATAAAATAGGGAGAAGACGGAAAGAAAAAAAACCATGGACAGGGCGAAAACCATCGCTTTCCGCCCGCGTGAAACCGGTCCCGTTTTATCAACGGCCATGTCTTCCTTGCTGCAAGCCTCATGCCAGGTCATGGGGCCGAAAATCGGCTTGCGCGGCCGAGAGATGAAGAAGGAACTTTCCCGCCGGGAGAAGATTCCTTACAAACCTCCTCCAAGACGGTTTTCCGCGGTTTGATCAGCTTTCCTGTGGCCGAAGCCAGCACCTCGCCGTCCTCACCGGAAAGGATGGATTCGCATTTGACGATCCGGCCTTCAGCCGAGAGGACCCGGCCTTCCAGGACGACGGGAATCCCGATTCTGACCGGCTTTTTAAATCGAACGGACATTTCGGCGGTCACTGCCGCCTCTCCCGCTCCGCGCGCCGGGCCGCCGTAGGCATGGGCGAAGGCCTCGTCGAGGAGGGTCGCGATGATTCCCCCGTGGAGGATATCCTTCCAACCCTGGAATCGTCTCTCAGCGACGAAGACGGCCCGGCAGCGGCCGGGTTCCGGATAGGTCAGGCGGATCCGCAATCCATCCCTGTTTTTATCTCCGCACACAAAGCAAAAATGATCGTCTTCAAACTCCGCTTCGGCCATAGGAAAAATACCTCTGAGCTTATTTTAACCGGATCGAACTCAAGAGTCACTCAAGGATCGCGAAAACCCGCCGCCGCCGATTTTCCCGGGTTGACATCCCCCTCCTCCGGCCCTATCTTTTTCATAGGGAGGAGGTTCGAGGATGCAATTCTTCTGCGGATCCAGCCGTTTTCGCCCTTCGGCCGTATCCCACAAGCTCGTCCATCTGATCGAAGCCAGCGCCGAAGAGATGGCCAAGGCGTACACCCGGGACATCCGTTCGACGATCGAGGCGCCCGCTTACCGGACGTTCAATGAGCGGGAAGTGCATGACCGCGGTTTCCGCGTCTTCAGCCAGATCGGCCGCTGGATCTCCAATGAGATCTCGGAAAAAGACATGGAAGCATATTGGACGTCGCTCGGCAAACAGCGTCAAAAAGAAGGGTTTTCCATGTCCGAGATCATGATCGCCATCTGCCTGATCCGCCGCGGCATCTGGCAAAAAATGCAGGCGGAGGCCCTCCTGGAACAGGCCGGCGACCTGTACGAAGCCATGGAGCTTTGCGGACGGATCACCCACTTCTTCGAGCGCGCGGAATACTATGCCGTCCGCGGCTTCGAGGGAAAAGCGTAGCTCTTTTTTCCCGTCTTTTACTCGTCGCCGAAGCTCGTTCCGACGGCCCGGGCCGCGGCGATAAGCGGATGATCGACGGGAACCAAGCGGGGTCCTTCGGCTGGAATGTCCAGCGAAACGGAGTCGATTTTGCCGTTTCGGACAGCGACCATCCGCCCGAAGATTCCTTGAGAAACCAGGCGGATGGCTTCCGCCCCGAGCTCCGTGGCCAGGATCCGGTCGGCCGCCGACGGGGAGCCGCCGCGCTGAAGGTGGCCCAGGACGACGGTCCGGGCTTCCTGTCCGGTCAGCCGCTCGAGCTGGTCTCCCAGCACAACGCCCACGCCGCCCAGGCGGATGGGATCCGCGCTCGTTTCGATCCGCTTTTTCACCACGACATCGCCGCCCAACGGCTTGGCCCCCTCGGCGATCACGATAATGCTGAACCTCTTCCCGATCGTTTTTCGGAAATGGATCTTGGCCTTGATCGGCTCCAGCCGGTACGGGATCTCGGGGATGAGGATGATGTCTCCCCCGCCGGCGACCCCCGCGTAGAGGGCGATCCAACCGGCCCGGCGGCCCATCACCTCGACGATCATGATGCGGTGGTGGGACTGGGCTGTCGTGTGGAGCCGGTCGACGGCTTCCATCGCCACGCCCACGGCCGTATCGAAGCCGAACGTGACGTCCGTGCCGCCCAGGTCGTTATCGATCGTCTTGGGCACGCCGACGATCTTCAGTCCGGCCCGGGACAACCGGGCGGCCGTGTAAAGCGTTCCGTCACCCCCGATGATTACCAGGGCGTCGAGCTTCTTCTGCCGGATATTGGCCACGACACGGTCGGACACGTCCTTCCGCGCCGCGGTTTTCGCGCCGGGAACGCAGTACGCATAGGGATCGGATGTGTTCGACGTTCCCAGAATCGTCCCGCCCGTCGCCAGGATGCCGGAAACGTCCGCGGCCTCGAGCCTCCGGAAACGCCGTTTGATCATCCCTTCGTATCCGTCCTCGATTCCGAAGACCTCCCAGCCGTGCTCGAACATCGCCCGCTTGGCCACGGCCCGGATGACCGCGTTCAGCCCGGGGCAATCACCCCCGCCGGTCATGATCCCTATGCGTTTGTTTGTCGCCATGGGATTCCCCCCTTCCTTCATTCGCCGATTTTCCTGGCCTTCAGCTCGAAATCCTGCTGCCACAACACGAGACCGTCGACCGGGCCCTTGTCCCGCATGAACTGGATCCGGATGTATGGATCGGTGGAGTAGAACAGCGTCTGGCCTTCGGCATAGAACCGGGTCGCGGCCTGGCCCGTCGGCTGGATGACGAGGTAATAATCCTCCCAGCGGACGTCCAGAAAATAATTGGGGCCGACTTCGTACCGGCCGGTGAAGCTTTTATAGGTCTCCGGGTCGAGCCGGAGGACCTGTTTTTCCACGGGCTTGTATGCCGGCCACTCGTAAGCAGCCGAAAGAGCGCATAGGATCTCGTCGATCAAGGTGAAGCCGTTGTCGCTGTTGGTCATGATCACCGCGCCCTGTCCCCGGACGGGAAACAGGACGAACATGCAGCAGAAACCATGCGTTTTCCCGCGGACCAGGAACTGGATGTCGTCGTTTTTCCCGTCCACCAGGAATCCCGCCCCGAAGCTTTCCAGCTGGCGGCCGAGCAAGGCCCGGGCCGCCGCTCCCGGGAGGACCTTGCCCGTTTCGTTTTCAGCCGAACGGATCAAGTCGAGAAGGAAGCCGGCGAATTCCGAAGGGTTGGTCCATAAACCCTTGGCCGCCTTTTCCGGATACGATTTCCACAGCCCGGACACCGGCCGGCCTTCGCGGAGATGACCGCTGGCCGCCGACGGCCTGAGCGCGTCCGGAAGAGGGACCTCAAAGGTGCTGAGCTTCATCCCGGCCGGCTCGAGGACCCTTTCGCGGGCCAGCGTCTCGAACGGTTGGCCGGTCCGGTCGGTCAGGAACATTTCGAGGACGACGTACCCCGATTCGGCGTATCGCGTCCTGACCGGGGCGGCCGCGACGGGCGAAACCCAGAGAGGCCCATTGGCCGCCGGCTTGGCGCCGTCCAGAACCTGGGGCAGCGTCGGGATCGCTTCGTCGTGGGCATACCCGGGCAGAAGCTGATCGCTGAGGCCGGAGCCGTGGGCCAACAGCGAGCGCAGGTCCAGATGCTTGTTCCTCGGATCGAATTCCGGCGGAAAGACCCACGACTTAAGCCCCGCCGAGACGTCGTCATCCAAACGGAACCGGCCCTCCCCGGCCAGGGAGAACGTCACGGCCGCAGCGATCATCTGGCTGAAGGCCCCGCCCTGGAAAAGCGACTCCGTGGTCAGGGGCTGGTGAATCTGGTTGTCCCTTTCGCCATAGGCTTTGGCCCATTCCAGCCGCTTTTTATCGATGACGGCGATGGAAACGCCGGGAACGCGATAAAAGGCCATCCGTTCCTCGAGATTCAACTTTTCCGTGGCGAGCCCCTGGAGATAAACCGACCTCATCAATCCTTTCTCCACCGCCCTGATCCGCTTGGCAGTGGCCGGGTTCGTTCCGCCGCATCCGGCCGAGACGGCGATGAGCGCGGCCGCGGTCAGGACGGTGAATCCGCTTCGAATGGAGATTTGGTGTTCGGCCATCGGCTTACATCCTCCCCGGCCCCTCGCCGGGTCCGCGCCGGATGAAGGCGGCGATGTCTTCGACGACCTCCCCGGCCACGCTTTTATGGGTTTGGATATATTCTTCCGGCGTCGGGATCCCTTTTCCCTCGAGGAAGAGATGGTTGAGGGCGGGATAAAGCTTGAATTCGACGTCCGTTCTCCCCTCCAAGGCTTTCCTCCAACGGTCGAGGTTGAGCGCCTGAACCTGGTAATCACGCTGCCCTTGGAGGAATAGCATGGGGCGCGCCACCTTCTTCACTTCGACCAGCGGATCATGCGCCCGGAAGTCGAGCCAGTAGGCGGCCGTGACTCCCATGAGGCGCGGGGTCGCGCCGCGGTCGCTTTCCTTCAGGGCTTTGATCTTGCCGGCTTCAACGCGGATATCGTCCAGCCGCTTTTTATCATCGTCGGACAGCAGGCCGTCCAAGGCCAGGAGATACGTCATCTGCCGCAGATATTCCTCCTCGAAAGGCAGGGTCGCCCCTGCCAGGGAGATGAATCCGGCCGGCGCGAGGTCCTCCGCGGCCGCGGCGATCCGGGGAATCAGCGTTCCCCCGAGGCTATGACCGAGGATGAATATTCTTTTGGGATCCAGTCCCGGCGTGTTCCGAAGCAGCCGGGCGGCGGCGACCGCGTCGTCGATCGTTTCTTCCTTGACCGTCATCAGGGCGAATCCCGGGTCGGCCGTCATTTTCGCGCCATGCGCGCGGGTCCGTTTTTCATAGCGGAGAACGGCGATCCCCCGGCTAGCCAGCCCCCAGGCTAAATCCTGGAACGGCTTGTTCGGGCCCAGCGATTCATCGCGGTCGTTCGGACCCGAGCCGTGGACGAGGACAAGGCCGGGGAACGGCCCCTCCCCTTTCGGCATGGTCAGTGTCCCGGGCAGGGCCCACGGTTCAGCGCCGACGGTGACCTGGGTTTCGGTGAATTTCGACGGATCGGAATAGGCCGGCGGGGCGTATACGGCCGGAGGCGCGGTGGGAACGAGCTGGAATCCCCCGATCCGTCCGTCGGGATTGAACACGATCCGGAAGTCGAGGCTCTGCTTTTCGAAGACGCAGGTCACGAACACGACATCGAATTTCCCGAGCTTGTCGCGCCGCTCGCCCGCCCGTCGCTGGAAGGCGCCGAGCTGGACCGGCAGTTGTTTCCACAACGCGGCCATCTTGTCGGGTCCCGAGAGCTTCGTCATCGTCTCGTCGAAATCGCCCGTCGAGGCCGCGAAGTCCCCCCGCGTCATGGCGTCGATCATCGCCCGGGCCTTCAGGACAAGAGCGTCGGCGGCGGCCGGAACGGCTTGATCGGCGGGGAAAGCCACGGCGGCCGGGACGAGAAAGAAGACAACGAAGAAGAGGGCGCTCGGCGTTTTCTTGGCGGTGGGATGATTCACGAGATTCCTCTCAGATTCTGCCGAAACGGAAAAACCGGAAAAGAAGTCCGATGTTTCCGCCGAAGGTGAAGATCAGCAGGACGATGAGGCCGATGTCGAGGCGGCCGAGAACCGCGAACAGGGCGATGAGGAACATCAGCCAGCCGCGGTTTTCGGCGGCTTCGCCCCGGCGCTCGTCCCGGAGCAGGTTCTTCGCCAGGTAAAACTGGGTCGTCAGGAGAAAATAAAGCCCGAGGCCGAAAGATCCGAGGATCAGGTCGATCTCGCGGCCCGAAAACCGGTACTGCCCCAGGACCACTCCCGCCAGCAAGAAATATTCGTTGATCCGGTCCAGAAGGAGGTCGAGGTGGGCGCCGAAATCGCTCATGGTTCCCCGGGCCCGGGCCAGCATGCCGTCGGCGCAATCGACGATGGAGGAAAGTTCGGCCAGGATTCCTCCGACGATGAAGGCGTCGCGCCGCGCCAGGGCAAAGCACCCGGCCCCGGCCAGGCCGATAAAGAACGAGGCGATCGTGACCTGGTTGGGGGTCACCTTCGTCTTATAGAGGGCCCGGACGATCAGAGAGGCCGCGGGACGGTTGAGCACCTTGTTGATCTGGAGGAAGCGGGGGATGAAGGCGTTTTCGGACTTGCGGGACGCGACCCCGTAATCGTAGGCCCCGTCAGAGCCTTGGGGCGACGTCGCATTCGGCATGTCGATAATCCTCGAGGGTATCGATTTCGATCCAGGGCCGGCCCTGGGTCAGGAAGATCTCGAACGCCCGTTCCCCGGCCGGGCCGCGATCGTTCAGAAGGTCGAACCCCTTCTCGAAAAAGTGATGGAACTCGCCCTTTTTCTCCAAATCGTCATAAATCCGGATGAGGCCGGCGATCGAATCCCGGCCGATCTTATAAAGGCCGATGGCCTCTCCCAGGCTTTTTTTCGGGTCGCAATCCTTGCCGATCCGGATGATCCGGTTGCCGCGGACGATCACCTTGATTTCCTCGCCGTCCAAGGGAATATCGGCGTCGATCGCCGCGCCGAGCACGGAGGGAAGGGCGACCAGGTCGGCCAGGATGCCTTGGTCGAAGAGGACGTCCCCGTTGACTACGACGACGTCGGCCTCGGCTTTTTTCAGAGCCAGGTTGAGGGAAACAGCGGTATTGGTCCGGGCATAGTCCGCGTTGACAACGAAGGTGATCCCGGAATATCCGCGATCCCGGACGAACCGCTCGATCATGTCCCTGTGATACCCGGTGACCAGGAAAATCTCGCCCACCCCCGCCGACCGGAGGCCTTCCAGGCAGCGTTCCAGGATTGTCCGGCCGTCGAAGGTCAAAAGACATTTGGGAAGGGCGTCGGTGAGGGGACTGAGACGCCCGCCGCGGCCGGCGCAAAGGACGATACCCTGGATCTTTTTTTGGCTCATCGGTCCGCCGATATTATGTTCATTTTCCGGCTTTATGCAACTTCGCCGGCGCCGGACGCCGGTCACATTTTCCAAGTGCCGGCAACCAGGATGTTCGTCCCGCTGATCCGTCCCGACGGGTCGGCGGCCAAAAAACGGACGGCCGAGGCGACGTCGGCGAACGTCCCCAAGGCCGATCGCGGGATCTTCGTTCCCGCCGGAAGAATCCCCTTCCCCAGCAAGCCGGGCGAAACCATGTTGATCGTCACGTTCGTTCCCCTGCATTCGGCCGCGGCGGTCCGAGTCAGGATGAGGAGTCCTGTTTTAGCCGCGGCATAGGGCAGGATCGTCGGGAAAGCGGCCAGCTGCTCGGCCCGGCCGAAGCCCACGTTGATGATCCGGCCGAACCGCCGGGAGCGCATGCCGGGCAAGGCCGCGGCCAGGCAGAAATAGGAGCTCCAGAGATTGCGGCGGAACATGTCCTCCCAGTCCGCGGCCGTGAGCCGGTCCCAGGATTTCACCAGCATCGGGCCCACGGTGTTGACCAGGATATCGAGGCGGCCAAAGGCCTTTTCGGTTTCGACGACCAGGCCCCGGGCTTCGCTTTCGTCGGAGAGGTCGGCCGGATGGACGACGCTTTCCGCCCCGGCTTTCCCGATCCGGCGGGCGGTCTCCTCGGCGCCCCGGCGGTCACGGTGATAGTGGACGATGACCGTCGCCGCCAAACCGGCCATGGAGACGGCGATTTCGCGCCCCAGGCCGCCGGAGGCGCCGGTCACCAGCGCGACGCGATGAACGGACATGGCCCCAGTATCCCCTTTTCGTCGTTTGATTTCAACGGACGGCTGTGCTATTTAATAGTGCCTTTTTAATTCATTCTCATCGAGGTCCTCCTATGACTCTTTCTCATTCGCGCGTCCTCGTCACCGGCGCATCAGGTCAAATCGGCACGGAACTCCTCCAAGCCCTTGTCAAAAAACACGGACGGGAGAATGTCATCGCCGCCGACATCCAGCCCCTTCCTAACAACGCCCCGGCTTGCCCATTCGTATCGCTCGACGTGACCTAGGCCGACCGGTTCGAGGATGTCGTCAAGAAACATAAAGTCGACACCGTCTATCATCTGGCCGCGATTCTCTCGGCCACCGGAGAGAAGAATCCGCACCTCGCCTGGTCGGTCAACATGGACGGGACGTACAATGTCCTCGAAGCCGCGCGAAAGCTCGGCCTGACCCGGGTGTTCATCCCCAGCTCGATCGCCGCCTTCGGGCCAGAAACGCCCCGCGTTCGAACGCCCCAGGACACGATCCTCAAGCCGAAGACGATGTACGGCCTGACCAAAGTCGCCGGCGAGCTTCTGGCCGATTATTACGTGGCCCGCTTCGGCGTCGACGTCCGCGGCTGCCGCTTCCCCGGGATCATCAGCAACGGCGCCCTTCCCGGCGGCGGCACGACGGATTATGCCGTGGCGATTTACTATGAAGCCGTCAAGAACGGCCGGTATACATGTTTCCTCGGTCCCGACACCCGCCTTCCGATGATGTATATGCCCGATTGCCTGAAGTCGATCGTCGACCTGATGGCCGCCGATTTCAAGGGCCTCCGGCACCACGCCGATTTCAACGTCACGGCCATGAGCTTCACCCCGGCCGAGCAGGCGGCCGAGATCCGCAAGCATATCCCGAACTTCGCGATCGATTACAAGCCGGATTTCCGGCAGGCGATCGCCGACTCCTGGCCGGAATCGCTGGACGACTCCGCGGCCCGGGCCGAATGGAACTGGAAACCGGACTACGACCTGGCGGCGATGACCAAGGACATGATCGACGTTTTGAAGAAGCGCCACGCCGAGGGCCGGCTGGGATACTGATTATTTATTAGCTACTTTAAATTCCAGGCAACGCGGTAGCGGACGATTTTTTCGTAGCCTTCCTGGTCGGTTTCGAGAGTATAAAGCTTGTCCCCTGCCCAAATCGACATGCCGTCGATGTTCGCCGGGATGAGAACTTTCGCCAGATACCGGCCCTCGGGATCGTAAATGTCGTAGAAATAGCGAGCCGGGGATCCTTTGCCCTTTTCCGACGTCTGGACGAAAAGTCGGTTTCGGGCATCAACGGAGAGGGACCTGAAAAACGGATGAGCATCCCTGAAAGCCAGCTTAAATCCTCTCTTCAGGACGTCCGCGTAGTCCTTCTCGGCAGCGATTTTGTCTTCTGCGGAGATCGCGACGGGTTTCGTCCGGTTTCGGATGATTTTTAAAACCTTGCCCGTCGCGTCGATCATTTGAATCTCATATTTTTCGGAATATCCCCAGTAGACGTGATCTGACCTGTCGGCCGCGTAACAAATCCAGGGTTTTCCGATGTCAAATTCCATTTTTTCTCTTCGCGAGAAATCAGAATCGATTTTAAAGACGTCGAGCACACGATCTCCCTCCGCATTCGCGATTTTCAGTATTTCACCGCTGATCGGAGCCGGCGCGAGGACTGAATGACCGATGAGATTTCCCTGGGAATCCACATGATGAGGCCGGAATCCGCGAATATTCGGATAGAGGATTTGCTTGAGGAACTCCCCCGTCTTGGAAAAATATGTCAAACGGAAAGCGATGGTATCAAAACAAAGAAGCCGGCCGTCAGGAGATATTTCTAAATAAACAGGAACTTGGAATTCTCCTGGCCCTTGTCCTTTTTTGCCGAAAGATCTCAGGAATCGGCCTTTCATATCAAAAACCCGGACTTGGGCGGCCCTCATGTCGAGAATGTAGATATTGCCGTCGGCGTCGACATCGATGTCATAAACGCTCGTGAAAAGCTGCTCCTCGGAACCTTCTCCTTTCCCGATGGATAGCTCTTCCGTAAATTCGCAAATCGCCCCATCATAGATCGGCCGCCCGGCGTTTTCGACGATCGTGACGCCGTTTTGGATTTCAATTTTTCCATCCCATTTTTGTGTAGGATCTTGCCGCGAGCCGAAAGCCGAAAGGCTCGCCAAGGCGAATACCAAACAGAAGAAGCGGGTAAGAATTTTTCCGAAAAAGCCATTTCCTGCTTGAGTCATACGCCCCTCCTTTTTATGTGGCGAAAACTCCTTGCTTTTCTATTAAATTAGATCGATGGCCGGGCGTCAATACGGGATGACCCATCCTGCCTCTCGCCGATCGCGCATTCGAAAGGAGAGATCGCCGCGCCGTTCATCGGTTCGTTATTCGTAGATTTTCAAATCCTTCCCGACTTCGACCTTCCCCTTGTAGGTTCGGTGGATCTCGGCCAGGAGCTGCTCGTCGGGCGAGCCCCAGTAGAGGGTGTGATAAAGAATGAGGAGCTTCGGTTTTGCTTTTTCGGCGAGGCCGGCCAGCTCGACGGTCGAGGTGTGATGCTCGGCATGATAAATTTTCCATTCCGGCGTTCTTTCTTCGAATCCCTTCTGCGAATAGACCTCGTGGATCAGGATGTCGGCGCCCGCGCTGAATTTCACGATGTTTTCACACGGACGCGTATCGCCCGAGATGACGATGACCTTGTCGGGAGTCGTGAATTTGAACCCGAAGGCCTGGGGCCATTTGCCGTGTTGGACGGCGAAGGCCTCGACCGTGACCCGGCCGTCCTCATAGACAAGGCCTTCCTTGATTTCGTGAACGTTGACCCGCCAACCGACATTGTTCGAAGGCTCCGAGCCGAAAACGCGGTATTTAATGTCTTCCTGATAGGCTTTCAAAATATTGTCCGTCATCTCCTTCGTTCCCTCGGGGCCGTAGACCTCGAGGGGTTCGTTCCGCTCCATGACCCAGGGCGTCAGGATGAGGTCGGGATAGCCGAGCGTGTGATCGGAATGGAGATGGGTGAGGAAGGCTTTTTTGATGTTCTTCACGTCCAGGCCGACGATCTTTCCGCCGTATTTCGGGGTCAGCGACGCCGCCTGCCGGATCAGCCCGGGACCGAAATCGACGACATAGGGCGTTTCCCCGACGACAATGAGGATGGAGCAACCCGAGTGCTGGGGATCGGGATTCGGATTTCCCGTTCCCAGGATGACGACCTTGGTCGTAACGGGAGGAGAGGTTTCCGCTTGAGCCCCATCCCGCTGGATGGCGGAATACGCCATCGAACCAAACAACGCCGCAGCCGCGAATAGGCCGATTGGCCTGATTTCATTTTTCCGAGGCATCTTTCTGCTTCCTTTTCCTCATTGCGGCGTTATTATCACCCGCCTTTATATTTCTTGCCCGAACGCCCGTCCCTCCTTTGGCCCGGATCGCGCCGCACGCCCGATAACGGAAGCAGGTTGTCAGGTGGTCATTGACCATCCCCGTCGCCTGCACATGGGAATAAATGACCGTCGAGCCGACGAATTTAAATCCGCGGGCTTTCAGGTCCTTGCTGATTGCGTCCGACAAGGGAGTCCGGGCGGGCATTTGAGCGAGAGACGTCAAACCGGAAGGAACCGGTTTCCCGCCGACAAAGCCCCAGATATAACGGTCGAAGGAACCGAATTCCTTCTGGACGTCGAGAAATTTCTTTGCATTGTTGATGGCGGCAAGAATTTTCAGGCGATTGCGTATGATTCCGGCGTCAGCCAGGAGGCGCTTGACGTCCCGGGCGCCGAAGCGGGCCACCTTTGCAGGATCGAATCCGTGGAAAGCCCTCCGGAAGTTCTCGCGCTTGTCCAGGATGAGCTTCCAGCTCAATCCGGCTTGCATCCCTTCCAGAATGAGAAACTCGAAGATTTTCCGGTCATCGTGGAGCGGAGTGCCCCATTCAAAATCATGGTAGTCCCGCATGAGGGCGTTGGCCGGTCCTTCCAACTCCCCCCAGCACCGTTTCTTCACTGATTTTTTCAAACTTTTTCCCTTTCTTCTGGCTTCTGGGGTCGGACCTCAGCATCTTAATAAATATCAACACGATGCGCAAACAACGACGCTCTTTCTTTTAATTTCTGTCACTATATTTTCCTTAAGTAACTGTAAATATTATATTTCCTGAGGTCCGACCCCAATAAAATATCGCTTGAAGGCCGGGCCGATCCGGCGTTATACTCCGTGCCAACAATCCCGTGACAGGAACGGATTCCTCATGACATCGGGTCCGCCGAGGAGGTTATCATGAAAAAAATTCTGACGAGTCTTACCCTCGCCGCCCTTTCCGCGGCCTTGCTTTCCGCGGCCGCCGTCGATTTGCGAAAAGCCGAAGCGGCCATCTCGTCCCTTGAGCTTTATCAATGGGTCAAAACGCTCAGCGACAAGCCGTTCGCCGGCCGCTTGAGCGGCCATCCCGGTTATACGGCGGCCGCCAACTGGGCCGCGGCAAAGATGAAGGAGTTCGGTCTCAAGCCGATCGACGCGAAAAACGGCTACCTCCAACCCTTTCCCTCCCCCGTCACCGTTATCGAATCGGGAGGCCTCCAGGCCGACCTCTGGAAAATCGAGCAGGGAAAAGAGGTTCCCGCTGGAACCCTGACGGCCGAGGCTATGACCGATTTCTTCCCCCTGGTCTTCAGCGACAGCGCCGAAGTCACGGCCGACCTGGTCTTCTGCGGCTGGGGCATCAACGCCCCCGATCTCGGTTATGACGATTTCGCCGGCGTCGACGTCAAGGGGAAATACGTCGTCTGCTTCCGGGGAACGCCCGATCGCGACCGCCGCTGGCAGTACCACGACGAGCACCGGACCCGGATGAAAGTCGCCATGTCCAAGGGCGCCAAGGGCCTGGTGTATATCTATCCGGAGATCAACGTCCATCCCAACGGCGACCTCACCCCCAATTTCACCCCGATGATGATCTCCGACGCTTTCGCCGACAAGATTCTCGCGGCCCAGAAGTTCACCTGCGCTCAGTTGAAGCGGGACCTGCAGATCTATAAAAAGCCTCTCAGCTTCCCCATCCAGGCCCGCTTCCGTTACAAAGTGAAAACGCGTCATGACGCCAAGGCCGTGACCTACAATATCGCCGGCTGGATCGAAGGAAGCGACCCGAAGCTGCGTAACGAGGCCGTCATCCTCGGCGGCCACTTCGACGGCGTGGGAGAACATATGGGTTTCTTCTGCCCGGGCGCCAACGACAACGCTTCCGGAAGCGCCATTCTCCTGGGCGTGGCCAAGGCCCTGGGGAAGCTCCCTGCCCGCCCGAAACGCTCGATCATGGTCGTCCTTTTCGCGGCCGAGGAGAAGGGCATGCTGGGTTCCGATTATTTCGCCAAAAACCTCCCCGCTCCCCTCACGAAGATGATTGCCATGTTCAACTTCGACATGGCCGGGGCCGGCGACAGGGTCTCGGCCGCGGTCTCTCCCGCGCCGGCCGATCTAAAAGCAACCCTCCTGGCCGCCGACGAATCCTCCAAGCTCATCGAAGGGACATGGCCGATGGGGCCTCCCGGCGTCCGGGGCGGCGACGTGACCGCCTTCTATAACATGGGTGTCCCCTGCCTCTATTTCATGACCAACGGCCCGTTCCCGGAGTATCATCGGACCGGCGATTCGATCTACCGGGTCAATCCCGACATCATGGGCGAACTCGCCCGGCTGACGCTCCGGGCAGCCGTCTTGTATGCCGACCGCTGAACGGGGCGCATTTACCCGTCAGGGCTCGAAAGACCGATCCGACGGAGCTTCCTGGAGTGACGGCCTTCCCGGCCCTCCCGGATATTGACTCGATCCCCGTCCAAGGATATATTTCGGACAAATGCAAAAACAGATCCTGATCCTCCACAGTCGGGGCCAATCCCTCGAGGACCTGTTCTTTTTCAAGCAGGACGCGAGCCTGCTCGCAAAAAGGGAGCAGCTCCGGAAAATGGAGCGGAATATCGAGACCCTCTCGGAGATTTCCGGCATTCAGGATGAGTCTCTCTTGCGGAAGCTGGCCGACCTGAACATTCAAATCGAAGTTCTGGCCACTCTGTCGATCATCCCGCTCATCGAACTCGCCCGGGCCGACGGGAAGATTGACGAAAAAGAGCAGCAAGAAATACTCGAAGCGGCCGAGCGTTTCGGCATATGCAAAAGCCCGGTCAACCGCAGCCTTTTCGCGCATTGGTTGAAAAACGATCCGCCCGACGGCTTGATCGATTCGTGGATTTTTTATATGCAGGGACTGAGCCAACTCCTCAATAAAAAGGAACGCCTGGCGTTTAAAACCGGCTTTCTCAATTGGGCGAAAAAAGTCGCCGAGGCGGGCACCGGGAAACCGAAAAACAAAGCCAAGGCAGGCCGCAGGAAACGGGAGCTCCTGCTCCGCATGGAGCAAGCTTTCGAACCGCTCAATTATAAAGTCTAACTCGTTGAATTAAATAAAAATACTGAGGTCCGACTCCAATCGGCATCAGTCCGGGCGGGGCCGCGCCCCGCTTTCCACGGCCTTCTTGAATTCCGAGGGCGTCATCCCCACATGTTTACGGAAGGCCGTGTTGAAGACCGATTTCGAATTGAACCCCGTTTCGTAAAGGATGTCGAGGACCGTGCGCGTTCCGGCCTCCTCGGAGACGAGAAGCCGCTGGGACTCGCGAACCCGATACGCATTGATGAAATCGAAAAAGTTCTGACGGAAGCAGGCGTTCAGAAGCTGCGAAAGATGGTGGGCGGGGATGCGGACTTGCCCGGCCAGGTCCGGAAGGTTGATGAGCGGGTTGAGATACGGCTTCTTCTCGTCCATGTGCCGGACGAGGCGGTCCCGATATTCCTCCCGGAGCGGGCCGGCCAGAAGTGTTTTTTCATACTTGGTCTTGGCCGCCTTGCCCGGAACGCCGGAAAAAATCGTCGGCTGACGGAGCGCCTTCAGGAACATCAGGCTGATGAAGGCGAGGAACATGACCTGTTCGACAATATACAACCCGATCGAAAGCCCCGGCCGGCCGCCGATCCAAGCCGCGTAATCGGCCAGGCCGAAGACCTTGGAGGCCGTCAAGCCCGTGAGGACGAGGACCAGCCAGGAGAGGTTGATCCTCTCCATGGCCGCGTAAAGATCCTTCAGGCGCTTCCGATAGCTCCGGACGGCCGCAAACGCCGCCGCGATATAGAAGAAGAATTGGACCTGCAGGGCGATGTACAAAACGAGGGATGCCGTCCCGGGGACGGATTCCTCCGCGCGGATGATATTCCGCAGGCCCTCCGAGGGCGTCGTGCCGAGAAACACGGCCAGGTAAATGATGTCGACAAGGGCGGGGATCCCGTGGACAAGATGCCGAAGCCGCAATTTGAAGTCGTCCCGGGTTAAAGCCAGGACGTAGAAAAAGAGAAACGGCATCGCCAGCAAAGCGAAGGGGCCGTCGACATAGAAGAGCCAAGGCGCTCCCCGGAACACGATCGTCCCGAGGTCGATGAAATGCTCGAGCCATCCGCCCAGGCTGACGACGGCCCGGCAGAGAAGAAAACCGGCCAGCCAGGCATTGATCCGGCGGCGGGCATGGGCCTGGGTGAGGAGATAGACCGCGAAGAGAATGCTCAGAAAGATGATCAGCGAATGAAAGATCAGCTTGAGGACATGCAGCATGCTCAGGGGCATCGTCGCCGCTCCTTCCCCGAAACGGGATGATATCGCACTTGTTCTCGAATCGCCATAGGGTCACGCCCTCCCCGACCGCAGCCATACGGCCCAATCCGGACGGCCGAAGTCCAGGGCCGCGGCGGCGGCCGTTTCCCAGGGATAGGGCACGGCGACGGATTGAATGTCCCGGCGCCGGCCTCTGGTCGAGAGGAGAGCATATCGGGCATGGGGAGTTCCCGCGGAAAGAAACCGGCCGAGCATCCGGTCGGATCGATGGGCCGGAAGCCCGACGCTTCCCGGGCAGACGATCGTCGTCCCGTCCGCAAGCACCGAGGTGCGGAAGGCCCGGCCGTGGCCGCGAAAAATCAGGCGACGGCCGTTTCGTTCCGGCCGGCGGGGAGAGGCCGGGGCTTCGGCGCGAATCGAGAACCCCGCCGCTCCCGTGCCCGGATCGCCGTGGCAGAAAAAAGTTTCAGACTCGCCGGCTTTCCAAGCCGGAAGGCCGGCCAGCCAGGCCAGGCTTGTTTCGTCGAGCAGGCTGAGGATGAATCCCGTCATCAAGCCCCGCTCCCCTTTCCGCGCGGGGGATAGCAAGGCCCTGTCCAAATCGCCGCAAACCCCCTCGATTCGTATCGCCCGGAGCATCTCGGCCGTTTCTCGGGGAGCCAGCGGACCGTAGAGGCAATCGCCCAGGTTGAGAATCCCGTCGACGCCGCGGTTCCGGATGTCCTTGAGGACGGCTTCCAGGGCCCAGATGTTTCCGTGGATGTTGGACAGGACCGCGACTCTCATGGCTTACAGGTTGAATGTATACGTGTATTTCAGCATGACGGTCCGGCCGCGCGACCATGGCGGGATGGGAAGGAACAGGTTTCTTCGCGTGTTCCATCCCTCGTTATAAACCAGGTAGAGATCCACCCCTTCGCGCGGATTGTATCGGAAGCGAACGTTGGCCGAGAGGGTATCCGTGCCGGGATCAACCTGAAGGAATGCCGCGGCCGAAAACGTCGTGTCCAGCATGACGAGAGCTTTCAGCCGGGCGACGATTCCGTCATAGCGGAGGTCCCGGGCGGGAAAGGCAATATGATTGACCTGGATATAACCGCTCAGCTCGACGCCGGACGAGAGATGCCAGGTGGGTTGCACGGAAAACGATAGTTGTCTGCCGTCATAGAATGAACCCGCCGAGGCGTCGAAGGTCGCATAAAAGGAAGACCCGGTCGGCGTCACGGCCATGACTCCGGCGGCGGCGAAATGATACCGTCCGGCCGGAACGCCGGCCCGATTCGAAATCTGGAAGGGTTCGGCGACATCCTCATATGATAACTTCACCCCGCCGGCGACGCTCCATCCCGATTTGGAGTAGACGGTCCAATACGGATTGATCTCCCCGGATTCGACCGATCCGTCGCTGTTGCGGCGAAAGATCGATCCGGCCAAGGTCACCCAATGATTGAAGATCGGCGAACGGTCGCCCGGGAGCCAGGCCCACAAAACCTGCCCGGATAAACGGGAATAATCCCGGCGGGGCTCGAAACCCATTTCCGGGTCATAATCCGATCCGGCCCGCGAATATCCGAGCGCATAGCCGAGACCCTTGATCGATCGCCGCTGCCATTTGAGAAAGATCTTGGCCGGATCGAGGGATGCAAGCCGGAATTCGGCTCCATCCGAAAACGTCTGAGCCCACTTCAGGGTCAGGTAATCCTCGCCGAAAAGGCGGAATTGCCCGTCCAGGCCATAGGCGATATTGATTGAGCCATCCGTCCCGAACTTGGAGGCCAGGATCCCGCCGACGTAAGAAAACAGGTTCAAGACCTGCCGGCGGAAGCGCAGAACCCCGAAATTCGTCGAGGGCGCCGCGGAAGCGGCGGCGGTCTGCATATTGAGGAATCCGACATCCCAACCGCCGAGACGCCCCGTCAAACGGATTCCGCCGATGATGGGAATGCTCCGGCCGTCCTCGAGCCCGATCCGGCGCGAATAAAAAAGAAGATTCTGCTCCGGGTCTTCGAATTCAAACCCAAAAACGCTCTGGCGTTCCTGGAAGAAGAGCCGCTTTTCGGGGAAAAAGAGGGAGAAGCGGGTCAGGTTGACCTGGGCATCATCGGCCTCGACCTGGGCGAAATCGGTATTGAGGCTGAGGTCGAGGGTAAGGTTGTTGGTGAGGCCGTACTTGAGGTCGAGCCCCGCCTCGCGGGCCCAGGTGTCCCGAGGCCTGTAGGCCGAGGCAGGAGCGTCAAGCTCAAAGGTCCGCTCCAAGCCGCCCAGGACATAAGGCGCGATATAAAGGGGTTTCCGCCCGGAGACGTTCTCCAAAACGACCTTGCGGGCTTGGGACGGCTTGAAAACGCTCCAGGGACCCCAATCGGGGGGAATGGAAGGATAGACCGCGATTTCGTTCTTGCGGGAAACCTGGCGCCAGCTGATCAGGCCCATGACCGCGCGTCCGTCCTTTGATTGAATGCGAAGGCTGGATAATGGAATCCGCATCTCGGCAAACCAGCCTTCGTCCGTCCGGGCGACGGCGACGTCCCAGAATGTGTTCCAGGACGGGCTGAGGGGCGAACTGCCCTGGCTGCTCTGGGCGTCCCGGCTCACGACCGCGTCCCAGCGCAGGCCGGCCGGCGTGGTGAAAAAGGCGACCGCGTTTTCATTGTCGTTCAGCGTATCGAGGATGATCCCCCACCAATCGCTGCTCGGATCGGTCGAATCCCGCTGCTTGGAATTGGCCATGATCCGGTCCGGCCGGCTGTCGAAGAGACGGCCGGCGACGTACAAGTTTTCATCGTCGTATCCGACCAGCATTTCCGTCTTTTCGCTCGGCGCCTGGCCGAAGCGGGGTTGATGCATGACGAAGGCCATGGGCTCGACGCGGCTCCAGGCCGGCTCATCGCTGAGACCGTCCAGGTTGATCGATCCGTCGATCCGGGTCAGAACGATCGGCGGCAGATCCGCCGGGCCGGCTGCGGAGGCCGGGCCGGAAAACGCGAGGCCGGCCGCCGCAAAAAATAATACCGAAGCCCTGAATTTATTTGTTCCGGGATTTGCCTTTCCGCTCATATTCGCTCCGTGAAATATGCTTTCGCGGGCAATATAAAAGGAATGGCTGTCCGAGTTCGACCGGGCTCATGAGGCCGAACCTATTTAAATCATTTTCTGAGGTCCGACCCCAGTCCTTCAGTACTTCCGTTTTTCGAGGTGGATTCCCTGGTAATATTTCTTTAGGATATCCGCATACGTCGCGCCCTTCTGGGCCATCCGGAAGGCGCCGACCTGGCATAAACCGACGCCGTGCCCCCAGCCCTTCCCCGAAAACAGGAAATGGGTGAGGCGGTTTTCGTCGTCCGTTTCCCGGTCGATGACGAAGAGGGTGTCCCGGAGATTCAGCACCTGGCGGATCTTCAACCCCTTGACCACGGCCCGGCCTTCCTGCCCGACGATCTCCAGCTCGACGATCCGACGGGACGCGCCCCGTTTCTGGGGAACCAGGTCCATCAGCTTCCCAACGGGATAAAATTGATTGATCCGCGCTTCCAGCTCCTCCCGCCCGACGCGAACCTGCCAGCTGTGATATTGGGAAGGCTGATCGAGCGTATTGGACAGGGACATCGAAGAAGCCTGGAGAAGGGCGACGCGGCCGTCCCGGGCAATCCATTGGACGGAATCCCCCGCTTCCAAGTCGAGCGAGGAAACGAAAAGGGCGGCCCCGTCCATGTTCCGAACAAGATACGGATCCGGGCCGAGGGGAACGGATTCGGGTCCGTCGTCGGATGAAACCAGGAGCACATCCGATTCCAACGATCTCAAGACGCCGCGGTGGAACGGATCGCGCGAAAGGCCGAGAATCCGGGAGACGGCAACCGCCGCCTGGGCCCGGCTGAGATCCGCCTCCGCGCCCGATCCCGTTTCCCGGGAATAGATGCCGGAGATAAGAAAATAGGCCAGGGCCGGACGTTCCTCCTCCGTCAATCCCGGGATATCCCTCGTGGCGTATTCGGCTTCGCTCTTCCCGACCAGCGTCAGGATGCGTTCCTTCCATCCGAAGGCGTCCCGGACGGCCAGGGCAAAGGCTTTCGGCGTCACGGGATCCGTCAACGCCGGAGCCGGAACGGATTTCCGCCCCACGGCCGCCGCCGTTCGGACGATCCATTCGGCCGCTTCCGAAGCCGGGAGCGGCGCCCGGAACCAGCTCGGATCGCTTCCCGGAGCGAAGATCTCGAGGGCCGCCGGTACGGCCATCTTGGCCGCGATGTTGACGCCGCCCTCATAATAGGCCGGCAGGCGGCGATCCGTCTTGAGGGCCACGGCCTTTTCGCTCTCCAGGACGCATTCCGTGTTCCGGAGATAGGGCACCGGATTGCCCTCGAAGATTTCCTCGACGTTTTCCGTCGCTCCGCCGCAGGTGCTCGTATAGAGGGCGTTGATGAGGTTTCCCCCGTAGACGGCCACTTCACCTTCGGTCGCCTCGACGGCCTTGGAGCTCTCGGGGTGTTCGATGCTCATCCCTTCGTACACCTGGGATTGAGGCGTTGCCAGCAGGTCGAATCCCAGGTCGCCGTACTGGCCGAGATTTTTTAAAGCATAGGTCCGGGCGGCGACCGCTTGAGCTTTGAGCGCTTCGGTTTCCCCGAAAAGGTACGGGGAAAGCTCGCCCGGAACCACGCCTTTGAGGTAGTCCTCCAGATTGAGGACATTGACGAGAAGGGTGCCTCGCGGGCTTCCCCGGAGGACGAATATCCCCCGGTAATTCCGGCCGTCGAACGTCAGGTAGCTTTGCGGATTGGAGGGGATGAAATAAAGAGCCGCGTCGCCGTTCAAATCGATCAATTGTCCCTGGATCATCGCCCAAAGAGGGCCCGCGGCGCCTTCGGTGATTTCCTCGCGGATGATCCAGGCCTCGGGATATCCCAAGGAAGCCAGCTCCTTGATGAACGAAAGCGCCTCGCCCCGGGTGAGGAAATCGCCGACCCGCACCTGGTAGACGCCTTCGAGATTCTCGTCCTTGCCCTCGGAAACGATGACAGCCTTCTTATCGATCCGGTCCCGGAGCTTTCGGGCCACCTTGTCCGCGTCGTCCCGTCGGCGGGACTGGAAGGCCTGGAGGATGAATTTCTCATTGAGAGGATTCTTGCGGCCCATGACCCGGACTTCGGAGACGTCGCCGGCCAGGAGCTCATAGCTTGCAGCCGCCCGATACACTTTCATACCGGATGAAGCACGGACGACCGCATCGTCCAGGTTGAGGGCGAGGGCCACGCGGATCACCGGTTTGGGGATCAGGAAACCCTGGAAAAAAGCGGCTTCCTGACCGAATTCGATCGGCCGGCCGGCGATGAAAAAGAGCACGAGAAAGCTCAGAAAGAAGTATTTATAGTTCCGGCGCAGAATCTTGGACATGGTTATAGGTGGTTTTTGCTGAGGGGTGTTCCTCCTCTAAAATAACCTAAAATCCATCGTCTTGTCAAGCGAAAAATTCAACAGGTGCTACAGCTTTCGCCGCCTCCACAATATATTGGGGGTAAGAAAAAATAAAGCACCACGCTATATCTTTGAAAGCCATGAGGCGCACCCGCGACAAACCCTTTCTTAATCCCGATAAAATGCATTTTTCCGATCAATTTAACAAATGCATGCCCGTTTTGACTTTTCAGTCGAATCGGCTATAATTCCGGACCGTTAATCCCTATCAAGGAAACGATATGTCAAACATCGGAAACTACGACGAACGCTACAAAACCTTCACTTGGGAACACGCCGCAAACGACCTGGGTTTTAAACCGGGCGGCGTCCTCAACATCGGCTGGTACTGCTCCGACCGGATCTGCGACGCGGGCAACGGCGATAAAGTCGCCCTGATCTGGGAAGGCCTTGGCGGCGCGGAAAAGACCTTCACCTACCACGACATCCGGCGGGCCTCAAACACGATCGGCGCCTTTCTCCGCGGCCTCGGCATCCGGGCCGAGGATCGGGTTTGCCTTTTCATGGACAAGGTCCCCGAGCTTTACCTCGGCGTCATCGGGATCCTGAAAATCGGGGCGATCGCCCAGCCGCTGTTCTCCGCCTTCGGGGACGAATCCCTTTTCGTCCGGCTGGACAACGCCCAGACCCGGGCGATCATCACCCAGAAAAAACACGCCCCGAAAGTTCGCAAGATCCTCGACAAGCTCCCCAGCCTCCAGTACATCATCATCGTCGATCACGACGGCAAGCCGCTCAAAGAGCGCGAAGTCGCTTTCTCCCTGGAAAAATCCGACCCCGTCGAGCACATCGACATCCATCCGACCCAGGCCGAAAGCCCCTCCCTCCTTCATTACACCTCCGGAACGACCGGCCTGCCCAAAGGCGTCAAGCATGTCCATTACTCGCTCCTGGCCCAGTACATGACCTCCCGGTGGGCCCTCGACATCCGGGATGACGACATTTATTGGTGCACCGCCGATCCCGGCTGGGTCACGGGGACATCCTACGGCGTCATCGGGCCGTGGTGCCTCGGCGTGACCCAGTGCGTCCTGGACTCCGGCTTTTCGGCCGAGGCCTGGTACAAGTTCATCGAAAAGCACCGGATCACCAACTGGTATTCGGCCCCCACGGCCATCCGCTCGCTCATGAAGGCCGGCGAGGAGATCATCAGGAAGTACGACCTCAGCAGCCTCCGGGCCCTGTCCAGCGTCGGCGAACCGCTCAATTCCGAGGCCGTCATCTGGTCGGAGCGGGTCTTCGGGAAGCCCTTCCTGGATACCTACTGGCAGACCGAAACCGGTTCCATTATGATCTCGAATTATCAAGGGATGAAGGTCAAGCCCGGGTCCATGGGCAAGCCGTTCCCGGGGACGACGGCCGTCGTCCTCGACCAAAAGACCTTCGAGCCGATCCCTGATTCCGGCAAGATCGGCCTGATCGCCCTCAAACCGGGCTGGCCGTCGATGATGCGGACCTACTGGAACAACGAGGAAACCTACCAGAAAAAGTTCAAGAACGGCTGGTACATGACCGGC
>Ga0316628_100000147_pt1 | contig 43608 bp, 62 predicted proteins | sample OWC_Aug_M2_C1_D5_FD_207648 | JGI IMG/M metagenome (GOLD analysis project Ga0316628, IMG submission 207648) | Wetland soil microbial communities from Old Woman Creek delta, Ohio, United States - OWC_Aug_M2_C1_D5_C | ecosystem: Environmental > Terrestrial > Soil > Wetlands | place: USA: Ohio...
TGATCTTCTCCGTCATTGGGTTGGCCATGAAAGCGAAGGGTGCCCGGCTCTTTACAGTGAATTTGGCGGCTCCGCTTGACACCGTGGCTTCGCCGTACTCCATGACGTTGAACATGAAGTCCATGATTCCCCAGTTGCCTACCTCGATCTGGTCTATTCCTACTGGGTAGTCCTCACCGTCAATGGTGCCCTTGTAGACTTCTGTGGGGCTCTTGGCGAATCCGAGGAAGGCGTTTCTTGTGGCCTTGTCGATCAGCCTTCCGTTGGTGTGGTAGTGTATGCTCTTGCCTGTACCTGCGTTGGTGACTACTAGGGCGTGGGCGTTCAGCCGTGGTTCTATGCCGCGTAGGAGCTGGGATTTGTGCGCCAGGTTGAGGCGGGGGTCCTTCTCTGGGGCGTCCCACCTGATCAAGCGCTCAATGAAGCTAGACCAGTTTATCTCCTCTATTTGATAGATGTCACGTATGCGCTTGATGGGTTTGAAGCAGATTCGGGCCTTGGCCAGCTCCTCGTGAATCTGGAAACCGTCTTTGGGGAGGTACCAGCCGTTTTCTTTCAAAGCATCTTCTAGGGCTTTGCGGGCTTTGGGTGAGAGCCGTGAAACGTAGTCGATGAGCTGCTTCTGCTCATCTATCGGTAGGAGGGCGTATTCCAGGATGCGTGTGTTTGCTCTCTCCTCATTATCAATGACCACTATGGGTGGATATTCGTTCTCCTGCTTGGCGATGAAAATGCTGTGAACGGGGCGCTGCCCTCTGAAGGCCCCCTCTGTTGGCACATCCTCCGTCTGCGTGTAGATGTGCTGGAGAACGTAGAAGTGAACCACAGGCTGCATGTACCGGCTATAGGGGTTCTCCATCAAAAACCTCCGATGACCGGTATTGGGTAAACTGGGAAAATTGGGAAAATACCAGTTTATTTTTTACCAGTTTAACCAATTTAGCCGTTTTCCCATTGGCTAACGTTTCCTCGCGTAATGCGTGTAGATTCATCAGGTTGGTGGTCAGGGGCTACCTCTCCGAAACTGGTAATTGGGTAAATCGGTTAAATTGGGAAAATTGGTGAAGGGTTTGTGTCGTTGCTGGGAGTCTATCTAGTTCTCGGTTGATGGATCTTAGGGCGTTTATGTGGTTTCTTTTCTGCTGTAGTAGATGGTTGGCGGCTTCAGATGTCTGGGGTTGACAGGCTAGAACTTTGTCGTAGTGGTTGGCCCATGCTTTCTGGTGGCGTGGGCATTGGTGGCAGAGTGTTCGTTCTCTGAGGTCTAGCCTGTCGCAGCTCAGGGCAGTGGCACCTCCCATCTATGCTGTTCTGTGCTCCACTTGCCGTTGATGTAGCCGAGGACTTTGTTGTAGTCGTTGAAGGTATCCTGGGCTACTTCCTTTGGTGGCTCTACTCTGATCTTGTTACCGTACTGGTAGATCACGAGGCCCTTCGCAGTGAGCCCGTTTGCTTCAAGTGCGGCGGCGACAGATTCCTCTGCGTCAAGTTTCTTTGAGATCACTTTTGTATTTGCTTCTACTTTCTTAGGTGCTGGGTTATCGGGAGGTGTGGGGTCCATCTCCTCAGCGGATACCAAGCCACCGGCCACCATGTCGCTGATCGCCCTGTTCTTGGCCCGGGTGTGGGCGGTGGCGTATACATCGTGCTCTACGTGGCTGAACTTGCGCTCTTCGCTGTCGCAGACGCCCACGCCTACGCTTGACCTTCCGTTTGGGGCTGTTACTTGGGCTTTTATGCGCCAGTAGAAGCTGCCGTTGTCTCTGTCTTTTCGCTCCTCATGGGTGATGGTGTCGCTGAGGCCGAAGAACACAGCGATCTTGCGGAAGCCGCTTTTCTTGATATAGGGCTTGCCTTGGATCTGGGCATAGTCGTCATCAGTGAGCAGACTTTTCTTTAAGTCCTCAAAAGCTTTCCACTGGGTTGCGGCTTGTTCAGCTCCTACTAGGGGCTTTACAACTTCATAGGGTGTTAACACTGTCTCCATTTTTTTATCTCCTTTTTGATTGTGGCTGGGCCTTGCCCTGTTGGCTGTCTCTCAGGCCCAGGTCCACGGTGGACTGTGCCGGGGCGGGGGGGAGTGGAGGCAAGCTGGCTCAGAGCCTCCTGCCGCCCCGGCGAGAACCCTGGGCGTGGACTACATGGGAAACGCTTTGCCCAGGGGTCACGCTCTCATGTCTTGACTGTGCTCCGCTGCCGGTCTTCACGCCTGTACCTCCAGCTCTGCCACGGCTGCATCCAGTGGGTTCACGTACCCGCCCTTGATCATCCCGCTAAGGGTAACCTCCTCGAAGTGAGCCCAGGATCTCTCCCCGCACCTCGGGCACCTGGACACCAGGGCCACCCAGCCCGGCTTGCTTGAGGCTAAGACCTCGATGCGGCACCTCATCCAGCCCATGAGATCCTGCGGATAATCACAGGAAGGGCACTGCGTGTCGCCCCGGTGCTCGTGGACGGGTAGGCTCACGCGACCGCCTCCACGGGCGTCGGGAATGGTACCATTGTGTTGACGTAGCCGCTGATGGTGGGCCAGTCTATCGGTTCAGGGTAGTTGGGCTGGCCTTCGCGGTGGGTCTCGAATCTCCACCATACCCGGAAGAGGGCGGTGGCCTTCAGCAGGTCGTCGCCGTCTCTCGCGCTGCATAGTGCGCGGAGCTCGTTCTCCACGGCTTCCTTGACGGGTCCGATCTCGACGCCGTTGATGCGGTGCCGCCTCTCCGCCTGGCTCACAGGTGGGCCTCCAGCTGGTTCATGATGTCTGTTAGGCGTCGGGCTTCGTCAGTGGTCAGAAGTTTTCTGGGGTCGATGCGCTTTTTCGTGTCGGTGTTGAAAGGAGTTTCATACCATGCGTTTTCAGGGATCTTCTGCGCATAGAATCTTGCCTCAATGCGAAGGGCTTCAAGCGCGTCAATCTGTAGGACTGGCTCAAGAACAGCCTCAACCATTGACGGGTACCTCCAGCTGCTCAGCGTAGTCGGTTACCAGCCGGGCTACGCTCTTCCCCTGGACCCCGGCGGCCTTCTGTAGTTTCTCGTAGGTTTTCTTGCTCACGGTCACGGATGCTTGTTTGGGTCCCGGCAACCAGAATCACTGTTATAGTAACCGTTACTGGTACTATTTATAATTAACGGTTACAGACACAGTGATTATCACGGTTAGAATTAACAATCGCTTTTAATAGAACACACTTTAAATTAGGTGAGATATGCCAAAGAAAGGACAAACCGCCGTCTCAATACCTGTCTGGGTCTGGGAGATCGCCGAAGATTACTTCAAGGCTCATCAGCAGGAACTTGAAAAGAAGGGGGTGATGTCTGTGACTGCGCTGATAAAGCTGTGGGTGATTGAGGGGGCCAAGAAATTGCCCTCCTCAAGATCAGATGGCATAAACGACACTTAGGATTGTCGCCTAATAATGAGATTGTCTCCTTGTCAAGTTCTACGCGCACAACTCGCTGAGACATAGCGCACACCTAAACGTAGTCTTATCGGGTATTTAGATTTTAGGTATGCTAAATGGTGAGGGGCGATAGTAACTGGTCCGCTATTGGCGCATAAGAATGGTACCATTCTTTACTTTTTTCTTCTCTCTAGCTCCTCCCACCTGACCCTGAGCTCCAGGTCCCGTATGCGGCGTTCCAGGTTGCCGCGTTCCTCGCGCTCCTCCTCAAGCTGGTCCTTGAGGGCGTCGTACTCGTGCTCGCTCCTGTAGACCCGGAGCACATCATAGTGTTTGAGGTAGGCGGCGGTGAGCTCGCCGGTCTGCTCGGGGTGGATGTAGGGGTCGGTGGCCTTGCCCTGGAGCTTCTTGACATACGACTCCGGCATGACGGCCTCGAGGGCGGTGCGGTGGAACTTGCGTAGGCTGTGGTGGCTGACCTGGCTGGGGCCCGTGTGCCTGGCGAGCCGCATGAATATGGCTATGATGCTGCCGGCCGCCAGGCGTCTGCCCCCCCGGTCGAGGAACAGGGGGCCCTCTGCGCGGCCGCCCAGGTACTTCTGCACGGCCTCCTCGGCCTCGGGGCCCCAGTGGGGGTAGGCTACGCCGCCCGTCTTCTGGGTCCGGTAGGGCTTAAAGACCCTGAAGACTGATCCATTCACCTCGCGCACCTCAGCCTCAGCCATGTGCTCAACGCTGAGCTTGGACACGTCGCTAGCCCTGAACCCCAAGTCCTTACTCACCATTATGAGCGCCTGGTTGCGAAGGGGCTCAAAGGTGCCATGGCACAGGTGGATCCACTCCAGGATCATGGCGGCGGGGGCCACCTGCTTGCCCTTAGGGTTGTCGGGCGGCAGATCCCGACCCCGCAGCGGGAAGGGCAGGCTGTTCGCCTCCATGAAGCTACTCACCGCCTCAGCCATGAGGCGGGCCGTCCCAGCCGCGTAGCCCTCCTCCACCATCACCCTAGCATACTGGGCCACCATGCGGGGCACAACCCTATCCGTGCGCGGGTCCCCGTCCTCGACGTAGCCCCTGTGCAGCCGGTAAAGTCCCTCAGCGTCTAGTCCCTCGTGGTCTAGGAAGTGCTTGAGGCCAAGGATGCGGTTGATGCGGGTGCTCTTGGCGAGCAGGCTGAGCTCGTCAAGCCAGAACTGATAAGCCATCAAAAGAATGGATCCATTCACCTATAGTATAACGCTTTGCACGGTTCTCCTTGGGAAGAATATCTGTAAGCGTCGTTCTATTGCCCTGTGAATGGTACCATTTATTATACCGCTGGTATCCTGTTTCACCCATGTCCGACTTGAATAAGTACACTACCTGGAAGGTGCCTGCCGGGTGGAACAGGATCGTTGAGGCGTGGCGCGATAAGCATCGGGATGACTTGGTGATTCGTGGGGTGAATAGTAACAGTGCGGCGGTTCTCTTCATCCTTACGCGGGTGATGGAGGCTGAGGGGCTGATGGACCCGTTTACGCTTGGCCAGCTGAACGATTTTGGGAGGGACTTCAAGTTGAAGGATGAAGGCGACGCGGAGAAGCCCGGGTAAAGAATGGATCCATTGTCGGAGCCTGGTCGTCTAGTGGACAAGGATGGGGGCCTTTGGAGCCTCAGACCGGAGTTCAAATCTCCGCCAGGCTACCAAGAAATGTTTCCATTACATTGAATGTAAGCGATGTATGTAATGTATGTAATGTAACGGAATGGTACCATTAAAGGTGCAGGAAAACGGATTAGTCCTGAAGGGTGGTAATATAATGGATTAAGAGATGCCGGTTATCTTTACTCCTACAACGTGGTTATCAAAGAGAAAGAACTCCATTGGGGCATGAGATAAATGCATATAGATTTTCCCTGTTGTGGGAGATTGATAAGGCATGCTATCACCTATGCCCTGTGAGGGCCAATCACTGTTTTCGATGGTAAACACCTTATACATTTTTTCGTTATCTAAATCGTAGAAGTATATTGGTACATCTAAATATGGTTCTCCATAGGGTGCGCCTCTATTTATAAAATTAATTAATATGCCTCTTGGTGTCCATGAGTATGTTCCTCCGTAACAATAGAAATATGGTGGAAACTTGTATATGGTGGTGCGATCTGTTAAATTACCTCTTTCTACTCTATAAAACATGCTTGCATTGTCTTCAACATACCCATCTACACCATAGTAAATGTAGTCAGAGGTGAAGAACAGCCGCAGAGTTCTAACATACTGCCCTCCACCCGCTATTACTTGAGCCCATGTTGCCCCCCAGTCTGTTGATTTGTACCAGTGACAAAGGGCATCAGCATCTCCTGTTGTCGCATATATTGTACCTGAGTTATAGATATCCCAATCTAGGGAATGGATGTGTCTTGTTGTAACTGAAGTTAACGTTAAAACAGCGGTGAATACCGCTGCCCCCGCCCCCGCCTGAGTTACTCTCCAGATCCTATGGTCAACGCCGTCAGTATCATATTCGGCCCAAAGGAACCCCCTTACCCCTGCGTTTGTGTATAGATTATGGATGCCTCCATGTGTAAGGTGTGGTGCTCTTACTCCTGCTTGCTGAGCATTAACAATGTCGGCTGTTACATCTGCCGCACTTAAATAGTAATAAGCCGTATATGGTGAGGCTGCCCCAGATATTATAAGATAATGCTCATACATATTTATTCCAATACGTTGTATTATCCCTTTACCAGCTACATTGAATGTGGCAACATACTCAAGGTTCCCAAATTCTCTTTCAACAAAAATCTCTCCAAGCCCACTATGAAATATAGGATAACCAATAGAGCGAAGGTGAGGACTTACAAACATACCAGTATTATAGAGAGGATATGCCTGAGAAAGGACAGTTGCCGCCCGATCTACAAGCAAAGGCTCAAAGGTAAGCCCATATCGCCTAAAATTGTTTAACTCAACTATCTGTACATCAGAATTATTCCTCAGCAAAACGGCTGGCTCATCTATATCCTTCAACAGAATTTTTCCAGCCGTAAGAGAATCATAGGCAGCTTGTATCACTATCGCCTTATCTGCCCCACTGAACTCTATTGATCCAGTTGTCCCGTTTTTGGCGTAGTAAGTGGTCCCGTCAGTCCAGATTATGTACGAGGCCTCAGTCTGCGGATACGCGAATATGTCCGTCTTATTCACAGTATCAAGGAAATACTCCCGGGCGTCGACGCTGTTGAAGATCACATCGCTTGTGCTGAGCACATCCTGATCCATGTCGTAGAGCTCGTTCGCGCCCTGCCCCGTGTCCAGGGTCACGAACTGGGCGGCGCGGGCCGCGCTCACGATCTGGTTGACGCCCACATAGTAGCCTGCGCCCGTGGCGTTGAACGTCGGGAGCACGGCTCCCTGATTGTGGCTGATCGTGTTGTTGGGTATCGCCGCATAGCCCACGATGGCACCGCAAACCAGGAGAAGCAGAAGGCTGAACACTATCTGGGCTCTGGCCTTAGTCACTTCTTGCGCTCCCTCCGCTGCTGCCGGTGCCTCCTGGGCTTCGTAACCTCCAGGTAATACTTGTGCTGGTAACTTACCCTGTCCTTGGCCTTGATCCTGCGGGACTTGTACCTACACGGCATGAATAAAAGTTGACACCTACGAGTATAAATCTTTATACCCAATATGGAACTGGTTAGGCTACGGCGGGTTCCACACCGCATACCAATATATCGTCTGCTGCTCCACCGGAGTAACGGGCACCAGCGTCCAGCCCACAGTCTCCCAGGCCAAGAACTCTACCTGGAAGTGAGTGGTATTAGACTGCAAAACGGTGGGAACCCTTAAAATGATTGTGGCGTTGTAGCGGCTCGCCCCCCTCAAAGACAGGATAATGGAACCATTCTGATCAGGGTCACCAGCCAAACCATGATCTATCCACGTACCGTTTGAGCAGTTCTCCACCACGCCGCTTCTCCCAGGGTACTTCAAAGTAACCGTGACATTCTGGGACCCGATAAAGTACCCCTCAGTCGCGTTGACCGTGGGGAACACGATGCCCCTATTATACGCTATGGTGTTCTGGGGTATGGCACCCAAACTCATGCCGATGACGGTGCAGAGGAACATCAGTATAGTGACGAAGGCTAACTGAAGCTTGGTTACGTAGACGCCTTCCCTGCCTCTACCTGACATGTATAAATGTTGACACTCGTAGGTATAAAAATCTATACTATTAAATATTCGTTAGTGTCAACATTTAACTATGAGGAATCTCCGCAGGGATCTGATCGTTTTCGGCCTAGCCCTCCTCATGGTTGTCGGAGTCATAGCTTACCCCGTGTGGAGCCAGGCACCCCCAGCGATCAACACGATAGAGAACGACGTGGGGCTCTACTTCCACACCGTAGCGGCCGATGACTACTTCTACAGAACATACAATGTCACAGCCTTCTTCGAGGCACTAGCCGACTGGCTGGTTAACCACACGTTACCAACCCCCGTCTGGGAGGAGACCGTGGAGTGGGGCGTAGCCTACGGGCGAACCGGAGACTGGTTCAACCACACCCTGCCCGGGGAGCCCACCGTCGTCATCCTCCAGATGCACCCCACCAACCACACGATCCACGGCGGCCTCCTGGTCTTCCCCGCCGTCTACGACAAGTCCGCCACGCAGTGGCAGCTCGGCCTCTACTACTTCAACGGCACCCAGATCGACGAAGACCTCCTCGTGATGTACCACCTGCGATGGGAGCCGGGGCCTGACTAACATGAGAGCTGCTAGAGTTATCCTGATCGGGGTGATTCTAGCCGCATTAATGGTACCATTAGTCTGCGCCATAAACTTCATCGGGGCCACCAACTTCGTAGCCACCCACGGCGGAAACGTCACCTTCGCCCAGAACTTTCAGGCGTACAGCCTCACCTATGCTGGCGGCTTAAACCACTTCACTAACCTCGTCTGGGGCGGCTACCTACGCGGCAACCTCGGGTTCGACGCCGACGCGGGGGTGAACATGACAGTCACCAACATAGCCCAGAGCACCGTAAGTTACACCGTGGCCACCTTAGCCCCAGGGAACGTCCAGACATACATCTATTATTACCGCGCAGGGTTCCCCAACCAGCCCGGTCAACCTACAAGCGTGACAGGAGGAACATTTACTTACAGCCAGGTAACGGGCATAGCCACCGTGACCACTACAGGAGGAGCCGCCACGGTGACCGTAAACTACGCCTCTGAAGGCGCAGAGGAACAGCAGTCACTAATGACGATGGTGCTGGTTTTCCTCGGGGTGTTCGCCATGGTTCCTCTGGTCTTCGCCGCATTCTACATTTATAGTGTCATAAAAAGCGGGGAGGAAGTAAAGTTCAGCCAAATGGTCAGCGTCATAGTAATCGTTGTGGTGGCGTTCCTGATATTGGCAGCGATGCTAAAAATAAGGATCTAGATCAACCCATGCTTTTTCTCAAGCACGTACCCGCATACATGCCCGACCCCGTTGAAGCTGGGGGTAACCTCAGCTATTCTTCGGGCTACACGGTTGATCTCTGCGTCAAACCTAGGTGGCTCCGGTGCGACGAGGAGAGGGTGCGCGACGCGGCTTAGCAGGTAGTAAACGCCCCAATCCTGCTTTCCAATGATTCTGAACAGTCGCCTCAGGTGCCTTTCAACCTCCGGTTCATTGAACTTGTTGCTCCACTTGTTATCCTCTCCCCTATCCGGGATCGGCTCAAGCCCAACGCCAGCGCGGATAAGGTTAAGCCGGTTCAGCCCCGTCCGGTTCCCCTCAACCATCACGTATCGTCCTCCCGGCTTCAGCACCCGATGGATCTCCTTGATGAGTTTTCTCTGGGCTCCCCAGTCTGGAAGGTTGAGCAGCAGCCGTTCAGTCACCACGTATTCAAAGTGGTTATCAGTGTATTTTATGCCCTCTACAACATTCGCTACCTCAAACTTCGCTGTGCCCCTGAGACTGGGGAAGAGGGGGGCCATTCTCCTAGCTGAGTCAACCATGTTCTCGCTCAAGTCTACCCCAGTAACCTCAGCCTCATAGTTCTCCGCTATGCGGTAGTCTGTATAGCCGTTGCCGCACCCGAGGTCAAGGATTCGACCAGGGCCAGTGTTTTCAACGATGAACTTAATCTCAAGCTCTCTCAGGTTGAAGTCCCGGCTAGTCGCGTACATATTTGCTCCATCGATCTGCTGGTATCTATTTCTGACATCTTCAACTTTCTCAGTGGGGGTTAACGAGGTGTAGGCCTCGGACTCTGTTTTCTGCGTGGCCATCCGGTAAATATCGTCCAGGTAATGAGCCTGAAATGGCTGTTTCTCGGTGAAGGCGATGAGCTCTTTCAGCAGCGTCGCTATGCCTTCGCCCCTGTGGATGTGTTTACCCCAGTCACCAGTAGATAAATCGGCCTTGACCTCCTCATAATATTCTAGGCTGGGCGTGTTAAGGGCGATGTGGATGGGATGGAAGTTGAATATTTTGAGCCCCGGCGTTATAAGCTGGTCCTTGAAGTCTTCAATGGTCATATTAAAACTGTTTCTCATGTAGTAGTCATCTTCAAGAAACACGGGGAATCGCAGCATCCCGCTATTGTGCTTTAACGGGATTATATGCGATTGGAGGTGAAGCGCCAAGTTAGAGTCATATAGGAAGCCCGCGTTTCTGAGAGCGTCTGTTATCAGGGTGCTATCTACGAAGCTGTGGCTTCTCCAATATTGAGCCGATGGGCGAATGGCCTTGAGGTAGTTCAGCACATCGCCAATATCATCCCCGTGGCTGCTCCCGGGCCTAAAGTTGGGGTGAACCCCGACGTAACGCGACATTTCCCCACTGTATTTTCCCTCAATCAGTGGTGATCGGTGCGTGACGAAGGGTGTCAGAGGAACATCGCTGTGAATTTGCAGGGTTCTCTCAATCATGCCCTCGCAGGCCCAATCCATGTCGCTGGTGAAGCAGTACATGGGTTCACGTAGAAGCTGATTCACTAGACTTGTGCCCGTATGAACCATCCCCTTGAGCAATCGTTTTCGTCTACTTTCACCGTCTCCAGGAGCATCCACCCTGCCTCAACTAGCAGGTGCCTAAGTTGGGGGAAGGTGAACCTGTGGATGTGGTATAGGTCAGGCGTTGCCTCTAACTTATAGGTGGTCCCCCAGAGACAAAGTTCCCGGCATGGGGTAAGTGCCTTGAGTGCCTGGAGCGGGTTCTCAAAGTGGTCTAGGCTGGTGACGATTATCGCTTTATCGAAGCCACCTTCAAGTATGAGTTCGGCGCAGTCCTCGACTCGGGCTTGGCGGTACTCCGTCACCCATGGCGGCTTAACCTTCATGGGGAGAGGGTCTATCCCGAGGACATAGCCTACTGGTTTTAAGGGGGAGTACCCTATTTCGGCGTATGTTTTTCCTCCGATATAGCCGTTGCCGCACCCCGCGTCGACAAGCCGTTTGTAGTTTCCAACGAAGCATGAGAACTCTTTTCCGCGTTCAACGACATAATCAAGGTATTTTTCGTCTATTGGCGAATCTGCCCACTCTTGGTAACGCCTTTGTGTGATCCCCCACCGGGTAGATTCTGGGAGGAGCATTTCGTATCTGAGTCTAATTAGGTTAGCGGCGCTGCGTAGAACTTGCCCCAGATTTTTAAACAGTTTTCTCACTTCCCTTGATGTAGTCTAGCATTTTATCCGCGTCCTTCACCATCCCGCGTTCTCTCAGCATCGCTTCAAAGAGCCGAGCCTGGGGGAGGGCTACGGGCGCAAACTTTACGTTGCTGTAGGGGTTGCTCTCGATTAACACCTCCTGCTCGGTTTTGAATAGCGGGGCCTTCTTAAAGTGGATCCACCCTATTATGTGGCCTGTCGCGTAGATCGCCATCATGGTTAAAACCGCGAAAAGGGGGAAGTTTCCTATCGTCTCCTTTAGTATTGGCACCCGGTCCGTCACCAAAAATATGGTGCTGATGAACCCGAGTATGCTTATCGGCAGCCCCATGTATATGCTATAGCCAGTGCGGAAATAGTAGAAGCTCCTGATGGCCTTTGTCAGTTTACCCATTTGTTTAACCACCGAACTACTCTGTATCCTAAAAGGAGCAGCATCATTACAAGGTTAGAGCCCCACTCAGGGAGATAGCTGATAAGCCTCATCACATATATCCCGTAGATTATGACCTGATAACTGAATTTTGAGAAAAAGGGAATATGCTTCCCCCATTTTTCGCGGCTCGGTTTATTGGTCAAGCCAGGATCTCCTCATAGAGTTTAAGCAGCTGGTCAACCACCTTCTTAGGCTCACAGTGGCGTTGAACCCACTCTCGCCCTCTTGTGCTAAGTCTCTCCCGGTAATGGCGGTCACTGAGCTTCAGCATGGATGAAAGTATCTGGTCCTCGGTTGAGGCGTTCGCCACAGGCGGCCATTCGCCGAAAGCGTCAGCTGTCCAGTGAGTCATATAGATGCATAGTGGCGTACCACAGGCCATGGCCTCAAGCCCAAGGGTTCCACTGCCGCCGATGATGAACTGGTCGAACACGGCGTCAGATTCCCCTATGGTCTTGATTAACCGTGGCTTGCTCATGGGCTGAACCCACTTAACTCTAGTTGAAACGCCCATTTTCTCTATGAGCTGCTTTGCGGCCTCAACATCCTCCTTCCAACCCCAGTCAACGCATACTAGGTATGCGTCTGCCCCGTTGTAGATGAACTGGGCGAAGGCGCGTATCAGCCTGTCATTTCCCTTTACATCCCATACTTGCCGTGCCGGGTGGAAGAAGTGAAGGCTGTCTCGACTCGGCTTAGCCTTGGGCGGCTTATACTTTTCAGTGTCTATGACGAAGGGCAGAAACTCCATTCGCTGAGGATTCATGGAGGCAACCATCTTAACTGTATCAGGGTTTGTCCAGGTGACGCAGGCCGCCTTGCTGTAGGCTCTTTTTCCTAGTTTATTGTGATTGCTGGTTTGGTCGGCAACAAGGTTCCGCACCCACCCAGCCTCATAGATCATGTATTTGGTTCCGCTGAACTGGAGGTAGGCCCCGCTCTTGGCGTGGCAGTGAAGAAGATCGTATCCTCGGCAAACACGGAAGAGGTTGCTTATCTTGAAGGGTTCAAACCCGTATTTGCATTTCCAGACGCGGACCCACGGGGGAGCCTTCCACACTGCTTCAGATGACTTGTAATCAAACGTGTAGGGGTCGCCCTCTATATCGGCCTCCTCCCAGATAGGCAGCCCCATGGCAAAGTCATTCTCATCCACTATAAGATCAGCCTCAACGCCGCGACGCCTCATCTCCTTTACTAGAGGCCAAGCATCGTTAGCCATATTCAATACATGAGCAATCCTCATCTCTACGCACCCTTTGAATCTAGCCAAATCTTCGTAACGTAGAGATTGAGAATACGGTAACTCTCCTCCATCGTCTCCGGTTTGGGGAAGGGTAGGCTCGAAAACTCTTCATCCCAGATACTAAGGAAGTTGATTCTACCCGGCTGCTTCACTCGGGTTCGGGCGCACTCGGGGATTACTCCTTTGTAGGCTTCCCGTAGAGCCTTCTTCCCTCTTTCAGGGTCCCATGAACCTATTGTTTCCTTTAGAGGTAGACTGATAAAGGGTATATGCAGATTCAGCCCGTTTAATTGGGCTAACTGCCTGTGGATCGGTAGGCTCCACTCAAGCACCCCACCCCAATACTCCTGGGGCGTAGCCTCGGGCTTGTACCAGTACCCGCTGAAGTGCTCATCCATGCCCTCAGCGATATACACGTTGTCAACATCCTGTCGGGCTGCTTCACGGTACGCCCAGAGAGGCCAGATGTTCCACCTGGGGTGTGTGAGTTTAGGGACGATCTCACGCAACGCAGCGTCGACGCCCTTTATCGGTATATAGGTCCACTCTACACCATAATGCTCCGCGACAAGCCTGGCTGACTCGGATTCGTTCCAGCTTCCACACCCCACAGTGAAGGCCTTAACGGGTTCATTGGAGCACTCAACAAGGTGATGCAATAAGATGGTGCTATCCAGCCCTCCGCTGAGCAGAACCCCGGGGTGGGATGTGGGCTTCACTGTTCCTCGAACCATGTTTACTATGTTTCTCAGTCTCGGCCACCTTTTCTCATCCATTTGACAGTCTTGAATACACCTTCCTTTAACCCGACTTTGGGGACCCAACCTAGTGTGCCTTGGGCATAGCGGCAATCATACTGCATCCGATCAATGTCCCCTTTGGCTCGTTCACCGTGAAGAGGCTCCACCCTAACGCCAGTGGCTTCAACTGCGGCCTCATAGATCTCGTTAACCGTGGTCTCTACCCCGGTGCCGAGAATCATTGTTTTGTGCAATGCTTCTTTACATTGTAGAGCTTTGGTCAAGGCGTCAACTATATCACTGACATAGATGAGATCCCTACTTTGAGACCCATCGCCGTTTATAATTGGGGCTTCTCCCGTCAGCAATCGTTTACAGAACTCGGTTACAACTGGTTTCCAGTCGTCGCCAGAGCATTGCCGGGGACCGTAAACTGTGGCGAACCTGAATACTGTGTATCGGAGACCGAGGAACCTGTAGTAAACCTTCAGGTGGTTCTCTGAGGCGAGTTTATCAACATCGTATGGTGTTGTGGGATTGTCAGGGGTGTCCTCGTTGATTGGGAGGCTGCTGGAATCGTATATGCCGCTGTTACTAGCGTATATTAGGTGGGCACCCGTTTCGCTACACTGCTTAGCTACTTTGGCTAAGGCAGCTGTGTTGACTACCACATCCCGGTAAGGGTTGTCGAAGCTGCGGCTTCTAGGCCAACACGCTAAATAATAGACTGCATCAGGGGTATAACCCAAGATATTGAAGGCTGGATCTGAAACATCGTGTCTGACAAAAAGGGTGAATCTGCCAAGGTTGTTCAGATGCCCGTTGCTGAGGTCATCTATCACCGTGACTTCGTGGCCTTCACCCATAAGCCTGTCTACTAGGTGGCTTCCGATGAAGCCCGCGCCGCCGATAACCATCACTTTCATGCCATCATCCCTCTTCTTGCGTGAACGTAACCCGTGAAAACTGCTGGGCGAACCATAAACAAGCTATGAGTGAACGCGGATAGCGGTGTTTTACGCTGCATAACCCACTGAGCCTGCCCCCGGTTATAGTGGTCCAGACTATTCTCGTTGGGCCTCAGGTGCAGGCTCCGCGTGTTGATGTGCATACGCGGATACTTACTTGTTATCGCCATCTGCAGGTGCGTGTCCTCAGCTCTAGGCTGCTTCTTCAAGTCCTCCAAGTCCTCTGTCTCCAGCCATGCTTTGCGGCTGAAGGCGAGCAGCCCCCCGAACCCTTTGAGTGGTATAGCCTCGCTTATGATGCGCCGGAGAAAGCACTGTATTGTCCAGGGGTAGTCGAGATACCCGAAACTCAGGATTTTGAATCTGTCTAGGAGGTTTAGGTGGCACCGTATCTTGGGGTCTAATTGAAGGTCAGCGCTTGTGTTGAGTATGGTGTCGTTTTCAGCAACCTGATAGGCGCGTCTTCTCAGGTAGGCACTTCGGAATCTCCAGTCTGGGCTAGGGTGATTGACTATTATGAGCTCTGTGACTTTATCGCTGTCTAGTTTATCCGCGATTTTTTTAGCGGTTTGGAGGCTGCGGTCGGTGCAACGGTCAAACATCAACATAACCTGATTAGGCTTCAAGGCGTATACGCTGGGCAGCGTCATCGGGATCATTCTCTCCTCGTTGTGAATGGGCGAAACCACAGTGAATTTCATGGCGGGGGAAATCTCTGGGCTATAACTATCGTGTAGGGCTCGTTTGGGGCGCTCTGATAGTACCTTATCTGGTACAGATAGCCCTCAACGAAGGTGTGGTTCCCTTTAAAGACCGCTTTTACCTGACGGTACGGGTTGGCGGCCACATAGCCATCGCTGAATTTTATGTACTCGTTGGTGTAGGGCTCTATGAAGGTGTTGCCCTGGGCATCAAGCCCTGATTCACGTACCTTTATAGCCATCGTAAATACTCTCGGTGGAGGATTTATCATCGTGAAGTAGAAGCAGTAGCAGAATATGGCGAAACAAAGTGAAACCCCGAAAAACATCGCTGCAGTACTTAATTTAGATTTTATAGTAATCCCTCCAGCTTTAGCAGGTGACGTATGCCCTCGTTAGGCATGTACTTGGGGGACCAGCCGATGCCGCGTATCTTCTCTATGTCATAGTAGCTGCGGGTTATGTCGAACTTGCTGAACTTGTGCCCCTCAACAAGATGATACCCAGCCCCCGTGTACTCTGCTATTTTCTGGGCGACCTGGAGAACCGAGGTCTCCACACCGGAACCAACATTGTATATCTCCCCCGGGAAACCGTGTTTCAAGACGTGGCGAAGCCCAGCTACCGCGTCGTCGACGTAAAGAAGATCTCGTGTCTGTGAGCCATCTCCGTAAACCGTCAGGGGCTTACGTTGCTTGGCTAACTCTATGAACACGTTAACGGGGCCATTGAAGCCTCTGCCGGGGCCGTAGACACTGCTGAACCTGACGGCCCTTACGTTTAGGCCAGCCATCATCGCCCACTTCTGCATGTAGAGCTCGGCGAGCCTCTTGGTGCATCCATAGTTAGCCGTTGGCTTTGTCAGCGCGTCCTCGTTGTGGGGGTAACTGTCTGTCAGGCCATAGACACTGCCGCTTGAGCTGAATACGGCTGGGGGCGTCATCCCCTCTTCGTCGCGGAGCTCCGTTAATGAGGAGAGGATGTTAAGCATCCCTTTCCCGTTTATTTCCAGGTCTAGGTATGGGTCTTTCTCTCCGGGCTCCACGAAGGCTTGTGCGGCAAGGTGGTAAACCTCATCGGGCCCACAGTCTCTTATTGCGCCCTTCAACTTGGTTTTATCCAGAATGTTACACCCGTTCTTGAGGTCGTAGTTGATGACCCTGTATCCTTCGGATTCAAGGGTTTTACAAACATGGCACCCAATGAATCCCGAACCCCCGGTTACAAATGCGGAGTTCATTTCTTATGTTCCCCAGCCATCAAACATCTCGCGCCTCCTCATCTTGTTTGAACGGAGAAAAGATACTACACGCAGAATGGTGTAACCGAAAACTGCAAACGAGGTCATGTAAACAAATGCAGAAGAGAAAGATGGGAGAACCGCCACCGGTCCCAAGCTGCATATAGAGTTAACGGCGACTAAAAGTATCTTTAGACCAACTAAATACCACCTCAAAATAATTAGAACCCAACTCGTCAGCACCAAGAAAAGAGAGGCGGCTAGAATCATCCTGAAAAGAGGCACCGTTATCTCCCCCCCGTCATGAAATTATACAGGATCGCGGCGAAGATCATCAAAGCCCATATCGCGGAGAACCCGAGTATCGTTAGTTCCTGCCACCGCCACCTCTTCGCCACTTATTCTGGCCTCCTCATGAGCCTCACAACCTATATTATACCTTCAAGTATAAATTTTTATACCCATGCATACACATGTTTACGTATGACGACCGTTGAAAGCACCGCGCTTTCAACCCGGGTAACCCCACAAGAGAAGGACAGAATCATGCAAGCCATCAATCGTGGAGAGTACATGAATGTGGCCGACTTTGTGCGCCAAGCCGTAAGGGAAAAATTAAAGGAAATAGAAAAGTGAGTACCCTATTTTAAGGCTAGATCATGAATCCAATTCTTCAAGATTGATTAGAAGCGGTGGATCCCGCCTCATTTCACCTATGGCATACCCGATTATGTACACGTAAACGGTTATGAGCGTGGGGAACAGAAGCAGCCGATGCCACTCCAGAAAAAGTGTACCCGTGTTTACGTAGAACTCGATCTCGTGGTGTGCCACCATGGTTAGGAAGAAGAGGAGGAGCAGCCATGTGGGCTGCTTTACAGTTTTATCATCCCGCTGTTCAGCAGCCAGTACACGGCACCCCCAGCGATTATTACCAGGAACGCCAGTATCACCCACAGGCTCAGGCCTGGCAGGCTCAGCTTCCCCGGCTCCTTCACGTTTTTAAGCCTCTCGGCTTCGCTGCCCTCTAGGAAGCTGCGGAGGACCTTGGTGGCGCTCACATCCTTCATTATTTCGTTGAGCTCGCTGGCGGTGAAGTGCTCCACGAAGCTGAAGTATTCGACCTTGTTTTCCTTGAACAGTTTTTCTATCTTTTCCAGCAGGGGTTCTAACCCCTTGTATTCGTCGCTTTCCTTGGCCTTGGCTACTGCAGCGTAGAAGGCTGGGCCAGCCATCCAGCTCATGAGGTCGGTGGTCATGATGACAGGGCGGTTGTTCCCGGCCCACCGGCTGGCGCTGCGTATGGCCTCGTTGTACAGTTTCTTGGCCATTGTATCCGGGTTCGTTAATGCGCGTAGCGGGTAGTATAGCCCCTTCTTGCTGCGGTACCACTCTCCGGTCCACTGCACGGTCTCGAGGTGGAGCTTGTTGCTCAGGGGCTCGTGGCGCAGGTGGTCCACGCCTGCGCCGTTGAGGCTCTTGCCGAGGAAGTATCGGCCCTCCTTCTTCATGAATATGTACATGAAGGCTGCTAGGATCGTGGTTACGAGGGACCAGAAGAACAGGCCCATCGTGGTGTATATCCAGAATACTGCTGATTCGCTCATCTTGGCTCACTCTTCCCTGCGCTCTGCTCCAATATCCGGTGCGCCCCCGCCATCTTCACGTTGTAGTTCTGGTGTGTGCCGCCCATGCTCCCGCCCATGATGCTGCGCCTCAGAACGCTGTCCAGTATGTTGAGCACCAGAAGGGCCTCCATGTCATCCTCATAGGCTAGGAAGAGGGGGCGGTAGAAGAGGCCGTTCCAGTACATTATCTCGCTGAGGGCCTGTGTTCGCGTGTAGTTCATGACGCTGTTGAGGTGGCTGGCCGCGTAGCAAAGCGCCTTCTCCAGGTCAGGGTACACCGTTTTGGTCCTCGTCCGTATCAGCTTCCCGTCTTCGCCCTTGATCCAGCCGTACTCGTAAATGCTGTCTAGGAGTATGCGGCGGCTGGCCTCGTCAAGCTGCGTGAGCACAGGCTCATGTATGGGTCCCTTGAAGGTATCCTCAACATCCTCAGGCGGGAGGTACCCATGCTCCTCGTTCTCTTCAGTCATGGAAGGGGTCCCTCTTCTCAGGCTGGTCAAGCACTTTGCCAAAGCTCTGCACGGCCCATACTAGGGAGGCTAGGAACGGGGCGATGAGGGCGAGCACAAGGATCTGGGTGGCCTGTCCCGAGTGATCCACGATCCACATGTACATGCTTGCCATCCAGAATATGACGCTGAACCCGTAGTAGGTCAGCTTCTCTCCACCCACCTGGCGCACGTACCCCATGTAGAGCGTCGCGGATGCTATGGCTGTGAAAAGGAACCACTCGACGTACCATGCCATAGGGGTAAAATACCATTGAGAATAATTAAAGTTTACCATGAGTATAAAATCTTATACTAAAAAAGGGGGAGGGTCCTAGCCACTTGAAGCTAGGGCCTGGATGTACTTGGCGGGGAGGATCAGCGTGGCGACGCCGAAGAGGCCAAGCCCAGCCCAAGCCAGCACCAGCATCCCAGTCATGGTGGTGTTGAACTCGGCGCTCGCCCCCACCCGCTGGACGTCGATCTGGTCGCTGAAGTTCTTGAGCAGCAGCGCGGCGATGAAGATGGTTATCACGGCTCCCGTGACGTATCCGCCCATCTTACCTAGGTCAGCCATTGTTTGTCTGGTGTGTTTTTGGTGGCTTGCTTTATAAAACGTTGTACGAAAGCGGACATTATGCGGGGAAAATCGTGTATATGGCTAAAATGCCGAGTTCATAGTATAGCAGCCCGTAGCTGAGGTACAGCCCTAGAGCCACGACGCCCCTTAGGAAGCGGTCGCTTCTCAGGCCGCGCAGCAGCTTGTTGTAGAACTCGCGGTCCAGGACACCCAGCTTATCGGCGGCCTTCACCTGCGCCTCTATATCCCCGGCGCGTTCAATGATCTTGCGCGTCTTCTCGTCGACCACCTTCACCTTGATGCCGTTCACGGTGCGGTACTTGCGTTCCACTAGGCGTTCCTCCTGTCGTTGATTAGCTTGGCGAGGGCGAGGCCTACGCCGATGGCGAACAGCAGTATCGCCATCTGCTGGGCTAGACCATGAACCTGGGTAATGAAGACGCTCCACCCGAACAGCCATATGGCGAAGGTGGCGTAGGGGCCGCTGTACTGGTACGCGGCGAGGCTGAATATTGCTAGGATCAGGGTGTATCCGGCTACCTCTCCCACGACGAGGAAGAGTTCTCCGAAGGCTGCGCCCATCCAGTCGCCTGTTACGAACCATGTCTGGAGCCTGTCGAGGGTGCCCGTGATCCAGGTGACGGTAGCAGTGTTGTTGCAGCTGAAGTTGGTGATGCCGTATGTGTCCTCAGTGCCGGTTATGGTTCCCCCGTACACCACGGTTTGGGGGGTGGCCTTCATGTCTGTGGCGGTGTAGTTGCTGAGGTATGTGTTCCAGGTGAATGTTAGGCCGCTTATGGTGAGGGTGTCGTTGATGCCCAGGGTGTGCCCGTCTACTGCGCTGGCTCCTTGGGCGGTGAAGAGGGTGGTGAACCCCGCCTCCGTCTCCTCGTACTGCGCCTCCAGGTATACCTCATAGCGGTCCACGATGAATCCGGTTATGGTACCATTCCCGATGCTATTATCAGGGGCTACGGTGCCATTGTAGACTCCTACGGGGGTGGGCGCGGTATCGGGTATTGTGCTGTAGGCGTCGCCTGTGGTGCTGTTGACTAGGATGCGGCGGCTGTTAACGCTAATGGTACCATTAAAGTACGTGCTCACAGGCACCGAAGCCCAGCCATCCGTGTATGTAGGGCCATTAAATAGTGTGCCATCGTTGCCCTCACCCGACTGGTCCAGAGCTTCACCATCAAAGTCTAGGTAGAGGACCAGCCCAGCTTCGTTAAGATATACGCCTTGGTAATGCTGGGTTACTTCAGTGGAGGATAATGTTCTATTGTACCATCTAAATTCGTCTATGGTTGAGTTGCTGGGGTTGGTGCCGCCTGCTAGGGAACCGATGTATATGTTGTTTGCCCCGGGTGAGTAACCGAATGTAGGGTTTCCTCCTGCCGGTGTTATGGGTGATCCATTAATGTATAAAGTGCCAACTGTACCGCTGTAAGTGAATGTGTAGAGGTTCCAGTCTGTTGGTGTCCACGAAACGGCTGCATAGATGCCATTGGCCGCTGCCCCGTTCAGCCAAGTCCAGTAGAACCTGTTTGTCGCTCTCTCGTAGTACATGGCACTACCCGTGAAGCCAGCACGATGATCGTATATTCCAGGATTAGCGTCCGGCTGGGATGCTAATGGTTCATCAAGTTTAGCCCAGAGCGAAACGCTGAAGTTTCCCGTGTTTAGGCTCGCATCATTATTTACCTGTACATAATCATTCAAGCCATCAAAGTTTAGGCTGCTATCCCCACCACCTACGGGTAGATCCGTAGAGTTAAGAACCTGCCCCGAAGTCCAGGTGACGCTCTGGGAGGGGTCCACCCTCATATCGTTCAGTGCGGCCCCGGTGCAGTTAGCTGTGTCCGTGTAGGCATTAGCCGCTGTCAAGCCGTAGAAGGCGCATACTAGGCTCATAAGCAGGCAGAGCCCGATGAGGAGTTTTTCCTTTCGATTCATTATGTTGATCTCCCAGCGATTATTCCGAGCGCGACGGCCACCATCCACATGAAGTGCCAGATGCTCACCACAGGCACGTAGATGAAGGCGGGGCAGCCGTAGGCGGCGAGCATGTAGGGCAGGGAGTCTATGATCGGGTAGGCGCGGGTCCAGAAGCTGAGGAGCCCGGTGCCGATGTCGTAGAAGGGGTTATCCTCGAAGCCCCAGCTGTTCACTATGTCGTTCGCGTATAGAGCCGTGTCAACGGTCGTTGAATTGAAGCTGGTCATGTTGATCATGCCAATGCTGGTCATCATCATGGCCACCGCGTTTATGCACATCATCACCACCACCAGGTAGACGCAGTTCTTCAGCGCATCCACTAGCTCTCACCCCCGGTGTTGATGTTCACCATGATGGCTATGAACCAGGCGAACGCCAGCCAGTAGTAGCTCCAGCTCGCCGCCCCGAAGAGGCTCAGGAAACTCGCCATAAGCACACCGGCGAGTAGTCCCCGCGCCTGCCACTTGAAACTAAAAAGCAGAGTAACCACCGCCACGATGAGGAAGGGCAGGAGGTCGCCTGAGGCTGAGCCGTATATCCCGGTTAGGCTCGGGAACGCGGGGAACGTGTATGTGGGGTCAAATGACCAGCTGCGGCCCCAAGCCCCAAAGTATGTGTGCTGCCCCGCCACGGTGACGGTGTACGCTAGGCTCGTGTTCGCTGAGGCCCAGTTCATCGTGTAGCTGCCGTTGCTGTATGGCACCGTGAGCACGACCGGGCCGTTCCTCTCCCGGATCGTCACGTTCGACCACACCGTGTTGTTCTGGTCGTCAAGGTAATCTACAGTTATGGTTGCCCCGCTTCTTGTTCCATCGACGTGTATGGTGCCGAAGAGTATCTGTGCCCCGTCGCTGAACTCCACGAGTCGGATTATGATGTTGACGCCTGTTACGCTGGTTGCCGTGAAGTACCCCCAATCATAGGCTGTGCCATCCGCGAATATGACCTTGATATGGTAGACGCTACCAACCATGAGGTTCACCGGCGTCGGGTTCCCTGGGATTATGTTCATGCGTTCCACCAGCAGCTCCGCGCCGCCTATGCTGCGGTAGACTTCAAGGTAGGCTGTCGCGCTGCCCCCTGTGGTGGTTTTGTCCTTTACATCCATGGCGTAGACGCCTATGGTGTCGTAGGGCACGGTGACGGTGAAGTTCTCATCCTCGAAGACGTGGATGTACCGTGTGGCTGAGTACACGGGCCATGAGAAGGCTTCCGGCATCATGGAGTAGAACTTTGTTACATCGTTGTTCATGCTGAAGGTGTCAGTGCCGTTGATTGTGTGGGCTGTGACGCTTACCGCGCCTGCATCCGTGTTGTTCTCGTAGATCGGGTTATTGAGGCCGAACTGGTAGGGCGTGGCTGTGAAGTATTCTATGTACAGTGTGGGCTTGGGCGCGGCCGCCGCGTTGTTGCTGGCCTCAAGCCGAATGATGCTGACCGCGGCTTCATTAGTGAGTTTAAAGCCGAGGGCGAACCAGTCCTGGCCGCCTGAAAGCGCAGTCATGAACCCTTGGCAGTCAACATCATACTCCTGCGCTATCACTACCTCCTGATTATCTCCTGTGGCCCATGTTCCAGTAGAGGTGTAAAGCGTGTTCCCCGAGGCTACCCCATCATATCTCTGCTGGGCTGTGAGCCCCACAGGGTCACTTGTGAAGTTGGTGAGTACAGCAAGAGCCCCCGGGGTGGCTGCAGTTGCATCGTATTTGAATGTTATTTTAGTGACATAGGCTGTGTCTGGTATGCTACTAACATCCCATCGCATCCATGTACGGTAGATGACTACGCCATCAAGCTGCGCGTAAAGATCATTAGTGTTAAAATCTGTGTAGACACCCCCGTTTTTAGTTACATAGCCGTCAGCCGTCACAATTTCCTCGTAGGTGACATAGCCTAGGTCAGCCCTTGCCGGGATGAATGGTACCATTATCAGCAGCACAAGGAATGGTACCATTAACCTCCTCACTGCGACACCTCCGGCCTCTGCGTTTGCGTCCACAGGTAAACCGCCGTGGGCAGGAACACTAGGAAGAAGACGCCCCATGTTGTGAACGCCAGCATGAACCCGACGTGAGGCATACCCGCCCAATGTGGGTAATGCGTCACGTAGAAGTTGTGCGCCACAAGCACGAGGTACCTCACCAGCGCCCACTCCAGGCCCCCGAATATGAGGCCCATGAGCGCAGCCGCGAAGTGGCTAATAGCCGTACTGCGTCACCTCCTCCGTCGCGTAGTATTTCCGCCTCAGCCGGTTCACCATCCCAAGCACCACCATCATCAGCCCGAACACCACGAGGCTTGGGTACCCCCAGAAGAACGCCTGGTATATCCAGTAGGCGAACGTGCTCAGCGTAGCGTCTCCCTCGGCCAGCGCCAAGTCATACATGGCGTCCAGCACCGTGTAGTAGGCTGGAGCGAGGAAGAAGAACATGACCATGAGAAGCCCGGCACGCCAGATCCCTCGGCTGATCTCCTGCAGCAGACTCATGATTTCCGCCTCTTCCTCCGCTTTTTCTTCTTCTTGCCGCCCAGTATGTCGTCAACATCGGGTATCTCCGGCATGGCGACCTTGGGCAGCTTGAAGCTGGGCACCTCGAAGTCTACTCTGAACTCGTAGACGCCGCGCCTCCTGCCCCGCTTCTTTCTGCCTTTGGGTTTGGGTTCGAGTTCCTTGATCAGCTGCTTGGTGGTCTGGCTCTGCCGGGTGATCTGGGTCAGAATGGGCACGGTGACGAGATCCATCCGCTGCTCCTGTTCTAGGACCTGGGCCAGCATGGGCGTGAGTATGGGCGTCAACTTCATGTCAACTCTTGGAATGGGGATGGTCTTCAGCTTAAACTCGGGCACCTGGATCTGTTTGAATGCCTCCAACTGCTTGATGCCCTGCGGCTGGGCCTGACGCAAAACCTGACCTAAGACCGTAGACTCCTCAAGCCTCTGCTTCAGCGTCGTGGCAGCCTTGGGTAACGGTATTAGAAGCAACTTGTCAATATCCACAGTCTCCACCTTGGCTTCAGGAGGATAGCTGACCACGACGAAGGGGTAAACATCCACGCCCCCAGCCTGCGCCGCCCTCTCCGCCATCTGTATGAGCTGAGCCGCTGGCGTGCTCTTAGCCGCAGCCGCCGTAGCCTTCGGCTCCTTGAACGTCGACCTCATGAACGCCTCCACGTTGGCGGCCCTCATCTCAGCCGCCTCCCGCGCCTTGATCTGAAGCAGCCCCGATATGTCGCGGGTAGAGAACTCGCTGGGCAACTTCACGCCGCCCCTCAGGTACGTGGGACGTCCGCTAAAGCCGTACTCGTAGGCTTTGATGCCGGGCAGCATCATGAACTTAAACGCTGCACGCGCCCCGCCCAGCACACTCTCCGAGGCCACAGGTATCCTCCAAGCTACGCGGCCCGTCACATCCACCGCGTAGGGCCGGACGCCGGGGGTGAGCAGGAACTTGGCACCGCCACGGACGAGGGCGAGGTCAACCAGCTTCAGCGTCTGCCCCAGCTTGGGGATCACGTACCTGTCAGCTTTGAAGATGAGGTTCCCCGCCAGGTCGCTCGTGTAGTAGGGTTTCAGGATGCTGGGCAGTGTTTGGAGGGCTTGCTTGAGTGGGTAGGTGGTTCGGGGGCCGAACTGCGCGATCCCCGCGCCAGTCTCCGTGGGTATGGCTCGCCTGAGCACGATGCTGGCCTTCTTGCCTGTCAAGGCTGCCTCCGAGAGTAGGGCTCTCACGGGGGCTGTGATGGGGCGCAGGCTCCGCGTCAGGGCGAGGTCGGCCTGCCTTATGGCGGCGGCTGCCTTCGCGCCTGTGAGCTCCATCCACTGCGTAGCCGGGTACCCGCCCTCGGGCCCGAACCGGGCGAGGCCCTTCTGCCCTATGGGTTCCCCGGGCAGCCTCCCCAGCAACTTAACCGTCTTGCCCAGTAGGTAAGGCGTGGCAGCTGTGGCGACGATGCGCTCCGTGAACAGGAACGGGTCCTCAAGCAGACTCTTGATAACTTGGCTACGATACCCCTCGTCCACGACCACGAGCCCCGGAGTGGCAAGGGCTAGGCCAGCGGCCTTGGGGCGCACCAGTAAGGAGATTGCCTCTGCCATCGTCACCGGGATGTCGACCGCAACGCCGCTCAGGTAGCTGCCCAGCCCTAGCAGTGGGGACCCCTCATCCGCGTACTTGAGGCTCTGGGCACGCAACTGTACCCCCGGTTCCCTTAGCCCTTCAAAGAATACTTGCATGCCCGCCTCCCATTCCTCAAGGGGTTCGTTTATCATCCGCTCCATTTGTTCGCCGAGGGACCCAGGCTTGGCCTGCCCGAATGGAAGCCCTTGGGATGGCATACCAGCCTCGCGCCTGCGTATGGCGTCAGTGCGCTCAGCCTCACTGGGCGCAGGCGGCCCCTCCAAGCTGCCCCCGTACCCCGCCGCCCACGCCTCAGCCTCCTCCTTGCTCAAAAACGTGCGGGTCTGCTCCCTGCCCTCCGGGTCGGTGAACGTGACAGTGTAAGTAGTCAAGCCCTCCTCCAGTGGCTCAGGATCGTGGCTCACAACAGCCTCAATGATCTGTTTCCGATATTCGCGGACTTTTCGATTATATTCAACAACTTCACGGTTATATGTTGAAACATCTTCGCCCCGATAAAAATATCCCTCAGGAGCCTCTAGGATCAGACTTTTTTGCTCTATACCTTGGCGCTTCAGAATCTCCTCCGCGGCCTGTTGGGCCTCTTGCCCTGAAATGGCCCCAGATTGGTATTTCTCATGAAGTTCCTGAAGCTGCTTTACCTCAGGATGATGTGCTTGAGATACCTTTTTAATCGCCTCTCTCTGTTCAGGCGTAAGACTGCTGGACGGCTTATTCGTTGGCGGTTCTTCCTCTTCCTCCTCCTTGGAGGCCACTTTTTTTAGGGCCTCCCTTTGCTCAGGAGTAAGATTACCAACGAGTACACTCATTTGCGGCTCACCCTTTAAGAAGGCATTTTAGGTATAAATTATTATACTTTTGGTATGCTATAACTATTACTACAACAAAGGTAATTTACCCTTAAAGATTAATAATATGAGTAAGAGTTATTTGCTTCTAGCGTGATCAATAGAGCGAATAGGATTGAAAAGGACCTGTGCTGTGGGTTCAATGGTTTTGGCTTTGCTACTTATCTTCTACTATGTGCAAGCCACAAGTCAGATTGCACCAACTTGGAAAACCAAACCATTTAGCAGCAGCATTACGCCTGAACAGAGAGAGGCCCTCCGAAGCGTATCTAGGCTAGAGCACGAAGATACTTTAAAAAACCCGCCATTCAACAGTCTCTCTACTGAACAAAGGGAAGCAATAAAAAGCGTATCCTTGACCTCTTACTTCACAAGATAATGGTACCATTCTTTCTGGGCCTAGTATTTCTGTTTTAGCTTCCGCACCGTGTCCTTGAGTGCCACTTCTATGGGTACGCCGCGCTTCTCCGCTGCCCTGCCCACGGCCTTCAGCAGCTCCGCGCCCGTGGCCTTCTCCATGCCCATGAGGATGCTCACAACCTCGTGGCCCGGGTGGTCCAGGAGGTGGCTGAGGGCGGGGTAGGTTACCAGGTGCGTCTTGTTGGGGTCTATGGTGGCGGCGATGTACTCGGATGCGGGGAGGCTCAGCAGCGTCTCATCGCATGTCTTGCACCGGATTAGACCGACATGGGCGGCGGTGATCCTTGCGCGTAGGCTCTGAAGGATGCTCACAGTGGGTAAAATACCCTTGAAAGTATAAAAATTTATACCTAGCGTATCCTATTTCTAATCGTTGGACTCAAAGATCATCGCCCACACGGGCACCTATCTTGGGCTTGTGTTCGCCCTCTTCCTGCTAGGGATGCTTCTCCCCGAATTAAAAGGCCCTGCTACTCTGATCAGCTGTCTTGTTTCAGCCGTTTATCTCTACCTACTCCCATTCTGGGCGTGGGTGCGCGTCCGGCTGATTGTAGAGGCAATAAAGATACCCGTTTATTATACCATGACCATTGAGTTGTACGAAATAATTGTGTCAATAAGGATCACGGGGGTCTTGGCAGTAACCAAGATCGTGACCGACGCCCTCCCCCACCTAAGCCCCGAGGAGGCCCAGGCAATCACCGCCATGATGGAGACCCAGATAGCGAGTATCCCCGGCGTTAACCCGCTTATCGCCTTGATAGCCCCTCTCATAGCCATCGCCATGAACTACGCCGGGGTATGGGTAATTTACATATACCTCCACCGCATAAACTTCTATAGGAGACTAATCATATGAGCCGCCAGTCTGGTATACACCCTGAGATCGGGAGCCTGATACGCCACAAGGACGAGATGTGGGCGCAGCTCCGCGACAACAACTTCAGCGGCGCACTGGAGACTATGCTGCTTATACTCTACGACATCAAGAAAGAAGATGTGAACCAAACGATCATAGACTCCGTGAACCAGGAGATCAGCCTCCTCGAGGCCTTCGAGAACCAGAACCAGCGCAAGAAGAGGCTCATCCAGCAGCGCAAAACCTACTGGGGCTGGGCCAGAAACATAGTGCAGATACTATGGGATAAACAGTATCTGCTGAGCCAGAAGTACGGACCCATAGTTGGGAAGGATGCGGTTCACCTTGGTTAAATATCAAACTTGGTGGGACTACGTAAAAGACGCCGTGTGCGGCGACGGCACAGGGGCCCATCTTCTAGGCATCGCCATAACGAGCCAAGCAGAGGGAGCCATGCCCTCAGAGGGCTGGGCCACGGGCCAAGGCAAGAGCACCCTCGCCATGCAGATCATGAAGAAGATCCTCACCGAGCTCGTAGGGTATGATGAGTACATAGCCGAGGACTACATCAAGAAAAACATGCTGTTCAACTGGAAGGACTATTACGACATGATGAACCGGGGCATGTACGAGCAACGTATCTTTTGCGCCACCGCAGACGACTTCCACGAGTGGGCAGGCAAGCACATGAGCTTCTCGAAGCCCATACAGTGGATCGCCCGTGAGCACACCAAGAAGCGGCCATATCTAGGGGTATTCATAGCTACGATGGAGCACCTGGGCAGCCTCGCAGCTGCGTGGCGCGACGGCAAGTTCATGTTCGAGATGAAGGTCTACGAGAAGGGCAAGTACGAGGTCCAGTACATCAAAACCAAGACCAAGTTCAACGACCCGGAGAACCCATACAAGCTGCTGGACAAGAACACCATCAAGCCGCTTATGGGGGAGTTCCCTAGGCTCAGCGGCGAACTTGACATCTGGTACAAGGAGATGAGGGACATCGCCAACAAGGAGAGCTTCAGGGAGGGCTGGGAACTACACTTCGGTAAAGACGCCGAACCGAACGAGCTCCCAGAAGAGGCTACTAGCATGGATGCATTCTGTAGACTCGCCCGATCATGTGGAGTAAAGGCCACTGAATCAAACCTACGCGAACTCTATAACCGGGTTGTGAAGCCCACCGCCGCCCTCGTCGTCGCCGCCTAGTGTATTTCTTTTTTTACTTACTTATGATATGCAGGTATAGACAATCTTCTCCTCCCAAACCGGGGTCAAACTCCCTGTTGTGGGTAGTACCACGTATTACCCACAGGGTTTATATATGTGGGTATAAGATTTTATACCATGCGGAGGCGGAATGGTCTATGTAACCCAGAAAAAATTTCAAAATACCTTGAAGCTGCATTCAAAATAATGGCCTGGGGCTACCTATGGATAGCCACTGAACCAATCGTGATTGTAGTTTTTGGTAGCCTCTATTTGATTGGGGAACTTTTCAATAAATCCCCTAGAGTAAATGGTGAGGAAACCTGAGTGGTCGTATAATGATAAAAAATTTAACACCCGTTGAAAAACGTATGATCTTTAAAGGCCGTGCAAAATGTGAGCTTTGCCAAAATCTTCCAGGAGAACCGAGACCGGCTTATAATCAATTGTACTTTCCTGTTACTATACCTGAAATATCGTATGAGTGCCCCAAGAAACGGGGCTTTTTAATACGATATGAAAATGTCGGTGCATGGAGAAAATGTCCAAAGTTTGAATTAATCAAAACGCGTGGTGATGAAAATGTTTAGCTATATAGCATCTTTCGTTGCTAATGGTACCATTATGTGGGGAAGATACGACCCTGCTGCTCCCTTTTACGGATGGGATGTTTTCACTGTAGCCCTAACCACGTTCGCGTTCGCTTCGATAATATGGTTTATTTTAGAAACTCTGGCGAATATGACTAAACGTTTAAGCATAAATTCATTATTAATCATCATTTTTACTTGGGTCGGAAACATCTGGGGTTATGCCTCATCTGCCTATTACTTAGAATACACTGGACAAACTCACGCGGCAATACCTGTGTTCCTGATTTGGTTAACTGTCTTCCTTCTTCCCTCTCTAACGTGGTATAAATTCGGTGAAAAAAATGATCGGGAATAGGTACGCTGAGGATCGTCGCACTATCATGGGCGGCCACGCCCCCAGCTACCGGGGCCCCCAGCAGATACAGGAATACTACGACGCCGCATACCAGGAGATAAAGCGCAAAGTCCGGGGCATCGACGCCATACAGTCCTGTCCTTACCCAGAGGACAGCCAACGAACATTTCTCACCCTATGGGCTAGCGGCTGCAGGGAGGGCGAGGCCGTGATGCTTGAGCCAGCCGGGTGGAAGTGGACTGCCGACAGTATCGGGTACCAGCGGGCCCCCGTGCTCAAGAAGAGGGAGAAGGTGCGGGACTCTGATGGAAGTGTGGTCTACCGAAAGGTGGTGACTAAGGTTCAGCAGCAGGATGGATCCGTGACCGAGGAGATCGTTTACCGCCCCATGTCCAAGCAGCGGATAGAGTACAGAGAACATGTACTGCCCAGGGACACGCCGCTTATGGAGGAGTTCATAGCCATCGTGAAGCGACTCCAGGAACAGGGATACAAGTACGTCCTCTACAAGCAGCTGCCCTTCACCCGCGACCCCATACCAAGCCAGCCATGCAGCCCAACCATCGTCCAAGACAGGATCACCGAGCTCCACCCCGACCTCTTCCCCCACGGCATACGCGCCCTCCAGGTAAGATACCTACGCAAGCGGCTGGGCAGAGACTTTGAGGCCCCCGAGTTGAAAACCCACTTCAAGTGGTCCTCAGACAGCATGGCCGTGTACTACCTCAGCGGCCAGGACCTAGCCGACAAGATGGGGATCACAAGGCCCTGGTAAAGAATGGTACCATTCATTGATACTGAAAACGGATTTTATACTTCATCCCACATGGAGATTTTATCTCGCAGATCACTTAAAGAAAGTTTAGAGTATTCCTCAAATTTTTTCCGTATTATTTCCAAAGCCTCTGTTTTTGTAGCAGCCATTATACCGCTCTCATATAATTCAAAAGCCCAAGGGATTTTCTTACTCATCCTTTTTTCCATCCCTTAAATGGTTGAGTACAACCGCCAAGTCTATAACGACCACCATCCAAAAACCAGACCAATCTATACTATCGTTTAGAGTAGGCATTAATATAAGTAAAAAGAATGAAAGAGCTAGCATACCTGTGATGACAAGGGATGAAGCCTCAAATAATTCCACAAATACTTCCCTCTTCATTCGTCCTCTCTCCTATTTAGCAAGTGGAAGTTGGTGGGCTGGGGAGGAGTCGAACCTCCACCGGTTTCTTGCGCTGTGCTCACGGAGCCACCACCACACGCGTATGGTACACAGGTTTCGGCCTCTGGCCGGAGGCTTCCTGAGCTTTCTACTCCGAATACCAGCCCTCGACTGTTCATGGTTTTCTCACTTTTGAATGTTATCCTTAGAGGTGGCTATTGAATGGAAGCTATCAAGGGTTGTGCTTGGCTTAACCAATTCAAGGTAGGCCCGTTCATACTCTGAGGTCTCAGGTGACTCTGAGCGTTTGGTGCGCTCCTGCTTCTCCTGGCCCCACTTCATGAAGCGGTACAGTTCCAACTCTATCCTCTCAACGTTAAGCCCCGTTGAAGAGATATGGTAAACGAAGTGCCCATCATAGTAAGGCTCTGGGTAGGCATCCTTAATGGCCATGGCTAGCTTCTCATCGTTGAACTTCAGAGTCTCCCACTTGGTGAACTCACACATCGGCCGGCTGGCACGAGGCCTCCACATGGGATGGTCCTCGTGGCCGCAGTGGGGGCAGATCCTCATCGTTCCTTCACCTCGTTTGTTAAACGGATGCTCATTCAGTCGACGCCTCCTTGAACCATTCCAGGGGCTGAGGGTACGCGGCTATCCTGGCCTCTGAGAGTGCGTGGTACTCTGGGCTTACCTCGATGCCTATGTATCTTCGCTTGAGTTGCTTGGCGGCTATGCAGGTGGTCCCTGAGCCCAAGAATGGATCCATTACCACGCCGCCCGGAGGACACCCGAGCTTTATGAGGAAGGCCATTAGCTTGATGGGCTTCACCGTGGGATGGGTGTTTCTTCGAGGGATGGAAGCCGCGCCGTCGAACCTCTCCGTCTTCCCGTCTGACTTGTTGAACTTGCTCTTAGGCTCCCTCTTGGGGCCCTTCAAACCATAGTCACGTTCAGCTGTATCGGGCTTTGGCACATCTAGGATGCCGTGATGCTGAGCCCATGCGTCAAGGTCAAAGTAGCGACTCTGATCACCCGTATCTCCGTAAGTGGAGTGCTCCTCTGGGGGCTGATTGTTATACTCACCGTAGATTCCGTGGGTTTTCATAGAGTCAATTTTATGGTGCGGCTCGAGGACACCACTTTTACTCATCTCCCCTGTGTCGAGTGCCCCGTCACTCACCAGCAGATTAGCCGGAAAACGCCCAGTAACCCCGTCCCTTTTAACTCGTTGGAATCGCCAATCTTCTTTACTGGGGTCAAGATAACCAGAGTCTCTTTCATCGCTAATGTCCTCTCCATTTAATGGTATTCGACAGGCGTCCACGTTCATTGCCCCCGTGCCCCACCTCAGCACATTATCCACGATGGTCTTCTCACTCATCGGTTTGTTGACCATCAGGATGGGCTCAAGGGCGGGCTTCAAACCAGTGATGCTTTTCCAGCCCTCCAACCGCTTAGCCTCATCAGAGGTGGGGGCAGTCATTGTTCGGCGTTCTATCTCAGTCCTCCAATCGTCTCCGTAGGTATTTTTATTGGATTCCATCACATCTTTTCGGCCCTCAGTGTACCACTGAGAAAGTCCGATCTTCTCTCTTTCTAATCCAAGTTTCTGGTCTATGCCCTTTGAAACATCGTAAGCCTTGGGGAACCCTGTCTTGTAGACCCAGCTAATGAAACTCTGCCTAAGCTCGAACCCCGCCTCCTCCAGCAGCCTCATCATGCGCCACATCAGGTCCTGGCGGGGGCTGCTCATCACGAAGGCGAGGGCACCGGGCTTCAGGACGCGGATGATCTGCTCAAACGCCTCACGGGGCGGTAACGCCTTATCCCACTCCTTGCCCATGAAGCTGAGGCCGTAGGGCGGGTCCGTCACCACCAAGTCAACGGAGTCGCTGGGGAACCCCTGCAGCACCTCAGCGCAATCCCCGCATAGGACTTGATTCAGTGGCAATGGATCCATTTAATCCTCATGATCCTCCGCTTTAAGGACGGGTTTCTTCATTAGGAACACCCATACCCCACCCGCGCTGCCCTTTCTGTATCGGCGGCTTGTCCTCATGATCTCCTCAAAGCCCACCGCGTTGAAGAGGGTGAGCACAAGGTCAGCCGTATCATGTATCTCGCCCCACTTGAACAGCACCCAGCCATCATCCATTAGGATGCGGTGGAACTCTGTGGCCGCTTTCAGTATGAAGGCTTTGAGGGCTCGCTTGGTGGGGTACTTGTCGGCTCCATAGTAAGCAGGAACCTGGTGGGCACCCCATTGAGGCTTTACGTTCCTGTTGTTGGGGCTCGTGTTGTAGCTTCGGTTCTTAGTGTGGCCGAAGCTGTGGGGCGGGTCGAATATGATGGTGTGGAAACTCTTGTCTGGGAGCCCTGTGTCGGTGCAATCTATCAGGGCGTCGGGTGGGATTTGGAGCTCAGGCTCGATGTCGATGTACATGATCCTAGGGTCGGCCTTCTTGGTGTATATGGTGCGGTTTCCAGCTGTAGCGTCGAGAATCTGGGTCACTCCTCTTTGCCTCCGGGTTTATGGATGTCACCCCATGTTTTTTCTAACGAATGATGAAGAAGAATGACTATCTGAGTGTGCCGATCCTCGCTGAGTGTCATATCAAGTTTCTTGGATGCCCGTTTAATAGCCTCATTTATTACTGCGTTAATTTGATAAAATATGTCGAAAATCACGGGGGCATCATATTCTTTCTGAATCATCATAATGGCTTCAGAGGTTGCGATTAAACCAAAGGTGAAGGTATCGGGGGCGTCATCCCACCCCATTTTAAGTTCTTTAGTCATTCCTTGGTTTCCCTCATTTAAGTGGACGCGGTTCACCAGAACCTTTACGCAGTGCTGGAGATAGCGACAATGGGCCACATGCTCGGTGGTGCCTCTGCATGAGATCGGCTTCAAAACCAGTAGCTGTTGAAGGGCCTCCGGCGTAGGGTTCTCCCTGAGGCTCTTAATGACTCCCTGGATGAGTTTAATCTGCCTCTGGTGCTTGCTGGACCTGAGTTTGCTGTCATCGATCAGAAAGATGAGGCTCGCCCACGCCCTGATCTCTTCAGGCTTCATGGGTTTGCCTCCTTGAAGGCCCTTGCGAACCCATCAGGTGTTACACTGCGGAGCGCTCCGCGTTCATCTGAAGGAGGCATCCTGTGGATGTACTCCTTATTTCTCAGCAGACCCGGATTCGGCTCCGGTATCTTGAATTTACCCCAGAGGCAGGTATACTTGGTGTACTCGTTGGATTCAGGGTCATCCGAGTATCCCGCATAGTCGTTTGGATCGAATCTGTAGGCGGGTTCGCCGAGGTACTTGTTGAGCCTGCCCACGGGGTTCTCCAAGGCCCACCACTTAGGCTGGTAGATGACCACAGCCCGGAGACAGGCATCGACTATCGAAAGGCCCTCGATCAGTGGGTCCGTTCCTTTTTCTCCCCACCACCTTGCACCGCTGCCCGAGAAGTGGGTGCATGGCGGGGCCGCGAGTATGCCCCGTATCGGGTAGGGCAGCTTCTCCATGAGCCTGACATCCTGGCCGCTGATCACGTCTACTTGGGTGACGCTGTACCCTGCCTCCCGGTAGGGCCGCGACCACTCTCCTGAGCCGGAGCAGAGATCAAGGATGTTCAGCACCATTTCTACATCCGTTTTGTTTGCTTGCCGAAGGAGGCCCTTAAAAGGTCTACTTGATCAGAAACAAGGCTCATAATCTGCGTGTGATACCGCCTGTATATTTTTTTACGATAATGCTCAATCATATCGTGATTCAATTCCTGCCGAACAGGTTTCTTCACAACATCCACATAAGTTGAGCCTTCCTTCCAATATAGTAGTCCAAAATGCTTAGGAACCTCGGATTTTTTCACCAATAATTCAGGGACTAACAAATAATGATAATGAAGACCAGATTGGACGTATCCATTACTGAAATCGCCACGAGAAACCTTGACCTCTATCCCTCGCAATACTTCTTCGTCCCCAATCTTTTTTAGCCCCCAAGGAGTAGCGATCCCCATTATGTTTCTCTTACCAAGACCCACAACATCAATGTAAAACCTTGAATCAGATTCACCTGTTTCTAAATGGGTGTTAGACTCGTATTTACTGATGAATATTTCGTCTCCGATTAGAGTGCATCCTTGCGAATCAAGATATTTGACCCCAAGAAGTTTGAGATATTTATGTAAATCAGATTCGCCCATTATTCCGTCCTCTTTCTGGTTTCTCTTACGGAAATATAATCGGAAAGATTCTTCCTTTCAATGGTATAGGGATCACCGTGAGCTTTCTTCATGTCTGGGGGGCAGTGTTCGCATGTGGTGAAATGGAAGCTGTTGTCCCCGTCAGCCATGTCCGTCATGGCCCATGATCCGTCCTTGAGTTTGCAGAAGTCTATAGACCAGTATCCGCCCACGGTTTCACCGATTAAATCTGCCCACTTGGTGAGAGTTCTGAGATTGCGTTCGCTGAGCGTTTCCATCTCGATCAAGGTGTCGTACCAGTTCTTTATTGAGGGTCTAACCATGCATGAGGGAAACCAATAGGGGTGCCAGCACTGTAGCTTTCCGTCTTTGACGAAGAACCTGAACTCGGTGGCTACGGGCATGTCGCCGTGGAAGGCCGTGAACTTGACGTCCAGTTCGAGGAATTTCCTCACCGCGTAGCCGTGGATGCTGAGGCCGCCCAGCCAACCCGCCATCTCCGTGAACTCCATGATCTCGTAAAGGTGGCTGGGTATGTCATCGGGGCTCGTCAGGTAGCAGGTGTCTTTCCACCCGTGCTTGTGGCTCGTCTCGTCGCTGCGTAGGAACACGGGGTAGCCTATCTTGTCGCAGGCTTCCCCAACCATCTTCACGTACTCAGCCCAGCCTTTAGGTTCCTTTTCAGGGTGGTCAAAGAGTTTCTGAAAATTCCTTAGTGTCTTCTCTGAAGGGAAGGGAACCATGATGGTCTCAGGCATAGGGATACCCAAATCCTTGATTTTTGGATACCAGTAGAAGAGACTGTTAACAGGGTACTCCATTCAAGGATTCCTCCGCGATTTGTGTTTTTCTTGGGGAAATCCAGCACGTTCTAAAATTCTGAAAATATGCCCATAAATCGGGTGCTTTGTTAGAGGGTATTTCTTGATTTTCATCATCACTATTTCGCGCTCCTAACGCTGTGTTTGTAAATGGTCAATATAGTATCGGCTCCTCGTGCTCTAAGCCTAGTTGCCTGCAGACGCAATCAAACTCCTCTTTCTCGGAGCCCTTCTGGATGCACAGCCGCTTAACCGAGTCCAGTATGAACTTCCTATCCCATTCATCCTCAGCGGCTTCAGCCTCCTTGTTTTTCTCCTCTACAAGACGCTTGTAGTAGACTAACGCCTGATCTGGGTCAAGGAACCCTCTGTAGATCGTGTCTATGCCTTCCCCCGCGACTTCGATCACGAGGTAAATGTCAGTCATGGTTCTATCCTCTTACTATCTGAGGTTAAGGATTCCTCATCAAAAATTAAGATGTTTTTCCCCTTTGATGCTTCTAAAAACGCTTTGACATTTCCACTATCATAATCATCTTGGCAGTGTTCACAGTATTGATCTCCGTAAACTCTACCATATGAACCACAGCGGGGGCAGAAACGTTTACGGTGGTTTTGAATCCATCTAACATTTTCTATTCGTCTTTGATATTCTTCGGGCGTCATTCCTTCACTGTCCTAAGTTCTTTAGAGTTAGTGGATTTAGAAAGCGCATCGAAGCTATCCCCGCTTAGTCTCTCATCGCCGAGACGGACGCGGCCCCCATCAACGATCACGTATTCCCCGTCTCTATCCTGGTGGATTCTTCTGGTGATTAACCTCATGCCGCTGACTCGGCTATGAGAAAAAGAGAAGTACCCAACAAACCATCTTTTTGTATCGCTCATGGGATCTGTTCTCCTTTAGAGTTAGTGGATCGCCAGTCAAACCACTCTTGGTCGGGGAACTGCTTTATTGGTGGTGGGGGCCCACCCCACCTTACAAAGTCAAGGTTGGGCTTGTGGTAGACTCTGGCCCCTGCTTCTCCGGCCAGTAGTGTGAGTTTCTGTACCCAGGAGAAGTCTGGTTGAGCTGGGTGTGCCCCTGTCTTGGCCCCGATGACTACCCAATCAATGCCAGTGAAGTCAGGTTCCAGGTCCTCAAGTAGCGGCTCGCAGTAGGCGTACTTGATCCTCGCATCGGTGTCTCTCAAGTAGTCTAGTCTCTCTACATCCCTTGCGTAGCAGAGGCTTACCCCTAGCCAGATGTTTGAAGGGTAGTTGAACTCGGGCAGTCTTTTAGCGTACTTGGTTTGGTCCTCAAAGCGGTGCCAGTCGCAGACCCTCATGGCATCGAGGACGGCCCATACTGCGTGTCTTAGCATTGAGGGGGTCATCAAGTCGCCCATGCTGGGGGTGAAGATCAGGCTTGGCTTTTTCTCGTTCCAGGGCTCTGTTAATCGGTCTGCGTGGAACTTGGGGGTCCAGTCGTAGCCCCATCTCTTTCCGAACCTGTGAACCATCTGGTAGGCATAGCAGTCCCCGTTGAAACAGGCTTGGTCACACCCCGTAACGGGATTCCAGGTGTACTCTGCTGTCTCGATCTTGGTGTGATTCATTGGGCCTGTTCTCCTTTAGATAGAAAGGAATCCATCTGTCTAAGCCAAATCTCATGCTTTTCCATAAATTCAGCCCACTTTTTTCCAAGCATGAGTGCTTCTTCGCGTAGTTCCTTGGTTTCTTGGCGAAGCATTTTTGCCTCTTCAAGAAGTTTTTTCGTTGAAGTCATTTCGTCCTCTCTCCACCGTTGATAATGGGCATTATGCCCATTCCCTCCTAAGATATTCCCCACAGGCTTCGTGCTTCATGCTGTGGCACTTGGGGTCAGTGTAAGTTTTACACTCCGTCAAGTATTTGCAGAGGTCTGGGTGACATTGAAGATACTCTTTATAGGGGTCATCTACTTTTGGAGGCCCCACAATCAAATTACCTATTATTGAGCCAATGAAGGTACCAACAACTACTATTATGATAATTTGTAACTGGTTTGCTATAACCCAGTCGTACCACATCATTTTTCATTACCTCTTTTCCTGATTGTTGACGGAGTACCTGGTCTGTGGCGGGTACTCCTGCTTCTCGTGATCGTAGTGCTGTAGCTTCGTGTAGTCGAGGTCGTTCATCACGAAGCTCCATAGCTGCTCGGCCTCTGTGTGGTTCATCACCAGTTTCAGAACCCAGCCCCAGTGCTCCTCGTACTCAACCCTGGCTGACTGGCTGAACCTCTTTTCGATTGGGTCGACATAACCGTGGCAGTTGATCTTCTTGATGAGGGCGCACTCAGGGATCTCCTGTTCCCAGACGGTCTTCAGCGTGTGGGGGTCCTTGAACATGAGGGTATTGATGTAGCACCAGTACGGCTCTGAACCCTCAGGCGGCTGGGGCCACAGTTGGCGGCTGAACTCAATGATCTTGGTTCTCTTACTCATGGTTTCCTCTCTCCCGCGTATATAGTGGATTTCACTCTACAGGCCACCTTTCTATTGCCTTCTTGAAGAAGGGATACAGGTTGTTTCCCCAATCAGCCCGGAATACTAGGTTTCCATTGAGGAAGAGTCCCACTGTTTCTGGGTCCTCTTCATCAAACCTAAGCTGTAGTTCTACAGGATTGTCTACATTTTCCTGAGATACTGTAAATGGTTCAAGGCCATCGGCTACAACCAGTTCAGTTATCAATGCTTCTGTTACCATCAACTCACCTCCTTTGACCTCTTTTCATGGGTATTTCTGGAAGTAGGATAGCCGACAACTAATGCAATGAAGGAAATAGCCATATAGACGGGTACAACTTCCCAGCTACCACTTAGCAAGTATAGGCATGGAATGCCACCAACTGCTGATACGATTAGAAGCCAGTATGAAAGCGGAAACTTCATGCCTCGTTCCTCCTTTCAGATGTGAGTATGGATAGATTGCCTACAATGGTCTCTATGTCGATCAGAATGCAGGTGATTTCGTCTATTGGCCCGTGATCACCAGCATGATCGTTTATCAGCCTCTTGATTCCTTCCGCGAGGCGTACCTGCCCTCTTTTTACAGCTTCTGTACTCATTTCTGCTCCGTCCTTTGTTTTGCCTCTTCAGTGGAAGTGTAGTTGACCAGGAGGCCCCGGACTAGCTCTGAGAAGCTGAATATATTTTCGTCCACGGCCTTCCGCATGGACTTCTGGTAGAGCTCGTCGGGAAGTTTGACGCTTGTTATCATACTACCTTAACACCTTGCTACTTTAACAGTGTATTACAGGTATAAAAGTCTATACCCATTTTATACCCTCAGTTCCTTGATGGGTGGCTCTGGTTTGAGAGCGTGGTTCTCTGTATCCGTCTTCTCTTTGTTGATCGCTTCCTCAACGCACTTAGGGCACCGTAGAACATTATGGTGGCCCTGTGGATAGTTTTCCACCAATCCGTGAGTTTTGCATGTGAACTGGTAGAAGGGTAGAGTGCCCTTCCAGCCTGGCCTAGTTTTGTGCCCTACGTACTTTGGCTCCACTTCTTTTACCTCCTTCTCTTGACTCTGTAGCCCCACGAGGTCTCCTGGAAGGTGAGTCCCGCCGCTTCGTGGGCTTGGACCTGGGCTTTGGCGTCGCGTAGCCAGGATGCTGCTTCAGGTACTCCCTGCTGAGCTGCCTGTCCGTGGTCTCCGGCATCGGGGCTCCGCATCCCCAGCAGTAGATGTTGCTGCCTCTCGAGGAGCCGCATGTTCTGCATTTCACGAGGCCTCCTCCTTGCGGGGCGGTGCGAGGATGTCTCGGAGCCACTGCGGGGCTCCTCCACCTTGCCGCCGTGGATCCTTGGCGGCTTGATTCTCAGCTTGTCCTCCTCAACGACGCGGCTGGGGCAGTATAGGAAACTGCGGCTGTAGGCTACAAGGTCGCCTGCGTAGAGCTGGCAGTTGGTGAGGCAGCAGGCCCCGCCCATCAGCAGGCAGATGTGGCGACGCAGAAAGTTAGCCACCTTCACCCACCTCCCCGCTTCACCAGCCTCAGGGTGACGGCTACGCTGAGGAGTGAGGAAGCCACCACGCTCACCAGAATGTATGGTACCATTTCCAGCGGCGTCGTCTCATCGGGGACGCCCTGCGGCCCCTGCAGCCCAACTGGCCCAGGGAGTCCCTGGGCTCCGCGCTGCCCCTGCTCGCCCTGGAGGCCCCGCGCCCCGGCTGCTCCAGCTGGGCCTGCGGGTCCCTGTGGGCCGGGTGGGCCTTGGGGGCCGGTGATCTCGGCTATGAGCTCGGGGGGCAGGTTGTTCCACCAGGATGCGGGGGGTAGGCCGCTGGTGACGGTGTACTGCCAGTAGAGCTTCTTGAATGATCCGTCCTGGCCTTCGATCCAGATGTCTATGTCGTGTTTACCTAGGTAGTTGTATCCGGCTGGGGGCTTGATGGTTACGTCCCACCTGTGCTCCCGGCCGCCCGTCACGGCGAGGTCGGCTTGGCGCTTAATCAGGGGTACGTCGTCGAAGAAAACATGCAGCCACATGGGGTCCGCTGAGACCAGCGGGACGCCGCGCACCATGATCAGGATCTCCTGTGCGCTGCCGCCCTTGCCGGGCATCACCGAGTATGTGGCGTCGATCGCTCGAACCACGGGCAGAGGAAGTAGAGGCAGGAGTAGCGTAAGAGCAAACAGAAGAATGGTACCATTCTTCACTTCTGTTCGCCTCCTGGCTTCAGCAGGTTGGAGAGGAAGACGCTGTGCGGGCTGTGACCGTACCAGGGGCTAACCCTATTCCCATAGAGGATGTTGAGGAGTATGTGGTTGTAGTCGGCTCCGTCTAGTTCGCAGCCGCCGTAAGCCTGTGTCTTCTTGGTTTGGTCGTCTGTGAGCCTGTTTAGGGCTATGAGGTTGTGCTTGCTGTTGGCGATGATGCCGATGCCGTGGGTGCTCTGGCTCTGGGAGTTTAGGCCGGTGTTCCCGGTGACGGTGTTCGCGTCGCTGTCGTATAGCTGGATGTTGGTGTTGTAGCTGTTCATGACGAGGTTCCCGGATACGGTGTTGTAGTCTGAGCTCTGGATGTAGATACCGTACCGCTTGGAGCCTGTGACGGTGTTATCCTGGACCTTGCAGTAGCGGGCGTTGAGGAGCTTGATGCCGTCCAGGGTGGTGGAGTCGACGACCGTGTTTCCCTCGATTGTGTTCCGCATGGGCGTGTAGCTGATGCTGCACACGACTATGCCGGTGTAGCAGCCCTGGATGGTGCAGCCGGTGACGACCATATCCTCTGTGTCGCCCAGCACTACGCCGTAGTTCAGCGCTCCCTCTACGGTGCATCCGGTGATCGTGTTGCTGAAGCATCCCCGTGGGGCTGGGCCTCCTGTGACGGCGTTGATGCCGTTCAGTATGTTTCCCCGGGCCACGCAGCCGCTTATCACGTTGCCCGCGCTCGGGTGCTCAGCCGTCCCGCCCAAGTAGAAGCCGTGGTGCCCGACCTTGCTGGTGCAGACGGATACGCAGTTTGATACGAGGCTGTTTGTGGTCTGGCAGAGGGATACGCCTTCGCCCAGCCCGAACTCCTCGAGGATGCAGTCCGTGACCTGCACGTACTGGCTGCCCGTGTGAACCCCGACCCCGGACCACTCGGCGTCGTAGGCGTGGACCCCGTTGACGCGCACATAGCGGGACCCCACGATGAATACGCAGCTGCCATCATGCCAGTCCCTGCCAACGTTACGGCGGCCGTTCTGGTCCACGGTGCCGCCTGTCACCTCGACATGGACCTGGTTCTCCACGTAGATGACGCTCATGTTAACGCCGTCGCCTAGTTTGAGGTACCCCTGAATCTCCAGGGTGGTGTAGCTGGGCAGGTAGATGGGGGCGAAGAGAAGGAAGAAGCCCTTAAGCAGCACCCGCTCCTTCCAAGTCCGGCCCTGGGTGAGCCCCTGGAGGCTGGCGGCGATCACCTCAGCCGCGTCGGGGCCCTCCGCGAGAATGGTACCATAGCAGTCCTCAGCGTGGTAGCCACCAGGCACCGGGTACACGACCACCGCGTAGGATGCGTTCACCGCATCCACAGGTACTAGGGGAAGGAGAAGCACCAGCACCGCCAGAAGAATGGTACCATACTTTTTCTTCTTGACCCACTCAGATTCTTGTGTGCCCATCATTTCGTGATTCTCCTTTCAGATGGATCTAAAAAATCAATGTTTTCAGGCTTGACCAGTTCAAAAACCAAGCTTAGAGTCTCACCATAATGATTTACTACCATGTGCTCAGCGAGAAACACTAACGATTCAAAAGCATCATCACAAAATGGGCATGCAAGAATACCAGCAGGTATCCTCTTGATTAAACCTAGATCTACTAAAGTCCTTAATTTTTCAACTTGCCCAAAGAGTTCTGCTAAGTTCTCGGTTTTTATTTTTGAATAATCCATATGGCTCATTTCGCCGCCTCCTGTTTCACTGCGTTATTATGGACGGCCTCAAGCCTCTCGATGTGGCTCATGGCCTTGATGATCGCTGGGCCGTGCTTGGCCCACTGCGCCAGGTTGAACTCGTGGCGCTCCCTCAGCTTCCTACGATCCATCATGTTTCTCTCACCAACGATCCTCCAGCCAATTCCCTCCATTCGGTAGGCTACGCGGCATCACCACGCGATGCAGATCGTACCACTCGTTACGCTTTGTAGGCCACGGGCAAGGTGGCGGTATCTTGGGCTGATTCTTCACGAGTTTCATGCTGGAGCCTCCTTCATCTTGATGTGAAGCCCGATGAACTCCACGGGGCTTTGCGGATCCTTCAAAACATACTCAGCGTATTTTCGAGGGTGCCCCTTCTCCTCTAACTTACTCCAGAACTCCCCCGCCCACAGCCTACCACCATTTGAAGCTATTATTTCCTTGGCGTTTTTGTATAGGCTCTCAACATTCGGCAGGAGTCCACTTTCAGGCACCTCCTCCAATTTTTTCTCTATATCGTCGTATCCAGGTAGCTTCAGCCAGGCTATTGGGGTCTTGGATTCAAGGTATATTTTTAGCTGGTTGCCCTCGGGTTTGAAGCTGAAGTTAAAATATTTCTTGCACTCCTCGTTGAACTGGGCTATGCCTCGTTTGCGTTTGGTGAGTTTCTGGATGCACTGGCTTAGGTGGGTGTAGCCTTCTGCTACGGGCTTGTAGTCTATGTCGGTGAGGTTGAATACGTTGCCGAGTATCTGGGATCGGCGGGCGTACTCTACTGCGTAAACTATTTCTCTGAGGTAGGTAGCGTTTGACTCTAGCCAGTGTTCACTGAAGAACCGTTTTTCGTCTGAGATGTTTTTGACTATGTTTACGGCTGATTCTATGTTTAGTTGTGTGAAACTGGGCAGGATCTCCTCGGCATGTTCAAGTACCTCGTCAAGTTCGTAGCGGCCGAGTGCTATCTCCTTGAGGAAGTCAACGAGGCTTACCTGGAGGGCGGCTGATCGGACTCTGCTCTGCCCTGCCTTGGCATGTTCAATGAAGAACATGTGTATGGTGTCTTCAAGGCAGCCGGTGGCTACTTTCTCTATTCTTTCCTGATACCCAGGGATCTCCTTGTTTACCCAGTCCCAAGTGCCCTTGCTCCTCATAATCTTGGTGAGCTCGGGGCGGGCGGCCTCCTCAATGGCTCTGAAGAAGGTGCTTTGCTGGGTCCACTCGTCTAGGCTCTCGGGGGTGCTTTTGCTTGTTAGAACCTTGTAGTTTGTGCCGTAGCAGATGACGCCGAATCTGCGTCCTATGGCTGGGTTGTTGCTCAGGTGGTCGAGAATTGCGCCAAACCCCTTCTCCACATTGATCTTCTCCGTCATTGGGTTGGCCATGAAAGCGAAGGGTGCCCGGCTCTTTACAGTGAATTTGGCGGCTCCGCTTGACACCGTGGCTTCGCCGTACTCCATGACGTTGAACATGAAGTCCATGAT
>Ga0316628_100000148_pt1 | contig 43571 bp, 55 predicted proteins | sample OWC_Aug_M2_C1_D5_FD_207648 | JGI IMG/M metagenome (GOLD analysis project Ga0316628, IMG submission 207648) | Wetland soil microbial communities from Old Woman Creek delta, Ohio, United States - OWC_Aug_M2_C1_D5_C | ecosystem: Environmental > Terrestrial > Soil > Wetlands | place: USA: Ohio...
ATTTCCGGCAGCATGACGTCGAACTCAAACTGGTCGTAGATCGACGGATCGCCGGAGTTGATGGCGATCTGGTGGGCGACGTCGAGCGTGCGCAGGCCGCCCGCGGCCTGGCTGGCCTTGGCCTGCAGCGCCAGCGGCGAGGTGTCGGTGACCTCGTAATGCCCCTGCGCCTCGCGCAGCCGCGGCGGCATCGGCGGCAGTACCGGACGCCCGTTGACGCGCATGCGCGACAGCAGGTCGATCTCGCGCGGCACCAGGTTGCCGACATATTCCGAATGCTGACGGCCGAGCGTCGGCGCCACCAGCATCGCGCGCTCGTTGATCAGCTCAACGACCTGCGTCGCCGTCATGTTCGGGTTCTGCATCAGCGTCTTGAACAGCGGCGTCAGGAAGAACTGCTCGATCAGCCCACGCTCCTCCAGCATCATTTTCTCGGTAATCTGTAGGTCTCCGGGCTGCAGCGTCAGCACCATAGGCTTGCCGTCTTCCGACACGCCGCCCTTGTTCATGGCGCCGGGGGTTTGGTCGAAACCGATGATGCCGTCGTCCTTGGTCAGGTAGACCGGATCGGCGGCGCGGTGGCCAACCTTGAGGAACATCGCCTTCTCGGCGTTGAGCGTCTTCACGCCCGGCAGCGCCAGCTGCAGCGGCCCCCGGCCGTAGGTTTCGTAGGGGTTCTGGTCGTAACGATCGACCACATAGGGGAAGGTGTTGTAGCCGCCCTCCTCGGCCATCAGGCACTGGCCCTCGACCGACATGTAGTGCGAGGAGAACGGCTTGCCCTTGGCGTCCATGCGCTCGGGGTCGAATTCGTCGGGGTCGCGCGCCATAACGCAGTGCAAAAACTGGAACGGCGTCTGCAGGTTCTGATCGAGCGCCGGCCGCAGTGTCGCCGGCAGCCGGTCCTCGCCGAACTGCTCGACCGCCTGCTGCGCGGTCTGACGCCACCATCGGATCAGGCCGTTGACGATGCCCTGATGGTTTTCCAGGAAAAACGTCTGCCCGAGCGGGATGGCGCGATAGCGCAGCCCCGGCTGGCCACGGGTAACGCGCAGGTCCAGCGCGTCGACGAACATCGTCGCGTTGCCGTAGCAGGCCGTCGACTTCCACTTGCGGAAGTTCTGGCCCTGAAAACCGCTATGGGCGCGGTAGCGGTAGTCGAACAGGATGGCACGCACCTGGTCGAAATACTCCCGCGTGGCACGGTCCTTCATGACGTAGGCGTCGGATTCAAGCCCGTGCCAGAGCCGGTTGCGCGGCGTGATCATCGAGTCGGCGATGGCACAGAACTGCTGCACGGCAAGCGCGGTCGACGCGTCGACCTGCTGCTGCGTCTTCTTCATGCCGGGGAAATTGTACGAGCCGTAGTAGAACGTGTTGCGCGAGTCCGGATCGGCGAGGATAGCCCCCTCCTCCCACTGACCCGCGAATATATTCCTGTAAGTTGTCAATTCCGAAAAGATTTTAGTGATCCGCTGTACGATCGCAGATTCCGCTCCCGAGATTTGCCTGACGGCAATATTTTTATTATCCGCCATGTTTTTCCAGATAGGCGACGGCAGCGCGGAGTATATCTTTATTTTCCCGCGAGTGGCCTAAAACTCCGTTGCAATGATGACAGAGTAGTTGCCGCACTTTTCCAGTCGAGTGATTATGGTCTATACAGAAGCGCCGTTTGATCGCGGATTGTTCGACATTACAGATCGCGCAGCGGCCTCGCTGGGATTCAAACATCAGTTTGTGCTGAGCGCGATCTACTCCGTATCGCCTTTTCGTCTGGGAAGCGCGGATGTATTCACGTCTTTTCTCTGGATGCTCGGCTAAATATTTTTTGGAATGCAGTCTGCGCTTCTCCCGAAGCTCCGGATCGGCCGCATATTTCGCCTTCATAGCCGCAATTTTGGCGGCCTTGTTTTTTAAGTAATGTTTCCGACTTGCTCGCTGTTTGGGCGTCAGTCCGTTAAGATCACTGACCAGCACTCGCGCCTCGGTATATGGCGCAATTTCCATGGTTTATCCGCCGAGCGCGGCGCCCCAATTATCGCCCATCATGGCGCTGGCTCCGGGCATGGTGCGCGCGGCCATCATTGCCGCCAGCCGCTTGCGCCTCTGTTCCTCGGTCTCGCCGGCAACCTGGTCGGCTGGGGACGCGGACATAAGACCGCTCGCGCCCGGCACCGACGAGGACGCACCGGCGGCCATCACGCGGCCTCCTCGGCGCGGCGTTCGTTCGATTCCTTCAATTCCCGCTCCATGCGCTCCAGGTTTGCCGCGTAGTCGGGATCGCCCTTGCCGTATTTGCGGTAGGACTCGATCGAATTGCGCGTCTGGTTGCCGGCCGAGCCGAGGCCTTGTTCGAGCAGGCGCCCCTTGGATTTACGGGCATCGTGGCCGAAGACGTTGCGGGCTTCTTCCTCGCGGTATTTCTTGATGGCGTCGGGCGGCAGCGCGCCGAGCTCGATCTGATGGCGCATTTCCGCGATTTCTTCCTGGGTCTTGGTGACCATGATCTGCCTCGAAATTGTGGACGTTTGGACCATCGGCGGCGGCAAAAACTGCCGCAACGCACTTACGCGCCAGCAAATACGTCGATATCGCCGGCGGCGTGATTGGGTGAACCGCGGGCATAGCGGGCTTCCGGGCCGCGCGCACGGGGGTCAATACCGGGAAAATTAACCGTCGTCTTGGCGTTGCGGATGTCCATGCACAGCCCGCGGATGGCCGACAACAGATCGTCATCGATCTTGTTCACCAGCCCATTGACGCGGTGGTAGCCGAGATATTCGTCGAACACGATCTGCAGATGGCTGGCGATCAGCAGCCGTTTCTCGGCAAAGCGGTGCTCCATGTCGGAAATCCCGCTCTCGAAGTCAAAACCGCCGTCCGGAAACGTCGCGTGGCGGCCGTTCATCATCAGCCCGAGCTTGCGGTAGGTCTGCGCGATGGTCTCTCCGGAGATGAGGCTGCCGCCGCGCCCGCCGTCGTGCGGCCAGGACACCGGCGCCCCGCGCATCGGATGCTCGCGGATGGCGGCGACATGGCCAGGCGCAAGCCCCATCATTCGCACCGCATGCATGACGTAGATCGTATTTGAGTCTCGGTCCCAGCAGCCGAGCACGGCGGCGAAAGGATGGCCGGTCGAGGCTGAGCCGGAATGGCGGAAGTCGACGGCCCACAGCCAGGGCCAGTAGGGCGGCACGTCGGCAAGCGTGAGATTGTGCTTGATCTCGCCGACCGGCGTCTCGAAGACCGCGCCCTCGCCCTGCATGTCGGCGCCGTAAATGCGGGTCGCAACCTCGTGTGCCCGGTATTTCGACTTTATGACTTCGAGATCCTCGTCGGGGATATGTCCGCCGTTCGATACCAGCGCGTCCTCGATCGTCATCAGCACTTCGGCGGTGCCGGGCATCTGCTGCTTATAGCGCCGGCGGATCGGCGTCAGCCCGAGGAGCGGCGTCATCGTCACCATGATGATGCCGCGGGTAGTCGTGGTGCGGGCCTGGCACTCTCCGTAAATCGCCTCGTTGGTCTCGCCCTTGACGTCTTCGTCGAGTGAGATGACGTCGCAGGCTTCACCCTCGAATGCCTGCCGCCCCTGTTCGTAGGTCTTGAACCGGATCAGCGCTTTGCCGCCATCCTCGCGCCGGATCGTCACCGTGTCGACAAAATCGGCGATGCCGCGGGCCATGGCCGGCTTGCCGACAATCATGTCGAGCGGGATCATGCCAGTTCCGAGCCCGTCGGCATCCATAAGGTTGCCGAGGAGCTTGGTCTGCATGCCGTCGCGGACCTTCTGCGCCGACGGCGCGGCGGACCAGGCGAGGAAGTCAAACGGCCGCTCGATCTTCGGCTTAACCAGGAACTGCCGCCCCTTGAACCAGCCGGGATACCATTGCGTGGCATGGATGGCGAGCTCGGCCGCCGCGGCGTGCGTCTTGCCCTCCTGATTTCCGGCCCGCAGCATGCGCTCGGCGATCGGAAGGTTGTGGAATTCGAGCTGCTTGCGGTTTGGCTTATAGTAATCGAGCCGGCGGTATTTCTGGCGATATTGCATTTCCGTGAACATGCGCTTGGCATGCTTGCGCACATCGTTCGGATCGGGGCCTTGCTCAATCTCTTCGGTCATGCCATTCTCGTTGGCTTGGAGCCCGGCGCATCGCTGCCCGATCTCCTTTCCTGACTTGACCCCTGCCGCGAGGCAGGGGTTCTTTCGTTCACCACTTCATCAACGCAAGCCACGCCAGGGAAAGCCAGACCGCGATCAGCACGACAAAAAAGACATGGCGGCGGCTAAATTGTTTCACGGGATTGCTTCACGGCGCTCCACGTCCGCCGGCACCTCGACGTCGAAAGTAACTCCGCAGACATGCAGTTGCTCATCTGGCGGCCCCTCGACGCCGAGTAGCCTGCGCAGGCGCAGGAACTCGCCGAGCGGCAGCGTGACGACCATGCCATCGGTCTCGATGCCAAACTTCATCAATTGAGACCGGAAACGATGGACGGCTAAGGGTAAATCCAGGTCGGCGCGGTTCATGATTTCCTCGGCAGCGCTTCCTGCCGCTCGACGATGACGTCCGGAAGTTCCCGCGCGATCGCGGCGCGGAGCTCCTCATCCCGGTATTGCGCGTCGCTCAGATAGAGATGCAATCCGTCGATGATGGTGGCCCCTCGCAGCTTTTCGCTCCAGTGGGGATCGCTCATCCTTCCTCTCCCGGCAAGAGTTCACGCCATTCATCATCAGGACAAACACAGATAAACGTGCCTCCGGCGTGCATCACCATATCGCCAATCTGGTACGTCTTCCCCTGAACCCATTTGTCAAACGCATAACAGTCCGTGATCGATGCCATCGACGGCGAAGCTCCATAGGCAGCAATCTGCTCCACAGGAATGCCGACGGCGAGCGCCCCGACCGCAGCCGCGCTGCCGAGCAGGAACTGGCGACGTCCGATCATGTTTCCCCTCCCGGTTCATGCTCGATCAGCTTGGCCTGGCTGGCCAGCATGCGCTCGTAGCGCTCCAGCCCCGACACCCCGAATACCTCCTCCAGCTTCGCCCGCGAGGCGCCGAGCGCCATCAGCTGCTTGAGATCCTCCAGCGCGGAATCCGTGTGGTTGAGCGTCACCGACCCCGACACATTGACGTTGACCTGCTCCCCATGCCCCGAACGCGACAGCACCATCTCGATCGCCTTGTCGTGCTTGGGGTGCTTGGGATTGTCCAGCAGCGCCTCCAGCCGCAGCACCGCCTTCGGCGCCAGCGAAAACAGATACCGCGTCGTCAGCGCCCGGATCGCCTCCTGGACCTCATCGTCCTGGAGCAGCCGGAACCCCATCACCTTGTCGCCACCGGATACCGCCGAGTACCCGGCAAACCGCGCCGCCAAGGCCGCATTCGCCCCGTTAAACACATACCCCCACACAAACTGCCGCCGCCGCTCGTTCTTCATGTCCCGAATTGCTGGCGGCAAGTCGGAAAGTGCAGGCATTAGAGGGATTTCAGTGGATTCCATGCCGGCAAGTTAGCATGAATTTGTTCCGCCGCAATGTGGCAGATCGGCAACGGTGCAAAAGCCCAATTGCGGCCCGTCCCGACGGCTTGACGAGATGCCGAGCGAAAGGTTTGACCGCGAGCGGGAACGGTCCAAGGCACCTGCCGTAAATGCAGCGATGTGCCTTATCCTGGGTCTAACGGCACACCAACACCCTCTGACCCTGGACGGGGCATTCCCAGGAAGGGAACTCGCTACAAATGCAGGAACGGGGCCACCCGCACGCTACGGCAATGCTGAGCGGCCCCGCCAGAAACTACAAATGTGCTGCGATTTGCCAGGACAGAAACAGCCACCCTCCAAGCCACTACAGATTAGTAGTGCTACTCAGCACAGTCAATGTGCAAAATTATCGTCTAAAGTAGATTACATTTCAATAGCTTATTGATGTTTTGCCAAAAACGGGCTCAAATTATGTACGCGGCTATGCATCGGAAATTTCCGGAAAAATCCGGATGAGTTGATTTATAAGTCAACAGCAGGACTAACGTGCTGTTTATGCAACACTATTTGCCAGGACCGGCGCGAAAGTGGATTGAGATATCGGAAAATCGGAGTGGCAGATTTTTCCCCCACCGGCCCCTCATCTGAAAAAGGGGACCCAACGGTTTGTTCTAAACCGTTTGCATATGAGTAATATGCAGCAAGATCAACACGTTGCTGGATTGCATGGAGCTTGGCTGCTCAAGCGTGCTGCATTTAACCTGCATCTGTTCCGAGATGTTCGTTTGTGCGCAAATGATGCCGGTTAGCGCATGTTTGTGCATAATGAGATCATTCCGCACCCTTTTCCTACTCTAATTCCGCTTATCTTTTGTGTTCGTAATCGGTGCATGTCTGTGCAATCTGGTGCATATCCGTAGCTCATTACAGCAGCTTATGCAGGATCATTACGCCTGCTTATCCCTCATCATCGCTGCTTATCGGCAGTCCATCTGCATGGCTGCTCGGTCGCCGGCTTGCTGGTGTCGCTGCCGAGCTCGTCGCTGCTTGTGAGGCTTGCGCTTGTTGCGCTCACATCCTTGCGCGTTGCGCTTCGTCGTGGTCCTCGGCGGCGCTGCCGCCTGTGGACGGTCTTCTTCCTTATCGGAAGAAGGCGTGTGCGCGGGCGCGATGCGGGACGCGCGAGGACAGTCGATATTTTTTATTTCGGCCGCAACGCACAGGCTCAAATCCCTTGTAATCGCAAAACAGCTGTTTTACGTTTGTCAAATGCCGTCGGTTGACGTCGAGGCTAGGCGAGCCGCATTAGCGCTGTTGATGCGAGGCAAGATCACCGTCGCCGAGGCTCGTCTATTGGCCGGTGTATCGCGGCAGTTGATGCACTACTGGATAGAGCGCGCCGGCATCAACCCGGCTCGTGTACGGCATACGATCATCAAGGACATATGGCGCAGGGAGCTTAAACATGGCGCGAAACTGGTCGAGGAGGAAAGCAAGCGATCAGGCTCATCAGGCAAGGATCGAAGAGCGGCAGATCATGAACGAGTTGGCGCGCGACGAGCCGCAGCCCTCGAAAGATGAACTGCGCGCGCAAGCTGCCGCAGCGCTGGCGAACTATCGCGGGCCGATTCGCCGGCTGCCGATGTATACCGCATTACGCTGCCGGTCCTGCGGCCATCGCGGTACCGCGCGTGTGGCGCCCGGCTCGAATCCGCGCTTTCGCTGCTCTGCGTGCGGCTCGTCGCTCGTCACTTGGCATCTCTAATCCCTTATGATGGTCTCGCGGCCTTATGCTGCATACGCAATAATATTGCACACTTTGGTGTTGACAGACTATGCCATCTTGGCGTAGACATATTGTCGTAGTCAACGCGGGTTGCCGCCCGCACAACAGCGAGGATCAGCAAATGACCGACGACTTCAAATCCCAGCTCTTTGTCTATGCCGCGGTTGTGATTGCCGTGCTTGCGCTCGCATTCGTCGCCGGCGTGTTCGGCGTAATGCATCCGGTTTGATCGCAGCCCATGCCCATGGTCCGCCGTGGGCATGATCTGCGATCCAGCTGCGGCCATGCCGGCCGAAAACAGCGAGGAATGAACATGACCCGTCGACCATCCGCAGCTTATCGAAATTGGGCTAAACGCATGACCAATCTGCCTGCACCTCCTTATTCGCCTTCGGTTGAATTCGGCGGTCACACTCAGAACGAATTCAATGTTGCCTTGCAATCCTTCTATGGGGGATGCCAGCGCATTTCGAATGACTACTATGCCAAGAACTTCCCGAATAATCCGCCCGGAGCGTGGGAATTGCAGCGGCTGCAAAAGCGCATTCGCATCGTGCACGATCATTCGGTGCACTGCTTTGTCGATATGGCGACCGGCGACGTGCTGAAAGCGGCCGGTTACAAAGCGCCGGCGAAGCACGCGCGCGGCAACATTTATGACGAGAAAAACGGCCTCGGCAGCATGGGTCCTTACGGTCCCGCATATCTGAGGTGAGCCATGCGTTACGTCGTATTTGCGTGTGAGCTGCTGCTGGAAGCCGTGGCGCTTGTCTCGTTCTGCCTGTTCATCGCCGTGGCATTCGGCTGGTGGAACGGGATAATCCAATGAACAAGCGGGGACGGGCATGCCGGCCCGTCCCCTGTCACCGCCGGCTCGCAAGGGCCAGCGAGGCCACCCAGGAGCGCATGCGATGACAACCCAAGACTATTTGGACCTGCTCGAGCAGCTCGAACTCACGCCAGCAAGTCAGAAAACCGCCAAAACGATCGGCCTCGGTCTGCGCCAGTGCCAGCGTATTGCCGCTGGCCAGTCGCGGGTGCCGAAAGCCGTGGCCAAGCTGCTCAGGCTGTTGGTCGAGAAGACTTCTTAGCCCATCTGGCCTTGGCCGCTATCGTCGCAATCCGCTTGCGCCTGCGCCGGCTCAGCAGAATGTTGCGCCGGCCATTCATCATCCGTCCCCAATCCGGCGGAACGTTGAAATACCGCCGTTTCTTGCCCTTTTTTGTCGCGAGCATTCCACCGCGAGCATGTGCCGGCGAAATCGTGCGCGTGATCCGTCGCAGCCGCTCCAGCGCCTCGCAATCTTCCACTACCAGCAGCCGCACGCACAGCGCGGCGAGGATCGGCCCCATACTGACCTGGCTTAGTCCACGGATCGGCACCGGCGCCAGCAGCTTGCTCGCATAGCCATCCGGCAGCGTCTTCATATGCTCGTCGATGGTCTCGAAACTCAGCCGTAGCTCATCCGTCCGAGCTCGCAGCAGCGCGTGCAAATCCCGGTATGTCCGCGCCTCCCCTAGCAGCCTGCCGCTGAGCGTGGTCATGGCAACCCTCCCAAAAGATACGCCATAAATACGCTTGCGCGTCCATAGGCTTCGCTGCTTCGCACGCGGCATCGGCCCGCGCAAGAATTTCGGCGAGCTTTGGTCTGAAATCGTAGCCGGGATGATCGACCATCTCAGGAATCCACCATTTCCGCGATGGCCTGCGCATCGGTCACATGCGGCACATAGCCGGCGCTGAAATGCCCGTCCCGCTCGTCGAGCTGCGCCGGCTCGGTAGCCGCCAGCGAAAGCGCCACCATGCGGCCGATGTCTGTCAACTTGGCGACCCAAAAATCCCGGTAATGCCGGCGATAAACGATGCTGATGAGATAGCGGTCAAACGCCGCACTGACCGCCCGCGCCTGCACCGTGCGGCCGCGCGGGCTCGTCCAGCGCCGCAGCCGGCATTCCATGACTTCCTCGGCCAGCAAGATTGCCAGCAGCCGCTTGATTTCCAGGCTGAGCCTGTCCGGGTAACGAACGATCTTGCGCTCTATTCGTGGTTTGGTCACGGTCATTCTCTCCCGGTTTTTGGTACGCAAATCGGCAATGGCGCACGCAGTAGGGCGCATCCTCGAACGGTGCTGCACCGCAAAACATCTGCTCCGCGCCGCAAGCTTCCCCGACCGGCCAGCGGCAGGTCCGGTCCGTGAGCTCGAACAGCAAAACCGCACAATCCGAGATTTCCATGGGCAGCTCCGTGATTTCCATGGGCGGCAGGCGGTCAGAGAGCCTCGCCTGTGCGTTAATCCTCCTCGTGGCGGCATGAGGGTCGTCCGATCCCCGTCTGACGCGCCAGCGTGGCCCTGAAGGCTTTTGGCGTGGGGGAGCCACCGCCCGCTTGTCCAGCCCCATGCGTTTGGATTTTCCGATTGTGGCATAGCGGGTCAATCCGCCACCGATAGCAGCCGCAATCTCCGCAAACGACAATTGCGGATCGTCCTGCGCATGAAGTCGGCGCAGCTCGTTACAACGCTCCGGTGTCCAGCCAAAGCTCATTGGCTGCCCCCAAGATAGCCGCCCTTTTCGAAAGCGCCGACCGGCCGCGGCCTAAGACCGTTTTTCTCGCAGTGTGCAAGAAATTCGCCGTAGGTCATGCCGTTTGTTTTCCGCCGTTGATCCGGCTTTGCCTGCTTTTGCCATCGCTCGCGCTCTCGCAATTGCTCCTCGACACGGCGCTCGTATTCGACCTCGCGCCGCATTGGCTCCGTTTCCCGCTCGCACCAAGCTATGAGATCGGCAACTGTCGGCAGGAATTTTGATTCCCGGCAGACGCCGCGAATTGGATCGGCGCACCGCAGCCCCACCGCTCGTGGATAGCTCCCGAGAACGGAGGCAAGGGCGCCAAAATACCCGTCACTAGCGTTCGCTCCGCCATTCGGATAGGCCGAGATCAATTGTTTGACGATCTTCAACGCCTCCGTCAGCGTCATTCGCTGGTCCAGCGCCACCTGTACGCTCGAAAAGTTCAGCTTTTTCAATGAGCCGGTCGGCGCGCTCGACAAGGCTTTCCCGATGGGTTCCATTTGTCTTCTCCCGAGGTCTGAGGAATCCGTGAAATGTGGCGTCCCAGTCGGCGCGCATGATCGCCTTCGACTTCGCCCAATTCCGCATGTCGTCGGCCTTCATCAGCATCAGATCGGCCGGCATTCCGATCTTGGCAGCCTTCGCGTAGTGCGAAGGTTTTGGCTTCCAATCCTCCGACAAAAGCGACTTTCGGGCTCTTTCTTTCTTACTTTCTTGTTGTTTACTTGTTGAATTCTCTAAAGAAGTAGAAGAAGAAAGAGACACTTTCTTCATTTCGGTGGTTTCGGTGGTTTCCGCGGATTTCGGTGGTCTCCGCAGAATGTATCTTTCCCGATCTTTAGCGCGGCGGCGCTCCGCCGTGGCATCGATAGCCTTGGGCTGCGCTTGTTCAATGCGCTCTACTGCTGCGACCAGGGATTCTCCCTGGAGCCCCGCTGCGATCAGTTCCTTAAGAATTGCCGCGATCATCAATTCGGCTCCCGCGGTCGCAGGATGAGCCGGCAGCCGCGCGGTGCATCGCCCCACTCGACCGTGAGTTTGCGTAGGTATCGCGGTGCATCATCGACGACGAGCCCAAGCCGAACAGGAAGGTCGATGAGGCACTTAAGCCCATTGTCCACATCGAGCAGAACTCCCTCGCCTAGGATGATCAGAATTTCGTAGTGTCCGAGTATCGGCTTCGGACGCTTGCCTCCACTCCAGTCGAATATTAGAAAATTGTTTGACGTTTTTCGCCATTTTTTGACTTGAGGGTAGTTGGCCCAGTCGATCTTGCGCGTCCGGTTGACCGACGGTGGCGGCGGCAGGCTCAATTCGATGTCGAGCGGTGCGCCGAATGGCCGGTCGAGCATGGTGCGTCACGCGCCGTTGCGCGGCGGCAGCCGCTCTAGCTCATTGAATCTGCGCTCGAAATCGGCTTGGAAAACAGGATGACTAAGCGGCCGACCGTTCTCTAACCTCGATATAGTGGCTTGGTTCAGATCGAAAAGCTTAGCAAATTCAGCCTGGTTGAGGCCGAGCCGATCGCGCAAAGTCACAATTTGTCGTGCGGTGATCATGTTCCCAAGCTTATGCCGACTGTATTATTTTTGTCAACTACGAATTTTGCCCTTGCTTTCCTGTAAATGTTGTGGGCATAATTTCGTATGACCACCATCGTCCATAAACAGGCTGATCCGCACCGCCCCAGCCGCACGACCTACCATATCAGTGCCAGCACGCGCGATGAAGTGCAGCGCAAGATCGACGAGTTGCAGAACGGCGAGGAAGTGATCGCCAGCGAGTTCACCCGGCCACAGCGGGCGTTCGGCGAGCCGTGCCCGTGGAAGTCGCTCGGTTACACGGTTGAGCATAGGCTTGAGATGGAGCCAAACAATGCTTGATCGAATGGGAAAGCTACGGGATTTTCTAGGTTATTGGCTGATCGTAATCATGCCTCCGCATCCGGTTTACTCGTGGCTTTTGCGGGCCGCACTGCCGTTCGCTAGTGATTACGCTTATGCCGCTGACGTCGCCAACATGGAACCCGAGCCTTATTGGCGCGCTGCGGCCTTGTACGACCATGTTTGCCCTGGCGGAGACGGATGGGCGCGTGATTGCATTGCTCGCGGTGATTGCGGTTGCTCGAATAAGGACAAAGCAAAGTGAAAAACCCAGACATCATCAAAGCCGAGATCACCAAGCTGATCGCCCTCTGTCCGGAACTAGAGGAGGACGAGGCTCTGCGGCATGACATGATCGAGGCCGAGACAGAAACCTTCGGATTCCTGTCATCGCTGCTGCGAACGATCGGTGCGGCTGAGGCAACGGTCGAAGGCACCAGCGCCTATATCGCCGACCTCCATGTGCGCGTTGATCGCCTGGAACGGCGCCGTGAAAGCCTGCGTCGGCTGATCATGAAGATCATGGAAACCGCGGAACTGAAAAAGATCGAGCTGGCGGAGGCGACGATATTCGTCCGTGCCGGTACGCCGAAGGTTGTTGTCGTCAATGAGCGTGAAGTGCCCGACGAATTCATGCGGATCAAGAAAGAGCCGGACAAATCGTTGATCAAGGCCGCACTTTCGGCGCATGAGAACGTGCCCGGTGCCATGCTTTCCAACGCCGAACCCGTCCTGAACATCAAGAAAAGGTAGATGCTATGAAAATCTCCAATGCTTTCCCGTCAAAGTATCTCCGGGCCGCCGATCTCAACGAGCAGCCGATGCTGTTCACCATGTCGGAAGTGCGCATGGAAGACATCGGCGACAGCGACAAAAAGCCGGTGCTGCATTTCCTGCGCAGCGAGAAAGGACTGGTGCTCAACAAGACCAATTCGAAGATCATCGGGCAACTTTACGGCGACGATACCGACAATTGGGAAGGGCAGCCGATCGTGCTATATCCGGCCATGGTCGACTTCCGCGGCGATACGGTCGAGGCAATCCGGGTCCGGGCACCCAAGCGCCAGGCGCCGGCAGTACGGGCCGTCCAGGAAGCCCAGCAGACGCAGCCTGCGCCCGTGCGTAGCGCCGCCAAGCATCAGCACGACGAAGCCAATCCGCCGCCGGCTGAGCTTGACGACGAAATCCCGTTCTAGGGCGTCCGAATGACTATTTTCGCTGAAATCATCCAGCAATTTATGGAAGGCCCGCACTTCCGCAGTAAGGCACCGGCGACGCAGGAATCCTGGCGCCGCGTGCTGGCCTGTGCCGAGCGCAGCATCCTCGGCTCCTGCCCGTCCCGCACGCTCAAGCCGTCGATAGTCCAGGCATTTCTAGACGGTCTCGCTGATAAGCCGGGCAAACAGTTGAACGCGCGGACTGCGCTGAAAGCAGTGGAGAAGTTCGCCGTTGTGCGGGATCTGGTACCCTACCCCTTTATGACCGGAACGACTTGCATCGGCACGGATGGCGGCCATGAGCCATGGACGTTCGAGCATGTCACGATCGCCGAGCTCCATGCCCGCGCTGACCTGGCGCGCGTCGTCACCCTCGCTGTCGAGACAGGCCAGCGCGGCTCGGACATTGTGCGCATGGGGCCGACCGATCTAGAGGAAAAGCAAGACCCGGCGACGGGCGCGCGGCGCCTCGGCATCAACGTGATCCAAAAGAAAACGGGCGTCCGCTTATGGGTGCCCGCCACGTCGCGGCTGCAAGAGGCCATGAACGGATGGGAACGGCGGCCGGGTCCGTTCGTGCTGAAACCCGACGGCAGGCCCTACAGCCGCGAGCTGCTATCCTGGCATTGGAACCGCGAGCGCGATCACAACGCGGAGCTCGCGCCGCTCAAAGACACCAAGCTGGTGCTGCATGGTCTGCGCGCAACGGCGGTTGTCCGCGCTCGCCTCGCCGGCGCAAACCATCTGGAGATTTCCAGCACCATCGGCATGAGCCTGCCCATGGTCATGCGCTATTCGAGGTTTGCCGACCAGACGCAGATGGCACTGGCGGTAGCGCTTAAATTGGATCGGGCGGCGTAATAACCGCTCCTAATGTGTCATCGGGTAATGGCCCCTTTTCAAAATCTTGAAATTTTATTGCGCGGCCCCGGGAAAAGGGGCCACTGCTTTTCCGTTGTTATTCGCTTCGGGGGTCCTGGTCGAAATAGGCCATCGGAAAACACAAATCAGGCCACTTGTTCTGGCGCGGTCCTTATTGTGAGATGCTTCTCATGGGGACCGGAACCCCCTGGTGGGTCAATTTATTGCTCGCAGCTTGGGGATAGCTAATGGCCTCTCCCTGGGTGCTAATTGTTGCGGGAGTATGTATTGGCGCCACGCTGATAGGGGTCGGAGCCTATAATCTAGGTAAGCGCAACGGTGAAAAACCGTCTGACGGCGACAGTAAAGCCATTAATTCAATTCAAGCTCAACGCGATCCGTGCGGATGCCCACCATCATGCGGTCATGCAATTCGGAGCAGCCACGGCCCACGCGCAGGGCGATGCGGGCCACTGTTTTGCGGTCGGTGCCAGTGAGGCGAGCAACGGCGCGCTGGCCGACGCCTTCACACAGCGCAGAGATGATGGCGATTTGCGTAGCTTTATCCAAGATGTTCATGGCGGCTTACCCCGTCACGTTGCGGGGCAGGCCGGCCTGAACGCTGGAAATATGGCGGGAAATCCGCTATATGGTGCGTCGTGGTCATGGCCGTGTAGAAACAAGGAGTTCGTGAAATGCCAAAACTCGCATTAATCCGAGGATTTGGGGATGAGCCGCTTTGTAGGGCGGTTTCCAGTCTCGGAAAAGGAGTGGTTTTCGTCAGTTCATTGAGGTCGAAAGACGCTATAAATCAATGGTTTCCACCACCTATTGGGGTGCCGTTAGATGATATCTTTGCCTATGATGAACAGATATTTGAGCGGCTGCAAAAACGGTGGAAAGGCAGTGAAAAAATTGGACCAACTGAATGGGGGAAGCCTTTTGATCCGAGCCAATGAAAGAGGCCGCTAACTGAGGCGGCCTCACAGATTATCGCATGACGGCATAATGCTATTTGGCAACGGTGCCGTGACCATCGCAAGTGCGGCATTCAATTCAGCCAACGCGGTATGGGAGAGTCGCTCGGAATGTCGGGCGGGAGAGCCTTTCCCCGATTTTTAGCGAGCAAAGCAATTGCTGAATCCCTCGGTGCTGGACTAAAGGAAAAATTGGAAAATCCCCTTAAGTTTCAAATAGAGCTACGCGGTGCTGGACAGCCCCCGCCAAGCGTGTCTTTCGGCTTTGATGTGACGCTGCTGATAGATATCTGCAACGCGATCATTGCGGCAGAATCGGCGGGAAAGCTGACCAAGCAATACGCGCGGATCGCGAGGCAGGCTCCTGCATGTTTAGTCCGTTGCGAACGAAAAGCCGCCCCCGTTGCCGAGAGCGGCGTTGTTGTTAGGCTACTTTCTTTTCCTTGGTCGTCAGCTTGTCGATCACTTCTTCCCATGAGTCGCCCTCGGCTTTCACCAGGAAGAACATTCCCTCAGACGTGCCGACAGTGATCTTGCGATGGCGCGTGATCGAGCCAAGCTCATCGACTCGCTTCCGTGCCACCGTGCGAGCTGCCTTCAGGGCTTGATACTCGCTATCGGCTTCAAGGAACCTCCTGAGGCGAACCTCTGTCTTTTCGTCAAGCTCTTTGCGCTCTGCGATGGCCGCTGGTAGTGCGGCTTGAGCGGCCTCACGTTCTTCGCGGGACGGCGCGCGAGTATCAACGCGATACCCTAGCTTTTTGCCGAGCAGGCGACCGAGCGTCTTGAGCGCAACTGCGCGTTCCATGTTCATCTCCATAATGTCAAACAGCCCGTCGCGTTGGATTTCCAACCGACGAGAGCATTGTAGCAGGCGGGGTCCGTGCTTTTTTGAATTTGTGCCGATGCACTCACACCACATAAGGACAACTTGCGCGTTTTTGCCGACTTGACTTTAGGCTCGACGGGCACAAGTCGCGCGTTTTTGTGCGAGGTCGTTTCAAGATGTCCGCTGTTCATCGGCATTGGCACGCGCAAAAATAATTTTTCTGCCTCCTAAAGTTTCAACGTGAAGCAGCACGGCGCGCTTTCAAACGCCGCCGGCTGAATTGATTGATTTCTGACGGCTTGATGATCTTGCAATGTGCAATGATCGCCTCACAATCGGGGCAGCGGATCAAGTCGCGCGTGATTTCCATCTGTTCGTCGCCACGCTCGCCTTCTAACGCGCGGCCACAGAGAGTGAACTCGCCGCTGGCAATGGCGCCCTCACAGTGGACCACGCTCTTGTCGTTTGGCTCGCGCCAATGTTTCACAGCAGCGCTCCTTTAATACGAGTCTGCGGATGCGCATCGTTCGGCTGGAGTTCCCCACCTAGCCGCACAGTCGGCACGTATCTGCTCTGCGTCTTCGTTCTCGCCATAGTCGCAATCGCCGCATCGACGGCATACATTGACGGGAACCGAGCATGCGCATCCATCATAGCACCCGGCGTTGCATCCACCGATGCTGTGCCAATCGTGGCCTGCCTCGCAGCCGGTAAAAAGCCAATCGCGCTTATGGTCCACGCCCGTCCTCTATTTCTTTAACTGCCACTCTCCACACCATTGATTATCCCATGTCGATGGCCAATCACCCATTTCCATATCATTTTCATTGTCTTCAAATTTTTGAATTGGTGGATACCTGCGGCATTCCCCCCAAGCTCGATTTGTGTCATCGACGAGCAAATCTAACTTGATCCAAAATCGGCAGGTCTGACAACTATTGCAATCCTGCATTGATGATTTGTTCAAATTCCTGTGCGTCCCTATTTTACGCCGAGCGTTCCTTGCAGCCCTCAAATCGCTTAGCAAAAATTCAGTGTTTGATTCTAGGTCATCTTCCCATTCGTCCGGCCATGCGTCACAATCTTCCGCAAATGGCACTAAGGCAGAATCCAGTGTTTTGATGCACTCTATAGTTTGCCGCAGCAACGCGGCATCACCGCTGCCGCTGTCTAGCCGCTCAAGATGAGAGGCAAGTTTATCAAGCCTATCAATTAAAGTGGCGGCGCGGAGGGGGCTGTCAGTCTCCCTCGCCAGTTCCCCGGATGTCGTTTCATCCAGCCGCGCCATAATCATTCCTGCCTTTGTCACCGGCGTGGCGTGAACGCACGCCACACGGCTTTAGATATTTCCGTAATGCGTTTGTGGTTCTTTGCCTGAATCGCACAATCCTGCTGCTCAACAGGAACTAAGATTGGGTAAATGGCGTCGGTTAATTTCTTGACCATCTCTGCTTCGATTTCTTCATCGTGAGCGTAGGCATTCCATCTCTGCTGCTTCTTTTTCCTGCCGGGCTCCGCGCATAAAATTCTCCTTTATCTCGCGACCCTGCGCGCGTCCAACTCTCTAAGTTCTTCGCGCCGTCGGTCATTATCATTCAGTCCAAGCGCCGACATACGCTTGATGTAGGTGATCTTGCCGATACGGCCTGCGAGGTAATCGTCCTCTATCCGCTCTTGTGCTAGTTCAAAGTCGGCCGGCGTCATGTCGAGTGTGCCAAAAACCAACCAAGCAGCACGATGACGAGCGCGAGGATCGGTGCCGACCAAAATTCAAGCGGCCCAACTCTCGGCTCATAGCGCGGGTCCATCGGCTCCATGATAAGTCTCCTACAGCTCTATCCCGCGCTCGCGCGCAATGATCGGCAGCTTCACCAGCCGCCAAGTTCGCTTGGGCACCGGCTTGATGCCTTCCTTTTCCATCGCAGCTTGGCGTTCGTTGTCGTTCTTGTAGCGCGGGCTTTCCTGAATCCTGAGCATAGCCCTGATCTGAATGTTGGTGAAGTTCAGCCGTTTCGCCGAGCCATTGATGATCGAGCGCTGCGCTAGCAAGAAGTTCCTGGCCGCCGCTTTGGCCGCGGGCCAGTCTCCTTTTGAAAGCAAACCTGCCGCGTCCACGACCATGCAGCCCTTGGCGTGGATGTCTCCGCGGGCCTCGAATAGGTCCGCCATGCGGCTATCGATGCGGCCGGTCGCCTTGGCCAAACAGCCCATGCGAGCGACGACGGCGGTATCCCCAGGGCGCAAATGATCGATGAAATGTTGCCGATGAATGTCCCGGCTCTCGACATACCATTCGTCGATCTTGTCGAAAAACTTGTGGATATCCGCGCGTTGTTCCGCTTCGCCGTATCCCGGCAAAGGGTTCACGTAGGCGCGTCGGGTCGGTTTTGTTGCTGTTTTTTGCATCGGTACGCACGATACAATTTAGGCCTGGACAAGTCAAGAGGATCGTGCTACTAAGCTTGCGGCGCGATTGCGAGGCAACAGGGAAACCTCCCGCGCCACAGTTAGGGAAGGCCGGAGAAACACCATGGGCATTGCAATTCCCCGACCGCAGATGCGCAAGCGCGAACGCCGACAAATCGAGGAACGGCTACGACGTCATGCCGAGTTGACCCGCCAATTTGAGTCGGAGGGCATGACCCGCGAAGAAGCGAGCCGCCGCGCTTTCTATCTCGTGAAGGCCGGAGTCAAAGCCGGCGACCAAATCTGCCCATAAAAGATTGTCAAGGAACCCCCGATGAAGCGGCTTACACTCAAAGACGCCAAGGCGTGCCCATTCTGCGGTGGCAAAGACTTTGAGACATTCGACATCGGCGGCGAATCCTATTTGACTATTCGGTGCAACGGGTGCGAAGCGGAAGGTCCGCAAGAGGACCACGATGACGAAGCGCTTATCCACTCGGCGGTCCAACGATGGAACCGCAGAGCCGCAATGTCAGGAACGAGGTAAAGCCCACGATGCCGCGAGGACGATGGAAACTAATAGGCATTGAGTTTCATCGCTGCTATCGCGAGGGCGCGACATGGCTAGACTCATCCGGCGGCGATCACTACCTCGATCATTGGGGCTGGTTCAGCCTCGAATATCGTCGCAGGCGTTGAAGGAGAAGCCCGCTATGTTGAACCAAGCTCCATACGAGTGGACCATTCGTCAGCTTCTCAGGCACGCCGAGGAAGGGCCGCACGCACAGGTCAAAGGCGGCGATTGGGAGCCAGCGCGGCCATTCGGAATGTTCTCGCTGCGATCGCGCCTGCGTCTGGCTTGGGCGGTGTTTACCGGACGTGCCGATGCTTTGTTTTGGCCGTTCCAAAACCCCAAAGCATATTAGCAAGGAAGGCCGCTACTATTATCGCGGCGTAACTGTGCTTTTGATCGCCTGCACGGCTGGCAAGATCATATCTACCTTGGTTTCAACTCGCGTAAGGCGCTCACTAAGTTCGTTCTGCGTTCGCGCATTGGTCCGCGCGGTAGTCCTGATGGCTTCGATCGCCGATGCCTGCTGCAGACTGACGGAGTTCTGCGCCTGGATATCGGATTCCATCTTCATGAAGCCGCCGACGACGCCGACGACCAATAATAGGACCTGGAGCAGCATCAGGATCGTTGCTGGTCCCGCTTCCCATTTCCAAGTGATCGTCGGCATCGGCATTTGGCTCACATAAGATATTGAAGCGATGCGGCGCTAATTGCCGCCCTCTCGATATCTAGTATTTGAGCGTGAAGCTTACGAGAGCCGCATTGCCCATGTGCACCGTCGCGGGGCCTACCGACAATCCATTGCTCTGCATGACCCACTGCGCGGCCATATCGGCAACGACGCCGTTGCTGAGGCGGCTTTCCAGACCGATGCCGATGCCGGGGGCAAACAGCCATTGCTGGTTCTGGTCGAGACCGAATTGAGCGCTCACGTCCTGCTCGTGCGCGGACACAAACAGGAACGGATAGCTCGGGCCTTGGGTAACGCCGGCGGGGAGAGCAGGTAGCGACGGCACTGAGAGGCCGCTTGAGAAGCCGGGGAACATATTGAGCATCGACGAGATCGGGCTGCCGAAGCCGACGCGCTGCTCGAAGTGAGCTGGTCCGGTCATCGAGAAACCGTTCTGGTTTCCGTTGATGTTCGCCCAATCGAAGTTGCCCTCGACAAACCAGAAATTGCCTGGGGTGGTGCCGATCGGGCAGCCGTAGCCGACGGTCACGCCCACATCGCCCTGGATGACTGAGGCGCCGGGAGGGCCGCCGTCCACTGAGCCAGCCGATCCCATGGTGTTGAGCCCGAAGTAAGGGCCGCAACCGCCGCTGACATAGCCGGTCAGGAGATTCGGGGGCGCCTTGAGCACTGGCGCGGCCAGATCGGCAGCTCGCGCACCAGGCGCGAGGATCATCAGCAGCAGCCCAGCCAGGATGAAGATCGCGATCGCAGAAGTCGAGGAGCGTTTCACATTAGCCTCCGGTAGTTTTGCGGGCGCACCTGGCCCGAGGGGAAAGCTCGCCAGCGCGGCCGGCGTGCTCTTGGACGGAATTGCATGCAGCACGCCGTTGACCGCGTTGCCGACGGTCATCAGCATATAGGCCACGGCCAGGATGATCGCCGTTGCGTGTGCGCCAAAAACGGTGGTGAATTGATCGCTAAAGCCGCCGAGCACGCCGATCACGGCGAGCCCGATGCTCATGTACATGCCGACACGCGGGTCGATGGTCATTTTGCTTCTCCGATGGGTTCGCTGGTAATGCGCTGGATATTGAGCAGCAACCCGGCGCACCCGAGCTGGCTGTCGATGACATCGGGGTCGTAGTGATGATCTCGCGTGAACTTGCCTGATCTGTAAACGTCAGTGCCAGACCAGATATATGGGCTCGGAACGCCGCGCCAGAAATAGCCGAGGCCGTTGTAGCGCTCAAGCAACGTCAGCGTGCCACCGATCGACCAATCGGTCCATTTAGCCGCATAAGGCGAGCAGTTGACCAGGGCGTCGTATCCGGCCTCTTGCCATGACTTGAACGGCCCGCGGCCGGCTGGTTCATGGACCGAGACATGATGCCAGGAATCGCCCTGCGCAATGCTTGCGTCCCAATTTTGGCTCGCCTCGCGCTCATGGATCACGGCGATGACATACCATGGCACTTCGGTCGCGTCCGAAAGTTCCTGATATTGAGCGCGTGCTTGGTCGGCGCATAGCCGGAGTGCCACGGTGCCGAAACCGACGCCGGTCACATGCGCTGTGGCCCAGCGTTTGGCATTGGCTTCGATGAGTTGTGAGAAATCTATCATTCGACGCCTTTCATAGCCCAAAAGTGTGCCAAAAAAGCCAATTGCCTAGACGGCAGCGACCATCGGCTTGTGGCAGCCAATGCCCAACGATTTTCCCCCCTTCATAAGGCCAAAGTGCTACGCATTCGTTTCCGCTTCGCGCGATGATATAATCCCCGTGTCGGTAGTTCGCAAAAAGACAACCAGCCGCGAATGACGCGAGCATCATTGCGAACGCCCCGGAAATCATTGCGAGATTACGGAGGCCCATTAGACGTTACCGTTACCTTTGTCCCCGGAGTTCCGGCGGTTATATTAGTTGCATTTGTGACGGTATTAAACGCAACATAGCCGTGGTCATCGTCTGTTTGGGTCACGATGCCGTTCGTCACCGTCCCCGCATCGGTGCAGTTATTGGTGGTGATACTAAATGTAGAAACGCCGTCAATTTGGATACAACTGCCGGCATTTGTCCCGCGAATGACGTTGTTTGAAACCACAAGGTTGTAAATCCATACCGTGGGCCCCGAGATTGCCTGCGTCTCAAAGAAGCTGCTGGCGGACCCCCCTCCACCTTCATTTCCGGACACTATGACGTTTATAAGTGTGGAGTCTGTTGTAGTAGATGCGTCAGGCTGAATGAGAACGCAGATCGTTCCGCATCCCTCTATGGAATTTCCCTGTATTTGTAAATCGCTCATGGTGTGGTGAGACAGCAACGGCTTGGCAAATATGCCAAAATCGTATTGATTGAATTTGTTGTTTGTAATTTTCCAGCCGCCACCGCTTATTAAGGAAAATCCAGTTCCGCCAACAACGGTCTGTAGCAAAAAATTATGATCGAACCAATTATCCCCGGCGTCTGGATTTACCGGAGATTCAGAGATTACGCATGTTGAGCAATCGTAGAAAAAGCTATCTGTAATGCGTGTGCCGCCTGCATTGTATAAGTGAATAGGGGTGGCACCTTGCGCAAAAGTTACAGTCCTGATCTCTGTTCGCTGCGGCCCATTGGTGGCATTACCGAGAGAAAGACAAACTCCAGTTGAAGCGTTGCAAGAAATCTTGAATGTCTTGAACGATAATATGGCGTTATTCGTCGTATCGGAAATGCCGTCTCCGGAAAAAGACAGCTCCGAACCCTCGCGCGATATTCCCTCCATGGAAAGTTGCGTGATAGAGCCTAGTGACAGCGCGGACGTGGCATTGAAATTGCCAATAGGAATTATGGCCTTTCCAGACGCCGCTCCGGCTGCTGTAATCCAGTTCGATTCGGCCGTTGAATTATCGGTTACTCCGTCGCCGACGCCACCAAAATCGTCAAGCCAGAATTGCAAATGCGAGGTGCATTTCCATCCGGTGCTTGCTCGCGTCCAAGTCTGTCCTGTCGTGGATGAACACACATTATCAAACCATGCAGAAGCAGCAGTCGGAGCAGACGCCCCGCCAGAGCCCGGAAATACTGGAATCTGATTCGCCGTAGCCGCTGATTGATCGCCGCCGAGACCGCCATTCGCCAATGGCAATGTGCCGCTGACGCCGGTGCCTAGCGGAAGTCCTGTGGCATTGCCCAGCGAACCGCTCGACGGCGTGCCGAGGGCGCCGCCATTGATGACAGGGGAACCAGCCGTGCCGACATTGACACCAAGGGCCGTGGCGACCCCGGTTCCTAGCCCGGAGACGCCAGTAGAGATTGGCAATCCTGTGGCATTGGTCATCGTACCGCTCGACGGCGTGCCGAGCGCACCGCCGTTGATTACGGGAGAGCCTGCGGTTCCTACGTTGATGCCCAGCGCCGTGGCAACATTGGCACCTAATCCGGATACGCCCGTCGATATAGGAAGCCCTGTAGCGTTGGTAAGGACGCCGGCGGATGGTGTCCCAAGATTAGGGGTTATGAAAGTCGGAGACGTTTGCAGCAGGATAACATTGCCGGTTCCGCTAAATGCACTGACTGAATTGCCATTGACCTTCCAGACGTTCCCGGTGCCGGCGGTGTCGAATGTTTTGTTGGTGAAAACGTCCGTGGTCGCCTTGCCGACAAGTGTGTCAGTCAAATCTGGCAGTGTCAGTATCTGTGTGCCAAGCGCGCCTGTCGGCGGCTGCAGCGTAATCGATCCACTCGTCGTATTGATGAATCCGATTGAATTGACGGCGGAAAGAATAACATCTCCCAACTGTGTCAGAGGAACGGCGTTCGGCGGACCTGGGTTGTTATTGCCAATTCTACCTAGAACCGTATTCGGCGGGATGTACGGATAAACCTGCGCCTGCGCGATTGTCGCGCAAACGACGTAAGAGATCGCGGCGGCAAAAATCCGAGCTAGATTGCGCATAGGTTTACCATCATTTGATTCCTCTATTTCTGTGACGGCGGGATCGGTTCGTTTTTCTTGATCTGCGCAGCCCGAAGCGCCGCCTCAGCCTTACCGGCGCGCTCCTTCCAGTAGTTGGCGATCTGCACCAGCGCCACGATCTCCTGCGCCGCGGCCATGCCATTCGCGTTTGCATCGGGGATATTCTGCGCCGCCGCAGAAAACGGCAACGAGATAAGTGTAACGATCATCAGCTTTTTCATGACATTCTCCTAGAAGCAGGCCCAGCCGCCGCCGTTGAAGAAGACAGGAAAAACGCCGCTGCCGCCTGCCGTTGGCGGCGCGTTCGCCGTGCAAGCGCTGGCGTCGTTCACGAATGCGATATTGCCGCCGCCCGTCGTTCCAGCCGGCAACGACGATATCGCAACTGGCTTGTAATAAATAACGCCGGCCGCACCCGCAAAAATGACAACGCTATCGGTCAAGTCGGCTTGGTTATTACGAAAGAAAAACGCGCCGGTCTGACCAGCCAGCGTGCCGCCGGTGAAGATGATGCCGTGATCCGAGCCGCCGCCGGTGATGTAGAACGCATCGCTAAGCGATCCGGTGATACCGTAGTCGGTGTTCAGCGACGCGGTGGTCGCAAACCCGATTGCCGTTGCTTTCACCAGGCTGTTGCCGGCGAGATCGACGCCGATGCCAAACTGGCCTGAAAGCTTAATCGCCCAATCGGGGGCGTAGGGCGGATTCGACGGGCTGACTGGTGCGTTGATGAAAATGCCGTCCATCTCCGCGCCGGTGACTTCCTTATCGAGATTGAGCGACAATCCGATATAGGGAGCGGGAACCGTATCGATCGTGGCCGTGATGGCGATGCCTTGCGAATATTGCCCATTGTGCTGAGCGATCGAGGCGCCGAAGCAATGGCTACCGCCGAACGCAGAGCTGTCGGCGAAGCTCTGGTTCGAGTCCATGTTGCATTCATAGCCGCCAAGACCACCTTTGGTTCCCGAAGGAACCGGAGAGCCAAGATCGCCGAGCTTCAAATTGTAGGCGGTGTAGAACGAGCTGGAATCGGTCAGGGAACCGAATGTGGTCTGCACCCAGACACCGACGCGGTGGCTGTCGCTCGCGGTGGCGTTAAATATGGCGAGCGCGTTGCCGTTCAGCGTTTCCTCGCCGCTGCGGTTCGGATTGAGGTTCAGCAGCCCGGTATCGGCGAGGTTCTTGCCAAGACCATCCGCGAAGGTCACCACGTCGTATTGCGTGGCCGAGGGGGCACCGACCGCCAAGCTGTCAAAGCCCGAGGGGATGATCCGGGTAATCGGGATCGCCTGCGGCGGCCCCGACCCGGCGCTTCCCAGCCGCCCGAGGACGGTGTTCGCCGGAATAGTCGGGTAGACCTGGGCATTTGTTTCGACGGCCATGGCCAGGAGCGCGACCGCAACGGCGAAAAATGAGAGGGCTTTTCGCATGGTGGACTACCTTTTCGGGGCTGTTACCTAGCCGCAACGCACTAGGGCTGGCCAAAAACCTGGATTCGCTTGTTTTCTCGCGCCTGCTGCCAAAGTTCGGGATGATGCGCCTGCATTGCTGCCCGAGCCTGCGCCCGCCCGGCCTGGACCAGGATGGCGAACTCCTTGGCTTTCACGCCGTCGGGGCGCCCTTGGAGCGACGGCGCCCAGCGCTGGAGAAGCTGCTTTACCAGGGGGCCCGCCGTCGCTTCGTATTCGTCGTATTGCTTTTCGTCGAGTTTGACGCCGGCGATTTCTTTTCGTGGCGGCGTCGGGAAGTAGCCGACGCGGGCCATCTCGGCCTTGATCGGATCGGTGCTAATCGGGCTTTCGCGGACCAGCGCATGGTAGCCTGGATTGGGGACCGGCTCGCCATAAACCGGATCGCGCTTAGGTAGCAATTCCTGTCTGACCCCAGGCAAATGATACATCAGTCCTTTGACCAGGGAATCCGCCCGTCGCATGTCTGGATCGAGAGCGCTGGCAAATTGTGTCACCAGCGAAACCGGCATCATGTAGGAGCTGAGTTGCCATGCCGCAAAGCGCGCTGCCTCCTGCGGATTTTCCAGGACGTTGACGATGTTGGCGATGGTCTGGAATCCGACATCATCCGACAAGGCTTTTGTCGTCCCAAGCACAAGCGCCAATCCGGCCTTCATCATCGCATCATCCTGCGATCCATCGTAATGCTGAATGACGTAGGCATAATTCGCAGCGATGCGGGCGACGGTTGCCTGCGGCCCAAGCCGATCGATATTGAACCATTGTCCGTTGGCGGCAATCGAGTTTGGCTGAATGCCGAGCATCTGCCAGCGCCGGCGTTCTTTTGGATCGGCTGGATAGGACCCGGTTGCCTGACCGTTCAGCGCCTTATGGATGAAATAGGTGCCGACTGCTGTACCGACGGTCATCTTTGCTAGTGCGAGATTTTGCGCGTGGTCTCCCAGCTCGCCCTTGATCGCCGCTCCCATCTTCGTCTCGCCAAGCGTGTTGAGCAAAGCGAGCGGCGAATATTCGATGCTTCGACGCGCCATGTTGAGCGGAATGTGCGTGAAAAACACTACCCACTTGAACGGCGTGTTGCGGATAAACCTGGAAATTTCTTTCGACTGTTTTCCAAGCTCCTCCATGAACGTGCCGGAATATCCATCTTCGACGCGCTGCCGCAATACTTGGTCGGTCGGGTTGTCGAGATGATACTGATATTTTGCGGCGAATGAATCCGTTCCAAATTTTTCTCCCTCCTTGATCGCCGCCTCGAACGCGCTGCTGGACGCCGACATGCGCTCGTTCAATATCTTGTAGAACGTATGAAGCGAATTGGCCGATCGTCCTGGCGTGCCAAGAACACGGGCAGCCTTGTCGAGTTGTTCGTCGTTAAAGACCTTGCGCCAGATGCCCCAATTAGGACCGTATTGCGTGCCGTAAGGAACCTGGGCACCGGCAGCCTCCGGGTTTTTTTCTCCGCGTTCTGCGAGCTTCAATTCCGATTCAAGCGGCACTCGCGTTCCCGTCTTGAACGCTTGAACTGTTCCAGCAAAGGCATCAGGAACGGCGCCAAACATTGCCGGAAAGGCGCGCAATGGCGCCATAAGGGAAGCATCGCCGCCGCGAGCCCGGTCGATTAAGGCAGCGAGTTCCGGCGCGATAATACGATCTGTCAAAGTCGACGCGGTATTGACGATCGCATATTTCGTGTGGGTGATGAGTCCGGAGATTAGTCCTTGCTGTACGCCCCAAAATAGCCAGCCGGGACGACTATCCTTGCGCACCCTATCCAATACTCGCGCGACCTGCGCCGGCGTGAGTCCTTCGACCTGTCGCGCTAGGGCGGCCTGCTCCTCCGGAGTACGGCCAGCGCGCGCTAAAATGAATGCCGCCTGCTCGCCCTTGGCGACACCACCAAACCGCTTCGTTACCAGATCGGCCTTGTCTACAAGTGCCTGCCATTCCGGCGGCAATACCTCTACCGGCTTGCGCGGCCTCTTGCCTTTGAGAGCGTTCTGCACTTGGCGCTCTGCGGCGTCTACAACGCGCTGCAGTTCCGTTTTCTGTGATTTCTTCGCTTCCGAGATTGCTTTCTGCGACTGATCGATAAGCGAGGCAATATCCGGCGGCAGTACGGCCTTGGCGCCCTCAGCCCCTTCTGCGACAAATTTTCGCGCCTGTGCCGTGATCTTGTCGATTTCAACGAGTGCTTTCGGCTCTAGTTGTTTGCGATCCTGCTCGCCCAAGGCATCTAGTAGCTTCTGCGATTTTTGGCGAAGATCGTCCAGCGATCCGGTGTTCTTGAAGTCCTCTACAGCTTGTCGGAAAGCGTTCGCTTCATCGCGCACGCGACCTTGCTTGAGAAAGCCAGCCGCGACCCGTGTCGTTTCGGCAAGCTTATCCATTTCCGGATTGGTGAACCGAGCTGCTTTCTCTTTTCCCCGCTGAGCCTCTATCAGCTTTCGTGCCATCCCAAGCAACCGGCCGCGGGCAGTCGGCGCTTTGGGTTCTTTTGGCTCTTCTTCTTTTTTTACAGCTTCAAGTAACTTTTGCGCTGCGTCCGATGTGTCGGCGAGGCTGCCGCTGCCGCTCCCAAGATTCTCCAGTTCTTTCTGGAAAGCCTCTAGCTCCGCTGCGCCTTTTTCCGGAGCAGATTCTTGTGCTCGTTTGCGCAATCCGGTGAGCGCTTTCTTGGCCTCGCCCACAAGACCAGCCACATCAGGAGGCAACGGCGTAGCTGGCTCGCCTACCTTTGGCTTTGCTCCAACGAGATTTTCCGCGGCGTCAATCAGCTTCTGCAAACCGACCTTTGCCTCTGGCTGTCCTCCGGATATATTACGCGACACCTCGCGCGTGGCATTGAGAAGATCTCCGACTCCCGCTGGCAGCTTCCCCTCGGTCTCTTGCTTGGTGATTTCGGTTACAGCCTTGGCGTGCTCGGTCTCTCGCAGCAGTTCTTTCCAAGTATTGAGCGAGCGTCCGCTTTCAGCCCGCTTGCCCAAGACATACTCAAGAACGTAACGGTGCCGCTCCTGCGCCTCTAAAGCGGCGACGGCGTTCTCCTCCGTAGGATCAGCCGCTACCTTCTTCGACGCATCCATGAAGTCTCTTGTTGCCTGTTGCAGCGACTGGATGGTCGCTCGCACCTTCGCATCGTTATCGAAGTGCTGGGAAAAGTAATCAGCATTGATTTCAGACGGGTCAAGACCGGCGGCTTCCGAGACGGCAGCTACTGCGTTAACCGATGCCTTTCCGGCGCGTGCTTCCGGGAAATAGTTGTATGCCGATGCGATGTTTTCGATAGCGTCTCTGGCGTCCTCCGGCATGTCGATCTTCGCAACCCATTCTTTGCCGATGGCATCATAGTCGCTGGCTGCTTTTGCGTAGCCTGTCAGTCCCTCCTCCGGCGTAACCTGTGCGCCAACGGGATATGCTCGCAAGGCGGCTTGCGCCGGTGTTTCGGTCAGCGGCGTTTCCGTGACAGAACTGGCACTCGGTTCAAGGATATTGAACTGTTTCGCCTCGTCCAGCGTCTGCAGATGATCGTATAGCGCTTGCAATGGATGCGGCGCGGCTCCCTCTTTGGATGCCGTAGGTGCAGGTCTTTCGGCAATATCCTGCGCCGTCTTCCGAATGCCGGGATCGATTACTCCGGTCTGAAACTCTCTGATCGTCGGCTCGATCGCCTTGATCATTCCGGCATCGGCGAGCTCCGGGCTACTAACCTGCGCTGCCGCAAGAAGATCGCGTGTCAGCCTGGCGCCCCAAGCCTCGTTGCCGCCGGCATGAACGTAAGCCGCTCCGGCTGCTGCCGACGCTCCCTGAAAGACACCCTGGATCGTGCGCGTAGCCAGATCGATCGCCGCACCGCCGCCCTGCGCTATTGTCCGCAGGTATGGGTTCATGTCGGCGGTTGACAGCCATTCCGAATATTTCTTGAACTCCTCGGTTGTCCCTTCGAATGCACTCTCAAATCCGGTTGCGCCCGCGGCGAGAATATCCGGTGGGATCACAAAGCCGCTCGACGACGGGACCAATCCTTTCCCCTCCTTCGGAGGTGCGCCGATCACTGGCTGCCAATCCTCCGCTACCGGCTTCCAATCATCGTTGGCAGCAGCCGCAGGCTGATCGACAACGGGTTGCCAGTTTTCTGCAGGTTCGGCCATTATCGTTTTATCTCTTTGCCATCAGCGTCGTAAACTCTGCCGGTCATCTGATCTCGGTATTTCCGATTGGAGCCGGTGCCGATCCATTGCAGCGCAGCGATGCCGCGCAGGCTTTCAGGGATTCCGGATCGCGTTACGGTATTGGCTGCGCCAACGCCGCCGTTTGCTGGAACGCTGGTAGACAGTGCCGCGCCGTAGGTCTTCGCCATCTTGTAGATCAGAGAATTTGGATCGTTCAAATCGAGGGCATTTGGCGGTAGCGTTCCAGCCCGGCTTTCCTTGAGATATTCACCCATAAAAGAGCGCATGAAACCGACAAATTTTTCGCTGCCCACGCCGCTACTTCCGGGTAAAACAATAAGCGACTTCGCCGCAGCGATGGCATCCTTGAAAAGCGGATCGCGGATCGGCGATTGATCGCGCTCCTTGACCAGTTCCATGCGGATCGTACCATCCTGGCGCGAGAGTTTGCCGGCCGCTTCTGCTTTCAGAATATCGATCGCCGTCGTCGGATTGTCAGGCGCAAACATGCGGCTGTCGAGACCGTCGGCCGTGGTCGGATCGGTGACCGCGTTCTGCGTCTTCTGCTGATGCTCGCCCCAATCCAGCAACGTGCGCGCGGTATCAGTCGCGTTTGGAGCGTTCGGATATTGCGATGGGATTTTTACTACTTCCCGGAAATAATTCGGGTTGATATTGACCTTGCCGGACGTGTCGACCTGGACATTATCATCCCAAATCTTGTTGCGCGCTTTCTCGACATTCAGCGAGTCGATCTGCTTCTGATAATAGACCGCCTGCTTCTGCGCGGCCGTATTCGCCCGGTTTTGCGCTTTCGCTGCGCGCGCGAAGGTCTCGGCTTCGACACCATTGATGAAATCCGGATATCTGGCGACGTAATTTTTGGCCGCAGCCTCGGGGTCCGCCGCGTTGGAAATGACGCCATAGGCGCCGGCCTTGACGATTTCCTCCTTGATCTTCTGTCCGACCTCTGACCGCACGCGGCCGGCGGCCGCGCCTTTGAGATTTGGATTGGCGCCGACAATACCGTCAATCGAATGGTCCACCGCGCCAAGCATCGCCGGTACTGCAGTCGGATCGCTGATTGCCGTATTGGAAAAACGGTTTGCCAGATCGCGAACGGTTGTGGCCACGGCCGCTGCCGCCAGCGACGACATATCGCCCTCGGTCTTCTCGAACATGTGCTGGCGCAGATTGTTCGTGAAGCGAGAAGCCCAATCGACGCTTTTCTCGGTGGAAAATCCTGTCTGGAACTGATCGAGCGCTGGGTTGAGAACTTCTTCCCGCCATTTCTGCGCCACCGATGGATCGTGCGGATCGGCGTTGGTAACCGTCTGATTCCAGCTTTGCGTGAGGTAGGCAAAGAGATCGGCGCCTTTCGCTGCACCGGCATTGATCTGCTGGTGATCGAAGTAATTGACCGCCGCCTGCCCAGCGGATGCAATGCCACTGCCGATCTGCTGCCCCGCGCGCGAGATCGCCTGCGCAGCCTGGTCGAACAAGGCGCGGCCCCGGTAGGCTGCTTGTGTCCGGGCCTGAATGCCGAGCTCGGTAGGCTGCAGCGCCGGAGTTTCTTGCAAGGTCACAGGAATGTTCGGCATGGCGATCTCACAAGAGGAAAGTGGCGAGGCCGGCGGCGAGTTTCAGGCCGGCGCTGAACAAGTCGCCCTGACCGGCAGTTTTTTCGGCCTGTTGCGCCGACTGCGCTGCTTGCGACATGTTCATGTAGGCGTCGTGCTGTTCCTGATATCCAGCTTCGGTGATGAGCCCTTGCTGACCGACTGCAGCCTTGGCGGTCGCTCCCTGCTGCGCGCTTTCCTTGAGAATGTCGAGCGCGCTTCCGCTTGCGGCAAACCCAGCATTGGCCACTGCGGCTTCGGTTCGACCGATGCCCATATAGGTCTCGCGCTGCAACTGTTGTTCTTTGATCGCGGTCGATGTCTCCGTGTATTGCTTGTTCGTCAACGCCAAAGCGGCGGCGGCTTCGTAGTTCTGCTGCTCGAATTGCAGCGCTTGGACCTTGTATCCGGTAGCTTCATAGGAAAAGAGATCGGATACCGCGGCCCCGAAGTCGCTGAATGTTGCTGCGCCGATGGCCATCAGACATCCGCCGTTTCACGCGCGGCGCCGAACGCTTGCACATTGAGGATTTGCGGGCGCGAGATGCGCCAGCATGGCATGGCGTCGAAATCGTAGCTGCTTTCGAATTGATCGCGGAATACGCCGCTGAATTGCGTATCGACCGTCAGTGTCGTTACCCCGTCGGCTTGCTTGAAAATCGCCGATTCGAGCGTATTGAAATCCGTCCCGAGATGCAGGCCGCCGCCGCCGCCGACCGTGCCCTCAAAAAGACCCATGAGGTAATGATCCCGCGCCAGCTTGCCGAACGCTGGGCCATTGCGCGATCCGGTGTCCGCCGGAGCGATGGGACGCAGCAATTGACCGTCCGAATTATAGGTGAAACCGACGAACATCGGCATCCGGCCGTTGAACATCTGCGCGCCGTTTGCAGTCGTTCCGCTTTCGACAAAAGCCAGCGTGAATAGCCCTTGGTCGTAACGGTTCGTCGCCGTAGGGAAGCTTCCCAGAGCACTGCCGATGCCGTCTCCGTACGGCACCTGGATGCAGCCTCCGGACACCTTATAGTCGCCGCAGTCGAGACCGCCGAGCCACGCCGTGACGGTCTTTCCCTCCAGTGGCCATAGACCGTTGAGCTGTAGGCCGCCATATGGAAATCCGGTGCTGATATCGACCGCCGCGGTCGAGGTCGGAACGATGGCGCAATCCAAATAGCAGGCTTCCGACTGCAGCGATCCCTCGTCCAGGATATCGCCGAGAATTTCGACGTATACCGCGGCGCCGTCCGTCGTCACCAAGGTCAACGCATCGAGATTGCCGTTGATCGACGATCCCGTGCAGATCGATTCGACCGTGCGCCCCGAACCAAGGGAATGTTCATGCCAGGCATTTATTGTCGGGCCGGAGGACGTCATCAACGTGTCGCGGATATAGGTGCAGCCAATGAGCGAGCCGTTGACGCGGCCCCAGATGGTTGAGGTGAATTCCTGCTGGTACGCCAATTCCTGCAGATTACCCTGCGTCAACTTCTTGGCGTCCTTGATTAGGTTCGGCGCCGTAAACTTTCCGGAAAACACATCGGCAAAATATTCTACGACCTCGCGCTGATATTTCTGAATGAAAGAGATGGTGTGGTCGGTACGCTGCGGCTCCGCGTCATAGCCGCCGATACGGGTTGTCATGCGCGCATCGATGTTCGTCGGCGTGAAGCCGCCGCCGCCTGGCGGGAAGATTAGACCCTCGCGTGACTTGGTGCCGAAGATGATGCCCTGCTGGTCTGGCAGCATCCACAGGAACGGATTCGATTCCGGCAGGTCCATGCGGTAGCTGATGGCCGAGGAATCGAGCACATTGCCATATTGATCGGTAGGCGCGAAATTCGCCGTCACGCCGGCGCTGTCGACGGTCACGCCGTTCGACACGCAGGCGTCGAAACGGTTCGGCAGGTAGCCGCCGATCCACAGCCGCCCATCGGTCCAGGTCCCCACAGTGGGCCATCCGGTGCTGTCGGAATAGAGTCCGAGCCGCCAATCCTTGATGGTCGAGGAGTAGAGCAGCGCCGGCCCCGAAAGCGAAACCGTGATGCCGTTGTCGCTTGTCGCCGAACCGGGAACCGCGACGAATTCGACCTGGCAGGCGTAGAGCGCCTGTATCGTCGTATTCACCTTGCCGATGATGCCGGAGCCAGAGCCGGTGATGCTCGGCGTTGGTCCTGTGCCGGGTGTGCTGACGACGGATTGCCCGATCACCACCCACAAGTAGGAATAGGCGTTGGTCGTATCCGAGGACGGGATCGTTGCCGCAGAAGATCCGCCGACCGAGAAGGTGTCGCCGGTCCCATCGCCGTTACTCGTCTGCTGGCTTTCGAAGACGGCCGAGCCGAGCAAGATTCCGTCGGTCTCGAACGTCGGCGCCACGTTAGAGCCGTACAGGCTCGCGGTGCCGACGATCTGATAGTCCTCGTTGTTTCCGTTTGCCTGGAAATAGCTGATGCCGCGGTCGGTCGAAGGGAAAATCGTCGCCGACTGCACCTTGTAGCTCGTAGTCACACAACCGCTGTAATTCTGCCCAATCGACATCGATACCGAGCCGGAAAAATAAGCGGTATCCGGAGCGGACGAAAGCACGATCGAGGCACAGGAACCGCTGTCCTTGCTGAGCACTCCATCGAAGGCATCCGCCAAATTCACCGGAGCGTCGCCGATATGAGCAATCCCCGTCGGATTTGCCGGAATGAAATTCAGCAGAGCGGTGATCTTGCCCCAGGTCCAGAGCGTAGGGGAATTATTGCCTCCTTGCTGGAGCAATTGCCAATTGGTCGTATCGGTGCCCGGCGTGTTTCCTACGTTGCTGCCGACGAGAGACGACCAATAGGTCGTCGCGTTTGGATCGCCGCTCGGGTTGTAGGAAACGATGGCGCCGGACGCATAGGTCGTAGACGACGAATAATCTGGAGGCTCGGAAAAAAGCCGCACGAGACGGCCGATGTCACTCTGTAGGAAGCCGACCCCGCCGTTGATCGCAGCATTGCCGTTCGTCGCCGCCCAATCGGCGGGATGCGTGTCCGGCTGGTTGCCTACATTCTCATCGACGAGAGATTCATAGTTGTGCGAGGAATAGCTCACAAAATCCCCGGCCGCATAGGATTTGGCCGAATCATAGGCCGGGAACGAGATCGTAAGGCTGATAATGCCGGTCAAGGCGCTGGCCGTAAGCTGCGTCCCGTTCGTGAGCGGATCGAGATAAGGGCCGTCCTCGAAATTTGCCGCCGCGAATTTGAAGGTCGCAAACTGCGCCGCGTTCGGCTGCATCGTGACCGAAACGGCATAGGGCTTATAGCTGCCCTGCAGCAGGAACGAAACCGGCGTTCCGTTGGCGTCGCTCTGCACCGCGCGCAATGATTGCCAACTTGTACCGGCATAGGGCGTGGTAAAGGTCCTGGTGCGGTTGAATTGCGCGCCGACTGCCACAGGATTTAGCGTCGAACCGTCAATCGGATCGCCGGTAATCGTGTCAGCAAGCGAGAACCTTTGCGCGTTGATCCGCGTCAGCGTCAGCAGCCGGTTCTCGATCAATGGGTTATTGGTCGCGCCGACGACGAAACCCTGGGCTCCATTGATCCATGAGACCGGCGTCGCCAGCAGCATGACCGCGGGGTTGTCGGTTGTGATATTTCCGACATGGACGGAATCGTTCAGTGTCACGGGATCGAGGCCGGAGAGGAACTGTAGCGCCCCGTCGGTGAAAACCATGGTATAGGGCGGCGTTTCCTCCTCGAAGTCGAATTTGATCACACGGCCCGGATCGCCCCCGCGCGTCGGCATTGCCCATCGCGTGCCAGGGCGCCGTACCCAATTCTCGGTCTCCAGGATCATGCCGTTCAGACAAACATTCATCGCCTGCGCGTAACGGCGATCATGGAATCTGCCCTGCGCGAATTGAGACCAGAGGCCGCCGGCGAAGGTCGATTGGACATAGGTTGCGTTCGGCATGAATCAAATCCGGCAGGCAATTAGGTCATCGAGCGGTGGTTCCTCAATTCCAGCCTCGATGCCTCCAATCAGGATCGCCTCGCTTCTGAATTTCTCATACTCGCCGGCGATTGTGTGTTTCTTTTCGGAGGATTGCGTCAATGGCTCGCAGACGGCCAAGCCGATCGAGCAGCCGAGCAGCTCGCAGAAATTGTCGTCGAAGTCGGGAACGTATTGCACGTCGGCGACGAAACGGAATACCAGCGGGCCGCCGTCGAGCGACATCAGGAAATTGCCCTCGAAAAGCCAGTCGTCGGCCTGCCGGTTTCCCGGGGCACCGAGCCAGGAGAACACGCCGGCCTTCGGGTCCTGTGGACAGCGGCGCAGGTAGTTGGCCGGCAACCGGAAGACGTTCTTGGTAGCCGCGTCCGAAGCGGGGCCGCAGCCAATCGGGTACGTGATGTTGAAACCGGCGAGGGCGACCCCGTTCGGGAATGCGGCGCCGCCTATCTGCATCCATTGTGAGTTGCCGCCGCCGGAAGTAAAGGTCGATGTCCACGGTGCGGTAAGACCTTGCGTCCAGTAGGTCTGATTGAGGCCATTCGCTGGGTCCTTGTTCAGGTTTCCGGCCGCGCTGGTTGCCGTGTAGATGAAGTTGTCGCTGCCGACGACTGTTTGCCCGACTGTGTAGGTCGTAAGGGCATCCCACGCGGCCGGAACATCTGCCGGGCTGTTGCCCAAATTAAGGTCGATTAGGCTTTGCCATAGAGCGCCGCCGGTAACGACAGCCCAATAGGTCGATGCTGCGGCGTTTGGGAAATTTCCGCTGTTCGCGTTTTGCAGCGACACATAGGCCGCAGCGTTGAATATCACGAACGATCCCGTGGAATAGACGCTTTCGATATTCCACTCGCCGATGGGCGTCGTCGTCAGTTGAGGCGGCGAGGTAAAAGAGCTGGCCGGGACCTGCTGCGTCGTCAAGGTAACGACCGGCATCAGCGCCCAGCTCGCGCCATTGAGCGGTGGGATTAGGTTGAGATTGCCGGCAACCAGCGAAACATAGACGTTTCCGTCGGTGTAGAGGACGCCCGCGCCCGCGGCGTAGGTGGTGAGGCTAGACCAGGCCGGAAACTGCTGGACGACATTGTCCTTGAAATACGTGGTGTCGACGCTCCACTGGTTCGGTAGCGCCGGATGCAACTGATTGCCGTTCACCAGCGAGGCGAAGACATTGTAGGTGCCGTTTCCTGCCGCGGTGTAGGTCAATTCACCGGAGTAATAATTCTGGCTCGAATCGTAGAGCGAGACCGAGAGCGGTCCGAAATAGGGCACCCAGGCCGAGAAGATCACGCCGGGCTCGTTGTTGAGGTTGTCGGCCAGGATCGATTGCCAATAGGTGCCGCTGGCATCGGTGACGATCGAGCCGACAAAATAAGTGACGTAAGGCGAATAGAGCGTCGGCACCAGCCGCAGGGTATTGGTGTCAAGCGGACGCAGCGCCGTCCGGCGAGTGGCGAAGGTCCAGATGTTGCGCCGCAGTTCGGCCCGCCGCAGCTTCCCGTAGCACGCCAGAAGCTGGGCTGCGGCCTTGGTGCTGCCGGGGAATGCCGAACTTGGGGCTGCCGCGCCGGTGGGGGCGCCAACGTGCTGCAGCGCACGCACGCCAATGTCGAACGGCGAGTTGAATTCTGGCATGTCCCCCTATCGGGGCGCGGCCTATCCCCCGCAACGCACTTGCTAGGCCGCTGTTTTGGCTCTTTCGGCGGTCAATTTGCTGAAATCATCCATCAGGCGCCCTAGCGGCTCGCGCCAGTCGAACGGATGCGGCTGCCGGTAGATGCGCATGCTGTCGTACCAGCAGCTCGGCCCGGTCTCCTTGCGCCATGGCCAGAGTGCGTCGAACCGCACCAGATTCCAGACCGGCTTGCCCATGGCGCCGGCGAGGTGGGCGACCGCAGTGTCGACCGTCACCACCAGGTCCAGATGGTCGATGATAAACGCCGTGTCGGCAAAATCCGTGATGCCGCGCATGGGGTCGGCTACGCCGAGCTCGCGGAGTTGATCGGCGTCACCGTGGGTCTGCTGCAGGCAAACCAGCTTGACGCCAGGCCGAGCCAGTGGAGCAAGCTGTTCAAATGACAGACTTTTCTGCTTCGCCGTCTCGGCAACCGCCGGCTGGTCCGGCCGTTTCCCGCTGGCCCAGCAGATACCGACCTTGAGCGCGCCGTCGGGAAAACCGAGGCGAAAACCTTCCTCGCGCGCGCTGAGATAGCCGCCCTTGAGCGGCACGGTCTCCGGGCTCATGCCGACGATGCCTGGCACGTCGAGCAGTGCACACATAAAGTCCGGCTGCCAGGGCGGCGGATCGTATTGGTTGATCACCGCGTCGGCATGGGCGAAGCTGCGCGCCAGCCGGAACATCGGTGGTCGCACCGAAAGGATCACTCTGGCGCCTAGGTCCTTGACGGTCTTGGCAAACCGGAGCGATTGGATTTCGTCACCGAAGCCCTGCTCGACGTAGAGCAGGATGGTCTTGCCCTCGATCGGCTCGCCACGCCAAGCCGGATAAGAGAAGCGCGGCCGCGGCGGGAAACCTGGCGCGTTGAAACGGTGACGATAGGCGGCAAATCCTTCGGTCCACTCGTCGTTTCCGATCAGGGCGATGCCGAGATTGGCGTTAAGCTGGGCATGACCGGGATCGAATTTGGCCGCCGCCTTGTAGTGCGCAATGGCCCCCTCGACCCGCATCATGGAGCAGAGCGTATTGCCGTAGTTGTAATGTCCGTTGAAACTCGGCTCAATGGCGAGCGAGCGCTGAAAACTCTCCTCGCTTTCCTTGAACATCCGCGCCGAGGAGCAGGCGATGCCGCGGTTGCACCAGATGTCGTAGCGCTCCGGCGCTATCTGCACCGCCATCCCGTAGTGCAGCACGGCATTGAAATGCCGGCCTAGTTCGGCTTCCATTTGCCCGCGCATGGCCCAGGCGTCGGCGTGTCGCGGCTGCAGGCGGATGACGTCGGTCAAGATGTCGAGCGCCTGCGCCTTGCGGCCGGCGCGGATGGCCATCACCGCCTGCTCAAAGGCGAATTCTGCGTAGTTCGGCATGTCTCGTCTTACCTCAATTTCCAGGCCAGGAACAACAGCGCAGACGTTGCCCAGATCATCGGGCCGACACCGCATTGGAATTGGCTAGGAAATAATTATGCGTCCCAGAACTTATCATTCTTTGCGCCGATTGTCATTGCTGCACATAAGTCAGATTTCCGCTCACGTCCCCAGCGCCCGATTGGAAAAGGCAAAGATCATGAGCCGCGGTCGTCGTGCGAGCCACGGTTGAGCCACCGTTGCCGTAAGTAAATCCTCCATTAGCGGCTAACGACAATCCATGTGTGGCCGTTGTCGCTCCGATTACAGCTTCCGCTGCAGTGTCGCATTCAGTCGTGGTCTTCGTTCCATCGGCAATCGATACGACCGTCGCTCCCGACGCGATAAGAGAGAGCGAGCAAACATAGATTTGCTGGCTTGAAGCCAAAGAAACAAGCTTTACCGTCGTTGTGCCAGTCATTGAAATCGGAACATTGATTTTCGTAGCCTGAGCACAGGGATCGCTCGATGTATGGCCGATGACATTCGTACCGGCCGCTATGGCTTTTACGTTGACCCAAGCACCGTCAGTCTTATCGCCGTACCAGCGATCATATCCGGTGCCGTTCCACAGCCACGGCGCTACGGCGCCAGTATTGTTGCCGTTTACGCCGTCGCCGAGCGCGATCGCCGCCTGCCAGCTTTTGAGATTGGTGCCGTCATTGAGGCCGATGGCAAGGCCGGCAGAAGGAAACGCCGCGTCAAAATCCTGAAAAGTTACTGTAGCGGAAACGGTCACGTCGGCACAAAGCGCGCCGGTCAGATCGACGGTGAGCGGAGCATTGGCGCCTGCGGTCCAGATGCTTGAGCCTGGGCAGCTCGCGACAACGAGCGCGTTGCGTACCTGAGCGTTTGCCTGTGGAGAAAGCGCGAGCCCCAGCGCGAGGCCGAGGAGCCAGACAATCCGCTTCATGGGTAGCCTCCGTTCAGATGATCGGAGGCGGCGGCGTGCCTCCGCTGAGTGCAACGACGTCGACAGTCGCGCCGCCCTGCATGAGCGCGCGCTGAAATGCTTCGAGCGCCAGCCACATCTCCATGCGGGAAATGTTCTTCGAGTTGGTGTCCGTGGTGTTCAACCGGACCTCGAAGTCGCCGGCATCGGGAACCAAAGTCCCGACCGTGAAGTCGGAAATCTGGTTCCCCTGTTGTCCGTGCGACATGGACAGAGAGATTGCCGCCATTGCGCTTAGCCTTTATCGGCGTAGGTGACGCTTGCGTAGAGATTGCACGCGCCGCCGGTGGTCGCGCCGGTCGACACGTAGGCTAGGAGGTCAAAGAACCCGCCGGGATCGGCCGGCTCTCCGCGGCCGTCGGTGAAGCCGAAGAGCTGGTAGAGCGGCAGGTTCATAAAGCCGCTGCTGAGCAGATAAGCAGAGCCGAGCCCATTGAGCACAAGTTCGGTCGGCTCGATCTTGGTCGAGGCCGCCGACGGAGCCCATACGCCGAACATCAGGTTGACGCCGGTGTAGGTGGCGAGGCTGACGGTGCCCCCGGTGTTGGCGACGGTCGGGATCAGGCCCTGCAGCCAGGACGGCGTGCCATCGTCGGCCGAGTCGGAAAACACCAGGCTGAGATCGAGGGCGAGTGATCCGTTGAGGTTTGGACCAGAGTCGGCGCCCATCCTCAGCGATTTGATCAGCGCGCGCGTCGGCAGACGTATCAGCTTGTAGTAGGAGCCGACGGTCTGCAGCCCGGCCGCGGTGGCCGTGCAGTAGTCGTCGACCTGGACGAGCCGCGCCTTGGCGCCCCCGCCGGCGGTATTCTCGATGATCGGAACCGTATCGAGGTTCGTGATCGAGAGTGACTTGACGGTATCTTTTGCCATGGTGGTCTGTCCCTAGGGCGTGATGTCCTGGCCGCTGGTGTCGCTGCAGAGGATCGAGATGACCTTGCCGTTCTGCGACCGCACCGGGCCGAACATCGTTTGCGTGGTGAGTTGCCATGGCCGCCCCGACAGATCGGCGCGGATATCGATGTAGTTTTCCATGTCCTTCCAGAGGCCGAGAATGATCCCCGACTTGACGAAGACCAGGACGTTGCGGACGTTGGCGGAAACCGAAAGGCGCTCCGAGACCGCGATGTCGTAGCCGAGGAATCGCTTGAGCCGGCCGTCGACCAGCACCGGCCGATCGTTGAACTCGGTTGAGACCACGGTGGTCTGATTGAGTAGGTCCGCCTCTTGCTGCGACCCGATGACGATGCACGGAGGGTCCATGTCGAAGTCGTTGTGGTAGTGGCGCAGGATGCGCCGCGTCTCGATCAGCTTGGCGACGGTCAGCCCCGATGCCGATCCGGAGCCGAAGGTCGAAGCGACCTGGAACAGCGTTGTGCTGAAGGCGTCCGGCGTCAGGTTGCCGATATCGGTGCCGATCTGGCGCGTGCCGGTCGCGGCGGCGATAATGCCGTCGTCCCAATAGCGGCCGGTCGCGGCGGCGGCGGCCTTCACGTAGCCAGAGGTCGGATCGACGATGGTCTGCAGCTTGTCGTAGCTGTCGATCATCTCGACGATCTCGCCCGGCTGCGGGAAAATCCAGGGGCGAAGCGAGTAGGGGTTGGTCGCCTGTACCGGCGAGAACCGGCCTTGCGGCGCGCGCATGGTGATCGAGGAATACTGCGTCACCGGCGAGGCCATCTTGCCGACGAGGCCGCCCTGCTCGGTGACGTGCGAACGGAGCACCGATTGGAGCTGCTGCAACAGCAATTCGAGGTTGCTCGAATACTGCGCCGTGAAGTCGGGATAGAGGCCGAAGTTTGCGGTAGGATAGGGAACGGTCATAGGTCTCCCCGTTGCAATCGTTGCAGAGGGCGCGGATGCGCTGACCTATGGCTTGTCCGGTGCCACCCGGAGCCTTCGAGTCGGAAGCGACGGCTTGTCCCGGCTTAGGGGGCCGCTGGTGCCGGGCTGCCTTGTCCTTTCAGGGGCCGCTCCGGTAATTCGATGGCCGCGAAGATAGCGCGCGCGACCGAAACCTGACAACGCACTCCTACTTTTTCCGCATGGCCGAAAGGCGCAGGCCGAGACGTCCGGCAGCGGCCAGCGATTTGTTCGAACTGTGACTGGCCCTGACTTCCGCCTCATGCACCGAGATGCCCTCGCGCGCGGCAAGCCGCTTCATGCGACCTTTGTGCTTTATTGCGCCGCCAATCCACTTCCGTTTAGCCATAGCTTCTTTCCCTTCGAGAGAATGAAGTTTCTTAGGTGCGAATGAGCCTTAGCGTGGCAAGGAACGCAGAGAACTTCGATGTTTTCCACATCTATCCTGCCAATAAGGTCTTCTGTAAACCCGCGGACATGGTGACCTTGAAGACCATCCTGGCTCCCACACCGATCGCATCTACCACGCTCCCGAACAATCTTGGATGTGAGCGCCTTAACCGCGTATGGTCGTTCAGAATGGCCGCCTTTCCAATTTTGGTGATTGGGACCTCTTTTTGATCTGCCAACTCCACGTGCACGACATGCCCTGGAACAGAATCGGCCATTCCCGCCTCGACCTTTCCTGATCTGAAACGCAATTCCGCATTCTTCGCACTGGTATTCGAGCATCGTCACGCCGCCACACCATTGGCGCTGACGCGCACATTTTTTCGAGCAGAATCTTCCTGACTTGCCGCCGCGCAACCATGCGGAAAACGTGCGGAATTCACTGCCGCACGTCTCGCAATTCCTGGTTACGTTTCCCCTCAAGCCCTTTTCCTCGCGTGCTTCGCCTTCACGCGCCCCTCTTTGTAGTGGCCACCGTGCGCCTGCTCGTTGCGCTTTTCGCTCAAGAAAATCGCGACGGCCTGCTTTTGGCTCGTGACCTTCTGGCCCGACGAAGACCGGAGCTTGCCGGTCTTCCACTTGTGCATCACCTGGCTACTTGGCATCAGGCGACCTCGCGCGGAAATGCCACCTTATGCAGATCATCCCACTTGCGGCGCTCCTCGCGGCCGCCGGAAACCAGGCGTCGGCCGAATTCGGCGTCTCGCTTGAGGGCCTCGATCTCGGCCCGCGCCTGATCGCGCGACATCAGGCCGGTGTTGTTGCCAAGGTTCTGACCGCCGCCGATGAAGCGGTCCTCGCCCATGCGCGCGCCGGCTACGCGCAGCATCTCCATCGCGGCGGCGGCCCCGACACCGCCGACCTTGGACAGCGCATCCCAGGCGGATTGCGCCTGCTCGGCCGTAAGGCCCGCAGCCTGACCGAGCCGATCGAGCGCGGCCTTTGCCACCACCATGTTTGCGTCGCGATTGGTGCCCCAGCTCTTGGCCAGCGCGTCCTTTTCGGCCTGCACCTTCGCGGTCAGGTCGGCGGATTCGGCGGCGTCCGCCCGCTCCATGAAGTTCACCACCGCCTTGACGATCTCCGGCGCGCGCTCCTTCGGCGTCCTGGCCGCCAACATGGCGCCGCGCATGGTGTCGGCGAATGCCTCGTCGAGCTCGGTGCCGTCGGCGAACTTGATGCCGGACAGGTCATAATCCTTGGCCTCGACCGGCACGCCCACCTTCTGCCAGAAGGCGGCGATGTCGCTTTCGGCCGCATTCGGCCGCGGGCGCCGCAGCATCTCGTCCGGCGGGGCGCCGATCAGCTTCTCGGAATTGCGGTAGAATTCCGTCAGCTTGGTTGCGACCGCAACCGGATCGGCTGGGTCGATGCCCTTGTTCTGCCAGAAGCCGAGCGTCGTGGCGTCCACCTTGTCGCCGTACCAGGGAGCGGCCGGCGCGGCAGGAGCCGCAGGGGCGGCCGGCGCCGCTGGGGTGACGGGAGCGGCGGGTGCGAGTTCGGTCATGCTGCTTCTCCTTGATCGGCGAGGCGCTCGGCCGCCCGCAGCACAGCGCCGCGGTAGACGGTCTCAAGCTCCGTCGGACTGAGTTTCAGGTGGTTGAAAACGCGAAAGAATGCCTGGCGGCGGCCGATCATCTGCATCAACCCGTCGTGGTTTAACCCGAACGGGTCGACCTGGAAAGCGGCGCAGAAATCTGCAAGATCGATCAGGGCCAGGTAGGCCGGAGATCCTACGACGCCGAAGGCCGACTTGTAGGCTTTCTGCCGGATGCCGAGCTTCTCGATGGCGCGGCGCAGGTTCATGACGCCAGCCTCTCGCCGTGCGGGCCGACCCGCATGTCCTTGACGATCCAGCGCGAGAGCACGCCGAAAAACTCCTCGCGCTCGCTGTCGGTGAACTTGAGCTTGTCGGCCAGCCGGCGCATTTCGCCGACAAATTGGTCCTTGCTCGCATAGACGGCTACGACTTTGATCACGCCGTCCTTGTCCACCATGTTGCATGCGACCTTGCCGCTGGGAACGATGGTCGCATAGCCGGACAGGAACGGCCGCACGATGTCAGTGAAGCCGGGAAAGGTCACGCGCAGCAGCACCGGCATCGCGCCGGCGTATTCGAAGCTCAGCGCCACCAGCAGCACGCACGCAAGCTTTCCCTCCGCGGCGGCGAGCGCGCGCGACTGCCAGGTCTGACGGATTTCCTCGGCGTGCTTGTTGAGGAAGGGGTTGGTCATGCCGGCGGCCCCTGCGGCGGGGCATTCTGCGGCTGCGGTAGGCCCTGGCCGGCACCGGCGAACGGCTGCTGCACCTTGGCCGCCACCGCCTGCGCCTTGACCATGCTGGCCTGGGCCGGCAGCGCCTGGATCGCAGCTTGCCGCTGCGCCTGAGCGGAACGGTTCTTGCGCTTGGCGGCGAGGCTTTGCGGCGAGGCCGACCAGCGTTCCGGCATTTCGTTCATCTGCCCGATTTCCGGCAGCATGACGTCGAACTCGAATTGGTCGTAGATCGAGGGGTCGCCGGAGTTGATGGCGATCTGGTGGGCGACGTCGAGCGTGCGCAGACCGCCCGCCGCCTGGCTGGCCTTGGCCTGCAGCGCCAGCGGCGAGGTGTCCGTGACCTCGTAATGCCCCTGCGCCTCGCGCAGCCGCGGCGGCATCGGCGGCAGTACCGGACGCCCGTTGACGCGCATGCGCGACAGCAGGTCGATCTCGCGCGGCACCAGGTTGCCGACATATTCCG
>Ga0316628_100000149_pt1 | contig 43376 bp, 73 predicted proteins | sample OWC_Aug_M2_C1_D5_FD_207648 | JGI IMG/M metagenome (GOLD analysis project Ga0316628, IMG submission 207648) | Wetland soil microbial communities from Old Woman Creek delta, Ohio, United States - OWC_Aug_M2_C1_D5_C | ecosystem: Environmental > Terrestrial > Soil > Wetlands | place: USA: Ohio...
CGTCCATTGTAGACGAACGGCACGATCCCTCGGTAGATCCCCTGTTCGATTTCCGTGTTGCAGCAGAAGTACCAAAGGGCATCGGAGTGGTATTTCCCCCACCCGGCGGGGAGGACCAGGGCTTCGGTGTGCGGTGTGGCCAACAGCCCCCAGTCGCTGTAGTCGTCTTTGATCAGAACGCGGACATCCCAACCTGTGTTGGCGGCCCAGGTTGAGCCGGTTTGGATTCCGCCGATCCCCGTGACGGTCATATCGATTTCTTGATACGCGGGGAATGGGTTGGTGAACTCCATCACGGCGCAGCGCATTTCGAGCTTGGTGGCGTCGTCGAAGACCGGGACGCGGCCATGTTCGGGCCATTGCGGGAGGTTCAACCCCACCAGGCCGCTATCGCCCCAAGCGAGCGATACGGCAGAAACCTCAGCTGGTTGAGCCAGGTTGGCCTGAGGCCATTTTTCCAAAAGAACTCCCATGAATCACCTCACCAAGGCCTTTCTAGACCAGCGAACCAAGTGTACCTGGCCATCGAAAACCCCAAAGCCCAGACCTTGACGCGGGTGGTCGCCGCATCTCCTCCCTGTACGTGCATTTTCACAACTTGGTCTAAATGTCCAGTCTGGGGGAACTCCGTCGGGATGTCGTAGGTCCCATACCAATAACGGGAACAATCAGTAAGGCTGTTGTCGCACCATTTACTGGTCTGGGGCATCTGCCCCCCATGAACGTCGTTCCAGACTGGCACGTCCAGTTGTGCCGGAGTTGCATGGTTGTTGTCTAGACCTACGCGCAACCTCACGAAGTCTATGATATACGGGAAATGCCCTTTGTGCGTGGTCAGCATGGTTGCCAGGGGGACATAAAAGGTAGCGTTGGCCTTCAATTCGTCGAAAATCAACAGCTCGTTGGCCGGGTCGATGCCCTTGAACAAAAACTCGGTGCCCACGTTCACGAAGGGAAGCACGTTGATGTAACTAGCCCCCCCAGCGTCCACCGTCAGGCACACGTCCCACAGCGCCGGCGAGTACCACTCTTCCCACCCCGCCGGGCCTGGCGCCGATTTCCCTAACGCAGCGTTGCCTGCATACAACGCGTTCTGGCCATGGTTATTGTCGTTGATGTACAGCCCGATCAACCAGTTCGTGTTAGGAGTCCTGGCCGATCCCGTTTTCCTCCCCCCTATCCCCTCGACCCGAAAGTCGCAGACGGGCATGGTATCCCCAGGCTCGAACACGTAATAGGCCATCCTCTGAAAATCATCGTTGGCTATGGGAAGCCCTCCGGGATAGTGCATCATCGGCACGTATCCGGGTTCCGTAGCGTCGATCAGGGCGAGCCTGACCTGGTCCCCGTCGACGTACTCCAGCCTGATGTTGTACAGCCCCGTGTGTTTGTTAGGCCTAGAAGGCCAGGTTTCGAGCGGGGCCCCTTTAATCGAACCCATGGGTCACCTCATCACGCGAGGAAGAAGCTCACGCCCTGTAGCTGCGCGTCCCCAGCGTAGTCGTCGTCGGCATGGTCCCCAATCCGTCGGATCTTCAGTCTGTACGCCTCCCCTGGCAAGACGTCATCCGTCCCCGTCGGGTTGGCGAAGACGATGTCCGTGTAGGCCAGAGCCCCGGCGGTAGCCGGAACAGCGGCACTATAGGCCGATTCGGTATCGAAACTATCGGCGTCGATGTCGAACCCCTCGTTGTCCCGCTCAATCGAGGCTGCCCAGCGGACCTGATCCCCGTTCGAGTTGACGACGGATCCTGCCCAGATCAGACGGACGACACCGGATAGCCAGTCGACCGGCAAATTGATCGGCAGGATACTGTAGAAGGCTCCGCCAGTGACCAGGTCCGGCGGGAATTGCTGGATCGGGTGGTTGTTCCTGGTGCCCGACGTGGGCAGTCCCAGACCAGTTACGGTGTGGAGCTGGTCCGGTTCCCAGGTCTCGATCTGCCGCACGAAGGCCTCGGCATCCGAGCCGTAGTCCTTCAGGTAGCGCACCAGCTCGTCGATCTCGCCCTTGATCGAGATGAACGGGGTAATCCTTACAGCGTAGCCGTGCGTCGCCGCCGGATATGCGATCCAGAGGCGTTGAGTGCGCGTGAACGGACCTATCCACCTTGCCTTGTCTGGCGAGCTCAAGAAGCTGGGGACTGTTGCAGTGAGCGAATTGTAGACGGCTATGGGCACCCCGTCTTCCGCAGGCGGGATTCCGATCACGTATTTCCGGTACTCTGGGCTGCTCGGAATCACAACCTCGGTCAGGTTGAAATCTAACGTGTAGGCCAAAGTCGCCAGCTGTCTCCATCCAGTGATGCTTTTCAGGTTCATGGTCCTATCCCCTTAACAGCAAATGAACTCTTCAGGCTCGCCTTCCTCGAAACCGAGGACGGTCACGTCCACATCCGTGGCCACGGAGCACCTGATGCGCAAGCTCGGGAACTCGGTCACATCGAAAGGCCCCCAGAGCTGATGCTTGTCCGCGTGCGGCTCGATCTTGACTGCCGTTTCGCCGGTCTCGCCAGCTACGCAGCCGTAGACGGGATTGACCGTGTTGTCGTGCAAGACCGCCAGCACGATTTTTCTGTACAGGTTCACGGTTGCTGCAGGTGCCGGAATGGCCACGCCGTCGTTGTCGGCGGAAACCGTGTATGCCCCGATTATCTTGGCTCCGATTGGCTGAAGGTCGAACATCGTGCTACTCCTCTATTTGTCTTGCCTTGGCCCCAACTCGTTTGACGACGAGGGGACCAATGCCAGCTACCTTGGTTATCTTGACCACCTGGTCGGTGGCTGTCAAGCGCATAGTGGCCCCGGTTACGGGGCACTCTCCCGCCCCCTGCTTTATGGTCTCGGAGGTCAACCCATCAATCTCTAGCTCGTCTGAGCCTGACGCCCCCTGGCACACGATCTCCAATTCGTCGATCACGACGAAAGGCGCACCCATCTCCAGCATGGCGGGACATGGCTGGAGCAACGCCAGTTCGAAGGAGGCCTGAGGTGCTAGTTCTACGTGGCATCGGCTCATGCGTCAGGCTCCTGTGTAGATGGCCAGATTATATAAATCCGCAATTGTTGGTGTGGGTGCGCCATTGGTATTTATGGTGACTAACCATACGAAATTTACACCAGGTGACGCTGCCCAAACTTTGACGCTATTTGTCACATCTGAATTGGTCGCGGTCGTTACAATTGGTGGATCTCTGTCAAGTACATGTACAGAAGATCTCTGTGTGGGACTTGTAACGGGACAATCTAGCGCAAATACTTTTCTTCCTGTAATATGTACGTGAAAACCATCTGAATTGGTGTAACTCCAATACCCTTGCTTGGCTATCGGAGCGCCCGGTGTATAGCCAGATACAGCGGCATATAGAGCCCGTTGGTTCCCATGTCGTATTTGCCATCCAGCGTAATTGTTACTCCCCCCACTAGGTGCTTCCGTGAAATCAACATCCGCTATTATTTTTACTTTTCCGCTGACGATAGCAGATCCATGAGTGTAGGTTAAAATCGCCTGATCTGCATTCGCTGGGCACGTAAAATGAATCGGCACGCCTGAACCGCCCGTAACATCACCAGTGCCTACCTTTACGATAGCCCAGACTCCCGGAAGGGCACCCAAGTTGGTGTTGATGTCAATATGACCCTGCAGCGTATACCGGCTCGGATCCACCAACTCGGCGGGAACCCACTTGCCAATGCGGGGGTCGTACCTGACCTGACCGAACCCTCGTAGCTCCACGTCCTCCTCGTAATGGGACACGGTCTGGAGCTCTACCCAGTTGACGACCTTCTTCTTTGCTCCGCCTCTAGACCACATTACGACACCAGCAATGTTCCGCCGCGCACGCAGGCGCGACCGGTCGCCTTGAAATCGAAGTCAACTGCCGCTGGACCGCTACCATCCAGGTGCGCAACGATTGTATCACCCGGGTCCACTATCACGCCTGCCTCGCCGTTTGAAAAATCACACTGCCCGCCGGCGTTCACGAACCAGGAATCGTCCCCCGCAACCACGTCGATTAGCTCGATCACCTTGGTTGCCGCTCGAACCAGGAAGAAGGAGATGGCATCGAAGACAGCCGGTGCCGGTTCCCTGGCCACGACGTTGATAGCCAGCAGACGAAACGGCTGAACCGAACCGGTGAACGCGGTCACGTCTCCCGCGTTCGAGGCCGCCTGGCATCTGTACGTAAACTCTTGGTACACGTTCACCCCCCTGCTGTCGATATGCCAGGGTTTGAGGTATCGGATCAGCTCGTCGATCTCACCGTTGATGCTGATCCAGGGCGTTACCCTGGTAGTTATCGGAGGCCCTGCCGCCACCAGGACGTAGACCGCGACCTCACGGGTGAACGGGCCGATCCAGCGGGTCTCGTAGGTTGAGGTATAGAACGCCGCAGGTTCGGCCGGGTCGAACAGGATCTCGACTGCTGCCCCAGTGGGCGGGAACCCCAGAAAATACTTCCGGTAGTTGCCCGCAGGGGGGCCGACCTGAGCTGCCACGGCGCCTGCCGCGACCTGCTGCGTTACCTGTTGCCTCCAGCCTACGGTGTCAGCGCTCATGCGGAGAACTCCTCTGGCTCACCCACGGTGGAGCCAAGCACGCAGACCGTGGCCGCCGTGTTAACGGCGCAGAACAACCTTAGCTGGTCAACTGCCGCAGCATCGTGGGGACCCCACAGGTACGGCGTGTCCTCGTGGGGGAGCACCTCGACCGCCGTTGCTCCCCCGTCGTCGCCCGCGACACCCCCATAAACGGGGGTCGCCCCCTGGTGGAGGACGGCCAACAGGATCCGGCGATAACCCAGCGGATTGACGGCGAATATCGCGGTCCCTGCTGCGGTTATCGTCAGATTCCCTGTTGCGAGCGGCACCCAGCCGATGGGGAAGATCATCATGCTCATCAGAAAAGCTTCCTGACGACGATGTACAGCCCGGCGCCGATCAGAACACCCCAGAACAGGCCGTTGAACTTGCCTTCCTGGTAGCTTGCCTCGCCCGCTTCTTCCATGGTCTCAACGACCTCTTCAGGCTCCATCTGAGCCACCACTTCGGCAGCTTCCTGCCGACGGTTGAAGATCTCCATCGTACCGCGCATACCTCTACATCCTGCGCACGCCATTTCACGTTCTCCTCGCCAGAGCAAAGAAATGCTCGGCATCTGCTCGCGCTTTCCGCGCGGTTTTTGAATCTCTGATCACGTTGGCCAAGGCCATAGCCTTTCGGCCTGCCTGGACCAATCGGTTGTGTCGGCTCAATCGGCGGTCAGTGGCGTGGTACAAAAGCCGCCTGCGGTCTTCCGCCTTCTGGCTCTTCCTCCACCCAGTAGGAGGACCTCCACGCTCGAACCATTTCACGGCCTTTTTCACGTCGACATCCCCACCACGAACGAGCCCAGAGCGATCAGGACGCCCAGTATCGCGACCAGCAAGGTAAGCCGCCGGTGCTGGGCGGCCCGTTCCGTCGAACCGGCATCCAACCTGGCCACGATCTCGGTCAGCTTTGACACCAGGCCGGTCTGGCCGTTGCCGTGCAACACCTTCTGGTGCTCGGTCACGCGCCGGTCCAGGTCCTCGCACTTCTGCGCGGTTCCCTGGACCTGGCTTTTCACCTCGAGCATGACCTCCATGAGGTCAGAAGCCCGGCCAGCCGCGTTATCGGCCCTCTCTGCCGCGTGAGCGGCTTGCTCTGCCGCGTGCTCGAGGAGGGTCAGCTCGGTAGGTGTGAGGCTCATTCTTCTTCGTCCTCCTCAGGTGGGGGGTCTGTGGGTGGATGTTGGGCCGTCCCGCCGTTGCCGCGACGGTAGAGCCAGGCGAAGGCAAACGTGAGCAAGGACATGATCCAGGCCCCGAGCATGGTTGCCACGTCAGCCCCGGCGAGTATCGCCACGACTGCGACCGCCACTATCGCCAGGGCTATCAAACAGATGATGGCTATGAGCAACTTGGGGTTCATCAGTCTTTCCTTTCTCCGCTGAGCTTGACGGACCAACCGCGCCTAGAATGGCGATAGCTTACCGTGTTATCGAGATATGGAAGCTGCTCGCCGCAATCGGTCGGCACGTAGCCTAACACCTTCCGTCCTCGGTGACTCACATCGGAATTGGCTTTCACAATTCCGTGGGCTTCCATGGCTTCTTTGAGCTTTTCCCGGTACTGATCCGACTTCCCATAGATCCGGTCATAGACCTCCAGCCGCGAGCCATTCTCTGCCGATCCCTGAGCATAGTCCTTCGCTACACGATGAACCAAGCACCTGGCCAGGGTTTCTCGACGTCGGACCCCGAAATAACTGAATATCTTGTCTCCGAGCAGCACGGCAACGCTGGTCCCTGCCAGCAAAAACCAGCGCGGGGCGCCTTTGCAGGGCAATAAACCGCCATGCAACCTCTTGCAAGGGTGCCGCATACAGCTGGAAAACTCGCCAAAGTTCGACAGCCCGAGCATGTAAGCCGGGTCTCTGGTCTGTATGGCGTTAGGCGCCAGGTCTATCTGCGTTTTGCCCGTGCCGTAAACTACTGCCAATTCTGGTGTTATGCACTCCCTGGGCAGATTCAGCTTCCAGCCTTTGACCAATGCCAACGCGTCCTGGACAAACCTTGAGAACCCCGGAGGTTCCTTTATTTCCAAGCGCTTGCGCGGCTCTTTTAGCTTGCACCACTCGCTCAAACCTCGGACCTGGTTCTTCTTCCCCTGGTGTTCGGCCGCTCGAAGATGGCGCCGAGCTCTCCTGGTGGGATGCAAAGTGCCGTCCATATCGACGTTCACCCCACAGATGGAACGCCGGCCAGCCCCCGCCCACTGGAGCTGAGTTTTGGTCGGATTGGGTTTGAAGCCGCTCTTGCGGATCGCGTCGTAGACGACGTTTTTCACTGCCGCGTGAAGCGTTTTCACGTCGGTCCCGAGCTGGGGGGTGTACGATACCGTGATATCGTCCGCGTATCGGCTGTAAGCGAAGGTGCCGTCAACCCCCTCGACCTTGCCCAAAAAACGCTTGATCATGTCGTCCATGCCGACTGCTGCGATGTTGGCTACGGCAGGGCTGGTAGGCAACCCCTGCCGAGGGGCGCCATCAACGAATAGATCTTGGAAACAGGATTTCTTCGCCTTGATGTCCTCTTCTCCCAGGCCGCAAGCTCTGGACAGGTCTTTATCGCTGATCTTCTTGCGGACCTGCTCGGGCTTGACCGAGTCGAAAAAGTCTTTCAGGTCCACGCACAGGCTGAATACTTTTCCAGCGTGTACTTTGGCGTTGGTGACCGGGCTTCGTCCATGCACGAACGCGTGGGCGTCTGGTGCAACCTCCGCCGCTTTAGCTGTCAAGTACCCGACCATCTGCCTTAATTTGCCCTTCTCGTTCTCATCGGGAACGTAAATCAGCCTGGATCCCCCAGAGCGCTTTGGTATCTTTACCTGGCGCATTCACTCATCACCCAAAACGAGAGCACTCACAGTGTTCCTCTGCAGCGTTTGTTCTTCGACGGTCGTCCAGCGCAGCGGGGAAGGGGTGTGCAGCGGACAGACCGGCGAAGCCAAACGCGGAGGAGGAAGCCCCTTCAAACGCGATCATTGGGTACCCCGGCGAAACACCGGACCCTCCCGCGCAAGCTAAGTGTCTCTCTCTCGTTTTCACGCCTTACATTTCCATTTTCCGATAGCCCCGATCAGCATGGGTATCCCCACCAGACCGGCCGCTGTCGCATATCCCCACTTCTTGTCTCCACCAATGAATTTGCCAGCGTAGTACCCCAACGCCGTAACTCCCCCGTAAATCCCCAGCACGACCACCCCCCCGACTATTGCCGCACCAGTAGATACGGAACAGGGCTCAGTCTCAGACTCTGGTACACTAGGTGGTGAGAGGGGGGGGAGGGGGGGCGTTCTTGAACCGACATACCCAGAACCCATCACTCTTCGCTGACTGCCGACCGCAGCAGGGAAATGGGGCTGTTCCTCGTACACCCCGACATCCCCCTCGTCTGCCTCGTCCGGCGCTATCAACCTCGGCCAGTATCGATCCGAATATCCCGGCATAATTCACCTCTTTGAGATCAATCGATAGGCGAAGTACCCGGCTACGCCTATACCCCCAATCGCTGCCCACTTCCCCACATCGCCCCAACCCGGAAGCCAGCTGGTGTTTTGCTCGGCCAGCTCGGTTGCCTGTTCCTGGCAGGCCTCGCGCTCTTCAGCGCTACGGCTCAGATCCCGTGCGCATTCCGTGGCGATCCTGAACTGTTCCGCCTGCTCGCGCTCGAGCTGGAGATTACGGCCCAGAATCACCGAAATCACATCTGAACCGCCAATGGCTATCGAAATCCCCACTCCGACCGCCACGATCAGTATCGCCCAGGCGAGCGCCGCCAGGATGCCAATACCCATCACAGGCTCACCCGCGAGCTGCATAGCTGCCGAGCCCTCCTCGAGGCGGCCCTCAACCGCTTCCCAGTCGGCTTGCAGGTCCGACCCGCCAGTTACCGACCCCGAGTCGACCCCATAAGCCTGGAGCCAGCGCCTGATCATCATTACTCCAGTGCCTTCCCAGGCGCTGGCCAGATGGTGCTGGATCACGACGTGGCGGTATGCTGTCGGCCCGAGGTGGCTGACCATGGGGTTCAGCCACGAGCCGAAAACGATGGTCTTCAGGTCGACCCCCCGGATCCGCCATTCGGTCGGTTGGGTGGGTTCCCGCATTTCCGCCGCCTCGAACATACGGCTCGTGAGGCGCAGAGCCTGTGCGAAGTGGACGGCAACCGCGAGCACATGACCGATCAGGGACCGCTGGAATTCGTTGCAGACAGTCCTGTACGGATAAACCCCAGTATCGAGGAATCCCTGACGCAAAGCGGTTGCCTGCTCACCTGAGAGGGAACGCTCCGCCATCTTGGTGTACTTGGCCAGCAGCTGGGAGTATCTACAGGCCAGGCCGTAAGCGGCAAAAGCCGCTCCGGCTGAGCCTATCCGGTGGTACGAGCCATCGTAGCCACGAATGAAGCCGCTCCTGGTCTCTTCTCGCAGAATCGGCGAGGGCTCGCCTGAGAGCGTGCCGCCGCGCACCGGGTAGCCGCCTTCGCCCCGCTTGGAACCAGAGGCGACGTAAACACCAGCCGCCCCGGCCCCGGTCCCCGCTACTACTAAGAGCTCTGGCAGCATTCAATGACCTCATGTCGGCAGAACGAACAACCCCACGACCTGGTAATGCGCAGTGACTGGCCCTACGGTTACGTCGAACAGGTTTCGGTTGTCGGCCATGGCCTGGGTATACAAGGTCTCGGGGATTATGATCGATTCATACCCGCGCGCGCCTGCTTCGAGCGAATAGGGAACATCTCCGCCTCGAACCGTTGCCCCGTCCGAAAGCACTCTCACGAGGATGTTGAACTCGAGCGGGTCGACGCCGTTGACGAAGCCAAAGTCCTCGATTGTGGTTGTCGCCAGGAATCCCTGAACGTCCACGCCGTTGGTGAGGGTGGTTCCGGTGGCGGCGTTGATCGGGTATTCCAGGGGCGTCGTGTCGGGCGTGAATATCCCATTCGCGGCCAGGCCCAGCTCAACTCTGGGAGAATCCTGTTGCAAGTAAAAGCCAATCGGCGCCACGAACGGAGCCGTCGAGGGATTGGCGCTGATCATCGTCATTACGTCCCAGGCTTGCGGGACGTAGGTGGTGAACAGGAACAGGTGGAGCTCGAAACTACCCCCCGCGTCCCACTCCCAGATCTCCCAAGCGTCCGTGTAATTGTAAAGCCTGGCCTGTATCAGATTCTGCATGGTCATGGGTTCATTCCCCTTCGTCGTCGACCGGTTCCGAGTACGCCTGCCCCGACGCAATTACCTGTTCGATGATCCGCGCTTCGCTTTGCGCGTTCCAGTACGCGATCCCCAAGGCCCCAAGGGCGCCCACGGCTGCCCAGGTGAAACGATTGGCCTTGTCCACGAGGTATCCCACCGTGGAACCAGCCACGACCGCCCCGAGCAGCCATCTGGGCACCTTGATCAGCATGGCTTATGTCGGTATGTACTGCGCGAACAAACCGACGATCTCGTAGGTCGTCCCCGCTACGGTGAATACGTCCCCCGCTGCCTTCATGGCTGCGGTATAGTCGGACGCCTTCAGCACGATCTCCCGACGACCCACGGCTGCTGGCGGATAGTCCGAATCGTAGTTGTACCCACCCGCAATCACGCCGGACTGGCAAACCGCCTCGAATTTCATCAGGGGCGTTTGTCCGGTTAACTGCTCGGTGCGATTCGTGATCAGGTTTGACGTCAAAAATCCGGCGACCTTGATTCCGCTTCCGACGAGGGTTCCGCGCATCGCCCGCCCTGGATAGTGGATGCCTAGGTCGTCTGCGGTCAACCACCCTGATACTCCGGCGTATGTCGGATCCCCAAAGAGGGTGCCGAACTCGTGATAGTTGGTGGCAGGGAAGGATGGTGCCGCATCCGCCTCAAACCAGGTCTGCCAGTGCATGAGCACTGGGGTGTCGGAGACGAAAAGTAGGGACAAAACCGTGTAGTTCTGCGTGAAAGCATAATATCCCGGTGTCCCCTCTACCAGCTCGTAGTATCCAGCCTGGATCACGCTCCGATAGAAATTCCCGCGAGAATTGCGCAGCGGTGGCTGCAACCGCCCCCGGTAGTCCTTCAGAGAAGAATCAGCAATCGGTCGTTCTTTCATGTACATGATATGTCGTCCTTTTACGCGTGTTCGTTGAAAATGCCCACGATCTCGTATCGTTGCACGACCCCGCCTACCGTGTAGATCAACAGATCTCCGGCGTCCCGCATGGCTTGCGTGTAATCCGTCCCGCGCAGCACAATCGGGGACGACCAATACAAACCAACGCGGGGGGCGGCTGAGGCTATGTAATTCCACGGCCCGGCGATGACGCCACTATCGGCCATGGCCGACAGAATCAGCGTGCACTCCTCGCCTGCCAGTAGTTCCCCGCGCGTTTGAATCTCATTGAATGTCAAAAACCCCTGGACATCCACGCCGTTGGGCACGCTCGTTCCGCGCACGATCCGCCCCGGAAGGTGATCTTCAGCCACATCCACGGTCAACATGGGAGTGACCCCAATATCGGTCGGATCCCCAAACAGCCGCATGAGTTCGTGGTAGTTGGTGGCTGGGTAGGTGGCTGGAACGGCGGCGTACGACGACCACGCGTGCATCAGCACGGGTTTGTCCGACATGAACAGCATGGTGAACACGTCGTAGTTCTGCGTGAACGCGTAGTTGGTGGGGACACCTCCGTTGAGGTACATGTACCTTGCCCCACCGAAGGCGGAGCGGTAGTAGTTTCCTCGGCTGTTCTTGAGCGGTGGGGTTTTACGCCCCCGGTAGTCTTCCAGGGACGAACTGGATAGCAATCGATCCTTGATCTCTAGTGGCATTCCCTCGCCTCCTCCTCCATGAGGGTTCTGGTGGATCCAGCATGGATCCCGTATGTGTCGTGATCAGCTTAGCGCTTCGAGTTGACCTCGTCAACTACTTCTTGGAGCGCTTCTTCGAGCGTTTCTTCCCCTTCACGTTGCGGATATAGGGGACCACCTGCACCGTTTGTTTCTTGATCTTCCGCGTGTGCCCCTTGACGTGGACCTCTGGATTCTTCCTTCTCGTCCTCTTGCGAGTCCTCAGTATTTTCGCCATCTTCAACCCTCTTCGGTTGTGAGCTGAGCTCAGCTACAGCCCCAGTTTACACATTGCGGGTCACCTGTGCAAGGTGACAACGATATCGCCGCTGCGACCTCCACACTTCGCGCAATCGGCGCATTGAATGCCCTTCTGTTCGTGGGTACAGATGCTTTCCCCTTTTCGCTTTTTTTCATTCTCCAGCTTGGCGCGGAACGTGCGCCAACCCAATGAATGCGCCAGCTCACGCTTCTTGTCCTCCGGATCCAGACCGCAAGACGCCAGGCAGTACTTGGATGCGATGTGATCCTTGGGGTAGAACATCCAGTCAGCCACGTACCCAACGACCTTCATACCAAGGGACAAGGCCGTTCCTCCGCACCGCTCGATGAATTCCTCACCAAGCATCGTGCAGTTCCCGAACGCGCCAAACCGGAAAAGTTTCATCCCCATTCGATCAACGGCCCGCTTCATGGCGGCCTCGACCTCGGGCCACGGCGTTACCGGCTTGCAGATGTTGTACAGATAAGCCGCGCCTTGCCCTTTCGCCCGGTTTACGTAACACACGCCCAAAGTCTTTCCGCAGAAATCGCAGGTGGCCGGTCCAGGCTCATTCTTCTTGCCGCAGTAGGGGCAATAGTGCGCCAGATCTGGGCGGAATCTGCATCCCTTGCAAACGGCTTCGTGGCAATCCAGGTTGAACCAGATCGGACGTCCAGCGTCGTCAAGAACCGGCTCCCCATCGGGCGACACCTTGACGTCGTCGTACCTGACTGTGGGGACCCGATCCGCCATCATGCTGATCTGCATGATCAAAGGGCCGGTCTTGGCGTTACCCGACTTACTCGTCAGCCCGGTCAGGTAAGCGGAGCAAGGAACACCATTCGCGGCATTGCCAGCCCATATTTTCAAGGTGTTGTCGCTCATCCCTTCAGCTCCGCCTCCTCGTCATAGTCCTCACCGTACTCGAAGCTACCGTATCCAGAGCTCGGATTGGACTGTCGCGAAAAAACCGATGGCGGATACTTGCCGGAATCGAAGCCCAACGTGCGCACTTCGTACTCGGTCTCCGTTTCCGATCCCTGATGGCGGCTCGTGTCGACGTCTGGGTTTTCGCGCTGGCCTTGGGGAGCTTTCTTGGCGACCTGTTCCTGGAAGATGACGCAATACGCTTCGGCCCGGTTGTACTGCGTCGGATCGATACCAATCACGCGCTCGGCCTGGGCGACCGCCTTGTCCGCGTCACTACCAATGTTGAGCTGTACTCCAGGTTCGGCAACGTGGACGTGCTTGCGAGCCTCCTCGATAACCTTCTGAACGGGCAGCGTGACGGTTTCAGACGGCGGGGTTTCAGGGTTTTTTCTTGCCTTCTCCCGCAACGCCTCGCCGATCACTTCCAACAGGGCCGTCTTGTTACGCCCCAAGAAGGCTTTTTCTTCCTTGGTGGTCATGGCCGCCTGGACTGCTACCCACAGCTGCTCGACCGTGAGCTCGGGGTTGCTTCGGTACTTGTCGATCAACCGGTTTACTCGGGCCAGCACTGTCATAACGCAACCTCGGTGCAACCTTGGAACATGAAGATCGACCCGCATAAGCTCAAAGTTCCGGCCCGTATGTCCCAGCTGATGGACGCTTTAAGCGTGGCCAGATTGCGCATAAACCGGATATTCAGCCCCAGGTCCACGACCGCTTCCGTATCGGTTATGATGGCGCCCGCCTTGAGCTCTATCTGGGCAATTCCCAGGTCGACGCTGGCGCCTATGGCGGTTGACAGGTCTCCCTCAACGGCAATCTCGGGGTCTCCCTCGATCTCTTCAACCCCAGAACACCCCTGTTCCGTGCCTATCAATAGGAGCATTGCCAAGACGATCAGCAGGAGCCATACGACCAGAGCCATATTGCCTGACGCGGTTTTCAGCAGCATCACGATTCCTCCATGGCTTGCTTGATGGTCGCCTTGACCTTGGCCATCATTTCGGCGTCCTTCTCTGCCTTGGTCTTGCGCTTTGGCTTGGCTTTGGGAGCGGCCTTCTTCGGCCGAGGAGCCTTCTTGGGCTTGGCCTTGGGCTTGGCTTTCGGCTTGGCTTTCGGCTTGGCCTTGGGCTTAGCAGCCTTCTTCGGGCGAGGGGCTTTCTTCGGCTTCTCCGGTTCTGGTTCTGCGCCCCCTTTGTTCACGAGCTCATCGAACTTGACCCCAGCAGCAGCGCGTTGGCTCACCTGTTCTGCGCCTTGTAACCTGATCGCCGCAGCCAGTTGACGCAATTTTCTCAGCAGGTCCTTGTTGTTGCTCCAAGTGGAGACGGTCTTGGCCACACTCACCGACTGGTCGGACCAGTGCACGCGGATGACGACCCCATCCAGGGCTATCTGCCATGCCTTGGCGGTATCTGGGTCTGACGCGAACTCGAGCTTGCGGCCAGCTTTTTCCATCTGCTTCAGAAACCGCTGGGTGACCTTCGCGCCCTTGGCAACCGAATCCAGTTCCGGGCCGGCCGGCATACCAGGAATGCATGGGGCACCAGCTTTTGCGTTTTTCTTGATCTGCCCAATCACATACTGGCGCGACTCGGAAGACATGGAATCAAGGTGGGGCTGTAGCAGCTTCATAGCACGCTTTTCTCGTTTAAGAGCCCTCTCCTTTATCTCGGCTTCCGTGAGGGGAGCTCTCTTGGGCGCCGGGAAGGTCTTGTTGACGATCTTGCGCAGATCTTCCCGGGTCAGCTTGGAAGCCACCATGACCCCCGCCAGGGCGTCTGGTTTGTGCAAGCCCTTGGGGACCTCCTTGATCACCTTCTGGCCGAACTTCTCGGCGGTCTGAGCCACATTGGAAGTATCCGCCTTTCTCTCTTTGGGTGTAGCCTTCTTGGAGGGGTTAGAACTCGACTCCTTTGCTATCCTGAGCTCGCCGGAGCGATGGTTAGCGCCCTCTCGAGCTGCATGGGCTAGTGCTTTGGCCCAGTCTCCCCAATCGACCCCCGGAGGGACGCGGCTCTCCAACTCCCCCATCCACACGCGAGGATCACTACCTTCTGGCGGTATAACCCTACCCCCTAGTTTGCCAGCGTCTACCCATGCTCCCCAGACTGATACGCGTTCGTCTGGTACCATTACCCTTGCCGGTCTCCACCGCAAAATTACCGTCTTCGCCTTGGTGGGGTTTTCCTTCGCCATGCTCAACTCCTCTACCGCAACGGTCTGTCCGTTTGCCAGCTCGACCAGATACCGCGATAGCCATCTGTCGTTATCTGTCACGTCCTCCAGGGCTGCGCTCTGCGCTTCACCCTTTGAGGCATACTCTGGTCCCACGAAGGCTATCGCTCGCTTTATCGGCCCCTTTTCAGGATATGCGCAGTAGGACCAGGTCACCGTATGGTTTCCACAAGATATTGTTTCAGTTTGGACATTTCAGAACACATACCCTCGGAGCTCAAAATCTGCCAAGTCACATCATCCTCCGCCAGGTTCTTGACTGCCTCCCTGACCTGTGAGGCGGACGCGTGACCCCCATAAACAATCCCGCCTATCAAGGACCCCAACATGGACGAGACGGTATCTATGCTGAATTTTTGCGTTTCCATCATTCACCTACCGCATCGTAGAGCCCCTCGATTGCGTCGAGGTGGTTCTCGACTGCTCGGCCCAGACGATCCCACCGGGGATCCCCCTGGTTGTACGCGAACGGCTGAATGCCTTGAAGAGCGTCATTCAGGCAGGCGTTAGCCCGATCTACCCGCTCTCTGGCCGACGTCGACCACTGGTTGATCGTGGCCAGGGAACATTCGACCCCCATCAGGCTCTGGTCGAATTCCATGATAATCTGAAAAATCACATCGTAGAAACAACCAGTCTCGACCCCCGCCACGCCTGTCTCTGGCAGGTCGGGAAATAGTCGCTCGTCAGAGCTCGACTGTTTCAGATAGTCCATCCTGGCCGCTTCCAGGTCCGCGCAGAACGCATTGATCCGATTCTGGAACTGCCGGTCGGAATCATTGGAGACGTAGTCCTCCGCCGTCGTGTCGGCTGCTAGGGACTCCAAGGCTTGGCGTATCTCGGAACGCGGCCCGGTCCCCGCCGGTTTGCTCAACACGGCGTAAAGAGCAACAGCCCCGATTCCAGCGATCAAGATCCAGCCGATCATTTCCACCCCCAAAGGCGCGTAGACGTCCCATCTGCGCGAATATACCACCGATGCCCTGGGTGAACCCAAGTGTGCGGTGCCCACCACGCGGGGGTTATCACAAATACCTCGTCGGCGACCCTGTGCAGTTCATTTAGAGCCAGCTGTGGGTCTTCGACGTGCTCGAGGACGTGCGATGCGATAACTGCCCCGAATTCCTTGTCCCCCCATGGTAGGCTTGTGATGTCACAAAAACATGTTCGGACGGAAAGATCGCATGAAGACGACGAGGCGATATCACAATTGGTGTCTCCCCATCCCGTGGGGCCGAGAAGCGCGACACGCAGAGAACTTCCTGGAAGTCCACACCCCACATTCAAAAGCGGTTTCCCTCGCCGGGATGCGGCAAGGCGCGCCCGCCCTGCGATGCTCTCGGGACGAAGAACAACGTCGATAAGATATGCCGCCGCCGCGTAAATGAGCAACGCCTTGATCACGCTATCATTCCTCACCTTCCACCCGGACGACCTCGACCCGACGGTTCAACGCGCGCCCGTCAGGGGTGGAGTTGTCGCCCATGGGCTCGTCGATCCCCGCCCCAGTTACCAGCAGCTGGTCTTCGCCGATGCCTGCCGTTTCGATGATATCGGCCACTCTGGCTGCCCGTTCACGGGACAGGTCCAGATTGTAGGACCTCGACCCGTCCGAGCTGGAGTGCCCCTCGACCGCATAGCTCGCTTCAGGGTTGGTCATCACGAAGGTTGTCACGGCCTGGCGCGAGGCATAGCTGATATCTTTCGAGTCGTGGCCAAAGAAAACCACAACGCGACCAGGTTCGACCAGGGGCGAAGGGGCGGGGGATTCCCGTTCCTCACGACGACGACGACCGCCGCCGCCCGTCCCCAAGTACCCCGATTCGGTTGCCCCGGCGGAACCGCCCAGAATGACCAGCACCAGGACGAAAGCCCCGGCTCCGATGAACAACATTTTCTTGGTTTTCGATGTCATGGCTTCCTCAGTTTGTCATCTTGGCGCGGAATAGCTCGCGTTCACGCGCTATCCATGCCCGACGGGCAGCAGCCTGTTCTTCGGTGAACCGTTCTTCAGTGATCTGATCGGCGGTCGGCGGAGAAGATTCTAGCTCCTCGACACGTTTCGACAGCTCCACATTCTCTACGGCCAGCTCGAACGACCGGTACGCGAAGTAGCCAGCTGCCGACAACGCCAAGATCAGCGGTAAGTGCTTCATTCGCTCAGCTCCCACTTGGATTCGGATTCGGTCAGGGCGACCTGCCCTTCCTCCAAGACAATTCCGGCGCTTTCGATCCGAGCCTTCAGCTCCTCGTTCTCTTTCAGCAGCACGAGATACTTGTAGCCCAGGTATCCGGTCGAGGCCAACAGCAAGAGCTTGATCATCAAACACCTCACGAAAATACTGCCGTTCCCACCCGTATGGGCGGGAATTCGGCCTGTTCGGGCATCCCCCAGGCGGGCCACAAACGACCATCCACGCAACACCTCGACCCAGTCTCGTTCCACTCCCCTTCTGCCAGATTACCACAACCGGGCATGCCTCCGGGATGAAAAAAATGCTTGCGCGGGCCAATGGGGTTGTCGACCTGTCGATCAACCACTTGCCGCGCGAAGCTAAGCGCCTCGGACCAGTAACTCGAATCCGGTGGAGCTCGGTGACCGTATCCGGATCGGTACCCTTCCCCGCCGGACTGCTGAATAGCCTCCACATAGGCCTGCCCTCGGGCCCCTCCTCCCGGCCAAGCTGAAGTCACCACAACCTCGCGAACCGTCTTCCCCTTTCCCGCTGCCCGATTCAGCGCAACCCACATGATGCCCGCCCATTCCTCTCCGGGACCGACCTGAGCGTGCTCCATGATCACGACCCTAGCCAGGTACTCGACGTCCTCGTCCGAAAGCTCCAGAGCTCTCTTGCCCAGGTAGATCAGACCCCCCACGACTCCCACGATTATCGGCACGATCCACCACATCAGGGCGCCCTCCGCATGTCTTCAATGTTGGTCAGGATCAGATTTCGATACCCGCTGCCAGCCACCTTCATGCCCCCTCCCTTCCCGGTGCAACGCAATGAGTACACCCCCACGCGCGGATCTCGCGGATCCCGATTCGTACCCAGCAGGTCGTTCAAGGCCTCGACCTCGGCGGGAGAGGGGGAAACGACGGCGAACAGCGCGTCTGCTATGTCCCAGCAGTGCCTGGTCACCAGCAGGTGCGCCATGATGTTCCCAGTTCGGTCGACCCCATGCTCGCAATGGATCATGATCTCGTCTGGGTCGTACTCGCTGGCCGCGCGGCGTATCTCTGCCCCATGGAGCCAGGTGTCCGATAGATAAGCGGGGAGATAGGCGATCCCGTGTCGGTCTAGCGCCGCGTGGGTGGACTGCTCCATTTCCTCGGCGCCAATGATGAGCTTGATTCCCTGTTGAACAATGACGGGGACGTTCGACGCATCGAACCGGCCCGAAAGCAGATAGCCTTCGGCGGTCCTTCGAGCGTGCCCTCGCTGGTCCGCTCCCTCGACCGCAAACGCCCTGGCGCTGTCATACGAAGTGCATTCCCCTCGAAGCAGATACCAGGCTACCGCCGCACCCGCACCTATGGCAAGTGCCCACCACATCAGTACGTCCACCCGCAGGTGACGACCCCCTCGATGTCGAGGGTGAGCACACGTCCGGCAGGACGGCCAACAAGACGGATCTCGACGCAGGCCGAATTGCAAAGCGAATCACGTATGGGGCCGGGTGACATCCCATTCAGAGCCGGAGCCCCGCCAGACAGGGTGTCCAGATCGTAGGTGCCGAGGCCAAGCCAGATCTTGCCGCCTGCTGGCAATCCAGCGATGCCGCCATAGATCCCGGTTATCGGACCCAGGCCCCCAGCTGAACCCATCGACTGTTGAAGCCGCGCGATTATCGCGATCTGGTTATTGCCAGGAACCGTGTCGTTTTTGATAGCTATCTGTAGATAAGCGTTCTGCTTGGTCAAACCTCCTGTAGCCACGGAAGGAGACCTGAAGATCAGTTTTGCCTCTGAGACAAATACCGAGTTGGGTACTTCACAGGCCAGATCATGAGCGGAGAAAGGAACATGGGGCCTCCAATTGGCCGTTCTCCACGGGGTTGGATTGCCGCGTTTCATTCATTCTCCGTTCCTACATCTGGTAACCAGCCACGAGCATCCCCGATACCGACAGCGTGAGCTCGCGCGGTACGAGTGGCTCAACTTCGTAGATGGTATTGTCAGCCGCGCAAAGAACGAAGCGGACTTGAAGGGATAGGGAGATTGCTCCTAGTACCGGACCGTCGAAAATGCCTGTTCGCCCAGTCGATTGAAGCTGGACAACCGCAAGATCGTTCCAGACCGAGCCCACAGCTCCCTGCAATAAGCAGGTAAATAGCAGGCTTTCGCCCAGGTCGGCCGCGATTGAGTCTCGAATCACGTCAATCCCGTAGAAAGCGTTTGCGTAGGTAAATCCTCGGGCGTCTAGGGCCGTGCTGGCGTAGATCTGGTTCCCTCGGAAATTGGCTACCGCTACCGCAGGATCGTGAAACAAAACAACATCGAATGGCCGCTGCTCGAAAGGCATCCGCTGGCGGTGATCCTCGGCTGTTTCTGGGTCGGGTAGGTAGAGCTCTCCGTATTTGGCTTCAAGTTGGGATATTCGTCTTTCCGGTGAGCTGCCCATCAAGTGCCCATTGCATCGAAGTAGTCACAGTGCAACGAGATCATCAGGAATCCAATCCGGTCAATGAAGGGCGGGACGTCCTGTTGCTGCGTCTGCCCCTCGGGGAGGATGGTCACCTCGAACAGCAACGATCCTCCTCTTTCCACAATGGGAACCGGTTCCCACACGTACGGATGGGTCGCGTTCCCGAAAAATTCGCTCATGGCCACGTAGCCGGTCTGGTACAGCTGTCCTCCACCGTCTCTCTTGATCTGTACGTAGAGATAGTCGAGGACGTTGACCCCGGCCATGGGGTTCTCGGTCAGGACCTGCGGCTCGAAGGGGGCGGGTGGAACCGCCGCCACACCGGAGAGTCCGCCAGGAGTCCAGACAACCGTGTTGATCGAACACGTCGCGCGTCGCACGAACGTGAGGTACTGGAACATGATCCGGAGCGACTGGCGTGGAATGTCCACATTGAAGGACACTGGCAGATCCGGATGGTGTGCCGTACGATAACTGATCGGAGTTTTGGCCACCAGAACCAGGGACTTCAAAGGCCAGCTGCCGATCTCGATACCAGCGTCTTGAGCAACCCGATCATAGTACTGACGCCTCAAGGCGGGCTCTTCCAGGACCTTGTAGCGTTCCGCGTAGACATTGCGGAACTCTGGCTCCGTTCCAGCCTCTTCTTCGTCCGGTGGCTGCGCCTGCTGCAACTGTCGGGGGGGAGCTTTCCTGTCGTACTTGAAACCCATGTGCCCACCTAGTAGTAGGTGAAGCTGCACCGCACCTACCCGCCGAGACAAATGCGGTGCAGCTTCGGTTGGCCTTCCTTGGCCTGGGTAAGGCGACGAGTCATATCGCCCAACCTATTGCGCCCAGCCGAGCCGGGCGTAAAGAGCAAAATCAGGCCGTCAATTCCTCGAACCTGACGCCCTCCATTATCAGGGCGATCGGGATTCCAAAATCAGGGTCACATGCATTGCTGCCTGGGGCGCCGAACGCAATCCCGTTCCAGGTCAGACCGTCAGTGGTCGCGAACACGGGGATCGGGAAGTTGAGGTTGATGTCGAAGCGGATGACATCCTTGGAGGGGAAGTAGATCCTTCCTTCCTCGGGGAACATCCGCATTCCCGTCCGGCCATTGGTCGCGTACTCGATCAGCTGGTTCGCGAATGTGGTGGCCACGCTGGGGCTCTGTGCGTGGAATTCCGCGCAAGTCCACAGGTAGGACGCACCCATCTCCCAGCGGTGACTGTGCCGAACATGTGCCAGAGAGGTGTAGCGATCGATGTTGTCCTTCATGCCAGCCGGAATCTGCGTGTTCCAGCACAAGCCCACTCCGAAGGAGACGAAGCTGTAGCCGCTCGGCAATTGGCCGGGAGCCCCGTCTAAATTTGTGAGCTCGTAGCCCAGCTGACCGGTGAAGCCCTGTCCGATCTGCCCTCGACTGGTCTGGAAGAAGCTCAGCTGCTGTGCGGGCAGCTGATGGGTCAGCGGATTGGCCGCCAACGCGATCCCCAGCAAGTCAATGGTGCTGAACAGCGGACCCCAGAAGGTCTTGCGCCCGCTCTCTTGAGCTGCCTTGAACTTCTTCATCCCCTCGTAGGCCTGGTTTACAAGCCCAGCACTCCTCAGCTGACCCGCTACGCCTGCTTTCTGATATGCCTTGACCATCCTTGATCTCCTTAAACTCCTGTCCTCGTGACAGGGTTAGTTGCGTTCAATCAGACCGGGTGACACCCCGATCGTTTTTCTCACAGAACAGGTCGGTAACCTCCGGGTCCACCCGGTTGAGCGCCAGCCTGGATCGTCCCACGCATGTAATCGCTCGAGGGTTCCCCTCCGACCTCAAGCGATCCGCGTGCGGTGGCCGGTAGCTGAGGATACCTTCGGACACGACCGGGCACCAATGATCTCAAGCCACGGCGAATCGTGCTCAAGATCCCTTGCGCGGTATCTCCGGTCCCCGCCTCTGTCTCAGGCGCGCCCGTGGGGGCGCCAGAGGGAACCAGACCGACGGCAGACAAGGCGCGCAGGAACATTGGGACGGAAGCCGCGATCACGGCTTCGTTCACAGGCCATCCCTTGGCCATGTCCTGGAGATACGCGCCGCCCAGGAGCTCACCAGCGCCGCAGGCGACGAATCCCAGCCCCTGGAGCGGGCCAGCGGGGAGGTACTGCATCACCAGGTCCGCAATCAGACTGGTGAGCGCCCATCCGGCATAGGAGCCGACAGCTACCGCGCCGGTGTTCTTCGCAAGTCCCATCCAATTAATGGACGGGTTGCTACGACGCCGATAGGACCTCTTCCTGCTTGGGTTCAACCTGGCCAGCTCGCTGGGAGCCCTGGACAGTGATTTGCGGGGATTCTTGCGGGCCGCCTTGCCTTGAGCTTTCGCCGCCTTAGCGGCAGCCTTACCCGCTGCCATTTGTTTGGAAAATGCAGCCTTCCTGGCCGGAGTCCATTTCTTTGCCGTCTTCTTTGCCATCTTCGCCTTCCTTGGTTCGCTTGGGTTCGTTACCCTCGTGGTGACGAATTCCATGACAACTCCTATTGATAACGACCTCTAAAAAATCTGTCAAGCGGTTTCCAGTCCTCGCCTGGTGATTTTATGCTCTTCTGGGTTATCGAACTGGACCGGCATCTCATGGGGAGAAGCCAACCACGCGCCTGAACCGGATTCTCCAGTAACCAGCCAAAGCGTGCTGGTGATGATTTTTCCACCACTGCTGGCCTCGAAGTCGATCACCCGTCCCAGCGTGGTTGTCTTTTGTGGCGGCTTGTTTACCGAGCTGCCACCGGCACTATATACAAGAAGATGGGTGGGCACCTCGAATACGTGACGCCACAGGTCCTCATCTCCTCCCTTCAGAGCTGAATAGGTGATCGCCTTGACCTGTTTCCAGACCATGCCGGGACCCAGGAAAGCCTTCATGGACTGGGTAAAGTCTGGGCTATCGCCCCAGTGGATATCTTCGTAGCTCAGGCCCATGGCGTCATTTCTTCTTGAACACCAAATAGGCCACGCCTACGATGGCGCCGCCACCGAGTATCACCCAAAGCCACGGAAACCCGCCTTCGCCCTCCCCCTCTTCGGCAGAGGCACCGTAACCCTCGGCGAACAGGTCCGCTTCCTCTTCCTCCTCCTCGTCGCCTCCGGTGAAGAGACCGCCAATGGCTTCGATGATTCCGGGGGTTGTTTCGATTGCGGCTACCCCAAGGCGCTCCTCGATGGTTACGGGCTCATCTCCGCCACTTCCCTCTTCGCCAATCCCAGGTTTGGTCATGGCTCCCGCCTTGCCCATTACGGTGAATATGCCGCCCCGACGCTGCGTGTAATTCATGTCGTTGAAAAACATTGTCTCTACCTCGCCTTTTTGAATCCATCTCCGAGATCACGCCAAAAACCTTGCATCTCTGGCTCGTCAGACCAGAACTCGGCGTAATACCCAGGAGGGAGCTTGAACAGAATCGGGGTTTTTGCCCCGCCGTATCTCGTATCGTCGATCAGCTCGTAATACTGATCCATCTCGGCGTCGTATCCAACCGCGTGGATGAAATATCCCGGTCGCGGCTGCTGTCCGATGCCTGCCAGATAGGTCCGCAATCCAGCTGACCTCGTTAGCGACTGCCACAACAAAGCGGCGTCGTCGCAGTCGACAGTCTGGGTCGCCAAGCTGTCGTATGGACCCTGCAGGAGCTCTACACCGGGGGCTTCCTGCAGGTAGGTCATTTTACGCCTGATCCAGACAGCAACCGCCTTGGATCCCTGAGTGGGTATGTCGCGGACATCGGCCAGAATATACGCCGCCAGCTGCCGCATGGGCGGATCCATGCCATGGCGCATTCCCATCCTGTTGGCAATCCTGACGCGGTCTCGCGGGGACCGGTCGGTGTAGTCCAGGGCGCTAGATACCCCGCCGGCTTGCGGCCTGAGTTGCGAGGCCGAGCTTATCAGGTCGGCCAGAGTTACAAGGCCGGGTATCGCTGCTGCTATAAGCCAAGATGAGGCCATTTCTTCCGCATTTCCTCCAGCTGAGACGCCCTTTCAGATTCGCCCGTCACCTTGTCTTCGGCTCTCCAGTTCGCGCCCCTCAACACACGCTGACGACAATCACGATCTGTCCCGCATTCCGTTAACGCCCGCTCAATTGCCGCTTCCTTCGTCCTCTCTTCTTCCCTTCGTTCCGCAGCCAACGCCCGATTGGCAATCACGACAACCACTATGGCCGCGCCGCCTATCAGGACTGCTCCCAGAACCTTACGGTTCATCTTAGCACGAGCGCCCCGGGGCGCACCCTGGAAGCCACCACGGGAGATGGTTTCGGCCGCAGGATCGGCGGCGGCTCCCATATCGCCCTGAAACACCAGTACCCGCCAAGCACCATCAAGACTCCATCACCGAACAGAGGGTATACCCCGATTCCGGCGGGGCCGTGCAACAACGAATACAGATCTCGGCGAAACTCCAAGTCCTGGGCCGTGATGAGCTCGCGCTCACGACCCCTCATGGAGCGTATGTTCCGAGCCTCTTCGCCCACGAACATATGCTCCAGATACCGCGATACCAACATTTCCTCCTCGGCGCTGTCGCAGAGGAGGATCGTGGTGATGTTGGTCGGGTAGCTCAACAGTGGAGCCAACCTGGTGTTGCGGGCTCTCCGCTCCTCTTCCGAGGGAGCCCCCACCTGATCCCAGAACCTCCTGATTTTCTCCAGCTCGTCACAGCTGACCTGGAAGCGCTGATTGCACTGGCCATTAGCCGCCCAACGGGAGCGCTCGGCGGCTTCTTCCCGCTCGGCAGCAGCTGCCGCGACCTCTGCCTCGTGCGCCGCGATCTCGTCTGCGCTCATCGGGACGCATTGCCCGGCTATCGGATCCCAGATCAGATGATTCCCTGGTCCCCCATAATCCTGGTGCTGGCAGTTGTGGCGAACTTCTTGGACCCAGACAGTATATGTTGCGTCCGTGTGGAGCAAATCCTGACATGCGAGTTGTTCTGGCCCTTCGCCCGGAACGACTACGCGCCGCGTGGGATAATAGACCGGATCCAACCCCTGATATTGAGGCCACCTGGCACGCTCTTCTTCGTTGGCGAAAACCCTGGTGAGATGGATCTGTTCCGCATTCTCCCAGCCTGGGAGGGCGGGACGATCTAAAATCGTGAAAGCCACGTTGCCATAGCCGTGTCCGATTTCTTGCGCCGTGGGACGCCCTGCCCGAACAAGTAGGATTTCCTCCTCGATGGTGACCCGATAGGTAGCCCCAAAAACCCACGGTACCGTGCAAGTCGAGGGGACGCAGACGAGAAACCTGGTGGTATGTGGGTGGATGGCACTAGAGAGCACGCCGTAGCTTACGAACCGACCATCCAGAAGGGGGCATGATCCGTCATAGCGCAAGCCACCTGATGCGCCCGCAGGGGTCGTGCGAAGCTTTTGGCCGTCGTACACCTTCCAGGCCACGAGCGACGCCATTTCTTCTTCAGTGATCTCTTCCTCGAACAGAGGTCCGGTCGCCGTGGCGACGCACCGCTGGACACGGTCGCAGCACTCTTCCCCTATCAGTACGCCGTTTGTGTCGTACAGGAGGGTCGGCGGGGCCGGTTGACCGGAGGCGTCGTAGCAGGTCCCCAGTGGATTTCCTGCCCCATCAAAATTAGAGCTGGCGGAGGCGAGCTGTCCCTTCAAAAGCTCGTAACCCAGGTACAGCCCGCCCCCCAATATCGCGATCCCTGCGATGGTCTTAGCTTCCATGCTCCTCACCGATGGCTTGATCGAACTCCTCGCTGTCGAAGACGGCGAGATCATGATCATCCGATTCGGAGTTTACCTCATCGGCCGTCGGTTGGGGAAGGGGTTTTTTGCCGTTTTTGCCCAGAGAGAACGCAAGGCCGCCTTGTTGCTTGATCAGCTCGAGTACCGGCTCCACCCATTTTTGCGCGAACTGTTCCAGTCCGTTGGGCTTGGGAAACTCCGCTTCGAGCTTTCTCATCCAGAGCTCTTCTCGGATCGAAGCTGGGGGGCCATCCTTCTCGTACCCGTACTGAGCCTCGAGATCTGCGCGCTGCTGAGCCAACAGCATCTCGGTCTGCTGTTTCTGGAGGTCGATTGCCGCCTTGAATTCGTCGCGGACTCGTTGCAGGTCGGCCCGGGCCGATTCTCGCACACGTTCCACTTCATCCTTACGGGCACGTTCGGCCAGGGCTAGCTTCTCGGCTTCCAGCTCGGCCCGCTTCTTCTCCAGCTCGGCCTTCCACTGCTTTTCGGCTGCGTCGTGTTGCATCCGCAGGACCTCGCGCTCCTTCTCCAGCTTGGCCTTGTTGTCCTCAATCTTCTCGAGGGTTTCGAGCAATATCGTGCGATTCTCGTTGAATGCCGTCTTGTCTCGACCTATCTGTTCCTCACCATCCTTGCGCCGCATGGTCTGATAGCTCTTGATCGAGGTGAACACCTCTTTCTGGAGAGCCAGCAGCATCGAGATCTGATCTTGGACATTCTTCGGCGGGTCTAGCTTGGGCGGGTCCTTGCTGCCAGAGGTATCTATACTGATATGACCGCCCAGAAAGTACACCCCCTTGCGAGGTCTTATCGTGTACCTTCCCGGTGGGAGCTCATCATGGACGATTGACTCGACCTCGTCCAAGGACACCTCTGCAGGAAGCTCCATCACCCGCTCGCGACCTTTCACGACGTAGACGGAAGTCATCTGTCCGACCAACTTGGGGAAGATCGGGTCCAGCTTGGCCTCAGATTCGTCTGTTCCCTCTTCTTCCTCTCCCTCTTCTTCTTCGATTTCTCCTGCTATTTCGGGATCTTCGTGGTTTAACATTGTCTTTTCCTCAGAGTTATTGTTATTATGACAAAATCTCTTCGGTACAGACAATATCACATCTACGGGAGTTTGCAAAATGGACGATCAAAACAACGAAACATCGGCTCTGGACGGATTTATCAAGCCTATTTCGGCCATGATCACGGACGCAATCACAATACTCTGGCAAGCCGGATTCAAGGAACAGGCCCACGCTCCAATTCGATTCGTACCGCACAAGGGCGCCCTTTCTAAAGTAGCCCGCTCCGTAGGAATGGCGCTCTACGAGATCAACACGCCAGATCCCGTCTTGCAATCGCGCTTACCAGAATTCGCCTTGCTGCCACTGCCCATTCCGTATGTGGGAGAAATCTTTGAAACCGTCATGATCAATCGGCGCCTGTGCCTTGATTCGCTGGATTCCGTAGGACAACCGCCGCAAGAAGAAGGTGACGAACCTGAAAGCTACGATTCCGAGGAGTACGATGAGGTAATCGACGAGGTCAGCAAGGCAGAAGAAGACGCCCCCCCGCCGCAAGAAAAACCTTCCCAAGGGTGAAAATCGCGCTATACTGGAGTCTGGAACACCTCCTGTTCCGCTCGATGTACCCCCTCTCCCTGGGGGCTCTTGCCCTGGGAGAGGGGCTTCAGAGAATGACCGATGATGCGTGAGTTGATAAGCAGACCTGGGGACGACGGAACCATGGGGCAGTGGGAAGGGGCTGCTATAGGTGCTGGTGTCGGGTTACTCAGCTCGATCATAGATTGGATCGCCGCTCCCAGCGAAGAGGAAATCGAGGAGCGGAGACAGCGCGATTACGAGCGCCAGGTAGCCGCTGCCCGCGAACAGGCAAGGCTTGCCGTCGAGATTGAGGAAGAGCGGCGCAGAACCCAACGAGAAGCCGCAACCATCGAGGCTGGAGAGGGGCGGGCGCTTCGTGCCACCATCACCGATATCACCCAGCTAGCGCTTGTGGTCGGCGCCTTCGGCGTCAGTGCCTACGGGCTCTACCTGCTGCTGCGCAAGTAGGCGTACAGATCGAACAATCCTCGCAAAGCTCCTGGCGCACACACCACTTAACGATACTGATCCCATCCACCCAGAAAGGCGTCGCCGCCGTTGGCGAGAACGACACTCTCCGAATAGCGCCGCACGAGCATATATCGATTTTTACGCTGTTTTTACAACGACCCTGTTCGTGTGGCCTTAAATCCTTATAGGATGGCCAGTCAATAGGTCGCCAAAACGAGCGAACCCTACTATGACAGTGTTCATGGCTGGGCATAGTAGCTCACCTCTAGGGGCATTTTCACCAGATCCAGGTCGACCTCCCCCTCGATGCCTGGAACCTCACCCCGACTGCTCTTCCTGTGTTGCAGTACACTCCACGACTTGTCTTGCTCCGCCCACGGGTATGGAATGACCAGCGGGCCAGGAACGCGGCCCATCAGCCATAGCGGGCACCATTCTGCGATCCGCATCCAGATATCCCGGGCCTCGATGGTGGTGTGGCGGACCCCTCGCTCGGAACAGTATAGGTAGGGATAATGTCCTATGCGCTGGGCATAGGTATCAACCCATTGCCAGATCTCTGAAGGCGCCAGCAGGGGAGCTTCGTCAATCTGACTGGTCTCAACGTCCAACGCAGACGGCATGTTTGTCCCGTTATGGTGATATGCCGCCAATAACCATCGTGTGTCGAGATGGTGAAAAACTTCTTTCGCGACGTCATGGGGACCATCTCCGATTGTGATCACATGAAAAACGCCGACGTGCGCAATCCCTGCAGCGCGTGCCTGGCAAATATTGAAAGCGCAGAGCTCATCAATCCCAGTCACTCCCTCCGTAGCCTTGATCATGGCCCAGTTGACGCCAAAAGCGTGAACCGTGATCCAATCGATCTGACCTTGCCAATGGGAGACGTCGACACCTAACACGGTAGGCGATTTTGATTCAATACTCGTGCCAACTGCTTTTTCTGTCATTGTCGTTTCAACTCCATGTAGTCAAAAACCTCACATGGCTCATAAAGCCAACTCCGGACAGTACGGACAGTTGCCGCTATTGCACGCGACGCGCGCGCGCGCGCGCGCGCGCGTTATGGGGAATACGGGCAACCGTCCGTACTGTCCGTAACCCGCATGGGAAGCCAACCTCTGTTTTTGGTGATCATAACGTTCGCTCAGTGCTCGTTCAGTATGGATGATCCTTTTCGTCGTCGACGTCGATCGCGGCGAGTCCGATCCCGTTGCGCTGAATCTTTCCGCGCCCGTCCTTCGATCTGGCGTACCCCAGGTCGGTCAGACGGTCCCCCCAAGTGGTTTGCGTCAAGGTCTCCTCCCCCTGTTGCCGCGCCCATGTGCGGTAGCTGTCGTACAGTTCGTTAGATCCGCAGTGCATGCTGGGGTGTTCTGTGCAGCACGCGTCAATCCAATTGCGAACCTGGTCCTGGCTCTTGCGGTACTCCTGAGAGGCAATCGCGACCTGAGCGGGAGGTGCGAGCCCTACTCGCTGCCACTCGAGGCATCCCCGTACAGCCCACGCCAGGATGCCTGGGAGCTCGTTAGCCCGCAGTTTGTTCAAGAGCTCGGCATCTCGTTCCTCTGGCGGGATCGACACCGTAAAAGGGATTAAAGGAAGCCTACGCCATATTGCCTCGTCAGTCCCTTTGACTACGGGCTTGTAATTCGCTGCCAGCCAGATCTTGTGGTGAGGATCGAACTCGAAGAAATCCTGACGCATGAACCGAGCCTTGAGCCGGTCCCCTCCCGTCAACAGCTTCAGCTTGGCTTCGTCGAACGCCCTGCCTTTGCTGGTCTCGATGGTCGTGACCAGCCTCGCCCCCTGGAGGTCTGCAATTTCAGTGGGATGTCGGGGGCTCTGGCAGGCGAGCAGGATATCTGGGGCGGCGGAAATTCCGTAGTCGCCCATAACGGCGAGCAGGGCTCCTAAAAACGTGCTCTTGCCGTTCTTCCCCCCGCCGTGGCAGAAAAACAGGGTCTGTTCGCGCACACTGCCAGTCAAGCTGTACCCTACAGCGCGCGCGAGGTAGTCGACCAGCTCCTTTTTCTGATCCATGATCCTGAACAAAAACGAGGCCCAGAGTTGCGAGGTGGCGTCGGGTCGGTACTCGACTGGCGAGATCCTGGTGGCCAGATCTTCGCGTCGGTGTTCTCTGAGCTTGCCCGTGCGCAGGTCGATGGTGCCGTTTTTGACGGGCAGGATCCATTCGTTGGGATCGAGCTCTTCCGACAGGATCGGTATTCCAGGTTCCGATCCGGCGAGCGTGATCATGGCATTGAGACCGTAGAGATCCCCGGCCCGGTGGACCCAGTGAGAAAGCCTGGCCACCCGGGACTTCAGCTGTTTTAGCTCGTCGTTGTCTTCTTCCTTGGCTTTATCTTCCTTGGATTGCTGAGCGGAAGCCTTGGCTTTCTGGGTAGCGGTCAGCTCTCGGCAGGCCTCGATTCTCTCTCGCTGTAATTCCCGCACGACATCACGCGCCTTGAAGTGCATTTCTCCCTTGCTGTCTCCGCCCCAATGCGTGCCGTCCCAGACGAACCAACGACCCATTTTTTTGCAATGCCTGATATCCCTACCGTGGATCCTTGCTAAGATCTTGGAGTTGCGCACGTCGACGTCGTCAATTTCGTCAATGGGGTCTTCAGGTGGTTTTCCCCCCGTGGGAGGGGGGGCGTCTTCATCGGTCGGCGGAGGTATTTCGTCCAGCGGCGGAGGAGCGATCTCTTTATGTCTCGCCTTGGTCTGTACCAAGTCCCAATCGACGGGCTCATCTGAGCCCTGCCCAGCCGCATCGTCGTCAGGTGGGGGTATGTCGTCCTTGCCGCGCTGGGCTCTGCGTTCGGCCTCAGGCTCGAATAGAGCTCGAAGGGAGTGCCAATTGTTGCCGGAACAGCTGTTGTGTTGGCACATGAACCCCGCTTTGCCATTCAACTCAGTCAGGACAGCTTCCCCGCGATTGTGTTCAGGATTGAATGGGCATTGCCGAAATATCCACTTCCTACCATTGTTCCAGGGTTCCGGTCCTTGCAGAGAACCAGGTGGTATTTTTTGGGCGATCCATTCCTCGAGGGACCACTGGGGCTTCAGCTTGGGTTTGGGCTTGGTCGTGGCCCGTCTGGTCTCTGTCGTAGTTGGCTTGGCAACAGGACCGGCCAGCTGTTCGAGCAGCGCCCGATCAACTACCTGCATCTGTTCTGGGTGCTCGAGGATGCGAGCCAGCCTGTGAGGTCGCTCTGGCAATGAGTCGCCCTTAGCCGCGATGGTTCCGTATAATTTCCAGATCCTCGCTGGGTTGTGTACTTTCGTGTCTACCCCGGCGAGCTCGTCGCTCCATCTGGCCGATAGGTTTTTCAGGCATCGCTCGATCAGTCCACCGTCATCAGCGGGCAGGTCGATCCGATAGAGCAGGTGCGCACCATTGCCGCTATCAGCCAGGATTGGCTCTGGCCAACCGGCTCCGGAAAGACTGGAGCGGATATCCCGGGCTTTGTCCGATGCCAGTTCGTGCTCCGCGTCACTGCTCGATATTTCAGTAGGTCGAATTGGGTCAATGTCGATAGGCAACCATCGGCGCTTGAGCACGTCCTTGTCGGCACTCGTGACCTTGGGGGCGCTCTTCAGGCGATTGTTCGCCCTGGCCAGCAAGGCTTGGTTGAGAGGGTTCAGGGTGATATACACACCAGGAGCCAGAATTCTCGCAACCGCCCTGATCGCCTGGTCTGGATCGTCGAAATAGCCTGACTCGGTGTGAGTTTTGCGCCATTCAGCGGTTGTGGCCTGGGGCGCTCTGATCTCGAAGATGGTACCGGGCTCGATCAGTAAAGAAAGCGCGCGTCTGATTTCATTTGGGTCTGGCTTCAGAGCTTGCGCCTTGTGATTGTTCTTCCCCGCGAGGAAAAGGTCTGGATTTAGCGGTTTTCCTTCTCGTATGTCTAGTTGCGGGACGGGCTGCCCCGGCACGGCTGGGTTGATGTCTCGGAGCGTGTAGAATAGATGGCTTGGATCCTTATACGACTTGTCTGGAACCGCTCCTGTTGGCAGGAGCTTTTCGGCCATCACGAGCCAAACGCGGGCGTAGTCGCCCCCCGATATGGGCCGTGCGAGGGGGAAGAGCAGGCGCCTGTGCCTCACTGGCCCGCCGGGGTCGTCCCTCCAGGTCGGCCAGGATATTGCCAGGGTGCCGTTCAGGGTGCCCTGGAGTTTCTCCCAAGCTTCGACGGGGATCCCGTCGAAGTCAAACGTCAAGATCGAGGCTGAGATCACGTTCTCTTTGCTACGTGTACCATTAAACTCGACCCCGGCGATCCATGGGCCGTCCTTGGTTTTGCATCGGGTGCGCGGTGCAAGATCCTCCGTTAGCTCGGCCAGCCCACCCTCGCGTTTGCGCGGTTGATTGTCGCGCGCACTACTCCCGACACTCCAGGTGCCTTGCCAAGTTGTCATGTCGCCGCCTCAGGTGGCTTAGGTTGCGCTGAGCTTAGCCCCGGTAGGTATTCCATCGGGGAACAGCAGCTCCTCGACGGTCACCTCGCCCTCTGTGACTTGTGAGATCTTAACTGCAATTGATGGCGTGAGACAAGGGCGCCCCCGGGCGAGGGCGTAAATGATGGGTTTGCTGATTCCTGTTTCCCGCGCGAGGAAGGCCTTGATCCCGTACGGGTTTTTCTGACTCTCAATCCAACTTTTCAAGTTCATACTATCCTCCCAACCAACCTCCCTCATTGTGAGACCACAACTTATAATGTCAAGAGAAAAAAAAATACTTGACAAGTGGGGCGAAGCCGTTTTACCTTGTTGGGGTGTGGAAGGTGGAAATAAATATATGCGGCGAGAATGGCGGGGTGATGTTCGGGCGCGAGCTCACCTCTGACGAGTTGATAACGCTTCGTCGTCTGGCTCGCTGGGCTGACAGCAGCCCAAACGGATGGGGAGACGTCCCAGCAATTTTCGTCAGATTCTACGACCCGTCAGGGTGCTGCTGGCGGGATCTGGACGACGTGGAGGAGTCATGGTTCTGATCCTCTACTATGACCGCTCCATGCGGCGTCTGGTGGCGTATCGGATGGATACCCCAGACAGCGAAGGGGACCAGGTCAAGATCAACCCAATCATCGGGCATCCCTCGTTCTGCCTGCGGGAACTACTCAGGGCGATCAGATGTGATCTGCAGTTGTTGGACGAGATCACAATCAAGATGGTGGGAGGGTGTCCATGACCTTCGTCCTGGGAGAGGTACCCGGTGAGGGTTTCGGTTGGGACGAAGAAGGACAAGGCTGTGGTACGGGGGAATGGGGGGGTGCCGGTTGGGACGACGGCGACGGCACAGGAGCAGGATTTTGGGAGGCTGATGGGGACGAGGACGGAGAAGGTTGGGGTTACGGTGAACTGCGAACAGAGTTCGACGGTCAATCTGAGGATTTAGTCGAAGCCGCCGCCGACGCAGGTGAAGGTTGGGGCTATGGCGACGGCTACGGTGAGGGATACGGTGAAGGCGATAACGGTGAGGATGACACTCCCAGTGGAGAGACAAGCGAGGAGGGATACGGCTGGGGATGGGGCGATGGTACCACAGACCATTAGCGGCTGGGAATTATGTCTTGAGGAGGATCTCGGCTCAGGTAGTGGCGTCGAGGGAGACGGGTTCGGTTACGGTGATGATGCCGATGGTGGAGTGGGTGCTGGTGATGGCGTGGGTTATGGTGCCGGTGACGATGCTGGCTACGGCGCCGACATCGGTAACGGCGAAGGTGGTGGCGTCGGTTCCGGTGACGGTGTTGGCTATGGCGAAGCTTTCGACTCAGGCGCCGACAAAGGCAACGGTGGGATGTGATGCGTGAAGAAGGATACAACCGTTTCGACATCGGTGACGGGTTTGGCGCAGGGTGTGGATACGGCGCCGGTGATGGTGATGGTGATGGTGACGAGGGAGGAGGAGGAGTCGGCGGTGTCACTTATGACGATTACGGTTTTGGTGGCGGTTTTGGTGGCGGAGTCGGCGGTGCCACAGGAGGTGAAGGGGAGACTGATGATTGCAGCGCTTGTGGAGGCACCGATGGCTGTTTTGTTTCTGCTGATGGAGGTGGGGATTGTGTTGGTTCCGGCGTTGGCTATGGTGAATCTTTTGAATCTGGTGCCGGTAGCGGTGATAATCAAGGTTTCAGCTCCGGTTCTGGGGCTGGCGATGATAGCGGCGAGGGCGATGGGTTCGGGACCAGCGTCACAGAATCAACAACACAACGAGGGTGATGGTGATGAGGCTTGAGGAAGAGGAAGAATTTTGGGGTTTAGGCGATGGTGAGGAGGGCGAAGGTTATGGTGATGTTGATGGTGGATTCAGCGCCTACAGCGAAGAAGATGGCGGCGTCGGTTTTGGTGCCGGTGGTTTTTCCGCCGACAGCACTGATGCTGATGAGGGCGAGGGCGACGGATCTGGCGACGGTGACGACAGTGGAGAAGGCGAAGGCGAGGGTGACGGATCTGGTGATGGTGCCGACAGCGGCGAAGGCATCGGCGAGGGTGAAGAAGGCTCCGGTTCTGGTTTTGGTGACGGTTGGGGAGAAGGATTAATAAGCATTGAGGAGGATTAACGCATGAAGAACAAGGAAGTAGGGGAAATGACACAAAAAGCAGAGGAATCGAGGAGAGAGTGGGTGATCGTGGGTCACGGCGGATACGGCCTGATGTACGGGCGTATTGACCTGTCGGAGTTTCAGAACACAACCACCGCGAAGGTATACGACGCCCGGAACATTCGCCGCTGGTACGGGCGCAAGGGCGGGATCACGTCGCTGGCCGCTTTCGGGCCATGTGGGCCCAAAGTTGACGAGAGCCGCATTGGGGCTCCGATCCCGTGGAGCCTGGTGCTTGATGTGCGCGCCATCCACAAATGCACGCCTGAGGCGGTCGAGGCTTTCGCGGCCGTAAAGTCGCATGAAGAATAGACGCCCGACCGGTTACGGTTACGGTGACGGTTACGGTGACGGTGAAGGTGACGGTATCGGTTACGGTTACGGTGACGGTGAAGGTGACGGTGACGGTGAAGGTTACGGTTACGGTTACGGTTACGGTGACGGTGACGGTGCCGGTTACGGTGACGGCGAGGATATCGATGGCAAAGTTTAGGTGTTGGCGCAGTCAGGTCTGGGGTTTCATGGGATACCATTGTGCCGCTACCCGCAGCAAGGCCCGGTGGCAGGTGATAGCGGGACTGCTGGATGTGGGCTGGATCCGCCGGAAAGACATCGGTTGCATGTTGGGGAAGATCCAGATCAAGAGAGAGCCGACATGCGACTTGGTGCCGACAGCGGCTTACGGCATCCATGGCATGAGCGCCGAGATCATGCATCAAATACTGGCAAAAGACAGCCCGACGTGCGCGTTCTGCGGACGGAGGCATCGCGGTGGAGAATGCCGAGGGTGTCTTTGATCGTTGGGAGAGCCGAAAAATGGAAAAGCGGTGGATACACGTAACGGTTTTGTGTCGGGACGCTGGTGACGACTGCCAGGACAACGAGATTATCGTCGACGATTCTGGTAGTGGCACTGAGGGCGGCGACGGTTTCGGTTTTGGCGGTGACGGTGGCAGCGAGAGTGGCGATTATAGTTCAGGTGCCAATTCCGGTGCTGGTTTCGGTGAGGGTGATGGTTACGGCTCGGGCGCTAAAACCGGCAGCATTGATGAGGGCGACGGCGTCGGTATTATCGGTGAAATGCCCGTGCCAGTTAGGAGCTGAGAATGGGAGACTGGGCACATGTAACCGTTTGGCGTAGGGATACTGGCGACTACCAATGTAGTGTCCATGAGGTTAGCGGTGACGGTGCCGGTGCTGGTTACGGTGACGGTGCCGGTGCCGGTTACGGTGACGGTTACGGTTACGGTTACGGTTACGGTTACGGTTACGGTTACGGTTACGGTGAGGGTGACGGTTCTGGTTTGGGCGCAGGCGTTGGTTTAGGTTTTGATGACTGTGGTGGTGGCGGTTTTGGTGCTGGCGATTTTGGTGCTGGCGACGTCGACGGTTTTAGTTATTGGGATGGCGCCGAAGGCGAAGGAGGTTCTAATTCTGGTTGTGGCGCCGGTTCCGGCGATGGCGATGGCGAAGGTGCCTTCGTCATCATCCAGCACCGCAGTAAAGGTGCGGTCGTAGTGAAGGCGTGTCGTGACGATTACTCACCAGGTCTGTGGTGGTGAGGGCGTCGTTGGTGGGGGGCCAAGAATGGAAAACTGGGCACATGTAACCGTTTGGCGTAGGGATGTTGATGGCGACTACCGGTGTAGTGGCCATGAAGTTGACTGTTCAGCTGTCGGTTCCGGCGACGATTCCGGTTACGGTGACGGTTACGGTGGCGGTGCCGGTGCCGGTGACGGTTACGGTGACAGCGTCGGTTATGGTTGCGACATGAAGCGGCAAGTGGTCGACGGTTTCGAATTCGGTTATGGCGCCGATTCCAGTGATGGTGATGGCTATGGTGATGGAGCAGTCAAGGGTGCTGGAGCTGGTTGGGGTAATGGTGCAGGTTTGGGTGGCAGTGCCATTTGGGTTGTTGATGAAGATGATGGGTACGGCCGCGAGTTCGGCGCTGACGATGACGGTAACGGCGTAGGGTGTGGTTGGGACGCAACATAACTCGCGTTATGTTTGCGCTTAGGGACGAGTTGTGGTAGAAAATGAATCGAGGATCTAGGGGGTGAGTAACGTGAGCATGAGGACCGCGCCATATCCGATCAAGCACGCTATAACCTTCCTCAGGCAGGTACATAGACGTCTGCCGAACGCGCATGATCGTATGTGGGCCATCAGTCTATGGGTGGATGAGCAACTACGTGGGGTAGCTCTTGTTGGGAGACCCAAGGCGCGCAAACTCGGGGTAGAGCAGGGAGATGCCGCCTGGCCACCGCCCTATGACTGCTTAGAGGTCGTTAGGGTGGCCGTTGAGGAACACGTGCCCAATGGCTGTTCATGCTTGTATGGAGCCTGTTCTCGTGCAGCTCGCGATATGGGAGCTCTGGATTTGCTGACATATACCGACGAAGACGAGCCTGGGACTTCCTTACAAGCGGCTGGCTGGATACCTGATGCTGGTCTATTCGGTGGGGGGCAAGCCTCGCGACCATCGCGACCACGGCGAATAAGGACGGAAAAAGAAGCACAGCAGCGGCGGAGATGGTGGGCTCCTTGGTCGAGGTATGTTCTCACGTTGAGAAAATCATGAGTGATCGGACCAAAATAGAATGGGCTGATGCTACCTGGAATCCTGTTACCGGTTGCAGTCCGGTGAGCATCGGGTGTGATCACTGCTACGCACGGGCCATGGCCGAGCGGCTCAAGGCGGCGGGCTCTGATGCATACCGTAACGGATTCGAGGTGACGACTCACGAGCAGGTTCTCGATGTCCCGCTTCACTGGCAAAAGCCGCGCAGAGTGTTTGTTTGCAGCATGGGTGATCTGTTCCACCCGCAGATTCCCGTGGAGTTCATTGCCCGAGTGTTCGGCGTGATGCGCCGGTGTCCTCAGCACACATTCCTGGTGCTGACCAAGCGGGCAGTACGTATGCGGGCGATCACCGCTGCCGGGCGGATTTCCTGGGGGACCAACGCCTGGCCAGGCGTTACAGTGGAAACTCAAGCGCAGGCACACCGGATAGTCGAACTATCGGAGATCCCGGCGGTCGTGAGGTTCATAAGTGCTGAGCCATTGTTGGGCGATATCCAACTCCGGCTCCGCGAGCAGGGAGTAAACTGGGTGATCGCCGGTGGAGAGTCTGGCCCCGGGGCGAGGCCGATGGATCCCCAGTGGGTGCGTAATCTACGTCAAGATTGCGTCGACCAGCAGGTTCCGTTTTTCTTCAAGCAGTGGGGTGGATCGAATAAACGCGATAACGGACGCGTGCTAGATGGGAGAACGTGGGACGAGAGTCCGAAACAACCAGGAGATATCGATGGAAGGACAGGTAGAAACTCAGATAGGAACACAGCTAGACAGGATAGCCAGCGCGCTGGAGCGGATAGCCGAGGTGTTTGACTGCGTCCTGGGCAAGATATATGGCAGTCGCACGGCCCTCGAGCTGGAGGCCAGTTCGGAGGCTGCCAAGTCTCAAGCCCAGAGAAAGCAGTTCGTCCCTGGGATATTGCCCTCGATGCTGCAGGCGCTGCTGCAAAGCAGGATCACGCCGGGTCCGATCCGCATCCCCAATCTGCGAGGAGGCAATTCATGATCTCTGGTACCACTGAGCGGTGCTACGCGATTGTTGCGCTGGAAGGGGTCAGGGGAGCGAAGGGGATCCCGTTGGTTGTTCCGTTCGCCCGCCCCATAGTGGTGTGGACGTGCGATGAGGCCGGCGACCCCTGTCCCTTTTGGATCAACGAGACCACAAATACCTTGGTGGGCGAGCGCCACCAGAGGCTGATTGGTTTCACCTCGGAATCAGAGCTGACCGCCACCATGAAACGGCTGAAGCTCGAATGCCAGCGGACATGGGAAGAGGCTAACGCCGATGATAGACCGTAGAGCTCAGCATGGTCAGAGGCAGAGAAGGCTCCAGATGGCGCACGCGGCCCGTATTTTTCGAAGACATGTCTTGCAAGGATGGATACCGCATGTCTATCGGGTCGTGGGGGACAAGATCTTCGCCCGCCACATTCTATGCGATGGCAGCGAGGTTGTCGTCTGGGCGCCCCTTCCTACCTGCTGGAGCTTTGCGGATGCGGCAACAAACGACAAGCACAATCCCCCTGCGCGATGGGGGAAGAGGTTACCAGAGTTGGAGGAACAGGGGTGATACGCGGATACTGGATCAGAGGCGATAGCGCTACCCCCTTTGCGCTAGACGCCAAAACGCTTGCAGGCCACCTGCTTCTGTTGCAGGTCTGCGAGCTCAAGTGGGAGGGAGGCCGCCTGGAGGTACACCTGACGACGGAACAGGAGTACGCGCTGACCAATGAAGAGCTGGCCCCCTGGATTCAGGAGAACCTGGGGGTCCGAATACAGGGGTGTTGTGGATGAAGTTTTCGATACACGATAGAGGGATTGATATCGAGGTCGAGTACGACCAGCTGTTGGTGATTGTAGGTGAATCTTCGCCGCGTAAGAAGGTGATCGAACGTGTGATTTATCTCTTAGGATTGACGCTCATCGGGGATATAGGGGGGCTCGAACGAGACTTCCATCCAGGAAGAGAGCAACGTGAGACGCTCATCGGCTCAGTTCGAGGGCTCGAACGAGACTTCCATCCAGGAAGAGAGCAACGTGAGGCGGTAGCCAGAGTCCGTGAAGTGTTAGCCCAAAGCCCAGATATAGGAATCGTCTGGTACACCAATTCTCCTTACCTGGTGGATTTTCTGGACTATTCCGAAGTGCTGTGCGTGGCAGAAGCCCTCGATGGCAGGATCGTGGGGGACCGCTTAGATAAACACCCTGGTTTACCCCGATTCAAGGCCGGCATGCTTCCAGGTAAATTCTGGAGCAGTGTCGGCGAAGAATGGGTTTTGTCCCAAGGAGGGGATAAAAAGTGAGTGTAGCCAAGTATCTACGTAAGAGGATCTTCAGTGGGGACATAGCGGACGCGCTTTCCAACCTCGCCGATCTGACCAAGGCCGACCTTGGCTTGATAAGCAAGCGCGAGGGCGCGCGGTACCTCGAATGGCTGGCCAACGACATCGAGGGAGGGTTACGCGCGAACCCGACTTCGAGCGAGACCAGAGTAGGAGTGAAGAAGAAAAGCCAGATGCTGCGCGGCGCTGCTGCGCTGCTGCGGGCGTTCATCGTCGACGATTCGGTGCCTCCGGGACCAGAGGAAGAGCCCGGAGAAGAACAGGAGGAGGAGCCTGATGACGGAGAAGAAAGAAACCCGTTTGGTGTGGGAAGTTGACGGTTATCGGATTACAGCTGGTCCTAATGGGTATGCCTTAGAGCAGGTGCATCACGATTCTTTGGGAGAGAAAAGTTGGCGACCAGTGCGTTGTCCGTTTATGGAGAAAACCCGTCCCGAGGGGTGGGAAGCGCTTTGCCCCGTTCACGCAGCACTTTTTGCGTTGACAAAATCGTTGAATAGAAATCGGATACAACTATGCGATGAATCTCATTGTCCCTGAAAACTTACCCGTCCAGCTGCCAGGCGTTACCCACGACGAACAGATGGTGCAAGTGTGGCTTGCCACCTTCTCCAGTCCCCATACTCAAGATGCCTATAGCCGTGATATCCGCGCCTTTCGTGCGTGGGTCCAGAAACCCCTGGAAGAGGTAACTGCCGTTGATGCGGTAGCTTACGACGCCCACTTGAGGCAAGCCTACAAGCCCGCGTCGGCCGCGCGCAAGCTGGCGGCGGTCAAGAGCTTGTTCTCCATGGCTTGCAATGTGGGGTATCTTCGTTGGAATGTTTGGAGGGTGATCAAGACCAGGCAGTATCTCAACCGGCTCGACCAACGGATCTTGTCGCAGGCGGAGGTTCAACGCCTGATCGCGTTCGCCCGTCCGGGGACGGAGCTCAAGTTGCTGTTCCTGCTCTACTACGGTGGATTGCGCGTATCGGAAGCCGTAGGTACATTGTGGCAAGACCTGGCCGAACGCCAGGATCTGGGATCTGGTCAGATCACGGTGTTTGGGAAAGGCGATAAGCCCCGGACTGTGCCATTCCCTGCTCGAATCTGGCAGGAGCTGATGAAGGGGATGGAGACGGAATCGAAGATTGGTCTCGGCTTCCTGCTGCGCAACGGGAAGGGCAGGTCGTTGACGCCCAATTCGGCATGGAGGATGGTCAAGCGGATTGTCAGACGAGCAGGGATCGACCGGCCTGTCAGCCCCCATTTCTTTCGCCATGCCCACGCGACCCACGCGATAGAAGGCGGCGCGCCGCTTCATGTGGTGCAGAGGACCCTCGGCCACGCTTCGTTGACCACAACCGACCGTTACCTCCACGTCCGGCCGGACGATGGGAGTAGCCTGTATTTGCCGGTGTAGCATGAGAAAACCAACAAAGAAGATCGTCAGTTGGGCAGAGCTTCAGACCATATCCTGTTGTGGCGACGTGGTGGAGCCCAAAAGCTTCGGTTCCGTTCTCTGGGTGCCCAACTCAATCCTGGGGGAGCTTCAGGTACACGTTGATGTCGACACGGATCCGAGCGCATTACCGGCGGGATCAGCTTTATATTTGTCCGGCGTCGGTTCGGTTGCTCGGCGCAAAGAAGGTACATGAAAGATGAAAAAAACTCCAGAAGAGCGGTTCTATTCGCACGTTCAAAAGACCGAGTCTTGTTGGCTTTGGACGGGGTGCGTGGACGGCAAAGGCGAATATGGGCATTTCTGTTTCCAAGGGAGAACAATGCAGGCTCACCGAGTGGCCTGGTATTTATGTCACGGTGATTTTTCGACGGCTGACGACCTCCACCATGTGTGCGAAAACCCGCGTTGCGTGAATCCGGCGCATTTGCGGGAGTGCGGACATTGGGAGCACCAATTGGATCATCACGAGGGGTGCGTGACTGTGATAAATGCCCAAAAGGACTTTTGTGTTCATGGGCACCCGTTCGACAACAGCAACACATACGTTGAGCCAGGCGGTGGTAGGAAGAGGCATTGCCGTTTGTGCTGTAAAGATAGGCGTAAAGCGCACAACCTCATTCTGAATGAGGTGCGGGGCGACGGAAAGTTCAAGCCGTCTGGGGTTGCGCAGTTAAAGGCCGATCTAGAAAAGGCCGGCTCTGCTTATGCTTTGGCTCGCCAGTATGGCTATTCCGACGTGACCATCCACAAGTGGATAAAGAGTTACAAAAAAAGAGGTGAATGGTTTGAGGGACATCAGGCTTCGTCTGACCTATTGCCCACAGGAGAAGCAGAAGATGAAAAAGGTAAAGGTTGACAGAGCAGAATACGGACGGCTTTGTTTGGTATCAGCTCTGGTCCGCGCAGAAAACAATATCGATTTTTTGATCCATCGTCTCACTGAAGATCTGGAATTTGGTGATCCATATCCTGTCGAGTCGGATGATGGTTTCTGTCTGGTCGATAGCGTGGGAGCCGAAATTCAGGGTTTGCTGAAGCAGGCGTTTGATGATTATTGGCGGCAGCGTAACGCGAAGAAGAAGGGTTAACTGCCTCTCCCCTATTCCTCTTCTTCCGAGCTCAGCATCTGGGTAAAAACCTGGTCCAGCAGAATCCCCACTAAAAGCCCCCCAGGAACGCCCCAGAGGGCTTCATCTTCTCCCAGGATGGTCAGTGCCACCAGATAGCCCACCCCCCCGTAAAGGCTGAAACGGGCGGCAAAATAGGCCCATTCTTCGGCGGTCTTGCCCCAGTATCGCGGTTGGATGTCAACGAGCCCTACCGTGGGGCTTGGCCGACCAACGACCCGAAAGGGGTGGGATTGCTGCCTGTGCAGGAATTCCTTGATGCGGTCTGTTCGTTCGGGATCGGGCCGCTCACGCGTCAGTCTGGGTAGCTGGATCATTTCTTTTCTCTACGTCGACGTCTGGAGGTGATCTTGGGGTCAACCTTGACCGGTTCGGGGGTCGAAGGCTGAGCTGTGGGGGCATCCTCTGGCGGCTTCACCTCGGCGGTCTCCGCTTTGGGGGCTACATCAGCAGGCGGTGGTTCTGGCTTCGTGTAGCGCCGATAGAAGCGCCTGTAGTGCTCGGCTCGAGCCGCGTCGAGATCCACCTTTGCCTGCGGGGCATGCCTGTCCGGCTTGGGCTCTTCAGCCTTCTTCGCCGGTGCGACTGGTGCGGGCGTATTCCCGGCAGGTACGGTAGGGGGGAGCTGCGAGCGAGCGGATCTGGTCTGCGGTTGCTGTTGCGTTGTCGGTGGTGTTGGCGTTGGCATTTTTTTCGCCTTTACTTCCGCCGCTTTGGCTTCCTGCTGAGGGACCGGCGGGAGCTTTGATCGGGCGGAGCGGTTTTGTGGTTGATCCATGGCTGGCGCTTTTGCGCTGGCCGCTTCCGGAGGTTTTTCAGCGGTTTTTGGCGGCTCCTTGGCGTGCCGCTTGGCCGTTTTCTCGGCCCGTTCTTCCTTGGTGAGCTCGGGCTTCGGAGTGGGCCTCGGTTTGGGGGTTTTGGGTTTTTCAGGCTGCGCCGGAGGCGCGAATGGCTTGGGGGAAACGTACAGACCACCTATTCGGCTCATATCGTCAATCTCCTGACCTGCGCAAAAATTGGGTTACTCCGGATCTCCTCAGCCAATGGCGTGATGTTCCGGCAGAGTGAAAGCACGTCGTCGGCCATCTGCACCAGTGGGGGTTGTTCAGTTCCGCCTGCCCCTCCGGCGCCGCCTCGACTGGGAACCGGAGCGGTGATTCTGCCCGCCGCGAAACCGATAAGTCCGAAAAGACTTCCTACTATGATCAGCTTGAGCATATGGCCTCCTTGCACGATACTCAGGATATGCAAAAACTCCGAGCTTATCAAGTAGAAGCGTTACGCGAGGTGGAGAGTCGGTGGAGATCCGGAAAACGCGGTGTTCTGCTGGTCGCCCCGACCGGCTCAGGCAAGACAACTATCCTGGCTCACCTCGTATCCCAGCATCCTGCAGATCGCGTGCTATTCCTGGCTCCCTGGCGGCAGCTGGTGTATCAGGCAAGGGACAGGCTCGAAGAGCACGAGATCCCGGCTGAGATCATACGTCGGGACAACCCGCGAGGTGAACGCGTTCAGGTGGCTTGCGTCCCGACCGCAGCAAGAAGGCAGCTGGGGGAGTACGATCTGATTGTGGTCGATGAGGCTCACCGATCTCTTGCGCCGCAGTGCAAGGCCTTGCTCGAGAAATACCCCAAGGCTCGGTTGTTGGGTCTCACGGCAACCCCGATCAGGCTCGATGGTAAGCCTTTGTCGTCGGTGTTTGACGGCTGGGTGGAATCGATCCGGTTCGGCGATCTCGTGCGCCAGGGATACCTGGTGCCGCACAAGGTGTATGGCCGCCCTGATCGGCTGAGCTCGAAGATCAGGGTCGACCCCAAGACGCGAGACTACTATCCCCGACATGCCGCGAGGATAATGGGCGATCCCAAGCTCCTGGGGGACGCGGTGCAGGAGTATGCGCGGCACGGTAACTGGAAGCCTTGTTGGTGCTATTGCTGCACCATCCCGCACGCGAAGGCCGTG